>Ga0256404_1000131_pt1 | contig 177584 bp, 118 predicted proteins | sample RumenRJG_01DNA_FD_185990 | JGI IMG/M metagenome (GOLD analysis project Ga0256404, IMG submission 185990) | Bovine rumen microbial communities from Lethbridge, Alberta, Canada - RJG_01 | ecosystem: Host-associated > Mammals > Digestive system > Stomach > Rumen | place: Canada: Alberta...
AGAAGCTCGCAGGAGTGAACATCTACACCCAGATCATCCCGACACGACAAATGACAGCAAACTACCGCAATGTTAAAAATTAGTTAAAACTCACAACGGGCATTCATGCACTACAAACTTTTTAGGGCTATAACCCTATCAGCCAGAGATATAACCCTAAAAAGTGACAAAGATGGAAAGGTAAGTGAAAAATTTTATACTCACAACAAATCAGTGCAAAAAATCTTTCTGCCGCTTTTTTTGTCACGCCGCAAGTGGCGACGTCACACATAGTTGGCAGCGATCTGCTTGAAGGCGGCGACTTGCTGCTCTTCCCACGCCTTGTCCTTGCCCATCATGCGGGCCATGAGGGCAGCAACCTTGGGCGCTGCAGCGACGGCCTCGCGGGCATCGATGAAGAGCAGACGCACGCGGCGGGCCAGCACATCGTCGACCGTGAGTGCCATCTCCTGGGTCACCGCCCAGGCCACCTCGGCCATCGTGTAGCCGTACTTGCTCGACAGCTTCTTGGCCAGGGCCGGCTCGCGCTTGGCCAGCTCGACGACGGCCTCGCGGTCGCTGCCGTACACATAGAGGTGGTCGCTCAGGTCGGGGTTCGGCTTGTATCCATGTATGTGATAGGAGCGCGTCACGCACTTGCGCTTGTCGAGCAGCCCCATGCCTATAGCCCGGTCGATGGTGTCCTCGGCCATGAGCCGGTAGCTCGTCCACTTGCCGCCCGTGATGGTTATCAGCCCGTTGCCCGATACCATGATCTTGTGGCTACGCGATATTTCCTTGGTCTTCTGCCCGTCTTTCTCGGGGGCAGCCAGCGGCCGCTGACCTGCAAACACGGCCTTGATGTCGGCGCGCGTGGGGGCTGGACGCATATACAGCCCGGCAGTGCGCAAGATGAAGTCAACCTCCTGCTCGAGATAGTGCGGCTCGCTCTCGGGCTTGTCGCGCGGCACATCGGTAGTGCCCACTATCACGCGGTCGTGCCACGGCACGGCAAAGAGCACACGGCCGTCGCTCGTCTTGGGCACCATCATGGCATAGTCGCTCTGCAAAAACTTCTTGTCGAGCACGATGTGCACCCCCTGGCTCGGACGCACCATGCGTCGCTTCTCGGGCTCGTCCATGAGCATGACATCGTCGACAAAGATGCCCGCCGCGTTGATCACCGCACGGGCACGCATGTCGTAGCGCTGCCCCGTTTCCTCGTCGACGACCGTCACACCGCACACCTTCCCATTATCGTCGTGCAGCAGAGCGACGACCTTGGCATGGTTCACTACTGTGCCGCCATGGTCGACCACCGTCTGTGCCAGGTTCACAGCCATGCGGGCGTCGTCAAATTGCCCGTCGTGATAAACCACGCCGCCTTTCAGCCCCTTTTTCTCAATCGTGGGCAGGTACTTCTCAACCGTTTTTGGCCCAATGAAGCGCGAACGCCCGTAGCCGAACCCAAACGACAGCATGTCGTAGAGCGTGAGCCCGCAAAAGTAGAGAAAATTTTCCCAATGCGAGTAGTTGGAGATGACAAACGCCTGGTCCTTCACCAGATGCGGAGCGTTGCGCTTCATGAAACCACGCTCCCTGAGCGCCTCGAGCACAAGCTTCACATCGCCGTGCTGCAAGTAGCGCACACCGCCATGCACGAGCTTTGTGCTACGGCTCGATGTGGCCTTGGCAAAGTCATCCTTCTCCAGCAGCGCCACACTGTAGCCCCGGGCAGTAGCATCGACAGCGCATCCCAGCCCCGTGGCTCCGCCGCCCACAACTATCACATCCCATATCTTGTCGTCTTGGCTTATCGCCTTGATTTGTTCACTGCGTTTCATAAGTTCAATACATTTTTGTTAGTCAATAAATCCCATTTGATGTTCACTCTTTGCAATTAAGTGCTCAAAAACCATGCCATCGCCCACTTGCCCGCCAGCATTGAGACCCCAAAATGCAAAAACAGCATGGAAACCTGCCACCATCCCCACAATCAATCGAAGACCTCGTAAAAAACTGAATTTCGACTGCCCAAAGAATGTTTTCTTCCGGCAAATCGCTAATTTTGCACTTGCCAGTTGAGAGTAGGGGGTTGGCAGTTGTGGGGATTTTGGTTAACTTTGTGGGAAAACTTTCTATGACTATGAACATAAGGCATTTCTTTTGGGCGCTGGCGGTGGCTGCATTGCTGCCGGCCGTGGCGCAGGCGGGCGGCAAGGGGCCCGAGTGGCTGAGCAAGGCTGTGTTTTATCAAATCTACCCCTCGAGCTACATGGACAGCAACGGCGACGGGGTGGGCGACTTGCCAGGCATCGCCTCGCGGCTCGACTACTTGAAGCAGCTGGGCGTGAACGCGCTGTGGCTCAATCCGGTGTATGAGTCGGGGTGGTTCGACGGCGGCTATGATATCATCGACTTCTACAAGGTGGATCCGCGCTTTGGCAACAACGACGACCGTTTCAGCAAGGCAGGACGCTTGGCACCACGCAAGACTGCCGACTATGCCTTTATTCTTCACATGATTTATCACCTTAATGAGGGTGGCACAATGGCTTGTGTCGCTCCTCATGGTGTGTTGTTCCGTGTCAATGCCGAGGGCGTTATCCGCCGTTTCCTCATCGAGAAGAAGAACTATGTGGATGCCATCATCGGACTTCCTGCCAATATCTTTTATGGCACAAGCATCCCGACATGTATCTTGGTGTTCAAGAAATGCCGTAAGGAGGATGACAATATTCTGTTTATTGATGCCAGCAAGGAGTTTGAAAAGGTCAAGACACAGAACAAGCTCCGTCCACAACACATCAAGAAGATCGTTAATACCTATCGTGAGCGCAAGGAGATAGAAAAGTACAGTCATCTTGCCACACTGCAAGAAGTGGCTGAGAACGACTACAATCTCAACATTCCTCGTTATGCTGATACTTTCGAGGAAGAAGAACCTATCGACATTCATGCTGTCATGAAGGAAATCAAGGATTTGGAAGCCAAACGAGCCGACCTTGACAAGGAGATTTAAGGCTATCTGAAAGAGTTGGGATTGGTTGAATAAACAAAAAAAAGACTGACAATGAAAGGTTACGCAAAACCATTACATGAATTTATAGAAGGTCATAAAATCCAATTTGTAATACCTGTGTATCAGCGTAATTACGATTGGTTGATTGACAACTGTGATCAATTGTTTAGTGACTTGGTAAAACTAAGCCGCTCAAACAGATGTTCGCATTTCTTTGGCTCTATTGTTACATCATCTGCGGATAGCAGCTACAATAGATTGGTGATTGATGGTCAACAGCGTTTGACCACCATTTCACTTCTTTTGTTGGCAGGTATAAAAGCTGTGAAAGCTGGTGCTATTGAGATTAGCGAAGAATCAAAAATAGACGAAGCATACGAAGTCTTCTTAAGAGCTAAGTTCTGTAACTCTGACCGTAAAATCAAGTTAGTTCCCATAGAGAATGACCGTATCGCTTACGATAAGATATTCAATGAAGAAGATTCTTTTGATGAAGATTCTAAAGTTACTCGCAACTATCGCCATTTCTATGATTTGTTGACGAGAAAACCGCAAGCACTCTCTTTCGACCAATTGCTTGATGCAATAGAACGATTGCAAATCATATCAATAGAGTTAGATAGTGATGATGATGCCCAGCTTATCTTCGAAAGTCTGAACTCTACAGGCTTGGCTCTTACTGAAGCAGACAAGATACGCAACTATCTCTTGATGTCTTTGACACCAGAGGAGCAGCATATGTGTTTCAAAAACTACTGGCAAAAGATAGAACAGGCAACCGAGAACCGACCAACAAAGTTCTTGCGTGACTATCTCACCATTCAGCAACAGTTACAGCGTCCTGTCCGTCAGTCAAACATCTACTACGAATGGAAAAAGTATATGGACGGACATGACCGAAAGGAAGAATTAGTCAAGATGCTTGATTATGCGCACTACTATCAGCAAGTGACAGAGGCAAAGCTATCTACGGCAAAACTTACAGAGAAGATGCGCCACATCTGTAATATAGAAACAGATGTGACTAATGTATTCTTTATACAATTTTTGAAATATGCCTCTGCCAACAATCTTTCAGAAGATGAGATATTCAAGGTGATTGATTTGGTAGAAAACTATTTGGCAAGACGTATCGTGTGCAATATGCCTGGTAATGCTCTTACTCAGGTTTTCTGCGCTTTGCATAAAGATGTATTGAAAAGCATAGAGGAATATAGTTCTGCTAATGTTGAACTTGGTAACTCATATTCTGACATATTGACTTACCACATCATGCGTCGTGATGGTAACTATCAATTGCCAAGAGATATGCAATTCGTGGAGTCAATCAAAACACGTGACGCTTATCACATGTTGAAGCCATTCCAGATTTTCCTCTTTGAACGATTGGAGAACTCTGTGCATGGTGAATATAACGATGTGGCAACCGACATGAAAAAGAAGGATGCCACTATTGAGCATATCATGCCTCAAACGCTCAATGGTGATTGGAAAGCGATGCTTGGAGACAACTTTGAGGAAATACAAGACAAGTATCTTCATACATTTGCAAACTTGACTCTGACAGGTATCAACAGCGAATTAAGTAATAAGCCATTTGAGATAAAGCGTGATGGCAAGAAAATTGGGAATGAAATATATCCTGGATACAAGAATTCAAAGTATCGTCTGACAAAGAATGTTACGCTATGTGACAAATGGACTGAAATCGAGTTGCTGAACCGATGCAATGAGATAGTTGCAACATTCTTGCGTCTTTATCCATTACCACAAACAACATTCAAGCCATTGCCAAGACCAGTGGACGAAGCCTCTTTAGACGAAGAAACATTCTCTCCAACAAATAGAAATCTTAAAGGTTTCCGTTTGTTTGGCAATGAGTACAATGAAACTACTTGGAAAGGTATGCTTCTGCAAGTTGTAAAACTTGTGATGGAGCGATACACTGACATCGTTGATACGCTCTATGATGCCGAAGGTTTCTTCTGGTCTGCCAAGCAAGCAGATACAAGATACTGTACAATGATTGCTCCACAAAAATACTTGTGGACTTCAATGGATAATAGAAGTAAACTTCGTTGTTTACGCTTCTTGTTTGAGAAATGCGACATAGCTGAGTCTGAATTGGTGCTGTTGCTTGAACCTGTAAAAGAATAGTCGTATGGAATATATAGATTTCAAGAAATTGATAGATGCCCTCACTGCCAAGCCTAAAGAAACAGAATGGCTGGAGTTTAAGCACAATTTTCATTCAAAGGAGGAGATTGGTGAAAGAATCTCTGCCTTGTCTAATAGTGCCTATTTGTGCAACGTGCCATTTGGCTATATTGTATTTGGTGTTGATGATGAAAGCCATGATATAATTGGCACCGACCTATATGGCAAGCAGAAAATGGTTGGCAATGAAGAACTTGAATCTTGGTTGTCAACTCGTTTGAACCCTCGTATTGACTTCGAGATTATTGACGATTTCGATTATGAGAAGAAAGGTCATGTCTGTATATTTAAGATTCCTGCCACAACTAATCGCCCGGTAAGTTTCTTACATGAGGCATACATCAGAGTTGGCACGATTACTCGCAAGTTGAAGGATTTCTCTGCAAAAGAGGCTAAGATTTGGAAAGGAGGTCAGAAACCTTTGGAAAAGATTGTCTTGAAGAAAGGCTTATCTAGACAGGATGTTTTCTCTTATCTTAGTGCAGAGACCTACTTTGACATGATGCATTTGCCACTTCCACAAGATACTAATGGCATCTTGGACAGATTCTTGTCTGAAAACCTTATTGTAAAAGATGAGGTTGGCTACAGCATCACCAAACTTGGAGCTATCCTGTTTGCCAAGCATCTTTCTGATTTCGATGGACTGAAACGTAAAATAGTCAGAGTAATTGTTTATAAAAGCAAAAGCAAGATTGAAACAATTCGTGAACAAACTTTCGAAAAGGGCTACGCCATAGGCTTTGAAGAAATGGTTGCATGGATAAACAGCCAACTTCCTGCTAATGAAGAGATAGGCTTGGCTCTAAGAAAAGATGCTCGTATGTACCCAGAAATAGCCATTCGTGAGTTGACCGCAAACATGATTATCCATCAAGATTTTGCGGAGCAGGGCTTTCCTATGATAGAAATCTATTCTGATCGTATTGAGTTCTCTAATCCAGGACAACCACTTATCAGCATAGAACGTTTCATAGATGAATATCAGTCAAGGAACGATTCTCTTGCTGACATCATGCGTAGAATGGGTATTTGTGAGGAGAAAGGCAGTGGGATGGATAAAACTATCTTCTATGTGGAGTTATATCAGTTGCCACCTGTCCGCTTCCAACTTCAAGAAACCCGAACCACTGCGACAGTATTTTCTTATCGAAAATTCGCAGACTTGGATAAGGCAGAGCGAGTAAGAGCCTGTTATCAACACGCTTGTCTAAAATACGTCTCAAACGAGAAGATGAATAATCAATCTCTTCGTGCTCGTTTGGGTATTGAAGACAAAAACTACCCAATGGCATCAAGGATAATCAAAGATACCTTGGAAGCAAAGCTGATAAAGGAAGAAAACTCAGAGGGTAGCAATAGGCATAACTATATCCCATATTGGGCATAAGTCATGTAACTACCATGTAACTGGCATGTAACTGAAAGGCTCAAAAAAGCATCAAAGTAAGCTCAAACCCCTTTATAATGGGGCATAAAGCATATAACCACCATGTAACTGGCATGTAACTGAGCCATGATTGGTGAACTTAAATTAAGGATTAAAAATGATAACGACAATAAATAACAAACATAATAAACTCAATGTCCCAAATAAGCGAGAGCAGAACCAAACTTGTTTGGATTCTGCCGAGCGTGAGGGACTTCGCCCGAAGGGCAATGCCCCAAATCTCAGATTTCCTGAGTTTCAGGGGGAGTGGGAGAAGTGCAAATTTAGGGAGTGTGTCCTTTCCTGATTTAAGTTGACTCTGGTTGATAAATTATTACTTGTATAAGTTGACTTTACATTGTTAATACTGCCTAGGGTTGACTGCCTGGCTCTTATCGCTGTCATGGGTTGACTGAAGACCGGAGGTCTGAAGGAGACCCATGACGCTGGGGCAAAGGTAAAGGAATTTCAGCTATATCCAAGCTATTCCTGCTTTTTATTGCCATCATCCTGTAGCTCTTCCATCTCATATCCCTGTCCCCGGATGTCTCGGAGGCCTCTGCTGGAGTCATCATGCCGATGCTCATGTGCGGTCGGCGGTTGTTGTAGAAGTCTGCCGCCAGAGCCGTGGCCGCGATGACCTCTTCCAGGGAATGGAAGACCTTGCCCAGGGCCAGGTTCTCGTCGTACTGGTAATATGCCTGCTTGCTCTTGCCAAACAGCACGCACAGGCCCCGGACGTTGTATCGCCCGGAGTCCTTTGCGCGCAGGTCCCTCACTGTTTGGCGCCAGTTTTTTTCGTATCGGGATCCTGTATCGAGCCTCGGCTATTTTTATCATCTCATCATAGGCCTCAGCCTTGATATCGGCCTGTAACAGCCAGGTCTCCAGTTACTTGACCATCTGCTTGAGCGCTTTGTCTTGTTCGCTCTGCGGCTGGGCTTCCGGCTTTACTTTTCGCTTTCTCATGACTGTTCCTTTGGAGATTCTTCCTTTTTCCATTGCAAAGATAGCAACCCATCTCGATGCAGTGTCCTATCGGAAGAATTCGTGAAATTTTGTCTTCACCCATCCCTTCTTCATAATGAAGACGGATGACCTCGTTGAAATAAAGCCTCTGCTTTTCTGTGTGTGATTGATACATCTTTGACTCTGTTTATGAGTCAACTTTTTTCAGACAAAGACAATTGGCAGTTGTGGGGATTTTGGTTAACTTTGTGGGAAAACTTTCTACGACTATGAACATAAGGCATTTCTTTTGGGCGCTGGCGGTGGCTGCATTGCTGCCGGCCGTGGCGCAGGCGGGCGGCAAGGGGCCCGAGTGGCTGAGCAAGGCTGTGTTTTATCAAATCTACCCCTCGAGCTACATGGACAGCAACGGCGACGGAGTGGGCGACTTGCCAGGCATCGCCTCGCGGCTCGACTACTTGAAGCAACTGGGCGTGAACGCGCTGTGGCTCAACCCGGTGTATGAGTCGGGGTGGTTCGACGGCGGCTATGATATCATCGACTTCTACAAGGTGGATCCGCGCTTTGGCAACAACGACGACCTGGTGCGGCTGGTCGACGAGGCTCACAAGCGGGGCATGAAGGTGTGCCTCGACCTGGTGGCTGGCCACTCGAGCGACAAGTGCCAGTGGTTTGTAGAGTCGCAGCAGGGCACCAACGGGCGTTACAGCGACTATTACATATGGAGCGACACGATAGGGAAAAAAGATGCGGCCGACATTGCCCGCCGCCGCCAGGCCGAGGACCCCAAGGCCAGCACCATAGGGCACTGGGTAGAGGCCGACGCGCCACGTGGCAAGTACTACTACAAGAACTACTATGAGTGCCAGCCGGCGCTCAACTACGGCTATGCCCACCCGTCGGCCAGCCGCCCGTGGGAGCAGGGCGTCGACGCGCCTGGACCCCAGGCGGTGCGTCGCGAGTTGCGCAACATCATGGCCTTCTGGATGGACAAGGGCGTCGACGGTTTCCGTGTCGACATGGCTGCCTCGCTGGTGAAAGGCGACAAGGACAAGAAGGCCACGATGCAGCTGTGGGGGGAGATGCGCCGCTGGCTCGACGAGCACTACCCGCAAAACGTGCTCATCTCGGAGTGGTCCAACCCGCAGCAGTCGATACTGGCGGGCTTCAACATCGACTTTGAAATACACATTGGGCGCAGTGCCTACTCGAGCCTCTTCTTCCAGGGCGACACGCCGTGGGGCAAAACCAAGAAAATCGACAACTGCTACTTCAACCGCCTGGGCAAGGGCTCGCTCAAGGACTTCATCAACATCTATGCCGCCGACTACAACGCCACCAAAGACCGCGGCTACATTGCCATACCCACGGCCAACCACGATTTCCAGCGTCCCAATGTGGGCACGCGCAACTCGCTCGACCAGCTCAAGGTGGCCATGACCTTCTTTCTCACCATGCCGGGCGTGCCGTTTATCTACTATGGCGACGAGCTGGGCATGAAGTATCAAGACGGCATTGCGCCCAAAGAGGGCAGCCGCAACCGCGCGGGCTCGCGCACCCCCATGCAGTGGACGCCTGGCCCCACGGCAGGCTTCTCGACCTGTGCCCCCGCGCAGCTCTATTTTCCCGTGGCTACCGACGGCGGCAAGCTCACTGTCGAGGCCGAGGAGAAAGACCCTGGCTCGATGCTCAACTATGTGAAGCGCCTGCTTGCCCTGCGCGCCTCGGTGCCTGCCCTGGGCAACGATGCGGGCTGGCAGCTGCTCAACACACTCGACGGCGAGCAGTACCCCATGGTGTACTTGCGCACGGCAGCCAGCGGCGAGCGGTGCCTGGTGGCCCTCAACCCGAGCGAGAAGGCCGTGACGCTGCGCACCGGCCAGCCTGCCGGCAAGGTGCTCGTGAGCACGGGCAAGGGCTCCTACAAGCACGGCACCGTGAAGCTCGCGCCCTTCTCGGCGATCATCGTGCGCCTGTAGCGCGAGAGCCATGTGCACGCACGCGCGTGCGCTGTGCCCGTGTGTGTGCCCCGATTTTGCACGACGGCCATTTTTTTGTAATTTTGCGGCATGAACGCACGTGGCGACAACTACACCTTTCTCACGACAGGCCCGGTGGGCCGCGTCATCGCCCGTATGGCCGTGCCCACGATTATCTCGATGCTCGTCACGAGCGTCTACAACATCGTCGACACCTACTATGTGGGCCTCATCAACACCCAGGCCACGGCCGCAGTGGGTGTCGCCTTCCCGTTGCAGTCGGTGATACAGGCCATTGGTTTCTTCTTCGGTCAGGGCTCGGGCACCTACATCTCGCGGCAACTGGGCGCCAAGAAGCACGCCGATGCCTGCCAGATGGCCTCGACGGCCTTTGTGGGAGCTATGGTAGCCGGTGTGGTCATTGCTGTGGCAGGCTTGCTGCTGCTCACGCCCATCTCGGTGTGGTGCGGGTCCACTCCCACCATTTTGCCCTATACCGAGAAGTACCTGGCCATGGTGCTGCTGGGTGCGCCGTTCATGACGGGGTCGATGTTGCTCAACAACCAGATGCGCTTCCAGGGCAATGCTGCCAATGCCATGTATGGCATGATGACCGGAGCCGTGCTCAACGTGGTGCTTGTGCCCATATTCACCTTCACGCTGGGCATGGGCATCCTGGGTACCGGCATAGGCACCGTCTTGAGCCAGATATTCGGCTTTGTGGTGCTCCTGGTCATGAGCTACCATGGCGACAACATCCACATCAAGCTCAAAGACGCCTGCTGGAAACGCCACTACTATGTGGAAATGATAAAGGGCGGTACTCCCTCGCTCACTCGCCAGGGACTGGCCGCCGTGGCCGTGATGCTGCTCAACCTGGCAGCCGGCGTATATGGCGATGCGGCCATTGCCGGCATGTCGATAGTGGGGCGGCTGTGCTTCCTCGTGTTTGCCGTCATCATTGGCGTGGGGCAGGGCTTCCAGCCCTTCTGCGGCTTCAACTACGGGGCAAGGTTGTTTGGGCGCGTGCGCCAGGGCTACTTCTTCTGCGTGAAGCTCGACATGTGCATCCTGGCCGTGTGCTGCATCCCCGGCTTCATCTTTGCCAGCGAGCTCATCGACCTCATGCGCCACGACCCCGAGGTGGTGGCGGTGGGCGCGGCGGCACTGCGCTGGCAAATTGTGACTTGGCCGCTGGCTGCGATCATCACGGTGAGCAACATGTGCCTGCAGACGAGCGGGCGCACCGTGCCGGCCAATATCCTTGCAGCCTGTCGCAACGGGCTGTGCTTCATTCCCCTCATCCTCACGCTGCCCCACTTGCTGGGTCTGCTGGGTGTAGAGATCACCCAGAGTGTGGCCGATGTGTTCTCGTTTGCCATCGCCGTTCCGCTCATGTCGCGCTACTTCAAGTCGCTCAAGTGAGCAACGCGCCTTGCGTTAAGGCATAATTTATTTGTGCGTAAGAATTTTTTTTGTATATTTGTTGCCTAAACTTTAAACAACAGTTTTACCTCAAAACTTTTAATAATGAAATTTACTAAGATTTTACCTCTTTGCATGACTGCTGTCATGCTGGCGATCTCGTTGATATCGAGCGCACAAATCCCTACTATCTATTGTGGAGTCTACAAGTCAACATCATGGGGGACCACCCTGCAACGAGGCATCTACAGCTTCCCCGCCCAAAACAACACCACCTTTACCAAAGTTTCGACTGCCGAAAACGACAACTTCCTCGCTCCGCTGGGCGGTGCTGCCGTCTACGACGGTGTGATGCATGGCGTGCACTACACCTCGGGCGAGATTTACGGGCAAACCTACTATACGTTCACCTATGTTGAATATGACACCAAGACCTGGACACAAACCAAAAAGAAAAGCGTGAACTACAACAATATCGCTGCACGATGCAACGTGTCGATCGACCCCACTACAGGAAAAGTGTGGGGCTTGTTCAACAACTTCGACCTCGATTACAACATCGTCGATCGCAAGTGGGCCACTGTCGACTATGCAACATTGTCGAAGACTGTGATCGATGCAATGAGTCTCAACATGGTGGCCTTGGCTATCGACAACTCGGGTCAAGCCTATGCCGTGGGCACCGATGCCAAGCTCTATGCCATCGACAAAGCCACCACCGCCTACACGGCTGTGGGCTCCACTGGCGTGAGCATCAAGTCGGGCTATCCCATGTGTGCAGCCGTCGACCCGGTCACCAACAAGATGTACTGGTCGGCAGTGCTGAGCGACGGCACTTCGGGCCTTTACGAGCTCAACAAGGCTACCGGCGCAGCCACGCTGGTGAGCAAGTATCCTGGCAACGAGGTTGTGGTCAACATGTGGATTCCTGCCCCTGAGGCGGCCGACGATGCCCCAGCAGCAGTCACCAATCTCAAGCTCGACTTCAAGCCCAATGCACTCACGGGCAATGTCAACTTCAAGGTGCCTGCCACCACCTATGCAGGCGCACAGCTCTCGGGCAATCTCACCTATACCATCAAGGCCAATGGCGTGGCCCTCGTCACGGGCGAGACCACCGCTGCCGGTGCCGACGTGAGCAAGCAAGTGACTATAGACAAAGCTGGCATTACCGAGGTTGAAGTGGTAGTGTCGAATGCCGCCGGCGACGGTCCCAAGCAGAGCGTGAAGCAATGGATAGGCCCCGACACGCCCACGGCTCCCACTGGCGTGAACTGGACCTACGATGCCGCCTCGCGCCAAGCCAAGCTCACCTGGACTGCCCCCGTCATGGGCAAGAACAATGCCCCGCTCGATACAGCTGCGCTCACCTACAATGTTGTGCGTCAGCCAGGTAATGTGACTGTGGCTAAGGGACTCGATGCCACCGCATTCGCCGAGTCGCTGAGCCAGCTCACCGACCTCAAGTCCTACTATTACCAGGTGACACCCGTCAACGGCAGCCTCGTGGGCGACAAGGCCGAGTCCAACCACATCGTGCTGGGCGATGCCCTCGGCATCCCCTATAGCGAGAATTTCTACAACAAGAACAACTTCGACCTCTTCACAGTGATCGATGCCAACGACGACGGCGCCACCTGGAAGTATAAGGCCACCAACTACCAGTACAGCGACAACCAGCAATATGCCAGCATCGTTGCCAGCAAGACCCTTGCCGACGACGACTGGCTGCTCACACCCCCGCTCAAGATGGAGAAAAAGTACCGCTACAAGATCGCCTACAAGGTCAAGAAGCAGTACAGCCCCTCCGACTACAACCAGCTCCTCGATGTGGGCGTGGGCCAGGGCACCGATGTGAACAACTATAAAAGCATTGTCGAGCTCATGAGCATCAACGTCGTCTCGTTTACCGAGGTGAGCCGTAACTTTGTGGTACCTGCCGACGGTGTCTACCACATTGGCTTCCACGCCACGAGCAAGGCCAAGTCAGACGAACTCTGTCTCGACGACATCAACGTGACTGTGGCAGGCTTGCAAGGTGACGTGAACGGCGACGGCAAGGTCGATGTGAGCGACATCACGGCCGTCATTCAAACTATCCTGGGCACCGCCCAGTATAGCGTCGACGTGTGCGACATCAACGGCGATGGCGCTGTCAACATCGACGATGTCACAGCTCTCATCCACATGTTGTAACCTCAACCAACTCCCCACTTAAGGCGCTTGGCCTGATACAGGTGCCTGGGTTAGCTCTCACTCGAGCTGCGCCCAGGCACTTTTTTGCACGTCTGTGAGTTGGAGATGAGCACCTTGTGTGCACAGCGATAAGACCTGATTCTTTTTTTTTCTTAATTTGACAATGGGTCACCCAAAACGGTTGTCGCCGGGAAGAAGTGGCATGAGCAGGCGTTCTTCGGCAGTGTTGAGCAGTGTACGGGTATAAATTGTGCCGTCATTGAGCCTGATGCTTACTGTGGGAATTGTTTTTGCGATGTCAAGGGCTTTGTCGACACTGAGCCCGATGTTGAGCAGCCGTAATATGCGTTCAAGCTCTTTGTATAACTTGTAGGCTACAAAGCATATACTTATATGAGACTCTATGCGGCGCTCCGTGAAATGAAAGACAGGCCTGGCTTCATTGCTCTTGGGCTCACACACTCTTGCTAGGCCAGTGAGCGCAGAATCTCGTCCCCGACGGCATTGAATCCGATGCTGTCATATATCCTTCCCAGGATTATGCGCGGGGCGTCATGTCTGACATCGGTTATACGGCTGAAAAACGACTCGGCCTCTTCCTCGGGAGAAGTCGGCGACCCGTTTTCAAAATCCAGCACATGCTGTCCTCCGTAACGCAAGATGTAATCCGATGCCCGCCTCTCCATCTCTTTAAGCTCATTCTCATCTTTTGAGGAGCCGAAAGAGTGCAACAGGACATTGCGGCCGTTCCTTTTGTCAAGGACTTGGACTCTAAACGACCCACTTTTATTTGGCTTTCGACGGATAAACACGCCGCAAATTTACAATTTTTAACGACGGGTCACCCAAAATCGCCACACAAAAATCACTAATTCCTTATAAATCAACACAAAAAGATTTTACAGCACCGAATCCTGTCAAAGTCAGAAAAAGCTCAAAATTATAAGAGTTCTGCCTTTTCCTTTACTTCAAGAAAATCCTTATATGTAAGATTTTTTTGTTCTAGCTTAGAATAAAGTTCATTAGCCAATGACACCTTTTCGGCGTTATAAGGATTTGTAAAGTTTCGGGGATTGACCTTCTCCTTCAATTCATCCAACTCATCTTTATCGACTAACGTGACTCCCAATTCCGAACTAACTATGTCCAAAATCTCTAAAAGAGTCTTTGTATCTTCGGGGGATGTCTCTAAAATCCTAGCGTATATATTATTTGCTTTTTCTACTTTGTCCTTATCATAATCCTTCATAAACTCTTTAGGGTTACATTTACGCAAAAGGCGATGGTAAGTGTCTTCTCCTTTTCTTTGTTTTGACTTATACTTTTTAATCGTTAGAGGAATAATGACCGAAAGAAAGAATGCTGACAATCCAATTCCATACCACAATAAGAATTTCTTCTTATCACTAGAAGCAGCCCACTCATATTCTTTAATCATAAAGTGTTTTTCTTGGGTAGCAGCAATAAAAACGCGGTAGAAGCCATTTTGCATCCATCCATTTTCATAAGGTAAAACTCTTTGAGCTTCTTCATATTTTTTGCCTTTAGGTATATATATTGGAGTTCCAGTTGTCCACCCATTAACATGTTTATTCTCTGATATTGTAAAATAGCTGTTGCAACATGCATATATTTTCGACCAAAATTGATCAATTGTTTCTTTTCGGAATCGATTGGAAATTCCAGACTTAGGATTATTTGAGTAGAAATCGAAAGCCTCATTAACAGCTCGCTCTACGCTGTAATAATTTCCCCAATCGGTATTTTTTAACCCAACTTTATAAGGGAAAAAAGTGTTGGTCTGGATGAAATCATCATCATCAGACCAGCAATAGATTCTCACAATATTCCATCCTTCATCATTTCCGTTTGGATATTCGTCTCCCCAATTTAATTCATATAGAGAAGCCAAATCGCCATAGCTTTTATACCAATCATCTTGAATTTTTTCATCAATCTTTGGGTCTATTTTGGCAGCAAAACTACTTTTACCAGGACGTTTGGGTATAGAAATACGTTTATAATGGCGCACGGGTTGACCGCTATAATCCTCAAAAAACAATCCATCATCATTAGAAACGAAAGCGTCACCACTAGATTGCCCTTCAAATAACTTTGTTATATTGTCCTTTATCTCAGCATGAAGCCTATCTCGCTTCCTATCAATATAGAAAGTAACAATGGCAAACAGACCTATCAAGCAGAATGCCCAAGCCACAAACAAAATGGCAATAATATGTCGTTTCATCTTTAACGAATAGCTTTTAGTTTATTTATCTATGTTCTGCGTTTCTGGTTAATTAAAAACGTGGTGCTGTATACCACGTCCTTGTGTACAGGTGCTAGGAAACCATTATGAACAGAAGTGGGATAACAGTTCCACGCTATATGCGTGGAGACTATTACACCTTCTCGTGTTCAACGTGTGTGAAGTTCCTAGGCTTTGTACACGCAGGAAGAAGACATAATGCCTCTTTTTTAATAAAATCCAGGCTGCCAATTTGTATTAATCGACAACACTTTTGCAAAGTAAAGCATATTTTTTGAAAGCTCCAACTTCTTCTTGACTTCGTCACACAAAAAAGCGCAAAAACATAATTGCTTTGTTAGCAATGTTTTGTATCTTCGTGTCACCCGATTTTGGGTGACACGAAAGGTATTTTAACTATGTTTGTGCGAAAAAAGAAGTACCCATCTGGCAACATTGGTGTCATCGTCGCTGAAAAAGCAAACGGCAAGATGAAAGAGCTTGCCACCATAGGTGTTGCGCGTGGCGAAGAGGAGTTGGCCAGCCTTGTCGCGTTAGCGAAAGTGTGGATTTCCAAAGAGAAGGCCAGGCGCCATCCGCGGCTCGACCTGTTCGGCGAGGAGCGCGAGGCCTGCGACAGGGAGAGGGAGGAGGTGCGCCGTGTGCTGTCGCAGGTCGAGAACGTCCTGCTCAACGGCTGCGACCTGATACTGGACCGCACGTTCGACCGCGTGGGCTTCAACCGGATTGACGACGAGGTGTTCCGCAAGCTCGTGAAGGCGCGTCTGGCCTGCCCCGCGAGCAAGGCCGCCACGGTGGAATACCTGAAGAACCACTTCGACGACGACGTGGACCTCTCGAAGATATACCGCTATCTCGACAAGCTCAGCGGCCGCCAGCACGAGCTGGTGCAGGACATCAGCGTGCGCCATCCGCGGCCCGGTTGTTCGGCGGAAGCATCGGGGTGCTGTTCTATGACGTCACCACGCTTTACTTCGAGGCCGACTACGAGGACGAACTGCGCAAGACGGGCTTCTCGAAAGAGGGGCGCCACAGCAATCCGCAAATCATCCTGGGCCTCCTGGTGAGCCAGGGCGGCTATCCGCTGGCCTATTGCATCCACGAGGGCAACAAGTACGAGGGACACACCATGCTGCCGGCCATAACCGGGTTCGCCGGCAAATACGGCCTGGAGGATTTCGTCGTGGTGGCCGACTCTGGGCTGATGAACAATGCCAACATCGCCGAGCTCGAGGCGAAAGGCTACAAATACATAATAGGCGCTAAAATAAAAAACGAAAGCAAGCAGGTGAGGCAGTGGATACTGAGCCAGCCGAAAGTCGACCGCCAGATGGTGGAATACGGCAAGGGCGCAGGCCGAAGGCTGCTGGTGGGCTACACCGACGACCGCGCCCGCAAGGACGCCTACAACCGCGAGAAAGGCATACGCCGCCTCGAGAAGGCCTACAGGCGGGGCACGCTCACCAAGAACAACATCAACAAGCGCGGCTACAACAAGTTCCTGGCCATGGACGGGGAGGTGAGAGTGGCCATCGACTATGACCGCATCGCCGACGACGCCCGCTGGGACGGATTGAAAGGCTACCTGACCAACACGACGATCCCCGTGGAGCAGGTCTACTCGGCCTACCACAACCTGTGGCACGTCGAGCGCGCATTCCGCATCGCCAAGTCCAGGATAGAGATACGGCCCATGTTCCACTTCACGCGCCGACGCATCGAAGCCCACGTGTGCATCTGCTTCGTGGCTTTGAAAGTCTACAAGGAGCTGGAACGCATGCTCAAGCTGTCAGACATCAAGATGAGCGTCGACAAGGTGCTGGCGCTGGCCAAGACCGTGACCACGATACAGGTCAAGCTCCCCCTGAACAAGCAGGTCTACACACAGACCATGCTGATGGCAAGGCACCAGAAAATCGCAAAACTCTTCAACGAAAATTTCTGGGGTACGCAATGACGAAGTCAGGACACGAGCCGCGGCCCAGGCACTTTTTTGTTACACGTTCGTGGCTTGAAGATGAGGTCTTTGTGTGTGTCGTGATAAGATGCGATTCTCTTTTTTCTTAAATTTCTTGTAATCTTGTAACAATTGTTTGTTACTTTTGTTCAAATAATTGCAATTTATTATTTTTAGAGTGAAATTTGTGCTTTATTATTTGTAAATTTATTCGCTAATGAAAAAACTTTATTTTCTCATTGCTGCAATCCTCGCAGCAATCGGGCTATGCGCGCAAACGCAGGCCCCAGCAGTAGTGAATCCGCTCACAGAGCCAGGAGTCAATGCTCCAGTGCTCGAAAATCAAGTCAAGAGCGATGCCCTGGCCGATGGTGAGACCCAGCTGGTGTCGCCCAACGCGAGCCTTGGGCTGGCATTGAGGTCAACTGCAAGCAAGGGCAAGGGCATCTTAAAGGCGCCAGCCTCGGCACGCAAGCACGTGGCCAGGGCCCTGAGCGACGTGTTGGGCAGCTACATCAGCGACGACAAGAGTTATTACGACGACGATGAGAATCACCATGTGATTACCATCTACCAGAGCCATGACTCGCTGCTCGTGAAAAATCTCATGGGCACGCAAAACGCTGTCGTTGCCACCTACGATGCTACGACGGGCATATTCTCGATAGCGCCCCAGTTGCTCTACAACCACTCCACCTATGGCGAGTGCTGGATATATGGCTGGAGTGGCACCCCAAGCAACTACAGCAGTAGCCAGCCTGTGACCATGACGGTCGATGCCGATGGAAATATCGAGATGTCGGCTTGGGGTCTCTATGTGAACGAGGGCGACAAGAAGGGTAGCATCTTTGATGCCTACACCCAGTCGGTCCTCTACCAGCCCAATGCCACCATGCACACGGTGACCTACAAGACCAAGGCCGAATCGACCTATCCCGTGCTGGTGCAGCAACCCAACACCAATACACTCAAGGTGATCAACTTCACCGGCAACGGGCGTGCCATCAAGGTCACGCTCAAGCCCGACAGCACGTGTTACATAGGCAGCCAGTATGTGGCCACCTACGATGTGTATGGCGACTTCAACCTGTGTGCAGCCTCATCGGGCAGCATAAGCAAGTATAAATACATCACTGGCACAAAGACCGACAGTGGCTACAGCTTCTCGCCGTGGGGCGTGTTCTGCATGCGCAGCACCTCGATAGCTACCCACAATGTGACATCGAGCGAGCTCACTTTCACTCATTTCACCCCTGCCTATCCCACGCAAGTGGTGCCCGCCTTTGCCGGCAGCGGTACCGAGGCCGACCCTTACCGCATCACTTCGCTGGCCGACCTCGACACCCTGGCTCAGGCTGTGAACGCAGGCAAGAGCTACAAGGGCGTCTATTTCAAGCAGACTGCCAATATCGATGCTTCGGCCACCAAGAGCCAGAATTTCGCTCACATAGGTTTCGACGAGAGCAGTTACTTCGACGGCACCTACGATGGCGATAACAAGACTATTTCCAATTTCAACTATGATGCAGCAGGCGACAATTATGCCGGTCTCTTCGGTATCATTGGCGCCAATGCCGTCGTGAAAAATGTGGTCATGACCGGCAGTGTGGTCAAGAGCAGCGGCAAGTATGCCGGCACTGTGGTGGGCTACAACAATGGCGGCGCCGTGACCCATTGCACCGTGACCAGCGGCAAACTCGACGGCCGTGTGGTGTCGCTGGGCGGCATCGTGGGCTACTCGGCCGGTCCCATCAGCCATTGCGCCTTCACAGGCAATGCCACAGGCGGTGCCGAGGTGGGCGGCATCGTGGGCCAAGGCAAGGACAGCATCACCGATTGCCACGGCTCGGCCGATATTGAGGTGGATTATTACATCCCCAACCTGTCCCATGGGGCAGGCGTCATTGCCGGCGACTTGATTGGGTCGTCGTCAAAGAAGTGGGTGGTTGTTGAGCGTTGCTACAGCGCAGGCTCAGTCTACGACAGTGAGAACGTGAGCTACGTGGGCGGTATAGCCGGTGGCATGTATATGACCAAAATAAGCCAAAGCTTCAACACCGCTTCCATCACCTGTGCCTCAGGCCAGGTGAGCGGTGGTACTGCCCAGGGCGCCGGCGGCATTGCCGGCTACTTGAGCGACGGCGAGATCGACGACTGCTACAATGCAGGTGCCGTCAACGCCCCGGCCAACAACGAGTCGTCGGGCCTCATCGGCTATGCCGGCGGCTACACGGGCTCGGCTTCCACCATTCACAACAGCTACAGCTCGGGCATGCTCGAGAATTACACTACTTGTGAATATAGGGGTGTGCTGGGCAGCTACTTCAACCAGAGCATACTCGACGTTCAGAATGCCTACTACGACTATCAGTCGTCGGGCCTCGACACCGTGTCGATAGGTTTCATGTCGACGGCACAGCTCACTTCGGGTGAGCCGCTTCCTGGCTTCGATACCACTGTGTGGTATTTCCAGAAGGGCTTCTATCCGCGGTTGAGAGCCATCATGGACAACGAGACCGCTCTCCTCTCGGCTGCACCCATGTTCTTGCAGAATGGCGAGAACGGCCACAAGGTGAAATCCAACTTCACCCTGTCGACTGCCAACGGCATCACTTGGGGCGTGTACAAGGACGGCGAGGCCGTGAAAAATGGCACTGGTATCACCGTCGATGGCGGCAACGTGACCCTGACGGGTACCTACGGCTACGACCACCTGCTGGCCATCAACAGCAACAACGAGTATAAGTACTACGATATCTATGCCATCACCTCGGCCTACTCGGGCAGCGGCACCGAGGCCGACCCCTATCTCATCAAGACCAAGGCCGACCTTGAAATGCTGGCCGATGCTGTGAATGTGTACAAGCAGAACCACCGTGGCGACTTCTTCAAGATGACCAACGACATCGACCTGGAACTTGACAAGAACTTCACGGGCATTGCCACACAGACGGGTACAACCTTCTTCAATGGCACCTTCGACGGCGGCAACCACACCGTGCATCAGCTGTACCTCGACCCCAACAGCGGGCAGAAGAAGTACACTGGCCTCTTCGGCCTGTGTGGTGCAGCCAGCACGATCAAAAATGTGCGTGTCGCTGCCGACAGCAAGATCAATGCCTACCGCTATGGCGCAGCCGTGGTGGGCTACAGCGAGGGCAAGGTCATCAACTGCCGCAACTATGCCAACGTCGATGCCTACGACGTCTACACGGGCGGTGTGATAGGCGTCTTGGTTGGCACGACTGCTGTGGCCGACAGTTGCTACAACTCGGGCACAGTATCGAGCGGGCTTGGTACTGCCGGCGGCGTTGTGGGCTACAACGACGGTCTTGTGAAGCGCAGCCGCAACGACGGCGAGGTGAACAATTCCCTCGAGGGTGCGTCGACCAATGCCATACTGGGCGGCGTGGTTGGTTCCAACTTGGGTACCGTCGAGACGGTGTTGAATACCGGCACCGTTGTGGGCAACAAGCAAGTGGGCGGCATCGTGGGTGTCAACTCGCAGCAACGCTCTACGGGCGATGGCGGCTACTTGATTGGCAACATCAACACCGGTCTCGTGCGCGGCAACTCCTATGTGGGTGCGATAGCAGGGCAGGTGATGAGCCGCAAGACCATCGAGGGCAACCTCTACGACGCGCAACTCAACCCCGGCGGCGCAGCCAATGGCGGTGCGTTGAGCGGAGCACAGGGTCGTCTCACCAGCCAGCTCACCGCTGGAAAGGTGCTGGTTGCAGGCAACGACAAGAATTCTTCGGCATGGACTTGGACGGCTGGAAGCTATCCTGCCCTCAAGGCCTTTGCCGATGAGACGGTGGCGGCTACGGTCGACCACCTTGTGTTGAAACTCGACACGCTCGACAACGTTACTGCCGTCACAGGCACTGCCTCGCTCAGCGATGCCACATGGTCGCTGGCCAGTGGCAAGGCTTTTGCCGTGTCGGGCAGCCTGCTCAAGGTGTCTCAGCCTGCCGACACTACTGCCACCGACACGCTCACTGCTGTCGTGGGCAGCGTCACGCGACACTACCCGTTGCGTGCAGTGCCTGCCATCTTCGCTGGGCGCGGCTCGCAAGCCGATCCCTATCAAATCCTGACCGTGGCCGACATGTACAAGCTGGCCAGTGCAGTTGAAAAGTATGACATGGACTTCGATCATCACTATTTCAAGGTGATGAACGACATCGATTTTACCGACACCGTCTATGTGCCTGTTGCCACAGGCGAACATAGATTCCAGGCCTATTTCGACGGCAACGGCAAGAGCTTCAAGGGTGTGAAATACTCGACAGCAACCTTGTCGACCGTTGGCCTCTTCGGCAACGTGGGTCCCGATGCCACTATTGCCAATCTCACCATCGAGAATGGTCAGTTTACAGCTGTGGGCAATGTGGGTGCCTTTGCCGGCCAGGGTGCTGGCACCTTTGTCAATCTCACCAACAAGGCCGACGTGGTGGCCACGTCGGGCGGTTATGCCGCTGGCATTGTGGCCAAAGCCGTCGAGGGCTCGCGGTTTGTAAATTGTCGCAACCAGGGTACGATTTCTCTCGATGCACGCAACTATGTGGGTGGCATCACTGCCTACGGAGAATACACCAGCTATGAAGATTGCCAGAACGACGGTCTCATCATGACTGTCACGGGCTATGCCGGCGGCATCTCGGGCGCAAGTCGTGCTCCCATCACCAATTGCCGCAATACGGCCGATATCACGAGCAACAAGGTGGCCAATTACATGGCTGGCATTACCGGCCTTGAAGGCGGCGGCTCCTATATCACGGGCTGTGTGAACACTGGCAACGTGACCATGGGCGCAAGCTATGTGGGCGGTATCGCAGGCTCGGGCCTCAACGAGCTGGGCGACAACATTTCCTACCTGCGCAACTGTGTCAACTATGGCGATATCGAGGCTCAACGCTATGCTGCCGGCATCATGGGACAGCAGCGTGCAGGCCACAACGTGACGGGCAGCTTCAACTATGGCAAGGTGACCGTGAGCAAGGGCTACGGTGCCGGCATTGTGGGCTATGCCTATGTGGGTGATGACTTTGTGAGCCACATCGACAGCTGCTACAACTATGGTGCTGTGACCAATACATCCACATCGAGCTATGTGGCTGGCATCCTGGGCTATGGCTCGGGCACTGAGACCGTGACCGGTTGTGCCAACTGGGGCAACATCGTGAGCTCGGGCGACATGGTGGGTGGCATTGCAGGCTCGTCTGGCGGCACGGTGAGTCGCTGCTACAATGCAGCTCCGGTCAAGGGCATAAAGCGTGGCATCGCTGGCATCGCAGCCTTCGGAACAGATCTGGTTATCGACCAGTGCTTCAACCTCGACTCGATCACTGCCACGGGCACTGCTTCCACCTATGGCATGGCTGCCGGTATCCTGGGCTATGGCACGCGCCCCGTCATCACCAATTGCTACAACATGGGCCCAGTGACCGCAGTCAACAATGCCGGCGGTATCATGGGTTCCTACTTCAGTGACTATAAGATTGAGAATTGCTACAATGCCGCTCCTGTCGCTGTGACGGGCACTGCAACGGCTGTTGCAGGCAATATCTTGATGAAGGCTGCCGAGGCCGACGAGGACCACGTGATTTCCAATTGCTACTACAACAGCAAGGCGGGCAACGTGTACTCGAGCGATAGTTGCGCCACGGGTGTCGACTCGGTCGAACTGACGAGGGTCGACCTGGGCGAGGCCTTTGTGAGTCGCACGGCAATGTATCCCACGCTTCAGGCATTTGCCGACACGGCTGTGAGCAACTACTTTGCCTCGATTATTGTGCTTGCCGATGGCGATACTCCCGAGGCCGTGAAGTCTCCATTCTTCTACGGCAGTGCCAATCAGGCAATATGGACGTCGAGCGACAATCTATATTTCAACGACGGCAAGGTTTATTCTACGGCTCAAGGCCCGGCCTGGGTCACCAAGTCCTACGGCAAGTGGAGCTACACGTGGAATCTTAATGTCGCCGCCTTGACCAGCGTCGACACCACCAAGGCCTCTAAGACCATTGCAGGACGCAGCTACTACGATCTCAATGGCCGCAGTGTCGCCGTGCCGGGTGCAGGTGTCTACATCCAGGTCACGTGCTACACCGATGGCAGCACAACTGCAACCAAGGTGGTGCGGTAGCGGTTGTGTACTTGATATATTCCTGACATGTGATTACAGGCGGCCTCATGGGACCGCCTGTTTTCGTGTGCACACACGCTCACTCTCGGGGGAATAGTGCAACGGTTTGGGAGGAAAATGTAACACGCTTTAAGAAGAGCTGTCGTAATTTTGCAGCACAAACAAGAACGAGGAATTTTTTCATTATGGCAACAATCAAAAAAACAATTCCGGTTTTGGGCATGGCCTGCTCGGCCTGCTCGGCCAACGTCGACCGCAAGCTCAACTCGCTGCCCGGCATCGAGATCGCCTCGGTGTCGCTGGCCACGCGCACGGCCAATGTCACCTACGACCCCGACAAGATTTCGCTCGAAGCGATGAAGAGCGAGATCAACGACATAGGCTACGACCTCGTCATCGAGAGCGACCGCGATGTGGAAGCCATCGAGCGCACGGGCTACAACCGCTTGCGCAACAAGGTGGCGGCCTCCTGGTTTTTTGCCCTTGCGGTGATGTGCATCTCGATGCGATTCATCCCCATGGGAAGCGACCAGGCTGCCAACGTGGTGGCCATGGTGCTCTCGTTGTGCAACTTGGCCGTGTGCGGCTGGCAATTCTATGTCACCGCTTTCAAGCAGGTGCGCCACGGCGCGGCCAACATGGACACTCTGGTGGCCTTGAGCACGGGTATCTCTTTCTTGTTCAGCGTGTTCAATACTTTCTGGGGCGATGCTGTGTGGGGTAGCCGTGGCATTGAGTGGCACACCTACTACGATGCAAGCGTGATGATTATCACCTTTGTGCTCACGGGCCGACTGCTTGAGGAGAAGGCCAAGAAAGGCACGGCCAGCAGCATTCGCGCCCTCATGGGCCTGGCTCCCAAGACGGCCCGCATCGTGCAACGCAGCCCCGAGGGCGAGAAGATTGAAGAGGTGCCCATCTCTACCATCAAGGTGGGCGACGTGATCGAGGTGCATCCTGGCGAGAAAATACCCGTCGACGGCAAGGTGACCCAGGCCGAGAGCTTCATGCTGGCCGATGGTGCCTATGTCGACGAGTCGATGATCACTGGCGAGCCCACGGCCGCCCTCAAGCAAGAAGGCAGCCAGGTGCTTGCAGGCACCATCTTGCAGCAAGGCAAGTTCCGCTTTCGCGCCCAGCAGATAGGCGAGGATACGGCCCTGGCCCACATCATCAAGATGGTGCAGGAGGCACAGGGCAGCAAGGCCCCTGTGCAGCGTGCTGTCGACAAGGTGGCTCTCGTCTTTGTGCCCGTGGTGGCGGCTATCTCGCTGCTCACCTTCGTCTTGTGGTGGGCTATAGGCGGCACCCAGGAGCTGCCCCACGCCATACTCTCGGCCGTGGCTGTGCTCGTCATTGCCTGCCCCTGTGCCATGGGACTGGCCACGCCCACGGCCCTCATGGTGGCCATAGGCAAGGCTGCCCAGCACAACATCCTCATCAAGGATGCAGCTGCGCTCGAGAACATACGCAAGGTGAATGCCATGGTCATCGACAAGACGGGCACGCTCACCATTCCCAATCAAAACATCGACTTCACCAAGGCCGACGACCTGCCGCTCGAACAGCGCGAAACGCTCAAGCCTCATGCCCGCGAGGCCATGCAGCAGTTGCGAGGCATGGGCATCGACATCTACATGATGAGCGGCGACAAGGACGAGGCTGCACGCTACTGGGCCCAGCAGGCCGGCATCGACCACTACAAGAGCAAGGTGCTGCCGCAAGACAAGGAAAACCTGGTGCGCGAGCTCCAGGCCCAGGGCAAGCGGGTGGCCATGGTGGGCGACGGCATCAACGACACCCAGGCATTGGCCCTGGCCGACGTGAGTATCGCCATGGGCAAGGGCACCGATGTGGCTATGGATGTGGCCCAGGTCACCCTCATGGGCGACGACTTGCGCCACATTCCCGAGGCTGTGCGCTTGAGCTCCAAGACGGTGAAGATGGTGTGGGAAAACCTGTTCTGGGCTTTCATCTACAACATCGTGTGCATCCCGCTGGCCGCCGGTGTGCTGCACATCTTCGGCATCGATTTCCAGATTACTCCCACTTGGGCCAGTGCACTCATGGCTTTCTCGAGCGTGAGCGTGATTCTCAACTCGCTCAGGTTGAACTTCATGAAGTATTAAATTCTATTCTTATTTATACACATTCAACGCGTTATGACTAAACAATTCAAAATCACCGGTATGAAGTGCGACCATTGTCGCATGAGTGTTGAAAACGCCATCAAGGGCGTGAAAGGCGTGACTGCCGCCTCGGTCGATCTCAAGGCCGCCCAGGCCCAGGTCGAGGGCAACTTCAGCGACGACGACGTGACTGCCGCCGTCGAGGAGGCTGGTTTCGGGGTGGAATAGGAAGCACACTGTTTCGCTACACTGGCAACAATGCCGGCTGCCCGCTTGTGGCAACCGGCATTTATTTGTGGCTTGGCTGCACCGTCCAAGCTGTTTTTTAGCTATCTTTGTGTGCGATGCCCGACACCATGACACCCGAGCAACGCCACCGCTGCATGGCAGCGATACGTGGCAAGGACACGCGGCCCGAGATGGTTGTGCGCCGCTGGCTATGGGCCCAGGGCTACCGTTACCGCCTGCACGTGCGGCGGCTGCCCGGTACCCCCGACATCGTGCTGCACCGCTACCACACCGTTATCAACGTGAATGGCTGCTTCTGGCACGGCCACGAGGGCTGCCCCCACTTCACACTGCCCAAGACGCGCACCGCCTACTGGCGCGACAAGATAGCGCACAACCGGCAGCGCGATGCCCGCAATCTCGACACACTCAAGCACATGGGCTGGTATGTCATCACCCTGTGGGAGTGCGACCTGGCTCCGGCCAAGCGTCAACGCACGCTGATGGGCCTGTCGCTCGCCCTGAGCACGATCTACCTCAAGGTAGCCGGCGCACGTGGCCATGCCGAGCAGCAGCCCCTGGCTGCCGAGCCCGTCAAGCCCTACTTGCCCCGGCGGTAGTGCATGCACAGCCTTGTGGGCTATTGCAATGTCGACAGCCAGATGCCGAAGAAGCGGTCATACACCTCGTAGGCATTGTTGTCCAGGTCGATAATGAGCTCCTTGTCGACGAGCGACTTGATGGCCGAGCGCACTGTGCTGGCGGCTCCCAAACGGTATTTCTCGATAAATTTTTTCCCAAGTATCTCCCTCGCCGTCCCTTCGCAGGCAATAGCCCGCAGCAGCCGCCCTTGAAACGGGGTGACAAGGCGCAGAAAAGTTTGGTAAGTAGCCTCTCCCTCCTGCACGATGCTGTGTATCGTGTCTTGTACAACGGTTGTGGTTATCAGTTTGTCGTTGCTCTCATAAAGCCTGTTGAGCACCATTTGCACATACCATGTGTGGCCACGCACCATCGTGTAGGCCTCGTGAAAGGTCTCGACCGCAAGCCTCTGGCCATGGCTTTTGAATTTTGCTTCGGCAAAGGCAAAGTAGGCTGCCTCGTCGATCTCTTTCAACGGCATCATCTGCGTGCTTTGAAAAAACGGTCGTGCTGCCGAGGCAAACATCTCTTCCAGCACGTGTCGCTGGCTGCCCGAGAACACAAAATGTACCGAAGTCAAGCGCTGGACATAGGAACGTAGCACTGCCTCGATATTTGGCTCGCCGTAGCCCACTATCGACTGAAACTCGTCGAAGGCAATGTAGCATTGCCGGCCCGATTGCTCCATGTATTGGAAAATTTCGGCCAGTGAGTGCTCGGCCATCTGTGGCTGCATGTCGACCGAAAACGACGGCTCACCGGTCATCGGGTCCAGGGTGAGGGTGGGGCGCAACGACTTGAAAAAGGCGGCCACCGTCTTCATCACCTTGGTCCCCCGCGTGTCGAGTGTGCCAAGCACGGCATTGGCAAGCTGACGCACAAGCGAGGCAAAGCAGTCGGTTTGATACAGGTCGACGTAGTAGCACGAGACGTGCTCATTGTTGTGCCTGAGCATGTGGAAGGCGTGGTGTATGAGTCCTGTCTTGCCCATGCGTCGTGGGCTCACGAGTGTGACATTGCGGCCATTGCGCAATGCCGAGGTCAGCCTTTGGGTCTCTTCGGCCCTGTCGCAAAAGTAGGTGGGCGAGATGTAGCCCGTGAGCAGGAAAGGATTGGACGGCTTCTTGATCATCTGGTGTGCGGTTTTTTTGTATGTGTTGCTTGTTGCGAAAAGTTCGTTGCGAAAAGTTCGCAATGCAAAAATAACAGATTTTGCCGATATCACAAAGCCTTGTCGTCGATTATTTTTGTTGTGGAACCGGGTTGTAGAGTGTAGGGGTGCTGGCTTCTCTGTGTCTCACCGGCAATGCGGCAGGGCTTCCCTGGCGTGTGGGTTGCAAAAATTGGGCGATGATTTTTCTTCCATTTTCTTTTTTTTGCTATATAAGTATTAACTTTGTGCCGGAACGAGGGGAACTACTCCTTTTTCATCACGAAGCCACATCTGTTTAACCACATCAACCATCATCACCAGCCATGCAACGATTTCCATTTTTCCTGCTCCTCTCCACTGTCGTGCTTGTCGCGTGGGGGGCCTTAGCGCCGCGTGGCGCTGCTGTCGCCCACAGTGTCGAGGACATCGATGTCGACACTGCCGCTGCCGCGCCCGACACCAGTGTCGACGTCATTGCCTACTTCTGCAAGCGCGACACCACCTGCTACACCTATGAGCACTCCCGCATCAAGATCAAGGGAGGCGACACCACTGTCATGAGCTCGGTGCAGGAAGAGTTCTACGTCACTGTGCTCGACTCAACGGCCCAGGGCTACCGCATGGAGTTTTGCCCCACAAGCATCGATTTCCCTGACGCTACTGCCGGCGACAGTATCGACTTCAGCTCGATGCTCACGCTCTTGGCCAAGAACATGGTGGGTCGTAAAATCGTGTTCACCCTCTCGCCCGAGGGCAAGCTGGAGCACATCAAGAACTGGAAGGCCCTGCGCCGTGAGCTCAAAGACGGCTTCAAGCACATGATCGACAGCGTGTTCAACCGTTTGCCCCAGCTCGACACCGTGTTTGACCGCGCCAGTGTCTATGACCTCGTGACCGCCCAGTACGACTCTGAGGAAGACGTCATCAACTCCTTGGGCGAGCTCTCGCTGCTCTTCTCGTGTCACGGGTTGTCGTTCCCGCTCACAGCCGACTCGACCATTGTCATCGACGACGACCCCGATGCCACCATGCCGCAGCAAGTGGCCTTGAACACTGGCATTCTTGGTGCCGACGACGTTGATCCCTTCGACGAAATGGGCGAGTACGACTACTACATCGACCTGCGCACTCACACCGACCTGCCCCCCAGCATGATTTCGCTCGTGCTCAAGAGCACAATGGCTCTGCTGGGCGACAGCGAGAAGGGCAGTGCCGAGGTGACAAAGGGCTTTGACGACGCCGTCAAGGGCATGAAAGACCTGAAGTGCAACGGCGATGGCCGCTCGGTGATCAGCTATAGTGTAAATGGCTGGCCCAAGCACATCGTCGAGACCAAGCAGGTAGAAGTGACCGGCACCCAAGACGGTAAGTCCTTGCGAGAGTCGCGGATCGACCTCAAGAGCATCGACTGGTCCAGCCGCTCTTGGTTCAACTTTTAGCCGTGCCTCTTCTCATTTTGGCGGCCCAGCTGTGCGCTGTGCACCGCCTTGCCATTTTTCTTCTTAATGGCAAAAGACACGACCGAGGCGCAGTCTCTCTCTCTCTTGTGCGGGGAGAGCAGGGCTGCGCCTCGGTGTTGCTGAATGGTGGTAAGGGCTATTCCCACTCGATTGTGGCCGGTGGCTTCGACGAGATGTCGTAGCACACGCGGTTCACGCCCTTCACCTTGTTGATGATTTCGTTGCTCACGCGGGCCAGGAAGTCGTAGGGCAGGTGGGCCCAGTCGGCAGTCATGGCGTCTTGGCTGGTGACGGCGCGCAGGGCCACAGGGTGCTCATAGGTGCGCTCGTCGCCCATCACGCCCACGCTGCGAATGGTGCTGAGCAGCACAGCGCCGGCTTGCCACACGTGGTCGTAGAGGCTTGTGCCGTCGTCGAGCACATAGTTGTGCATGGCCTCGATGTAGATATCGTCGGCCTCTTGCAGGATGCGCACCTTGTCGCGGGTGATGTCGCCCAGGATGCGCACGGCCAGGCCGGGACCCGGGAAGGGATGGCGGTTGATGAGGCGCTCGGGCATGTGCAGCTCGTGGCCCACACGGCGCACCTCGTCCTTGAAGAGCCACTTGAGTGGCTCGCACAGCTTGAGTTTCATGTCTTTGGGCAGGCCGCCCACGTTGTGGTGGCTCTTGATGGTCATGCCCGTGATGCTGAGCGACTCGATGCGGTCGGGGTAGATGGTGCCTTGCGCCAGCCAGCGGGCGTCGGTTATCTTCTTGGCCTCGGCGTTGAACACCTCTACAAAGTCGCGGCCTATGATTTTGCGCTTCTGCTCGGGGTCGGTCACGCCTTGCAGGTCGGTGAAGAACTTGTCGCTGGCGTCGACGCCTATCACGTTGAGTCCCAGGCCACGGTAGGCATCCATCACCTTGCTGAACTCGTTCTTGCGCAGCATGCCATGATCAACAAAGATGCAGGTGAGCTTGTCGCCTATGGCCTTGTTGAGCAGGGTGGCACACACGCTCGAGTCGACGCCGCCCGAGAGACCCAGAATGACGCGGTCGTTGCCCACTTGCTTCTTGAGCTCGGCGACGGTGCTCTCAACAAACGAGGCTGCGCTCCACTGCTGGCGGCTGCCGCATATGTCGACCACAAAGTTCTTGAGCAGCTGCTTGCCCTGTGTGGAGTGGAACACCTCGGGGTGAAACTGCACGGCCCACACGGGCTGGTCGAGGCTGGCATAGGCGGCGTTTTTCACGTCGGCCGTCGAGGCTATCACCTTGCACGAGGCCGGAATGGCGGTGATGGTGTCGCCGTGGCTCATCCACACCTGGCTGCCCTGGTCGAAGCCCTTGAAGAGCGGGCATGCCGTGTCGATCCACTGCAGGTGGGCGCGGCCATACTCGCGTGTGCCGGTCGGTTCCACCTTGCCACCGCCGCTGTAGGCAATGTACTGGGCGCCGTAGCATATGCCCAGCACGGGCACCTTGCCCACAAATTGGCTCAGGTCGACCTTGAAGGCTTCGGGGTCGTGCACCGAGTAGGGCGAACCCGAGAGAATGACTCCTATTACGCTCTCGTCGCCCACAGGGAACTTGTTGTAGGGCAGAATTTCGCAGAACGTGTCGAGCTCACGCACGCGGCGGCCTATGAGTTGGGTCGTCTGCGAGCCGAAGTCGAGAATGATAATCTTTTGCTGCATTGTGTTTACTTTTCGTTTATATAGTGTGTGTGTAATCTTCAGTTGAAATTTCCTGTGCTGTTGTGGCAGCATTTTTATCAAGCAGCACTTGGCCCTCGCGGGGGCCAAGTGCCTGTGTGTGCATGTTGCCGCTGTAGTGCAGCGTCGTTATTCCTTCTTGGCCTTCATGCAAGCCCATATGAAGTAGGCGATGAGCAGGACGTAGAGCACGAGGCTCACCAGGTTGCTGGCCATGTCGCCCAAGGCATAGGTCTTGACAAAGGCGGTGATGCCGTCCTTGAAGAAGAAGAGCAGTGCAGCACTCACCACGCCCATCAGGGCACCGCCGGCGATAAAGCCGCTACCCAGCAGGGTGCCGCGTTGCTGGCGTGCCTCGTTGAGCTTCTTGTCGGTGGTGCGGGAGCCCACGAGCCAGCTTATGGCACCGCCCACGAGCAACGGGGCATTGAGGTTCATGGGGATGAACATGCCCAGAGAGAAGGCCAGGGCCGGCACCTTGAGCCAGTTGAGCAGGCAGGCCAGCACGGCGCCCACGATATAGAGGGTCCAGGGGGCAGGCTTGCCGGTCATCACGGGGTCGATCACGGCTGCCATGGCATTGGCTTGGGGAGCTACCAGGGCATCCTTGCCAGTGAAGCCGTACACCTGATTCAGGAGCATCATCACACCGCCCACGGTGGCAGCGGCCACAATGGTGCCCACGGCTTTCCACGTTTGCTGCTTGGCAGGCGTGGTGCCTATCCAGTAACCTATCTTCATGTCGGTGACCATGCCACCGGCCATCGAGAGCGCGGTGCACACCACGCCACCTATCACCATCGAGGCCACAATGCCTTGCGAGCCCTTGAGGCCGATGGCCACAAAGACGCCCGAGGCAATGATGAGCGTCATCAGTGTCATGCCCGACACAGGGTTGCTGCCCACAATGGCAATGGCGTTGGCTGCGACGGTGGTGAAGAGAAACGCAATCACCACCACCACGATAAAGGCTACAATGGTCTGCATGAGGTTGTGAATCACGCCTATGTAGAAGAAGATGAAGGTGACGATGAGCGCGGCACACAGGGCAAAGACGAGTGCCTTCATCGAGATGTCGCGTTGGGTGCGCACGGGCTTCACCGTCTCGGCCTTGGTGCCAAACGACTTTCCGGCCAGCCCCACGGCGCTCTTGATCACGCCCCACGACTTCACAATGCCTATGATGCCGCTCATGGCGATGCCGCCTATACCTATGTAGCGTGCACCGGCCACCACGCCTTCGGGCGAACTCACGCCCTTGAAGATCTCCTCGGCCGATAGCGCGGCCAGGTCGGGATTCATGCCCATGAGCGGTACAATCACCCACCAGATAAACGCGCTGCCGGCAAAGATGATGAAGGCATAGCGCAGACCCACGATGTAGCCCAAACCCAGCACTGCGGCACCGGTGTTGATCGAGAACATGGCCTTGGTGTTTTGGGCAAACTCCTGCAGCTTGGGCACTGCCGTGGTCGAGAGCGTGTCGGTCCATATCTTAAACGAGGCAAAGAAATCGTAGAGACCGCCTATGATGCTGGCAATGATGAGCGGCTTGGCCTGGTCGCCACCCTTCTGGCTGCTGATGAGCACCTGGGTCGTGGCCGTGGCCTCGGGGAACGGGAACTTGCCGTGCATGTCCTTGACAAAGTACTTGCGGAACGGGATGAAAAACAAGATGCCCAGCAGGCCGCCCAGCAGCGAGCTCAAGAATACCTCGAGAAAGTTGACGGTGATGTCGGGATACTTGGCCTGCAAGATGTAGAGGGCTGGCAGCGTGAAGATGGCTCCGGCCACCACGATGCCCGAGGCAGCGCCTATCGACTGGATGATCACATTCTCGCCCAGCGAGTTCTTGCGGTGGGTGGCGGCCCCTATGCCGGCAGCGATGATGGCAATGGGAATAGCGGCCTCAAACACCTGGCCCACCTTCAGCCCCAGGTAGGCTGCGGCGGCACTGAATATCACGGCCATAATCAGGCCCATGGTCACCGAGTAGGGGGTCACTTCGGGATAGTTGCGGTTGGGCTTGAGAGGCGGGATGTACTCTTCGCCTTCTTTCAGTTCTCTGAACGCGTTCTCGGGAAGGGAGTAGTTTCCTTCTTGGTCTTGAACGGGCGATTCGGCTGCATTTACACTTGTCTTTTCGTCTTCCATTTATTTGTTTTTTAAGTTGAATAAACACTAAGATATCGCAAAGATAGTGCAAAATTTCTTACCTTTGTAAAAATTAGGAGATAAATAAGAGATGATAGAATCGATATATCACGACATCATGAGCCCCGATGTGAATGTGGCCGGAGCCGTGTTCAAGCTGTTGTTGAGCATGCTGCTGGGGGCAGCCATAGGCTTCGAGCGGCGCCGCAAGGGCCAGATTGCGGGCTTGCGCACTTTCTCGCTCATTGCCATGGGGGCCACGCTGGCCATGCTCATCAGCATCTATATCCCACAGGAGTACCTGGGCCTGAAAAACGGCGACCCGGGGCGCATTGCCGCCCAGGTGGTGAGCGGCGTGGGCTTTCTGGGTGCTGGCGCCATCATTCAGATGAAGGGCTCGGTGCGCGGCCTCACCACGGCGGCCGGCATCTGGATGACGGCTTGCATAGGGCTGGCCGTGGGGGCAGGCATGTACTTGATTACCACCATCGCCACGCTGCTCATCATCTTTGTGCTGGTCTACATCGAGAAGTATGAACAGCATGCGGGCTTCTTGTGGGAGCACAAGGTGATAAGGGTGAAGGTGCATGGCATCGTGAGTGATCTCGACAAGAGTCTCGACGTGTTCAAGAAATACGATGTGAAGGCCTCGCGCGAGTATGTGAAATACGAGTACGAGAACAATGTGTCGATCATCAACTATGTGGTGCTCACGCGCGACACGGTGAGCGTGACCAATCTCTTTGGCGAGCTGGAGGCCTGCTTCAGCGACCCCATCTCAATCACATTGACCAACGAACCCAACTTTTGACCGCACAATGCACTCCGACTTGATACAATCGCTCATAGGCGACTTCGCACTCATCTTGATGCTGGCTGCTATTGCTGCCATCGTGTTTAAACTGCTCAAGCAGCCCCTGGTGCTGGGTTACATCGTGGCCGGCTTCATCGCCAGCCCGCACTTCAAGTTTCTGCCCACGGTGGCCAATCCAGCCAACATCAGTTTCTGGGCTCAGTTGGGCATCGTGGTGCTTTTGTTCTCGCTGGGCCTCGAGTTCAGCTTCCAGAAACTGGTGAAAGTGGGCGGCACGGCCCTGCTCACCTGCTTGATTATTGTGGTGGGCATGATGGGAGTGGGATTTGTTGTGGGCGGCATGTTGGGCTATTCCACCATCGATGCGATATTTCTGGGCGGCATGATATCGATGTCGTCGACCACCATCATCATCAAGGCGCTATCCGACCTCAACCTCAAGCACCGCAGCTTTGTGCCCCGGGTGATGGCGGTGCTCATCGTCGAGGACCTCGTGGCCGTGGTGCTGCTGGTCATTCTCTCGTCGATAGCCATCAACAAGCGGGTAGAGGGCGACCAAATGCTTGAGGCCGTGCTCAAGCTCTCGTTCTATCTCATCATTTGGTTCACTGTGGGCATCTTTGTCATTCCCAGCCTGCTCAAGAAGTTCAGGCGCTTCATTGGCGACGAGCTCTTGCTCATCATTGCCATGGGACTGTGCTTCGGCATGGCCACGCTGGCAGTGTGGTCGGGATTCTCGCTGGCTCTTGGCGCCTTTGTGATAGGCTCGATACTGGCTGGCACAACCGAGGCCGAGCGCATCGAGCGCATCATCACCCCGGTGAAAGACCTCTTTGGGGCCGTGTTTTTCATTTCGGTGGGCATGATGGTCGACCCGGTGCTCATGTGGCACAATGCCGGCATCATTTTGCTGCTCGCCGTGGTGGTGGTTGTGGGCATGATCACCTTTGGCACCTTTGGCATGGTGGTCACTGGCCAGCCGCTCAAGACGGCCATGGAGTCGGGCTTCTGCCTCACGCAGATAGGCGAGTTCTCGTTTATCATCGCCACTACTGGCACCCAGCTGGGCGTGCTGGGCAAGAACATATATCCCATCATTGTGGCCGTGTCGGTCATCACCACGTTTTTCACGCCGTTTTTCATCAAGCAGGCACTGCCCTGCTACAACTGGGTGGCCCGCCACCTGCCCGAGAAGTGGGGCGTGCTGCTCGAGGGCTACAGCAAGAACGCTGCCCACAGCGAGATGAGCCAGTCGAGGCAACTGTGGCACAAGGTGGTGAGGCGCTACCTCATCACGCTTGTGGTCTACACCGTGGTGGTGATTGCATTGTGGTTCCCGATACGCCACATCGTCATGCCGCTCATCTACGAGGCCATACCCGGGCACTGGGGGCGCCTGCTGGCAGCCTTGTGCGGCTTTGGCCTGGTGTCGCCTTTCTTGTATGGCATCATCGTGCCGCGCACCAAGGCACAGGAGCGTGCACAGCTGGTGAGTGAGAGTGGAAAAATAAGTTATGTGCCCCTCGGGGTGATGTCGGTCGTCAGTTTTCTGGTCACCTTGTGGATTACGTTCTTTTATTTCAAGGCCACGCTCTCGACGCTCAACTCGGTCGTGGGCGCCACGGCCTTGTGCCTGCTGCTCATCTTGGTGTTCTCGCCGCTGCTGCGCAAGCGCATCAACCGGGTAGAGCAACGCTTTCTCGACAACATGAACGAGCGCGAGAACCGCCGCACGGGCAAGAACAACGTGCTGGTGAGCGACTTTCACCTGGCCTACATGCGCGTGAGCTACAGTTGCCCCTTTGTGGGCCAGACGCTGGCCGAGGCCCGCCTGCGCGAGCACTACGACGTGAATGTGGTCAATGTGCAGCGCAACGGCATGTCCTATCCCGTGCCAGGAGGCGACATGCGCATTTTCCCTGGCGACACGCTTGGTGTGATAGGCACCGACGAAAAGATACAGCACATGCTGCCCGTGGTGGAGGCCCATGACAGCAACGACGCGCCCGTGCAGCACAAAGAGGAGTTTGTGCACTTTGCCATAGGGCCCGGCTCGCCGCTGGTGGGCCGCACACTGGCCCAGGCGCAGCTGCGCGAGCGCTACAAGTCGCTGCTGGTGGCCATCGAGCGCGACGACGACGTGTATATCAGTCCCACGCCCGATGTGGTCTTCAACGCGGGCGACACGCTGTGGATCGTGGGCGACCCCGTCGAGCTCAAGGCGCTGCATTGACTTCCTGCCCCCCTCCAAGCACGTGTTTTTGTGCTGTTGTGCAAAAAGTATTATCTTTGTGATTTCAATAGAAGTAACGAGAGGAGATTGAAAGAAATGTCAAGAAACGAAAAAGAGTTGCAGGGCGTCACGCTGCTGGGCAATCAAGGCACCAAGTATCAATTCGACTACCGTCCCGACGTGCTGGAGACTTTTGTCAACAAGCACCCCGGCAATGAGTACTTGGTCACATTCGACTGCCCCGAGTTCACAAGCCTGTGCCCAAAGACGGGGCAGCCCGACTTCGGGCGCATTGTCATCAACTACATTCCGCGCGAGCGCATGGTGGAGAGCAAGAGCTTGAAGCTTTACTTGTTCAGCTTCCGCAACCACGGCGACTTTCATGAGGATTGTGTCAATATCATCATGAAAGACCTGATCAAGCTCATGGATCCCAAGTATATCGAGGTGCGCGGCATCTTCAACCCCCGCGGCGGCATCTCTATCTACCCCTTTGCCAACTATGGCGACGACCAGCATCAAGACCTGGTCAAGGCCCGCTTGCTGGCCAGCTTCGACCCGGTCAAACGTTAAACTTCACATTTTGCATTATGGCTAAAGACGCAGTAATCATCACATCGGGCGGCATGGACAGCACCACGCTGCTCTACGAGTATAAAGACGAGATAGCTCTCGCCATCACATTTGATTATGGCTCTACCCAGAACGGGCGCGAGCGCGTGTGCGCAGTCACCCATTGCCAGCGTTTGGGCATCAAGCACATCATCATTCCGCTCGAGTTCATGCACCGCTATTTCAAGAGCGCGTTGCTCGAGACGGCCGACGACATCCCCGAGGGTAACTACGACGACGAGAACATGAAGTCGACGGTGGTGCCTTTCCGCAACGGTATCATGCTGGCCATTGCCTGCGGCATTGCCGAGAGCAACGGCCTCAAACGCGTGATGATAGCCAACCACGCCGGCGACCATGCCATCTACCCCGACTGCCGCCCCGGCTTCATTCAAGCTATGTCGCAGGCCATGCAGAACGGCACCTACGAGGGCATCAAGATATTTGCCCCCTACACCGGCATCAGCAAGGCCGACATTGCCCGCCACGGCAAGCGCCTGGGCATCGACTACAGCGAGACCTACTCGTGCTACAAGGGCCGGGAAAAGCATTGCGGCAAGTGCGGCACCTGCCGCGAGCGCCGCGAGGCCCTGCGCGAGGCTGGCATTGTCGACACCACCGAGTATGAGTGCGACGACCCGCAATCGTGAAGTTGCCGCTTTTAAATAAAAACGTTCAGAGAACAACTGCAATGTATTACGTAAAAAAGACTATTGAGATATCGGCCAGCCACCAGCTCAGGCTCGACTATGAGAGCAAGTGCGAGAACCTGCATGGCCACAACTGGATTATCACGGTGTATTGCCGTGCCCGCGACTTGGACCGCAACGGCATGGTTTATGACTTCTCCAAGCTGAAGAAGGCCGTCACCGACCGTCTCGACCACCGTAACCTGAACGAGGTGCTCCCGTTCAACCCCACGGCCGAGAATATTGCCCACTGGATAGTGCAGTCCATACCCGAGTGCTACCGTGCCGATGTGCAGGAGTCGCGCAACAACCTGGCCACCTATGTCAAGGATGACGATGATGCTGAAGGTGAATGAAATATTCTACTCGTTGCAAGGCGAGGGCTACAACACAGGCACTGCAAGCGTGTTTGTGCGCCTGAGCGGCTGCAACCTGCACTGCGCGTTTTGCGACACCCGCCACGAGCAGGGCACAATGATGAGCGTGGCCGACATTGTGGAGGAGGTGGCCCGCTACCCCCAGGCGCCACTGGTTGTGCTCACCGGCGGCGAGCCTTCGCTCTTCATCGACGACGACCTGGTAGCGGCCCTCAAGCAGGGCACTGGCAAGCGCATCGCCATCGAGACCAACGGCACCCATGCCCTTCCTGCCGGCATCGACTGGGTCACGCTCTCGCCCAAGCAGGGCTTTGAGGGCGGCGACGCCCATCCGGTGGTGCTCGACCGTTGCGACGAGCTCAAGGTGGTGTATCTGGGCCAGGACTTGAGCCAGTATCAAGGCATTGCAGCCACCCACCGCTACCTGCAGCCGTGCTACGTGCCCGATGAGAGGCAGTGCCAGCGCAACATGCAAGCCTGTGTCGAGGCTGTGCTGGCTCACCCCGAGTGGCGGCTCTCGCTACAGGTGCACCGCGTGCTTCACATCAGGTAGCTGCTATGTGCAGGTTGCCTGCACAATCATGTGATACAGAAAAACAACATTTAATTATTGACAGTGTTGAATATAAAGTGATTTTTTTTGCTTATTTTTGTTCGGTGATTAAAAAATCATAAATTCTACACAATTAACTAAAATAAACTTCTATGAATCATGTGAAGAAAACAATTGCAATTGCATGCATGGTATTGCCGGCAATTGCAGCAGTGGCACAAGTCCATGGCATCAACAAGGCCGACATGGATCCCAGCGTGGCCCCAGGCCAGGACTTCTATGAGTACGCCGGCGGTGGCTGGATGAAAGCCAACCCTCTCAAGCCCGAGTATTCGAGCTACGGCGTGTTCAACGACCTGGCCGAGAACAACCGCAAGCAGTTGCGCAGCCTCATCGAGGACCTGCAGAAGACGCAACAGCAACCTGGCTCCAACGGCCAGAAAGTGATCGACCTCTACGATATGGCCATGGACAGCGTGCGCCTCAACAAGGAGGGCGCCGCTCCCTTGCAGCACGACCTTGCCATCGTCAAGGCCCTCAAGCGCAGCGACCTCACCCGCGAAATCGCCCGTCAGCACCTGTGCATGGGCAATCCCTTCTTCGGCATCGGTGTGCAGGGCGACTTGATGAACAGCAACATGAACGTGCTCTATATGGATGCCGGCGGCATGAGCATGCCCGACCGCGACTACTACCTCAACACCGACGCCAAGAGCAAGAAGATACAACAGCTCTTCCGCGACTATATCGTCAAGCTGTTCACCCTGGCCGGCTACAGCAAGGCCGATGCCCAGGCAGCCTCCAAGACGGTCTACAACATGGAGTACCAGTTTGCCAAGGCTATGATGTCGCGCGCCGAGGCGCGTGACTACACCAAGCAGTACAACATCTATACCGTCGAGCAGCTCCAAAAGGAGTATCCGGCAGTGAACTGGACCGAGTATTTCACGCTCATGGGCATCCCCGCCACCAAACAGGTGATTCTGGCCCAGCCCAAGGTGATGGCCGTGGCACAAAACTTCATGAAGACCCTCACCGATAAGCAGCTGCGCTATTACTTGGCCTACAACATTATAAGTGGCGCAAGCGGCGAGCTGAGCGATGCCTTCCGCGATGCCAACTTCGATTTCTACGGCCGCACCTTGAGTGGGCAGAAGGAGCAGAAACCTCGCTGGAAGCGTGCCCTGGGCTACCCCAACGGCATGTTGGGCGAAGTGCTGGGCCAGCTCTATGTGGCCAAGTATTTCCCCTCGGAGTCTAAGACCAAGATGCTCAAGCTCATCGAGAACCTGCGCAAGTCGCTGGCCACGCACATCGCCAACCTCACCTGGATGAGCGATTCTACCAAAATCAACGCCCTGGTCAAGCTCAACTCCTACATGGTGAAGGTGGGCTACCCCGACAAGTGGCGCGACTACAGCAAGCTCAGCATCGACCCCAAGCTCTCGCTCTATGAAAATGTGAAAAACGTTACGGCCTTCGACACCCGCTACAATCTCGACAAGATGGACAAGCCCGTCGACAAGACCGAGTGGGGCATGACCCCCCAGACGGTGAATGCCTACTACAACCCGCTGAACAACGAGATCGTGTTCCCGGCTGCCATCCTGCAACCTCCCTTCTTCGATCCCAAGGCCGACGATGCCACCAACTATGGCGCCATTGGCGTCGTGATAGGTCACGAAATGACCCACGGCTTCGACGACCAAGGCCGCATGTTTGACGCCAATGGCAACATGAAGGGCTGGTGGACCGAGCAGGACTCCAAGCGCTTCAACGCTCTGGCCGAAAAACTTGCTGCACAATTCGACAAGATTGTGGTTGTCAACGGCGAGCATGCCAACGGCCACCTCACCCTGGGCGAGAACATTGCCGACCAAGGCGGCCTGCGTGTGTCCTACGACGCCTTTAAAAACACTCAGGAGTATCAGCAGGGCAAGCCCGTCGACGGCTTCACGCCCACACAGCGCTTCTACCTGAGCTATGGCCGCATCTGGGCCGAGAACATGACCGACGAGGCCATGTATCAGCAGACCAAGAGCGACCCCCACTCGATAGGCCGCAACCGCGTGAACGCCACCCTGCGCAACATCGACACGTTCTACAACGCATTCAACATCAAGAGCGGCGACAAGATGTGGCTCGACCCCGCCGACCGCGTGGTGATATGGTAACATGCACTTTCTATAATTGTAAATGAAGAAATCTTTTTACATGCTACTGCTCATCGCTGGCCTCGTCATGGCTGCGATGAGCAGTTGTAACAAGTATGCCGACTACAAGGCCCGCAAGCAACACATGCAAGACAGCATCGACTCGGTCGACTCCCTGCGTGTTGCCGACTCTATCTATCGCGTGCAGACGGCCGGCATGTTGCGCGCCGACAGCGTGATGCAGCACCGCAGCGACTCGTTGCACTATGCCTGGGCCCATGCCGCCCAGCTCAAGCGCAAGGCTCAAGCCGAGGCCCGTGCCTTTGTCGCCCAGGTGATGCGCGCCTATATCAACGCTCTCAACACCGGCGGCAACCCCAGCACAGCACTGGGCAACAATGCCTCCAATGCGGTGGCACAGCAACTGGCCCAAATCAACGGCAATCCCGCCGCTGCCCGCGAGAGCTTGGGCGATGGCGGTGCTGGTGCAGCCTTTACCCTGGTGGGTGTGGAAAATGCCAACGACGACGGGTGGTATTCCTGCACCTGGAAAAAGGGCAGCCAGCGCATCACTCGCATGATGAAGGTGAACCCCAACGGCAAGGGGCACATCCGCATCGACGAGATGAAATAATACAGTATACTTTACACAACACATGACACAGCTTTCGATAAAAAACATGGTGTGCCCCCGGTGTGTGACGGCAGTCACGGGCGTGCTCCAGTCGCTGGGCTATGACGTGACCCAGGTAAACATAGGCAACGCCACGGTGACCGACGACCTCACCGCCCAGCAGCTCGACACGCTCGACGCCCACTTGCGCAAGATAGGCTTCGAGTTGCTTCGCGACGAGAACGATGCCCTTGTGGAGCGCATCAAGACGGCCGTCATCTTTCTCTCGCGGCGCGACGACGGCGAGCCCGTGAAGCTCTCCGAAGAGTTGTCGGCCGCGTTGAAAACCGACTACAAGCAGCTGAGCGCTCTCTTCAGCGCTCACGAGCATCGCACGATCGAGAAGTTCTTTATTGTCCACAAGGTGGAGCACGTGAAGGAACTGCTCGACTATGGCCAGCTCACGGTGAGCGAGATCGCCTATCGCACGGGCTACTCGAGTGTGGCCCACTTGTCGAGGCAGTTCAAGCAGGTAACCGGACTCACCCCCTCGCAGTACCGTGCCGCCAGGCCCCAGCGCGGGCCCATCACCAGCCTGTAGACTTGGCAGCACGGGCTTTGCTGCCAGGCTGTCTCCTGCCCGGCTCTTTTCATTATCATAATGATCAAAAAAATGAACCATCTGCCCAAAACTTTTCTCCTCCTCTTGTGCCTGATTATGAGTGCTGTTGCAGGCCAGGCCGCAACCACTGGCCAAGGCCAGTATGTGGGCGTGCGCAACGGCCAGTTCTATGTGGAGGACAAGCCCTATCGCTATGTGGGCACCAACCTCTGGTATGCCGCCATTCTTGCCAGCGATGGCGAGGGAGGCAACCGGCAGCGCCTCGGCCAGGAACTCGACTGCTTGCAGCAGCTGGGCATCGACAACCTGCGCATCCTGGTGGGTGCCGATGGCCGCCTGGGCGTGCCTTCTCACGTGAGACCCGTGTTGCAAACCGCACCGGGCGTCTACAACGACACGCTTCTCGCCGGGCTCGACCGCTTGCTTGTCGAGCTCGAGCGCCGCGGCATGAAGGCTGTGCTCTATCTCAACAATGCCTGGGAGTGGAGCGGCGGCTACGGCACCTATCTCGAGTGGGCCGGCATGGGCAACGCCCCTGTGCCTGGCATCGACGGGTATAATGCCTACCAGGACTATGTGAGCCACTTTGTGCAAAACGACAAGGCCAAGCACATGAGCATCGAGCATGTGAAGCACATTGTGTCACGCGTCAATTCAATCACTGGCAAGCCCTACACCGAGAGCCCCGCCATCATGTCGTGGCAGCTGTGCAACGAGCCGCGTCCTTTCGGCAAGGCCAACAAGGAGCAGTTTGCCCAGTGGCTCCAATCCACAGCCAGGCTCATCAAGTCGATCGACCACAACCACCTGGTGTCGACTGGCAGCGAGGGCAAGTATGGCTGCGAGACCGACATGGAACTCTTCAAGCGGCTCAATGCCATGCCCGAGGTCGACTATGTCACCATCCATATTTGGCCCTACAACTGGGGCTGGATCGACAAGAGCTCGATCATTTCACGCGTCGACACGGCTTGCGTGCGCACACGCGACTACATTGCCGAGCATCATGCAATAGCCTGCAACCTGGGCAAGCCGCTTGTGCTTGAAGAGTTTGGCTATCCGCGCGACGGCTTCAACTTTGCCCCGGCATCTCCCACCCAGGGTCGCGACAAGTACTACGACTATGTTCTCTCGCTGATTGAGCGTACAGGCATGGCGGCAGGCTGCAACTTCTGGGGCTGGGGCGGCAACGCCCGGCCCGTGCACGAGTCGTGGCAGCCGGGCGACCCCTACACGGGCGACCCGGCGCAAGAGCCGCAGGGCTTGAACTCGGTGTTTGACGTCGACGCCGGCACGCTTGCCGTGATAGCCCGCTGGGCCAAGGCGATGCAGGCGCCCGCGCCTGCCGTGAAGACTCAACATTGCACGCGGTAGGGCCGGCGAGCACCTGCCGCATATAAATCCAAGAGGGGGTTGTGCCTGATTTGGCGCAACCCCCTCTTGTAATTCGGGTAAAAAGCTCGGTGGTGATGTGCTACCTCACGACCTTGGTGGTGGCTTGGGTGCCGTCGGTGTAACGCGTGACCACAATGTTCACACCCTTGACGGGGGTTGCCACTTGCTGCCCGGCCACGTTGTAGTAGGCAATGCTGCTCACGGTCTTGCTGGCCGCGGGCGTGTCGACGCCCGAGCTGACTGTGTAGACGACGGCGTTGGACTCGGCACTCTCCTCACCGCCGGTTTCGGCAGTCACCACATAGCGCCCGGCCATGGGACTGGCCACGGTGTAGCTGGGTTGGTCCAGCCCCGAGGCTATCTTCTCGCCGTTGCAGTACACGTTGTAGGTGATGGCTGTGGCTGCCTTGCGGGGTGCTGCCGAGCGGCTGCCTTGCACGGCAGTGTCGGGGGTGGCGAGCACGGCGCTTATGCGCCAGCCGTAGTTGAGCTTGAACTTGGTCTTGAGCGAGTACCAGTATCCGGCCGAGGCCGACGACGATATCAGGTCGCTGTAGCCGGGTACTGCCGGTGTGCCTGCATCGCAGGTGCTGGGCTTCACGCCAGTGGCATACTCGAGATAGTAGCCCACGCTCATGTCCTGGCTGTTGTCGACAGCCACGGGGTTGTTGAGGCGCACCACGTTCCAGCCCTTCACCAGGCTCTCGGCATCGAGCTCTTGCCTGTAGATGATGTTGTCGCCTGCCATGACAAACACGGCTGGGTTCTCGACGGCCAGTGAATCGAGCTTAAACTTGATGTGGGTGATCTTGAGACCAGCATAGTGTGCAAGCGTGTCGGCTGCCATCTTGATGGCGCAATAGCTCTTGAGCTTGCTGCCGCTGCTTGTCATGCCCACGGCGATGTCGGTGTTAGACTTCTGGTAGTTGAACTCGGCAGCCTTGCCGGCAGCCTCCCAGTTGAGTTGCAACTGCCCGTTTGCGGTGGCGTTGCCTTGCAGGTGATAGGGTGCTTGAAGCTTCTGGGCAATGGTGTTGACCACGGTCACGGTCTTGCTCTGGGGCGACTCCCAGCCGTTTTGGTATATGGCTGTGACGTGATAGTTGAATGTGCCGCACTTCTCGAGTGTTTCGCCCCAAGTGGTGCCTTCTTGCTCGGCGATCACGGTGTTGTTGCGATACACGCGGTAGCTCTTCACCACTGGCGCGGCAGCGCGGCGGCGTGCCGGTGCTTGGGTGCCGGGTTTCACGGCCTCGATGCCCAGGCCCTGGCGCAGCTGGGCTGCATCGAGTGTCGTGGCCTTGATGCCGTCGACGGGCGTGCCCAGTGTGATTGCTTGCTGGCCGGCGTTGTCCTTGCTGCTTGCCGGCAGGGCAGTGGCTCCTATCACGATGTTGTAGTCCTTGTAGTCGCTGGCAATGGTGCCCAGCTTCATCCACGAGGCTCCGCCGGTCACACTCACCATGGCGCCGCCATCGGCAGCCGGGCCTTTGTCGATCACGATGGCCTTGTTGCCGGCTGGCAATGTCGTGTTGTAGACGATGTAGAGGTCCTTGCCTTCGGGTATGGCGATGGGATTGTCGAGCTTGAGCGTGTAGATGGCTTGCGGCGTGAGGGCGGTGCCGTCGAGCTTCTCGCTGTAGAGCACCTGGTTGTCGCCGGTGCGCACCTCAAGACGCAGCGTGTCGAGTGCCTGACCTATGATGAACTTGAGGCTGCGCAATTCGTAGCCCTTGAGGCTCTTGAGCTCGCTGGCGCTGAACTTGCTGCCGTAGAGCAGTGTCATTGCCTCGTCAAATCCCATCATGTAGCTGGGTGTGCCGTAGTGCTGCAGGTTGACAGCGCTGTTGCTCCACTCCAGGCTCACGGCCCTGGTGGCGGGGTCGAAGTTGGAACCCACGATGAGCGGTGCCTCGTAGGCTGCCGGCAGCGTGTAGTTGAGGGTCACGGTCATGAGGGGCGATTGCTTGCCGCTGGCATAGTTGGTTTTCAATGTGTAGTTGTAGGTGCCGGGCTCGGGCACGCTGTCGGCCCACTCGGTCACGTTCTTGCCAGTGAACAGCGGCGTGCCGTTGCGATACAGGTCGTAGCTGGCAGCTTGCTCGCTTGCTGTGGCCTCGCCCACAGGCGTCACTTGGGCACGCAGCATGAAGTTGCCGGCAATGTTGCCGCTCGACAGGGTCTTCCACGTGGGCTTGGTGGCGTTGAAACTCGACGACCGCGGTGCCGATATCGAGAAGCTGTTGCCCTTGCCGTCGATGGCCGGCTGGTTGTCGACGCCCACGGGATGGGTCGACTTGGTGTGGGTGTAGTACACGCCATAGGCATAGTCGTTGCCAGGGGTCATTACATAGGGGGTGGTGAGCTGCCACTGGTTCCATGCGCCGGCCGTGGTCTTCTGCACCACCGAGTCGGGCACGTCTTGGCTGTAGTCGATGGTGCCGTTCTTTATCACATAGAGCTTCACGCTCGAGAGCGTGGCCTCGGCCACATAGGCGGCGATGCTGTTGATCTGGTAGTTTTGGAAGGCCAGCAGGTCGCTCGAGGAGAATTCTTGTTTTACCCACACCTTGGGCGACGTGGTCGACGTGCCGCCTATGTGGTTGCCCATCTCGCTGCCGCTCCAGGTGAGCGTTTCGCCGCCGGCGAGCGGCTTCTGCCAGGTGAGGGTGCCGTTGAGCTCCTGGGCACTGCCCTTGAAGCTGGCCGCCGGGGCCAGCAGCTTGCTGGCACTGATGGCCGTGGCCTCTACCGCGGCCGACTTGAGCTCGCCCTGCTGGGCATACACAGCCCCAACCATATAGCGGTGGGTGCCGTCGGGCTCGTTGTCGAGCACGGTGTCGGTGCGGGTGAGCAGGGAGCTGTTCACCTTGCTGCCGTCGCGATACACGTTGTAGCCCTCGGGGGTGGCGGTGGCGTTGTTCCTCACGATAGCCGTGATCATGAAGTCGCCCACGCCGACTGTGTGCCAGGTCTTGCCGTCATAGCTGTACACGTCGCCTTTGCCTGTGGTGGGGTAGCGGTCGGTGTTGGCCACAAAGTCCTGATTGGTGCCGTGCTGGTATTTCACCACAAACATCACGTCCTTGTCGCCGGCTATGGTGTAGGGCTTGGACAGAGCTGTCGTTTTCCACGTGTTCTTGGTAAACTTGCTCACGTCGACAGGCGTCTCACTCACGAGTTTCTCGTTTTCATACACTTGCACCCACACCTTGTAGGCATGTCGGTACTCAAAGTAGGAAATGCTGTCGACCGTCTGGCCGGCAACAGCTTGCAAGTCGGCAGGGTTGAACTTGGCTGCGGCATAGAAAGTCGCGTAGCCTTCGGGATCGTCGGCCCGGCCGCTCATGCCGTTGTAGTCGCTTCCGTCGTGCCATTTGAGCTCGATGGGGGCTGCCGGGGCACACCAGCCCAGGCTCACCTGCGAGAGATTGCCGGTGGCTGTCAACGAGTGCGGCGCACCGTTCTGTGCCACGACGGGCCCAGCTGTGAGGGCTGCCGCGCACAATGCCACTCGAGAGAGTAATGATTTCTTCAGCATACTCAGATTCTTGTTTTTAGGATTAATTTAATAATGTTTGTTTGATGGTTTTTGTCTGTCTTTATGTGCAAAGTTAATGTTTTTATGTCGAATTTTATAAATGATTGTGAGTTTTTTTTTGCTGTCTTGTGTGGCGGGTTGTCTTCGCTTTTTGGTTTTTCAGCCGAAAATGTATTAATTTTGTTAGTCCCTTTGGATGAAAAAAGTGATGACCGAGATTGCAGGACATAGGGTCGACGCATCGATGTGGAGCTATATTGCCCGCCATGCCGGCGACGATGCCTTGAAGCTCATGCTCAGGCAGGAGCCGGGGCTGAGCTTCGACAAGCGCTTTGCCGTGTTGCAGGTGGAGTGCCGCCACAAGCTGCGCCGCAAGATACCTGAGCTGCTGGCCCACGAGCGCTTCCTGTTTCCCAAGGCTGTGAGTGCCGAGCAGTGCACCCACCAGGAGGTGGCCAAGCTGCATGCCTCGCTCTTCGACTCGACCCACACAGTGCTCGACCTGACCATGGGTCTGGGGGTCGACGACTACTACATTGCCAGTCGTGTGCGTGCGCTCACTGCCGTTGAGCTCGACCCCGAGATTGCCGCGGTGGGGCAGTACAACTTTGGCTTTCTCAACCCCAACGTGAAGGTGCTGCATGCCGACTCGGTGCAATTGCTCAAGTCGATGCTGCCGCAAGAGCACTACGACGCTATCTTTGTCGACCCGGCGCGGCGCGGGCAGGACGGCCGCCGGCTCTACGGCTTGTCGCAGTGCCAACCCGATGTGCTCGCCATCATGCCGCTCATTGCGCGCCACTGCCGCCGGCTTGTGATCAAGGCCTCGCCCATGCTCGACCTCTCGCAGTCGAGAGCCGACTTGGGCGCGCCGCTGGCGCAGGTGTGGGCCGTGAGTGTGAAAAACGAGTGCAAGGAGCTGCTGTTTGTGCTTGATTTCGACAGCCAGCCAGCCGGCATTGCGCTGCATGCCCTCAACTACGACGACGGGTGGCACGATTTTGCAACAACTGCTGCAGGCGGTGCCGCCCATGATGCGGCCCCTGGTGTGCCCGTTGCCGGCGGCTTCCTCTATGAGCCTCATGCCAGTGTGATGAAGCTGGGCTGCCACGCCGCTGTGCAGGCCGCCACTGGCACTGCGCAGCTGGCGCCCAACTCTCATCTCTATGCCGGCGACAGGCTTGTGCGCGATTTTCCTGGCCGCAAGTTTGTCGTCAAGGAGGTGATACCCTTCAACGGCCGGCAGTTGAAGCAGCTGGGCAAACGCTGTGAACGCCTCAACATTGCCACGCGCAATTTCAGGCTCACGCCCGAGGCGTTGAAGAAGCGTCTCAAGGTGGGCGACGGCGGCAGCGACTACCTCTTTGCCACCACCCTTGCCGATGGCAGCGCAGTGCTGCTGCTATGTGAAAAAATTTAGAACCACTTGATGCGGCGGAACAGGAAGAATGCTCCCACCGAGAACAAAACGCACAGCGCAGCAATGAAGGTGAAGGCCCACGCGCGGTGCTCAAAGGGCAGAGCCACGTTCATGCCATAGAGCGAGGCAATGAATGTGGGCAGCATCAGGATGATCGAGGTGCTGGTCATGCGCTTCATGATCACGTTCAAGTTGTTGGAAATAATCGAGGCAAAAGCATCCATGGTGCCGCTCAAGATGTCGCTGTACACCTTCACGGTGTTGAGTGCCTGCTGCAGCTCGATGTCGACGTCTTCGATCATGTCCTTGTCGATGAGACCCGAGTTCTGAAAGAGCGTGCGCAGTCGCACCAGCAGGGTCATGTTGCCCCTTATCGAGGTGTTGAAGTACACCAGGCTCTTCTGCAGGTTGCGCAGTCGCAGCAGGTCCTCGTTGTGCATGCTCTGCTCGAGGCCGTCCTCGGCATTGTTGATGTCGATATTGATGATTTTCAGGTATTTCAGGAACCATACCGCCGACGACAGGATGAGGCGCATGATGAGCACGAGCTTGTTGGGAATCTCGATGTTTTTGGCACTGTTGTACTTGATGAAATCGTTGACCACGATGTTCTTGTAGTAGCACAGCACAATCACCAGGTCGCCATTGGTGATCACACCCACAGGGATGGTGTTGAACGGGATGTCGTCGTCGCTCGTCTGCCGGGGCACTCGCAACACAGTGAGCAGCCAGTCGCCGTCGATCTCGGTGCGCGGTCGCTCGTCGGCATCGCTGATGTCGGTGATAAATGACTCGGGCACATCGAGATTGCGCAGATAATCGAGCTCGTCCTGGTCAGGACAGGAAATGTTCACCCAGCAACCAGGTTTCCACTGGTCGCACTTTGTGAAATTCTTTCCAAATAGTAAGAATTCTTTCATTGTGTTATGCCTCCTCCTTCTATGTTTGCGTCAATATCGCCGAGGCATAAGCCACAATGCATAGAGTGGGGTTTATGCCTCTATATCAACAGGTTGTTTACTATCTAGCGGTACGCTATCGTCCATGTTCTGTGTTTCGTTTTGATTATTATACGCAAAGTTACTGCAATATCTCGTGGGCAGACGAATTTTTGTGTAAAAAATTTGTTTATTTTGTTAAGAAATATTAACTTTGCATAAAATCCTTAGTTAGCAATGAAACGACGAGTCGACTATATGATTCCTATACTGGCTTCGGTGGCTATTGTGGCCATTGTGGCAGTGATGGCTGCGGGCTGTCGCCTGCAGCAAGGCGAGAAGCCACAGGTGGTGGTGAGCATTGCCCCGCAACGGTACCTGCTGGAGAAGATAGCAGGCAACAAGGTCGATGTGTTGTGCCTGCTCGAGGAGCAGAGCAACCCTGAGAACTATGAGCCCAAGACTTCCGACATGATAAAGCTTGAGCGGGCGCAGGCCTATTTCACGATTGGCAACATAGGCTATGAGTCGGCTATCGTGGGCAAGGTGAGAAACAACAATCCGCAATTGTGCATTTTCGACACCAGTGCGGGCATCAAGCTGTTGCGTGGGCAGGATGCCGACGATGGCGAGTATGACCCCCACGTGTGGACCTCGGTGAAAAATGCCAAAGTGATTGCCCACAACATGCTGCTCGGCCTCGTCAAGCTCTATCCCAAGCATAAACGGTATTTTGTGAAAAATTACGATGCACTCAGCACCAGTCTCGACACACTCGACCGGCACATTGCGCTACAGCTGGCGCCTGTGAAGGGCTGCACCTTCATCGACTGGCACCCGTCGCTCAGCTATTTTGCCCGCGACTATGGCTTGCACCAGCTTGCCCTCGACAATGGCAAGGAGCCTTCGGCCCGCGACCTTGCCCGCCGCATCGACCTTGCCCGCAAGAGTGGTGCAAGGGTGATATTTGTGCAACGCCAGTTCGACAGCCGTGCAGCCTCGGCAGTCAACAAGCAGATAGGTTGCACGGCGGTTGAGATCAATCCCATGAGTGGCGACTGGGCAGGCGAAATGAGCAGGATCGCCAGTGCCCTGGCGGCAACGGCGCGGTGAGCGTGCCGTCTTCAAGTTGGGATTTACACTTAGTTTTCTTTTTTTTTACCTTATGAGTGCTAAAGCTTCCAAGATTATCGAGTTGCAAGACGTGAGCAAGGTTTATGGCCAGCTCGCTGTGGTGAGCCATGTGAGCGTGACCGTCGATCGTGGCGACTTTGTGATTGTGACCGGCCCCAACGGCGGCGGCAAAACCACCCTCATGCGCATGATGCTGCGGCTTGTGGCGCCCACGAGCGGCCGTGTGGTGTACTACGACGGCGATAGCCAGGTGCCCCACTTGCGCTTTGGCTACTTGCCCCAGAAGAACATGATCGACAGCCGTTTCCCCGTCACCGTCGAGGAGGTGGTGGCCTCGGGCCTCAAGATGAGACCGTTGCACCGGCTCACGGCCGCCGAGCGCGCACTTGTGGTCGAGACCCTCGACCAGGTGGGACTGCAGCAGTTGCGCCGGCACACGCTGGGCGAGCTCTCGGGCGGACAGCTGCAACGTGCCTTGCTGGGGCGTGCCATCATAGGCCGCCCCGATGTGCTTGTGCTCGACGAGCCGCTCAGCTATCTTGACCAGCACTATGAGCAGCGCCTCTACCAGCTCATTGCTCAGCTCTCGCGCCACGCCACCATCATCATGGTGAGCCACGACGTGAGTGTGGTCTCGGCCATGGCCAATCGCCACTTCATCGTCGAGCGCACGCTGCACGAGTGCCAGTGCCACCATCACATGCTGGCCACGCGCTGCACCGACGCCGCCCTGCCAGCAGCTTTCGGCCCAAAAACAACGGAGTGAAACCCGCGCGCTTGTGTGCGTTGAGTTTCACTCCGTGTGTTGTGGGGTTGTTGTGTCGTTGCTGCATGCCTTGCAGGGCACAGCACGCTACTCGTCGTCTTCGGCGATGGGAATTTGACGTTTAAACACTTCTTTGAATGTGATGAGGGTCTCGGTGCGTCCCAGCCCAAGCTGCAAGAACTTGTTGTGAATCAGGCTCAGCAGGTGGTCGTTGTTGTGGGCGTAGAGCTTTACAAACATGTCGTATTTTCCCGTTGTAAAGTAGCACTCCACCACTTCGGGCATTTCTTTGAGGTGTTCCACAACCTCGTCAAACTTCGACGAGTCGTTGAGGTAGATGCCCACATAGGCGCACGTGTCATAGCCCACCGACGATGGATTGATGAGTGAAATACTGCCCCTTATCACGCCCAGGTTGTAGAGCTTCTGGATGCGCTGATGGATGGCCGCTCCACTCACGTTGCAGGCGCGAGCAATCTCGAGATACGGTTTGCGTGCATTCACAGCCAGCATCTTCAAGATTTTATAGTCGAGAGCGTCTAATTTTGAATTTGCCATAATGTGTTTTGTTATATTGTCGTTAAATTATTAATTTAGTCGATAATTTCTCAAATTATTAAGTTGGCTATTTCGTCCAATTATCAATTATTTTGCAAATGTAAGAAAAATTTCTCATATGCTATTAAATTATAACATAATTTCGCCAAATTCTTTGCAATTTAAGAAAGTTGAACAATTATTGGTCGACAGTTTTCCTGTCGATGAGCGACGGGATATGCTTGACTTTGAAAGGATTGCACGTGAAAACCCCCGTTTTTCCCTGCTCGGGGCTCTCGAGGGTAACAATGTGAAAGGATTTATCACCACTTGGGATTTTGATAGCTTCTGCTATGTGGAGCACTTTGCTGTCGACAGCTCGGTGCGCAACCAGGGCATAGGCAGCCGTTTGCTCGACCACTTTGTCGCCCAAGCGGCGAAGCCGGTCATTCTCGAGGTGGAGCTCCCGGCCGACTTGCCTGCCTGCCGCCGCATCGCTTTCTACAAGCGTCACCGGTTTGTGTTGTGGGAGGATGTCGACTATGTGCAGCCACCTTACTCGCCCTCGCGGCAAGCCTTGCCCATGCGCCTCATGACCCGCGGCTTCGACACGGCCGCAGCGGTCGAGCAGGCTGCGCGCGAGCTCAAGCGTGTCGTGTATGGCTGTGTCGACGAGTAGCCGTGCCGTGAGCCACGACTGCCTTAAGCTTGACAGCTTTAAGACCTGTGTTTGAAATCAAGATAGAGCGAGCAAAAATTTCATCTGGGAATTGGATTGCTCGCTTTTCCTGTGTTTTCTTTTTTGGGGGGGGGGGATAAGTTTGAATTTGGCGTTGACAATCGGCCGTTATATATACAATTAGATTATTTTTGTCGGGTGCCGCTGTTCAAGTCATGACTGGCGATGACTAAGTGTTGTGGGTGTGGATGGTTTAAAAATGTTGGAAAATTTACAAAAATTTTTTTGAATTGTTATATTTTTATTGTTTTTAAACAGAAATTCATTAATTTTGCGCTGACAATCTTAAACAATCAATCTTTCTAATTTGTTTTTGCATGAAAAAAGTAAACTTGATTTTCTGTGTTGTGTTCGGCATGCTGTCGATAGCCTGCTGGGCGCAAAACGCGGTAACAGCTGCCCCCGACAATCCTGGCCAACAGGTTGAAGGGTCTGCTGGCAGCACCCGGGCCGATGCGTGGAAACTGCAAGGCGGGGTGTGGACCGAAGGCAGCTGCAAGATGCCCGATGTGCAAAACCGTGGCTCGCGGGCCCCTGCCCGCAGCCTGGCGGCTGGCAAGACTCTGCTCTATGCCGAGTACTACAACAATGCCGACGGCATTCACCAGCTGGCTGATCTCATGGACACCGTTGTCACCTCGCAGCAAGGCGGCACGGCGCAGCTCAACGGCCTCTATGTGGGGGCCAACAAGATGACGATGACCTATACCGCCTCTACAGTGACTATTGCTGTGCAGCAGGTGTACAATCATCCCACCTACGGGCCTGTCTACATTTGTCCCATCGACTGGGACAAGAAGACCTACAGCACCACCGACCCCCTGCAGGGTACTATCGACGCCCAAGGCAACATTCACCTGGGCAGCTGGGGCCTCTTCCTGATTTCGGGTCAGTACAAGGGCGGCACTTTCGGTACTTTCAAGAGCACCGACTTGATGGCCACCAATGCAGTGATGACCAACGTGTACCAGACACCGGCCGACTCGGTCGAGACCTATCCCGTCTATATCGAGCAGCCTCGCGACAACCAGGTCTCGATCGTGAACTTCGGCGGCACCTCGGTGGCCGTGAATGCCTATGTCAATCCCGACAAGACTGTTGAGATTGCGCCGCAGTTCATCTACAGCACCCTCTCGCGCGGCGACTTCATGTGCTTCCCGGCCAACTGGGCCAAGAGCACCAGCTATATCGACGCCAGTATCGAGGGCACTGCCACCGATACCGAGATCGACCTGGGCAACTGGGGCGTCTTCAACGTGAGCAACAAGAAGTTGTGTCCCTATCCCTACAAGTCGTCAAAGATTGAATATGCCTCGGGCGTGGTTTCCTTCCCTCAGAAAAGTGTGCTTGACTGGACTGGCAGCGGCACCGAGGCCGACCCCTATGTGATAAAGACGCCCGACCAGCTCACGGCATTTGCTCAAAGTGTGACCCGTGGCAGCAGTTATGGAGGCAAGTGGGTGACTCTGGGTGCCGACATCGACATGAACAAGGCTGCAAGTGCCTACCGCCCGGCAGGCAACGGAGCCAGCCATCAGTTTCAGGGCACCTTCGACGGCAAGGGCTACACCATTAAGCACCTCGACATTTCGGCTGGCAAGGTCTCTTATACTGGTCTCTTTGCCTATGCCGGCGACTCGGCTGCCCTCAGGAATGTGAACCTCGACAGCCTCTCGCTCACGAGCTACGGCACCTATGCCGGCGGCTTGGTGGCCTATAGCAAGGGCAACATCGACCATGTGCAGGTGACCCATGCGGCCATTGTGCACCACAATAGCTATGGCGGCGGCATCGTGGGCTATGTCAACAAGGCCAAGGTGAGTGACTGCGCCTTCGATGGCACGATTGCAGCCGGCGGCATCACTGGCGGCATCGCAGGCTATGCCAACTATTCAAGCTTGCTGCGCAACCATGCGGCGGTGAGCATGAGCTACGACGAGTGCTTCAACCAGTTCCAGCGTGGCGTGGGCGGCATTGTCGGCCACTTCAGCGCCACGGTGGGCGCCCCCGACCAGACGCTGGCCGAGTGCTATGCCACAGGATCGGTCAGGGTGAGTGTGCCACAGGGCGTAGTGGGCGGCATCGTGGGTAACATGAGCGGCGACATGACGCGTTGCTTCAGCAATGTGGCCATCAATGCCCAAGTCACCAGTGCCCGCAATGGCATGGCGGGTGGCTTGGCTGGCATGATAAGCGGTGCCAAGCTGGCCGACTGCTACACCAGCAACGAGATCGTGAGCAGTGGCAACTGCAAGCAGGTGGGCGGTCTTGTGGGCTACATGCTCGACAACAGCAAGACGACCAACACGCTCGACCGCTGCTTAAACACTGGACAGGTGATCATGGCCACTGCAACCGGCCACGAAGGCCTCTATGGCATCCGTTTCAAGAAGACGGTGTTCACCGGTTGCTACTACGACAAGCAAATCACCAATACCGCACTCGACGACTCGCTCAGCTACATGGCTGCCACCACCAGCCAGCTCACCAGCGGAGTCCCCCTCACTGGCTACAGCACCGATGTGTGGACCTTTAAGAAGGGATTGTATCCACAACTCAAGGCGCTTGCCGGCACCGATGTGAGCAACTTGAGCGTTGCGCCTGTCATGCTTGCCGATGGCGAGACTACCACGAAGGTGAAGACGGCTTTCACCGTCTCGACACAAAACGGCATCGACTGGTACGTGTACGAAAACGATGCGCTCACCAAAAACGCTACGGGCCTTGTCATCAACGACAGCACGGTCACCCTCACCGGTGTGAGTGCTCCCTCGCTGCTTGTGGGCACGACTGGCAATGGCAAGTATATTAAGTTGGTAAACGTGAAGACGGCCAATCCTACCGGCCTTGTGGGCGCGGGCACCGAGAGCGACCCCTACTTGATCCAGTCTAAGGAGGACCTCATTGCCCTCAATGCTGCCGTCACCTCGAGCACGTCGCCGTTGCAGTTCACTGGCGACTACTTCCGCCAGACGTGCGACATCGACTGCCAGGGCGATCCAGCCTTCCAGGGTGTGGGCGACGACATGAACAAGAATCACACCTTCGACGGCACCTACGACGGCGGGGGCTATGCTATTCACAACTTTGTGATCGACTCTATACATTGCGACGACAGTGGCAAGGCCGTGCGGACCAAGTCGCGCCGCGTGGCGGGCTTCTTTGGCTATTGCAACAAGAATAGCGTGATCAAGAACCTCACGCTGGCCAGCGATTGCAAGGTGCGCGCCTTTGAGATTGCCGGCGGTATCGCTGCCGTCACCCTGGGCCGCATCGAGAATTGCCGCAACAATGCCGATGTCACCACCATTGCTTCCTACAGTGCTGGCATCGTGGCACAGTCGGTCACGGGGTCGGTCATCACCGGTTGCTACAATGCCGGCACCATCACCTCGAGCAGTAGCGTGGTGGGCGGCATCGTGGCTGTGCATGCCGGCACAGTGGAGTATTGCCAAAACGACGGCGAGGTGCATGCCGACTCCATCAATTCGTTCTACTCGGCCAAGGCCCAGCGCAACGTGGGCGGCATCGCTGGCCAGGTGTCGGGATCCAAGGCTGTGGTGCAGTACAATATCAACACAGGCTATGTGCACACCTTGAGCAGTGCAGGCGGCATTGCCTCGACCAGCACGCGCGGCGCCGTGATGCGTTGCAACATCAACTACGGCATGGTCGACGCCAGCAGCGACGATGGTCAGGAGGGTGCAGTTGCGGGCGCCACACTGCCTGAGGAAACCAGCTGGACCAACTACTACGACCGCCAGATTGCTCAAAACAAGGCCACTGCAAGCGGCGAGTATGGCACCTGCACGGGCTTGCTCACGGCCACGCTCACCAGCGGCAAGGCCCTCGACAGCCTCGACGCCGACAAGTACAACTGGCAGAAGGGCATGTATCCTGTGCTCACCGCCTTCCGCAACGAGCCAGCTGCCAATGCTCATCGCAAGATGGTGGTGACCCTCGACAGCGCCGAGACGATCGACAACATGACGCGACCGGCCACGCTCAACCAGCTTGCCGGCATGACGTGGACGCTCAAGCAGGGCGTCGACTACAAGATCGACAATCGCACCCTGAGTGTCACACTCAAGGCCGACTCTACCTCGCTGCGCGACACTCTCGTGGCAACCTACAAGGGCTACACCAAGGCCATCCCGTTGCGCACTGTGCCCAAGCTGTGGGACGGCGACGGCACTGCTGCCAGCCCCTATCAAATCAAGACTGTGGCCGATATGAACACCTTGAGCCGCTTCACTACTGCTGAGCAGTACAGCTTTGAGGGCAACTATTTCAAGGTGATGAACGACATCGACTTCTCGACTCAGGCCAACTTTGTGCCTGTGGCTGGCGGCAGCGCCGTCTTTGAGGCCGACTTCGACGGCAATGGCAAGACGCTGAGCCACGTCACTATCAACCACGACAAGGATGAGTATCAAGGCCTGTTTGGCACCCTGGGCGCCAAGGCTGGCTTGCACGACCTCACCCTGGCCGATGTCAATGTCACAGGCTATCGCTACCTGGGTGCCTTTGCCGGTCGTGCCTATTGCCTTCTCGAGAACCTCACGCTGGCCAGCGGCAAGCTCACTACTCCCAAGCAAGGCTATGCCGGCGGCATCGTCTATGCCCTGCTTGGCAACGGCATGGCGAAAAATTGTGTCAACAAGGGTAATGTGGCTCCTGCAGGCGGCTATATAGGCGGCATTGTGGGTTCGATGACAGGCAAAAACACGCGTGTCGCCGATTGTGTAAACGAGGCCAACCTCGATGGTGCCCGCAGTGTGGGCGGTATCGCCTGCAACGGTGCTGGCACAATCGTCAATTGCACCAACAAGGGAAATGTCTCGGGAGGTGGCTCGCTGGGCGGCATTGTATCGTCCAATTCTTGCGACTCCATTGTGAACTGTGTCAACTACGGCACCGTCACTGGCACTGGCAGTAATGTGGGCGGCGTGATAGGCTACGGCAACTGGAGCAAGACGTGCATGACTGTCGCTGGCTGCCACAATGAGGGCGACGTGACCGGCACTTCCCAGGTGGGTGGCTTTGCAGGCTACATGCAGAATGCCTTTGTCGTGGCCGACTGCTACAACACGGGGGCCGTCACCGCATCGGGCGCCGATTGCGGCGGCCTGGTGGGTTCGTTCAACTACAGGTCTTCGGCTGGCGGCGACGCTCGCCTTGAGCGCTGCTACAACACGGGCTTGGTCGCCGGCAGCGGCAAGCGTGTGGGCGGCCTGGCTGGCGATGTGAGCACCAGCATTGAGTTCAGCGCCTGCTACAACACGGGCGACGTGCTGGGCGGCAACGGCGACTATGTGGGCGGCTTGGCTGGCTATTGCCGCACGGCCGACATCATCGACTGCTGGAATGCAGGCAATGTCGAGGCCAGCGGCAGCGCTGTGGCTGGTATTGCCGGCTTCACCCAGGGCCGTGTGCAACGTTGTGCCAATGTGGGCAACGTGACTTGTACCAGCGCCACTGGCAGCGACAGCCAGGGCAATGCCGCAGGCCTGGTGGCCCACGGCGTTCCTGAGATTGCCGACTGCTACAACCAGGGCGATGTGAGCGGCCCGCAACTCACGGCTGGCCTCATGGCTACCGTGGGCAACAGCAGCACGGTCATGAACCGCTGCTACAGCACTGGCAATGTGCACAGTGCCGTGCCCGAGCTGGCTGGCGCTGTGGCTGCCGACGGCGACTACGTGATGATGGGGCTCGACAGTGTGTACTACGACCGCGAGACGTATACGGGCAGGCTAAGCTCGACCGACTCGATGGCCACGGGGCTCACTACGCGTGAGCTTTCCATGTGCGACTCGCTGGGCGCTGCCTTCCAGCTCAAGGAGGGCTTCTATCCCACGCTTGTGTCGATGGCGGGCAATGCCTTGCTCGACTTCTATGCTGCCACCCCGGTGCTTGGTCCTCTCGACACGCGCGACAACGTGCACGGCACGTTTGTGGTCGGTACTCCCGAGGGCACGGTGTGGACGGCCAGCCCGGCCATTGTCACCTTCGACGGCGTCAATGCCATCCCCACTGCAACGGGCGAGGTCACAATCACCAAGACTATGGGCGAGCTGTCCAAGAGCTACAAGCTCACGATTGCCTCTACCACAGGTGTAGGCGGTGCAGTGGCCGACAGCCCTGTACTGAGTGTGACCTACTACGACCTGCAGGGCCGCGAGGTGAACGCCAGCCACAAGGGTGTGCTCGTCAAGGTCGTTCGTTACCAGAACGGCGTGACAAGGGCCTCTAAGCAAGTGGTGCGTTAGCGCGCCACGATGGCCTGCCCAGGGCTCTTGCCCTGGGCAGCACCATGCGTCCCGTGAATGCGCATCAGCATCAAAAAAAAAGAAATCCCGTGCGACAACGTTATGGTCGCACGGGATTTTAAGTTTGGTATTTTCTGTAGGCCGTATTTTTGCAGTAGGCTTGTCGCAATCACTGCTGCTCTGTCTCGCCTTTCACGCGATCCTCGTCGATCTTGAGGCACAGCTCCTCGAGTTGCTTGGGCTCGAGCGTGCCAGGTGCGTCGAGCATCACGTCGCGGCCGCTGTTGTTCTTGGGGAAGGCAATGCAGTCGCGTATGCTGTCGAGACCGGCCAGTATCGACACAAAGCGGTCGAAACCGAACGCAAGGCCGGCGTGCGGTGGTGCGCCGTACTTGAAGGCGTTCATCAAGAAGCCAAACTGTGCCTGGGCACGCTCCTCGGTGAAGCCCAGTATCTTGAACATCTTGTCCTGCAAGTTGGTGTCGTGAATACGCAGGCTGCCGCCGCCCACCTCGATGCCGTTGCACACAAAGTCGTAGGCCTTGGCTCTCACGCGCTCGGGGTGCTCGTCGAGCAACGGTATGTCGTCGGGGTTGGGCATGGTGAAGGGGTGGTGCGTGGCCATGAGGCGCTGCTCCTCGTCGCTCCATTCAAAGAGCGGGAAGTCGATAATCCACAGGCACTTGAACACGTTCTTGTCGCGCAGGCCCAGGCGGTCGCCCATCTCCAGGCGCAGCGAGCACAGTTGCACGCGGGTCTTGTTGGCATTGTCGCCGCTCAGTATCAGCACCAGGTCGCCGTCGTTGGCTCCCATCTTGGTCTTGAGCTCGGCCAGATCTTCCTTGCTGTAGAACTTGTCGACGCTGCTCTTGACGGTGCCGTCGGCGTTGTATTTCACATAGACCAGACCCTTGGCACCCACTTGCGGCCGCTTCACAAAGTCGGTGAGCTGGTCGAGCTGCTTGCGGGTGTAGCTGGCGCAGCCCGGCACGCAGATGCCGCCTATGTAGGCTGCATCGTCAAAGACGCTGAACTTGCCTTTCTTCATCACGTCCATGAGCTCGACAAACTCCATGCCAAAGCGCAGGTCGGGCTTGTCGCTGCCGAAGCGGCGCATGGCCTCGGCCCAGGTCATCTGCTGCAGCTTCTCGGGCAGGTCCACATTGCGTATCTTTTTAAACAGCATGCGCGCCATCTCTTCAAAGATCTCGAGCACGTCGTCCTGGTCGACAAAGCTCATCTCGCAGTCGATTTGTGTGAACTCGGGCTGGCGGTCGGCTCTCAGGTCCTCGTCGCGGAAACACTTGGCAATCTGGAAGTAGCGGTCGAAACCTGCCACCATGAGCAGTTGCTTGAGCGTCTGCGGGCTCTGCGGCAGTGCATAGAACTGGCCTGGATTCATGCGCGAGGGCACCACAAAGTCGCGTGCGCCCTCAGGCGTTGAGCCTATCAAGATAGGGGTCTCGACCTCGATGAAGTTTTTGGAGTCGAGGAAGTTGCGTATCAGTATTGCCATCTGGTGACGCAGCTCCAGGTTCTTGCGCACACACGAGCGCCGCAGGTCGAGATAGCGGTATTTCATGCGCAGGTCGTCGCCACCGTCGGTGTTGTCCTCGATCGTGAAGGGGGGCGTCAGACTCGGGCTCAGCACGTTGAGCTCGCTGGCTATGATTTCGATGTCGCCAGTGGCCATTTTCGGGTTCTTGCTCGAGCGTTCGGCCACTGTGCCTTTCACTTGTATCACATATTCGCGGCCCAGCTTGTTGGCACGCTCACACAGCTCGGCGTCAACGTCGTTGTTAAACACGATCTGCGTGATGCCGTATCGGTCGCGCAGGTCGACGAAGGTCATGCCGCCCATCTTGCGGGTGCGTTGCACCCAGCCTGCCAAGGTCACCACTTCGCCTGCGTTCTCGAGACGAAGTTCGCCATTAGTCTTTGTCCTGTACATCTTTCTTCTTGAGATTATTGTAGTTTGTTATTCTTGTCTATATCGTGCAGCATCGCGCGTCATAGCCTGCACCACAGGCTATAGCCGGCGAAACCAATTCACAAAATTACAATATTATTGGCACAATTGGTAATCATGCCCGAAAAATTTAAAAAATTGAAACAAAAGCTTGCAGAGTCAGAAAAATGTAGTACCTTTGCAACGCATTTTTCTGAGCGCTCGCGCTCAGCACACATTTTGCACCTTCGGGGTGTAGCGCAGTTGGTTAGCGCGCCTGCTTTGGGAGCAGGAGGTCCCAAGTTCGAATCCTGGTACCCCGACCTGTATTTTAAGTTTCTGTCGGCAAGGCTGTTTCTGCTTTGCCGATGTTTTTTTTATCTGACAGCAATAAAAAAACCAGATGTGTCGCCATGAAAATCAATATGGCGCCCAGGGTTGGGACAAAAAAAGGCGCACCAGTAAAAGGATGCGCCCGCGTCAGTGCTATTTGAATGAACGATGACAATGAACTACAAATAGGGCTCGACACGATTTTGAATTTTGCTTGCAATAGTATCTGGTGCGAGGTTCTCAAGTTGAGTAGAAGTGTTTAAAAAAACAAGCCAATGTGAGAACTTAATCGGTTGAAATGTGTGGTGCAGCTTGAGCACGCATGGTGCATGATCGGCCCAATGCTGGGTGTATTGCACACACTCACACACACGCAATTTGCCTACACGCGGTGGTAGGTTTCGTCGAAGGGCTGGCGGTAGCGGTCGCCCCACACACCGTCGGGCAGGCGCACGCCGCAGGTCACGACCATGTTGATTTCCACCTTGTGGGGCAGGCCCAGGGCTTTTTTCACCAGGCGGCTGTCAAATCCCTCGAGCGGGCAGGTGTCGTAGCCTGCCTCGCTCATGGCCAGCATGAAAGTCTGCACGGCCAGGGCGCAGCTCTTGTGCACCACCACGCGCACGTCGCCTTCACTCACCTGCCGCACGATGGGCCGCGTCAGGCCCACACACTGTGCCAGGAGCTTGCGCACCAGGCCCCACACGCCCAGGCAGCGCGAGTAGAGGAAGGGCATGACCTTGCCATAGTACAGGTCCCACTTCTTGATGCGTTTTTCCTGCTTCTCGGCAGGGCTGTTGCGGCGCTGGTTTTCTTCTTCAAACTTGCGGGCGGCCTCGGCGTGGCGCTTGTAGAGGTCCTGGCGGGTGACAAATACTACCATCTCTTGTGCCGACCGGGCCGAGAGTTGGTCGAGGCAGGCGTGGGCCAGCTTTGCGAGCACGGCTTTGTCGGTCACGTGGTAGCACTCCCACAGTTGCATGTTGGAGCTTGTGGGGGCCAGTGTGGCCAGCTGCAGGCATTGTTTCACCCGCTCAGGGTCGATGGGCTTGCTTGGGTCGTAGTGCCTCGTGGCACGGCGGTGATTCAAAATTTCTTGTAAACTCATTTCTGTTGTTATTTTGTTGTGTTTTGATTGTTTCTTATTCCTCTCGATGTCTCACATAGTAGTCGATCACTGTGTCGAGCATGGGGCCCATCGTGTGCATTGTGTGGGCGATGGTTTCATTGCGTGCCAAGCGTTGCATTATCTCACTGCGGGCTTGCGCCACAACAGTTTCCAGCTGGCGCCCTTTCTCGGTGAGAAACACAATCTGCTTGCGCTTGTCGGTCGTGCTGCCATGGCGGCTCACAAGCCCGTTTTTCTCCATGCGCTTGATGAGTGGCGAGATGGTGTTGATGCCCAACAGCAAGCGCGTTGCAATGTTGTTGACGGGTTGCTCGTCGCGCTCCCACAGCACAAGAAGCACGAGGTATTGTGTATAGGTGATGCCCGTTTTCTTGAAGAGTGGCTCGTAGCCCTGTACGACGAGCCGGCTCAGGGTGTAGATCTTGAAGCACAGTTGGTCGTCGAGCCTTATTTTTTTACTTGCCATTTTTTTCTCTTTGCATTGATTGTGGCCACAAAGGTAGTGAAACATTTTATATCGTAAGCGATATAAATGCGGGATTTGGGATAAATTAACTGTATCGCACGCGATATAGTTTTGCCCGGCTGCTGTTGCTGTCGTCAGTGTCGGCGAGGGCCTCCTGGGGCAATCAGGCGGGATTGATGGTGAGTACGATGTATTCCGATCGCGTGCCTATGCGGAACTTGCCGCCCCATATGCCCAGGCCCGAGCTCACGTAGTACTGCGTCTTGCCCTTGCGATAGGGGCCGAAGGCGTCTTCAAACACGGCCCGTGTGATCCAGTTCACGGGCCACACTTGCCCGTAATGGGTGTGGCCGGCAAACTCAAAGTCGACGCCGCAGCGCTCGGCCTCTTCCAGGTGGTAGGGCTGGTGGTCGATTTCAAGGAGAAACTTGCTGCGGTCGATGCCGCGCATGATGTGCTCGAGCGGCTTGCGGCGCGGGTTGGTGCGGTCGTCGCGCCCAATGAGCGTGATGCCAGCCAGCGATGCGGTGTCGTCGCGCAACACGGTGATGCCAGCCTCGCGGCAGAACTTGAGGTCGGCGCTGAGTCCGGTGTAGTAGTCGTGGTTGCCCAGGCAGGCATACACGGGGATGCCCAGCTCCCTGAACTCGCGGGCCATGCCTTGCTCCTCGACCGGGCGGTAGCTGCCGTCGATGATGTCGCCGCCCACCACGATGGCTGCCGGGCGCTCGGCCTTGAGCAGCTGCAACCACCGGTGCAAGTCGGGCCGGCGGTTGTGGTATCCCAAGTGCAAGTCGCTCACGAGCACTATTCTGGTTGCGGGGCCCGTCATCTTGTGGGTGGCCACCTGCAGGGGCACGCGCTGCTTGTCGTTGTAGTGCCAGTAGCCGTAGGCCAGCAGGGCCGCTATGCCCACGGCGATGCCGGCGGCAAGCCACGCGTTGGCGTGCAGCGTCCCGCACCCTGTCGCGTGACACAGCCTGAGCAGGTCGAGCACGCCCATCGCCAGGGCAAGGTAGAGCAGCACGATGAGCCACGACGTGCCCACCTCATATACGGCCGTGGCCAGCCACATGGGCCAGCGGTCGATGATGCCCGTCACGGCTACTATCGATGAGACAAAGGCCGCGCTCATGAGCACAGCCGCTGCCATGCGCAGCACGGGCAGCGCCGCCAGCAGTTGCCACACGCGCAGCGTGACATAGACCTGTGCAGCCACAGGCAATAGTAGGAAAAGTAGAAATGTTGCTTTCATCTTCTTGTTAAATCAAGTGTTGTTGAGCACTGTTGCCCTTATATATATAATGCGTCCATAATTGTTTTTTGTTGTAACGCATCAACCGCGTCGAGGGGGGGCAAAAAAAATCCCGGATATCGCTATCTGGGATTGCTTAACTAATTAACCTTCTAATACCATTAACATAAACCTTAAACAAAAACGAAATAAAAACCGTCTCCCGACGCCAGTTATTTCGTAACCTTAAAAACTAATACCATGAAAAACCATTGCAAAGATAAGAATTATATTTTTAATAGCAATAGGGAGGATGTTGTTTTTAACAAAACATTGCTTTTTGGCTGCTTTTTTAATCAATTTTTGAACATTTGCCCTTGTTTTGGCAATTACTCGTGGTTTTGTGACAGTCCTGGGGAAAGGAGGAAAAAGATGCCGCGATTGCAGCTGTGGCTTGGCAATCGCGGCATCGATGGGGACGCCTATGTGTTGGGGATAGGGTGATTATTTCACAATCTTCACCTTGCTTGCGGTGCCGTCGGCACGCTTCACAATATAGATGTGGCCAGGCTCCATGCTATCGACTTGCATGCCGCTCAGGGTGTAGATGGCCACGATCTTGCTGTTGCTCGGGTTGCTCTGCTCGACGGTGGTCACGGCTGTCGACAGGGCGTCGTAGGTCACCACGGGGGCGATGGCCATCGACACGGGGTCGTCGGTGTTGGGCAGCCAGCTGTAGGTGCCCAGCGACTCTCCGTTTTCGTCTTGGTCTTCCAACTCGTGCCAAGTGGTGCACTTGCCGCCCACAGGCCTGCGCAGGCAGAAGATGGCGATGTCGTCGGTCTTGTAGGTGGCCATGTCGGTAGCGTGGGGGAACGGACCCACTACTACAAAGAATTTCTGCCCCTTCGACAGCTTCACGGGCTGTGCCAGCTTGAACACGGTGGCCAGATAGTCGTCGTCGCTGTACTTGATTTGGCTGGCCTTGATGCTGGTGGTGCCCAGTATCTGCCCGGGATTGCCCTTGTCGTCGACAGCGTTGACGGTGAGCACAATGGTGGAATCGGGCGACACGGTGGCATTGGAGGCAAAGTACACCGCCACGCTGTCGATGGTGGCATCGGCCAGCGGAGCCTTGTACAGCTCGGCAAAGCGGCGCATGCCCAGCCAGTTGCTGCCGGCATAGTTGCCATACCAGCCCAGGGCTATCTTGGAGAGGTTGGTGTTTTCCTCGGTCGAAATGTTCCACACATATTGTGCCCCGCCGGCCTGCACGGCATAGGTGAGCACGTCGTTGCTCTGCCCGGCAGCGTTCTTGGCGGTGAGGCCCACGCTGAAGCGGCCCTTGTCGAGGTAGGTGACGGTGGGGTTCTGCTCGGTGCTCGATGTGATGTCGGTGTTCTGGAACACCCACTTCCACTCGGTGGGATTGCCGGTCGACAGGTCGCGGAAGGTGACGGGCACATTCACGGGGACAAACACGCCCACAAATGGCGACTCATAGCCCTCCTCGGGCAGGCCGATGATGGCCGTGGGCGCCTGTTGCGACACCACAACATAGGCCTTGCGCGTGATGGTGTTGCTCTCGGTGCCACGCTTCACGGTGAGCGTGACGTCGTAGCTGCCGCTGTGGGCATAGGTAGCCGTCACCGTCTTCAGGGTCGAGGCTGGCGGGGTGGCTCCGTCGAGCGTCCATTGCAGGCTGTCGGGGTCGCCCAGCGAGGTGCTGATAAAGGTGATGCTGTCGCCCTCGAAGATGTGTATAGCCTCGGCCGACTGCTCGTCGAGCACCTTGAGCGCGAAGTTGTCGAGCGCGAGGTCCTCGCCCCCATAGTTGTAGTTGAACTGGAATTTTACTTTCTGTCCCTCAAATTGCTTCAGGTTGTACTCAAAGCGGTTCCACTTGGGGCCGGTGTAGTTGTTGTCCTGGGCCCACTTGAAGGCGTCGAGCAGCTGGGTGGTTTCGCCTGTGGCGGTGTTCACCACATTGAACTGCCACGAGCCGTAGACGAGAAACACTGCCGAGAAGCGGGCGTAGAACGACACCTCGCTGTTGGGCTCGACGGTGAACTCGGGCGAGGTGAGCGTGGTGCTGCCGGTGCCGTCGTTGTAGCCCACGGCAATCGAAAGCTTGTCGGTGGGGTCGATGGTCGAGAATTTGTTGTCGGCCAGCTTCCAGCCACTGCCCACTGCCCATTGCTTCAGGCTGTCGGTGTTGTCGAAGTTCTGGGCATAGCGGGTGATATAGGACCTGTCGGTGGCAAAGTCGGCCTTGAGCGCCGTGTTGATGGTGAACTGGTATTTCATCACTGGGCTGTTCACGTTGTAGCCGCGTGTCATCACATAGAGGGTGCAGCTCTTGTCGATGGTGAACTTGGCTTCTTTGCCATCTACCACCGTGCTCTTGGTGTAGTCGCTTTCAAATTCCTCCTCCGACTTGGCTATGGTCGAGTACCAAATGGTGACACTGCGCTCATCGGTGCTGGTGATGGTGACCTCGACCGAGTCGTTGTAGGTGCCGCCTGCCGGGCTCACTTGCGGCGTGGCAAGGGGCGGATTGGGCACAACGGTCACCCTCATGGTGGCCACACCGGGCAAGTAGGTCTCGTTGCCGGCAAAGCGGGCGGTGATGGTCACCGTCTTCTGCTCGGTCACATAGGAGGAGTAGAGCATGCCCATCTCGTCGACCGAGCACACTTGCCAGTCGCTGCTGGTGTAGGTCACGGGCTCCACCTTGTGGGGGTTGATCAGGTCGGCATATCCGTCCTTGCCGCTCAGCAGCGACAAGCTGTCGACATAGAACCGCAACTCGGGCGACTTGCGTATCACATATTGTGCCTGGGCAATGTCGCTGTAGTCGGTGCCGTTGTAGGCCACGGCCTTGAGCGTGGTGGTGGTGTCGATGACGACCGGGGCGCTATAGAGCTTGCGCGTGCCGCCATCGAGGCGCGGGTTGGAATTGTCGGTGGTGTAGTACACGCTCAGCCCCTGGCCTGCTGCAATGGTCACTTGCTGGGCTGAGTCGTAGGTGCCGGCTGCCGGGTTGAAGGTGGGGGCAGCCACGCTTGAGGCGGCCACCTCATAGTCGATTTCTATCTTTTTGATATACAAGGTGCCTTTGGCCTCCGAGGTGGGGTCGATGCTGATTTCGATCTTGCCCTCGGCAGCGGCGGCCTCGCTGGCACTCTTAAACTCGTAATCGGCCAGCGTGGCGGTCATGGCAGCCTTGTCAGTGCCGTTGCACTGGTATTTCACGCCGTTCACCGTCACGCTCAAGTCGGCCTGGTTCTCGTTCTTGTTGGTGCGCGTTTGCACGCGCACGGCCCGCACTTTGCCAGCAAGCGACTCAGTCCACAGCGAGGTGTGGGTCGACGCTTCGAGATTGGTGCCTATGGTCTGGCCCGACTTGGCCGTGTAGGCATACTTGTGGGTGCCTGTCGAGGCAATACTCCACGTGAGGGTGTTGAGCTCGGTGGTGTACACGTCTTTTTCTACATAGGTGGTGCCGAAGTTGTAGAAACCTTGCGAGGTGTTGTCGCTGTGGCTTTTGTTCCACTCAAAGGTCCAGGTTTTCAACTCGGCGTTCATCGATAGGGGCAATGCCGCCATGATGAAGGCTAATAAGAGGAATAGCGTTTTTCTCATAAATAATAAAGGGTTTGTTGGTCTATACAAATTTATCCACCTAAAGTACACTAAATGTTGCAAAACTGCAAGTTTTTGTCTTGTTTTTGTAAAAAATGCAGCGATATTGACCCTTTTTTGTGTGTTTGAGGCATTGCTGCCCTGCCACAACAACGCAGGGCCACGCCCCGGCGCGACCCTGTGTTGTGATGTGAAGGGAGAAAAAGTGTTGTTGCTCCTGTTGTTGCCCCGATGCGGCTACTGCTTGCTGCTGAGCACGATGTTGACCAGTGCGGTGACATCGCTCACGTCGATGTCGCCGTCGGTGTTGATGTCGCACACGGCATCGTCATAGCTGGCCAGACCCAGCACTTTGTTGATGAGCGAGGTAACGTCGCTCACGTCGACAGTGCCGTCGGCATTTACATCGCCCTCAAGTGTGTCGTCGTTCCCGTGGCTTTCATATTTCACGGTCACGTTGTCGACATAGCTGTAGCTCGATGAGCTGCCGCTGAACAAGGAAATCTTCAGCAGCACGGGCTCGGTTGTGCCAATCTGGAACTCGCCCTCGCTTGCCGACTGGGCGTTGACGCGCAGATAGGTGGTGCCCGAGTAGGTCTTGGCATTGGTCCATGTGGTGCCGCCGTTGGTCGAGTAGTAGCACCGCACCACAGCTGCACTGCTGGTGGGATTGTAGTAGTTGAAGCTCATGGTGTTTACCGCCTCGTTCACTGCCACGGTAGTGTGGATGTCGCCGCCCTTGAGCAGGCCGGCAGCCTTGGTGCCGTCGCACCAGCCGGCCTCGGGCTCGGCCACGATGGCCTTGGTGAAGTCCCACTTTGAGAATGTGCCTTGCATGCCTGTGGCGTCGGCTGTGGTGAGTGGCATGGTCTCAAAGGTCTCGACATAGGCCGAGATGGGGTCTCTCACTGCATTGAAGGTCATGTAGCCGTTGCCGGTCTTAATGTTTTTGAGTGTCCACTCTGTCTTGAGCCCGGTCCACGAGTTGATGTGGGGCTTGCTGGTTGCATTCACCAGCGAGTCGACACCGGCCGAGCCAGGGAAGGGGTCCCACTTGCCGTCGACGGCCAGTGTGTAGCTCTTGACACCGCTGGTGACAATGGTGTCGTGCTCGGCTGCGCGCACGAGTTCAAAATAGTTGTGGTCGGGGTTGTTGTTCACCTTGTTGCTCGTCCAGGCAGTGGCGCTGGTCGAGTCGACGCGCCACACCAGCAGGCCGTTGCCTGGCAGGGCAGCGTCCCAACGTGTGGCTTGGCGGTTCTCGATGAGAAAATACTCGTCGGTCAGCTGCGAGTTGATGCGGTAGCCGGCATTTGACTCCTGCAGGGGGTATACTTTGCGCACCCCGCGGCTTTCTACCACTTGGGGCGTGCTCCATCCCAGCGCCCAGCGCTCGTAGAGGTTGTAGCCGGCGGGCGTGCGGCTCTCGCCGTTGTAGGAGCCTGATGCCATGAGATCCCAGTGGTTGGGATGCGAGCTGTAGCCGCTGGTGGCATAGTCCACGTCGTAGTGGTCGTCGAGTCCCAGCACGTGGCTGAACTCGTGGCAAATGGTGCCTATGCCGTCAATCTGCTTTTGGTTTTCCAGCCCGTATAGCTCGGTAGAGCAGGCGTAGCGCCCGAAGCTCACCCCGTCGAGCCGCAGGCCCGAGAAGGTGCTGGCATGGGGCCACAGGTACCTGCTGTTGTTGCCCGCATGGCTGCCGCCCCCCGAGACGATGAAATACACCATGTCGACCACGCCGTCGCCGTTGGTGTCATACTTGCTGTAGTCGACCGTGCTGTCGACTTGCTTGAGCGCGGCGGTGAAGATGCTGCTGGCATAGTTGGCTTGCTGCGGCGAGGTTTGGGCATAGTCTACAACTACAGGGCCCACCACGTCGAAGTAGGGAGCAAAGTTGCCCTTGGAGTTCTCGTTGAAGTAGTCGTGCACGCTGCCGGTGCAGTCGACCTGCTTGCTGTGTATCGAGTCGTAGTAGCCAGTATAGCCGTCGCCGTTTATCATGTTGTTAAACAGTTCTCGTGTGTTGCTGTAGAGAAAAGGACGGTCTTTGAACTGCACCAGCACCACGAGGCCGTGAAACTTGCTTATGTCCCACGTGCTCAACTTGTGCCGTGGGGCCTTGCGGCTGGCTATGGCCGCCTCGATGCTGCCTGTGGCGGGCAGTGCCGTCTTGCCCACACTGCGCAGGTATTCCTTGTCGCTGGCTGTGCGGCTTCCAGCGTCGTGGGCCACGATGCCGGTGGGCTTTATCTCGTTGTTTTCGATTTTGGCATACACCACACAGCCTTCCTGGTTCCAGGTCACTGTATAGCCGTCGATTGTAGTGGCGTAGTTGAAGTTCTCATCGCCGTGCATGACGATGGTCACGCTCGACCCGTCGGGCTGGGTGATAGTCTGCGGGTAGGGAAATGCAGGGATGGCTCGGGCCGTGAGCACGCTCACTGCCAAGAGCAGTAATGTGAACAGTTTTTTCATTTATTGTTGAACTTGATTTGAAGTTGTTATAATTCGATCGAAATGTGCATGTAGTTGAGCGAGATTTGTTCTCAATCTTTGCTTTATGGTTACAAATTTAAATGTTTTTGTTTTCATTGGCAAGATTTTTCGCTTTTAAAAAAATAAAAAAGCCAAGCAAAACCGAGTTGCCTGGCTTGATGTCATAGTAAAATGGTTTGTAGCAATAGCCCTTTTTTCTCTCTCCCCTGTGAGTGTGTGAGCTCGACTAAGTGCTGGAAACCAACGGCCTCTTGTCGTGATTGTGGCCGGTTTTCGTTAGTCTTTGTTCTGTGCCTCCGAGTCGGTCACGCCTGCAAGCTCGGGATCGATGAGGATGCGGCCGCAATACTCGCACACGATGATTTTCTTGTGCATCTTTATCTCCATTTGGCGTTGTGCCGGGATGCGGTTGAAGCAACCGCCGCAAGCGTTGCGCTGCACATAGACCACGCCCAGACCGTTGCGGGCATTCTTGCGTATGCGCTTGAAGGCTTGGAGCAGGCGGTCGTCGTCAAACTTGTCTTCCAGTTTCTTGGCCTTTACGCGCAGTTTTTCTTCCTGGTCCTTGGTCTCCGACACGATTTCCTCGAGCTCGCTCTTTTTCTCGCCCAGCACGTGCTCGGCGTCTTCAAGCTGTGCCTGGCTGTCGTTGGCCTCGAGGCCTATGGCGTCGATTTGGCGTCCAGCCTCGTTTATCTTCTTCTCGGCAAGTTCGATGTTGAGCTGCTGGTACTCGATTTCCTTGGTCAAGTAGTCATACTCGCGGTTGTTGCGCACGTTGTCCTGGTCCTTGGTGTATTTGTCGATCATGGCTGCGGCCTGGTCGATGGTCTTGTGCTGCTGCTCAATATCGGCCTGGAGCTCGGCAACCTGGTCGTCGCAGTTCTTGAGACGGGTCTGGAGACCTTCGATTTCGTCTTCCAGGTCTTGGACTTCGAGAGGAAGCTCGCCGCGCAGGGTCTTGATGCGGTCAACCTCAGAAAGGAGTTTTTGGAGTTGGTAGAGCGTTCTCAAGCGCTCTTCTACAGTGAGTTCTGTTTCTTTAGATGTAGCCATACACTTACAAATATTTTACTTGATTTTTTTCATTGCTTGCAAAAGCAACTGCAAAGTTAGGAATTTTTTGCCGAATTATATCCAAAAAAATCTCTTTTGTATAGTGCTCGCTCTCATAATGCCCTATGTCGGCCAGAATGATGCTGTCCTCGTTGCCCATAAACTCGTGGTATTTCAAGTCGCCGGTGATGTACACCTGCGCGTGCCTGGCCAGGGCGAGGCTGGTGAACTCGGCTCCGGCGCCGCCGCACATGGCGATGCGGCTCACCGTCTTGTCGGTGTCGCCGCTGTAGCGCAAGGCTTCGACCTCGAAGGCTTGTTTCACACGCTCGAGAAAGTCGAGTGCAGGCTGGGGCTCGATGTCGCCTATCACGCCCAGGCCGCTGTAGCGGTCGGCGTTGTCGAGAGGGATGATGTCGAAGGCGGGTTCCTCGTAGGGGTGTGCCTTGAGCATAGCGGTCACCACCTTGCTCATGAGAGGCTTGTGCACCAGCACCTCGACGCGTGTCTCGGGTTCGGTGTGATGCTCGCCCACTGTGCCGGCAAAGGGGGTGGCACCCTCAAGAGCGCGGTAGCGCCCTTGCCCCTCGAGCCTGTAGCTGCACGAGTCGTAGTCGCCCAGGCGGCCGGCCCCGGCCGTGAACATGGCTTGCTCTACCCTGGAGGCCTGTGCCGTGGGCACATAGGTCACGAGCTTCTCGAGCAGACCTTGCCGCGGGCTTAGTATTTCCACATTTTTCAACCCCAGTTTCTGTGCCATCTTGAAGCTCACGCCGCCGCACGCGCTGTCGATGTTGGTGTGGGCGCAATAGATGGTGATGTCGTGCTTTATGGCCTTGGCGATGATGCGCTCGATGTAGTTGCGCCCGGCTATCTTCTTGATGCCGTGAAAGATGAGCGGGTGGTGCGAGATGACGAGGTTGAAGCCTCGGGCGATGGCCTCGTCGACTATGGGCTCGCGCACGTCGGTGCACAGCAGCACACCGGTGATTTCCTGCTCGGGGTTGCCCACTTGCATGCCGGCGTTGTCATAGTCTTCTTGCAGGTAGAGTGGGGCGTAGGCCTCGATGGCGCTGGTGATTTCTTTTACTTTCATAGTTTTGCGTTTATCTGCGTTTGTTTTTTTTCTTTTTCTGAAAAGCAACCCGCAAGGTAGCCTGTGTGCCTCGCGGGTTGTTGTGTGTGTGTTGTGTGTGAAAATGAAAATAGGGGAGAGGGCACGCTGTGTGTGGTTTTTCCCCCCCTGTGGCTCAGTTGCTGCTTGCCTTGCCCGTCTCATAGGCAGGTATGCCCACCAGCTTCATGTCGAAGACGAGCGTGCTGCCAGCCTTTATCAGGTCGTAGTCGGTCGAGCCGTAGCCCTGGCTGTAGGGCACCACCACGCGGCAGCTGTCGCCTATGTGCATGCGGGTGAGCGCTATGGGCCAACCCATGATCACGCCTGTGTTGATGCGGGTGCGAAACACGCTGTCGGCCGGACTGGTGCGCGTGTAGGACGAGTCGACTGCTGTGCCGTCGTAGAGCGTGAGCTTGTATTTCACGTCGACAATCGACGTGTAGAGCGGCTTGAGGTTGCCGGCTGTGGCAGCCGTGTCGTTGAACCAGTGCATGAGCACTTGGGCCGACGGGTCCCAGGCGGCGGTCACCACCTTGTAGTAGTCGGTGCCGTCGGCATTCTTGAGACTGGCCTGGGCCTTGTAGAAGTTGGTGTTGGCCTCCAGGTAGTCCTTGTCGATGTCGCCTGTGTTGTCTGAGTCCAAGCACGATGTCATGATCCCTGCAACGAGGAAACACAGCATCAATATCATGGGGAATTTTTTCATTCTATATGCCTGTTTTTTTTGAAAATAATGTCGATTGAAATCACACCAGCTTGCGCAGCAACGCGTTCATGTCGCAAGCCTCGCTTATGATGCCGGGCAGGCGGTCGATGGCCACGCGCTCCTGGCTCATGGTGTCGCGGTCGCGCAGGGTCACGGTGTTGTCTTCGAGCGTCTGGCCGTCGACGGTGATGCAGTAGGGCGTGCCTATGGCATCCTGGCGGCGGTAGCGCTTGCCCACCGAGTCCTTCTCGTCGTAGCGGCAATTGAAGTCGAAGCGCAGCACGTCCATGATTTCCTGTGCCTTCTCGGGAAGCCCGTCTTTCTTCACCAGCGGCAGCACAGCGCACTTCACCGGTGCCAGCTGCTTGGGCAGGTGCAGCACCACGCGGGTCTCGCCGTTGTCGAGCGTCTGCTCGTCGTAGCTCGAGCAGAACACCGAGAGGAACATGCGGTCGACGCCTATCGAGGTCTCGATGTCGTAGGGGGTGTAGCTCTTGCCCAGCTCTGGGTCGAAGTATTGTATCTTCTTGCCCGAGAATTTCTCGTGCTGCGACAGGTCAAAGTCGGTGCGGCTGTGTATGCCTTCCACCTCCTTGAAGCCGAAGGGCATGAGAAACTCGATGTCGGTGGCGGCGTTGGCATAGTGGGCCAGTTTCTCGTGGTCGTGGAAGCGGTACTTCTCGTTGCCCATGCCCAGGGCCTGGTGCCACTTGAGGCGGGTCTTTTTCCAGTATTCAAACCACTCCATCTCCTCGCCCGGGCGCACAAAGAATTGCATCTCCATCTGCTCAAACTCGCGCATGCGGAAGATGAACTGGCGGGCTACTATCTCGTTGCGGAAGGCCTTGCCTATCTGGGCGATGCCGAAGGGGATGCGCATGCGTCCCGTCTTCTGCACGTTCAGGAAGTTTACAAAGATGCCTTGTGCAGTCTCGGGGCGCAGGTAGATGTCCATCTGCGAGTCGCCCGTGCTGCCCATCTGCGTCTTGAACATGAGGTTGAACTGGCGCACGTCGGTCCAGTTCTTGGTGCCCGATATGGGGTCGACGATGTCCTCGTCGACGATGATCTGCTTGAGCTCCTTCAGGTCGTTGGCGTTCATGGCCACCTCATAGCGCTTGTGCAGGGCGTCGCGCTTCTGCACGTGCTCGAGCACGCGAGGGTTGGTCTTGCGGTACAGGGCCTCGTCGAAGCTCTCGCCAAATCGCTTGGCAGCCTTGGCTACTTCCTTGTTGATTTTGTCGTCGTATTTTGCAATTTCGTCTTCAATGAGCACGTCGGCGCGGTAGCGCTTCTTGGAGTCGCGGTTGTCGATGAGCGGGTCGTTGAATGCGTCGACGTGGCCGCTGGCCTTCCATATCGTGGGGTGCATGAAGATGGCCGAGTCAAGGCCCACGATGTTCTCGTGCAGGCGGGTCATTGCCTCCCACCAGTAGCGCTTGATGTTGTTTTTCATCTCCACGCCGTTTTGACCGTAGTCGTACACGGCTCCCAGCCCGTCATAGATCTCGCTTGAGGGAAAAACGAACCCATACTCCTTGGCATGTGCCACAATCTTCTTGAAAACGTCTTCTTGTTTTGCCATAATTACAGTAAAAAATTTTGTCTTGTTGCCGGCCTGGGTGACCGGTCTAATTTCAATTATTTTACAAAGTTAGTACAATTTGCCAAAATCGCAAAATTGCATTTCTTAATTGAACTTACATGCCCCCTCTCACTGTTGCTGCAAGTGCCGGGGCTTGTTGCTTCTCGCCACGGGCTTGTATTGCATGGGGTCGTCGGGCCAGGCATGCTTGGGATAGCGGCGGCGCAATTCTTTGCGCACCTCGTAGTAGGTGGTGTGCCAGAAGCTGCGCAGGTCGCGGGTGAGCTGCACGGGCTTGAAGCCAGGGCTCAGCATCTCCATGAGCACGGGCACTTGCCCGTCGTCGACACAGGGGGTGTCGGTCATGCCGAAGCACTCTTGCAGTCTCACGCTGAGCACTGGCACGTCGGTGCCAGGCCGGTATCTCACTTTTATGTGCCGGCCCGACGCCACTCTTATGCGCGACGGGGCAAGGCGCTCTACGGCCTGCTGCTGCTGGTAGGTCATGATGTTCCACAGTACTTCGGCAAGATTGATTTTTCGCAGCTGGGCAACGGTTGTTATCGCACGGCTGTTTTCGGTGAGATACAGTGGCAGCCATGTGTCGGCATTCTGCAGCAAGTGGCTGGTGGTGAGGTCGGGCAGCGACAGTTCGGTATGCCACTTGGCGACAAGGGCTACTCTCAGTTGCAGGGTCTTCACCTCGTCGCTCCAGTCGAGCAGACTCAGTCCCTCACGGGCGACTGCCTTGCACACGATGCGGGTGAGCTGGTCGTTGTCGGCAATATCGATGGGTTTAGACTGTATCACGAGCTGCCCCAGGCGTTGCTCGCGGCGGGCTACGATGCCGCCTTGATGGGTAATCCACGTCACATTGTCGCACCACTGGGCGAGACTGTCAAGGTCGGCAATGTCGACAGGTGCTGCAAGATACACGTGGCCGTGCCCCTGGCTGCCTGCGTGCAGTGAGGCGATGGCCAGCCATTGGTAGCCTGTGAGCTGGTCGGCAGGGTCGAGTTGCACCGTGCCGCCGCTGGCCAGTTGATAGATGCCGTTGTTGCCCACGGCTTTGGCGACACGCTCGGGGTAGCCTGTGGCCACCAGCTGGCCTATGTCTTCTGCGCTTGGATAGGAGTTGTCGAGAGGCACGTGTGCCATGCGGGCATATTCTTGTGCCACCATGGCTATGCGCCGCCATGGCCCCAAGCGCTTGTTGCGGCGGGCATCGCGCAGGCTTGTGACACGCAGTAGCAGGCTGGCGCCGGCACTGGCTGTGGCGAGCACGTCTTTTTCCTCGAGTATAGCTGCGATGTCGCAGGCCAGTGCCTTGAGTTGCGGTTGGTGGCCGTGCAGCATCATCCTGGCAATGCGGGGGTGGCAGGGCAGTGTAGCCATTCGGCGGCCCAAGGGAGTGATGTGTCCGCCGGCCGTGATGGCATGCAACAGTTGCAGCTGCCTGCTGGCCTTGATGACGTCGAGGTCGGCAGGCGGGGTGAGCCAGGGCAGTGTCTTGACGCTGGTCTCGCCCAGGGCGGCGATGTCGAGCACCACAGGCGTGAGGTCGGCATTCACGATCTCGGGCTGGCGTTGCTCGCTCATGCGCAGCTCGGTGGCCGCTGTCCACAATTGGTAGCATGTGCCGGGCGCTACGCGACCCGCGCGTCCGGCGCGTTGCTTGGCCATGTCTTTGCTGGTGCGCACGGTCTCGAGATGGCTCAGTCCGCTGGCTGGGTCATACACCAGCTGGCGGTAGTAGCCGCTGTCGACTACTATGCGCACGCCTTCGATAGTAATCGAAGTCTCGGCAATGGGCGTGGCCAGCACTATCTTGCGGTGCCCCGGGGCCGACGGGGCGATGGCCTCATATTGCTCTTGTGCACTGAGATTGCCATAGAGGGGGTACACGCGGGTCGGGCTCAGATTGTCGCCCAGGAGCTCGGCGCAGCGCATGATGTCGGCCTGTCCTGGCAAGAAGGCAAGGATGTCGCCCTCGTGCCGTCTGTGGGCCTGGCTCACGATGGTGGCCACTGCTTCGGGTATCTGCTGTGGGGTGATGTCGACATTGGTTCTCACTGTCTCCACAGGATATATCTTGCCACTGCAGCTTATCGCTCTTGCTCCTATGGCTTGGCATATGGCCTGGGTGTCGATGGTTGCCGACATGACAACAATGTTGAGGTCGGGACGCAGGATGCTCTTCACGTGCCGGGCCAGGCAGAAGGCCAGGTCGGTCGACAGGCTGCGCTCGTGAAACTCGTCGAAGATCACGCAATTCACGCCCTCGAGCGTGGGGTCGCCGGCCATGTGGCGTGTGAGTATACCCTCGGTCACAACCTCTATCCGGGTCTGTGCCGTAATCTTCCGTTCAAATCTTATTTGGTAGCCCACGGTCTTGCCCACAGGTTCTCCCAGCATCTGGGCCATGCGCATGGCCACCTGCCGGGCAGCGATGCGCCGGGGTTCAAGCATGACGATGCGCCCTTGCGGCATGGCGTCGAGCATGGTGAGTGGCAGCAGTGTCGACTTGCCTGCGCCCGGCGGCGCCACGACTACTGCTACATGACGCTCGTGCAAGGCCGCATTGAGCTGGGCGGCGATGGCGGCGGCAGGCAATGACCGGCCTAATGGCGGTATGTGGGGTGTTGTAGTGTCGATGCTCATCGGTATAATCTTGTGGCTACCTCCTGTGTGTGTGGGTGCAAAGGTAGCGCGATTTTGTGAATTAATCATCCTTTTGCCCCTGTTCTTTTGCTTGCTGTGTCGCGTCATGCCCGCGGCTGCGGACAGTTGTGCCCTGTGGAGCAACAAAAAGGGGCTGCGCCGTAGTGCTATCGGCGCAGCCCCCAGGTTGCTGTGTTGACCGTGAGTCGCGTTGACCCAAGTCAAACTTTTATTTCACGAGTATCTTGCTTGCACGGCTGGTGCCGTTGCTGTACACGTCGCGCTTGATGTAGACGCCAGCGCCTGTTGGGCGCTCGGTGCCGTAGTTCACGCCGTTGATGCCTATGTATTCACTCCTCACGATGGCAGCGTTGGTGTTCACGTCGGTCACGCCAGTAGTGTGTGTCACATTGAAGGTGTAGGTCTTGGTGAGCTGCCCAAAGGTCTTGGTGAGCCAAGCCTCGCCTGCACTTGTGGTGTAGACCGTGTTGCCGTCGATATAGAGGTTGCTGCTGCTCGTCCACACAGTGGAGTCGGGCGTGCCTATGGTGAGGCATTGCGTCACACTTTCGGGGGTGTCGCCCTGCGCCAGTACGGGCACTGCTGCATACCAGCCGCATAGCTCGTTGTAGTTGGCAGCGAGTGTGGGATACATGCCTGGCTTGAGTGCCCAGGCCTCGCCCAGGGCTGCGCTCACCAGTTGGCTGGTGGGCAGTGCGGTCACTTGCCAAGTGTCGGCCTGGCCGGTGGCGGCGGCAGCCTTCACAGTGGGATTCACATCGCTGTCGTAGTAGCAGTTGGCCACCACGAGACCCGTGGTGTCGCGCATCACGATGTTGCCAGCATTCACATTGCCGGGCACTACAATCTTGCCGGCATTGTAGCAGTTGGTGATCGACAGGCGCTCGCCGTCGTCGTTGGCGCCGAAGCCCGAGCCGGCAATGCCGCCCACGTTCTGGTTGGCCGTGAGGGTGCCCATGTTGTAGCAGTCTTTGATGGTGGCGCGGCCGTAGCCGAAGATGCCACCCACGATGCCAAAACGGCTGTCGGAGCTGTAACTCGAGGTGATGTCGCCCAGGTTGTAGCAGCGCACGATGGTGCCAGTGCCTATGCCGGCAAAGCCAGCCACGCCGTAGCCCGACGACTCAACGTTGCCGCTGTTCCAGCAATCGGTGGCTGTGCCCGAGAGGCTTGCAGCGAAGCCGCCGGCCCAGTTGCCGCTGCTCAGCACGTTGCCCGTGTTGTAGCAACTGTCGACGTCGACCATCTCGTCGATGTCGCAGGCAAAGCCCGATGCATCCTTTACTGCTATCACATCGCCAGTGTTGTAGCAACGGCTCACGCGTGTGGTGTAGCCCTCGTCGCCCTCGATGTCGATGAGCAAGCCAGCGCACGAGTTGTCGGTGCCGGTGATGTTGCCCGTGTTGTAGCAGTCGATGAGCTGTGCGCCCTTCTTCATTTGGCCAGCCACGCCTGCAATGTGGTCCTCACCCTCGAGGTCTACATCGTTGTGGCAGCCTATCATCACCATCGAGCCGGCATTCCTGTCCATGCCGGCCAGGATGCCTGCGGTGGGATAGGAAGTGCTGGTGAGCTTGCCCTGGTTGCTGCAATACAGTATCGAGTCGTTGCCCATGGCATAGGCCACGATGCCTGCCACGTTGGAAGCGCCGCTCACTGCGCCGTAGTTGGTGCAATTGCTCACGTTGCCAGCACTTGCCGCCACGATGCCGCCAGCATAGTTCTTGGTGCCAGTCACCTTGCCGTGGTTCTCGCAGTTGTCGATGAGGCTGCCGTTGCGCTGATCGCAGGTGATGCCGGCTGCATAGGTGCCGTTGTTGGTCACCGAGCCATAGTTCTTGCAGTCGATGATGCGGCTGCCCATGTAGGCCATGGCGGCGATACCGGCGGCATAACCGCTCCTGTAGCACAGCACGTCGGCCTTGTTCACGCAGTTCTTGAGGGTGCCCCACAACTGACTTGCAAAGCTCGAGGTGTAGTCGTAGCCAGTGAACTTGCCGCTGGCGATGGTCAAGTCGTGGATGTTGCCGTTGCTGCCCACGCTCTTGAACAGCGACACGTAGCTCACACGGCCTGTCTCATAGTCAGCCGTCACGTTGCTGAAGCTCTTGCCGTTGCCGTCGAAGTCGGCATTGAACCTCACGGGAGCTTCCGACACGGGAGTGTAATTGACGCCTGTGAAGTCGATGTCGTTCATCACCTTGAAGTGACGGTTGTTGAAGGCAAACTTCTCAACGTTGGTCAAGCGGGCCAGCTTCTGCATGTCGGCCACGGTCTTGATTTGGTAGGGATCGTCGCTTGTGCCCTTGCCCTCAAAGAAGTTGGGCATGGCGCGCAGTGCTATCACCTTGTTGTAGCCGCCAAGTGAGGCGGTGAGGGTGTCGCGGGCGCTGGTGGTGTCGTTGGCGACGGCCACCTTGAGTGCCTGCCCGTCGATGGTGAAGTTGCTGTTCTTGGCCAGCGTCCACACCAGGCTGTCGGCCTTGTAGAGGGTGCCGGCGCTTGTCACGTCGTCGACATTGTCGGCCGCAGCCAGGGTCACCACCATCTTGCGCTGGGCCACAGCGCGAGCCTCGTCCTTAAACTGCTTGCGCACGGGGTACTGGCCTGCCACGTAGTCGTAGTCGTCGCCCGACAGGCCGGCAAGTGCCTTGCCGCTGGTGAGCTCGGCGGTGCTCAGTGCCGTCACGCCCTTGCAGGGTGCCTCGGCCACAGCGCCGTAGTAGGCAAGCTGGCCGTCGTAGTAGTTGTTGCTCGATGCGGTGTAGTTGTCGCTTATGGCCTGCGCACCTATCGCTCCGTTTTCGACGCGAGTGTTGGCACACTCAATGATGCCGTAGTTGAGGTTGCCGCTCAAGTCGTTGGTCTTGGTGGTGGGCAGGTTGTAGAAGATGCCGCTCACGTAGTTTTCGCCCTTGATGGTACCCGTGTTCACGTTGCCCGACACCACGACATCGCCATCGGCTGTGGCATAATTGGCACACGAGATGCCCGATGCATAGTTGAAGCCTGTCGTCTTATACAGGGAGTCGACCACCTCAACGGCAACGTTGCCGTCGTTCTGGCAGCCAGTCACCTTGCCCTTGTTGTAGGCCACGATGCCTGCAGCATAGGTGCCGCCGCTCGTGATGTTGCCGGCGTTGTAGCAATTGCTCACGCTGCTGCCAGGCTGCTGATAGCCCACGATGCCGGCTGCATAGGCGCTCATCGTGGTCACGTTGGCATAGTTGTGGCAGTTTTGCACGGCGCCGTAGCTCATGCCCACAAACGGAGCCACATAGCTCCAGCCGTAGAACTTGCAGTCGGCGCCCATGTTCAGGTTCTTGAGCACGCCGTTGCTGCCCAGGTAGCGTATGAAGCCGCCATAGGAGTAGGAGCCCGACGATGTGGGCTTGCCGTTGGCTGCCACTTTCACGCTGTCGATGCGCATCTTGTAGATGGTGTAGCCCTGGCCGTCATACTGGCCGTCGAAGATGTGCTTGCTGTTGTTGTCGCCCACACCCACAAAGTCGGTGGCATAGTTGAGGTCGATGTCGTTGGTCTGAATGAAGTAGTCGCCCATGAAGTTCTGGGCATACTCGCTCACGCACTTCGACAGCATCATCAAGTCGTCGTGGTTGGATATCTTGTAGGGGTCCTCCTTGGTGCCACTGCCTGCAAACACGGCCGGGTTCACTGTCTCGATGGTCACAATCTTGTTCAGGTTTACAAACTTGTCGTTGCTGGCCACGAGCATGTTGCTGCCGTTCACGTGCTTCAAGGTCACCTGGCGGCCGCTTATGCTCAGGCCGTCGGTCTCGGTGGTGGGTTGGCCGTTGCTGTCGAGGGCTTTCCACACCACGCTATTGCTGGTCGACACGGTGAAGTTGTATTTCACCTTCTTGCTGGTCTCGTTGTGGGTGAGCAGCATGGGCGAGGCGCTCAGCTTGGCTGCCTGCGTGGTTTCCATGCCCTTGAGGCGGGGATATAGACCGCTGGTGTAGACCCAGTTGTCGGTGCTCAGCCCGTCGAGTGCAGTGGTGGAGGTCATGCTTGCTGTGAGCAGGGCATGAGCTGGCAGACTGTCGACGTTGAGGGCTGCAGTGTAGCCGTTGACCTGCACATCGTAGTAGCAGTTGAAGAAGGTGGCCGTGTCGCGGTCGACCTTGCCGGTGAAGTCCTTGCAGTAGCCGTAGATGCCTTGGGTAGGGGTCATGCTGGGCGTGAGCACCTGCCCCGAGTTGTAGCAGTTGTAGAAGTGCGACTTCCAGTTGCCCAGGCTCGATGGAGCCGAGACATAGCCCACGATGCCGCCCACCTTCTCGGTGGGCTTGGTGTCCATTACCAAGTTGGAGTTGTAGCAGTTGGTCACTTCGGCCTGCGAGGTCATGCCCACGACTCCACCAGCCACGCCCACGCTGAATGAGTAGCTCGAGGTCTTGGGCGCTACGGTTGTGATCACACCTGCGTTGTAGCACCGGTCAATGGTGTCGTTGATGGCACTGCCTATCACGCCGCCGGCATAGCTGTAGCCTATCTTGTCGTTGAGCGTGCCGGCAAAGTAGCTCTCGGTGAGCTGGCCGCCCACCTGGTCGCCCACAACGCCGCCCACGCCGCGATACAGCGTGTTTGACATGCCGGTCATTTCCACTTTGGCACTCGAGGAGCACGCTGTGAGGTTCGATTTCTCGACATAGCCGGCAACACCGCCTGTTGCGCCGTAACCGGCTATGTAGCCAGCGCTTGTGCAGTTATCGATGGCGCCCTCGTTGAGGTAGCCTACCACGAGGCCGCTGTGCAGACCGTAGGACTTCACATAGCCCTGTGTCACTTTCAGGTTGGTGAGCGTGCCGGCACTGTAGCCCACGATGCACGATGCATAGTCGCCGCGGGTGGTGATGGTCACGCTGTCGGCAGTGAGGTTCTTGATCACGCTGCCTGCGCCGGCATTGCCTATGATACCCGAGTAGGGCATATTGCCCTGCTCAAAGCTCACGTGGCTTATCGTGTGGTTGTCGCCATCGAGGATACCATCAAATGACTTGCCGTCGTACATGCCAGCCGGACGCCACTTGCCGGGCCGGCCGGCCATGTCGATGTCGGCCCCCAGTTTCACATATTTGTCCTTGTAGCTTGTGCCCAGGTTCACACTCTCGGCAAAGGCCTCGAGCTGGGCAGGTGTGGCGATGACGTAGGGGTCGGCCTCGGTACCCGTGCCGCTCCAGTCGAGAGCCTTGGCGGCAGGATAGGTGACAATGCCGCTGTTGAAGGTGAACTCGGTGCTGCGATACACGCGGGCAAGCATATTGGAGGAGTAGATGCCTATGCTCCAGTTGCCCAGCTTGATCGACTGCTCGGTGCCAGTGCCCTTGATATAGGTGTCGTCGAGCATGTACTTGGCATTGTCGATGTCGGCTGCATAGCCCATGAAGTTGCCATATACGGCATTGGTAAACAGCACTTGCGGAGCGATGTCGACGCTCTTGTCGGCGTTGAGCATCACGTTCACAGCATTGCCTGTGTTGGCAAAGTTCATGATGACGGCCTCGTTGTCGGCCGTCTGGTAGATGTAGACAGGATAGCTGGTTGTGCTGTCGACCTCGGCAACACCGCTCTTGGGCAGGGTGGTCACAATGGTGGCGTTTGCCGTGGCGTTGCTGGGGTAGAAGTCGCTCTGGCTGTAGGCGGCAAAGGCGTAGCCCTTGTACTGGCCGCTCACGACGAAGAGACCCCAGCCGCCAATGCTGATGTTGCCCTTGTCGTCGACTTGGCCGCCTATCGTAGCCGTTGTCCTGTTGTCATACACTTTTTGGTCGTAGTCGACCTTGCAGAACCAAATGGGCCCGTAGGTCGCATGGTTGTAGACAAGCTGGGGGCGCAGGGTCGCTGTGCCTGTGGCAGCGTCGTAGCTGGCCACGATGGTGTCGGGAAACCCTCCCAGGTTGAAGATCTGCATCGAGTCGGTGCCTAAGCGGGCGATGCGGCGTATGCCGCCTGCGGTCTTGTTGGCCGCCCCGCTGTAGTCAAACTCGGCGTAGTACGCATTGGCTGGCAAGGTGGCTGCCTTGTTGGCCTTCACGGCCTTGCGCGCTTCGGCGCTGGCGGCGAGTTGCCCCGCACTCCACCTGCCCTTGAGCAGGGTGGGCGTCTCAACTACGGGCACTTTCACCTGCTTCACATCGCGAGCTTGACTCTCTCCCTCGGTGGCGTTGAGCATGACGGCGTTCTCGGTCTCGTTGTTGCCCAAGAACTGCGTTACCTGCTCGATTCCCTTATTTTGTGCAACCGCCAGTCCTGGCAGCATGATGCACAAAATAATGCCGATAAGTAGTTTTTTTGTCATGATGCTAAAAAGTTTAATGGATGATAAAAATGAGTAATAAAACTCTTTGGTTGTTGTTTTAAACAATTAGTGTTACAAAAATAATAAATTCTTTACAATAATTGTAGATCGCTAACAGATTGTGATAATCTGACTCTGTGTTTTTTAACTTTTATTATAATTCAGAGGTTTATATTAACATTGCACCTTTCTTGCTTCTTCAATATTAATGGCGCGTTTTGCCGTTGTCCTGTTTTTTTTATAATTTTGGACTTAGATACATCATGAATTTTCAACCAAAACTAAATCCTTCTAAATATGGAGAAGTACATCTTAGCTTTAGATCAAGGCACCACAAGTTCGCGCGCCATCGTGTTTGACCACAACGGTTCCATTCGCTCGGCTGCGCAGAAGGAGTTCAGCCAGCATTTTCCTCAGCCTGGCTGGGTAGAGCACGACCCCAACGAGATATGGTCGAGCGAGGCAGCTGTGATTGCCGAGGCTATCTCGGCCATCGACATCAACGGCAAGAATATTGCCGGCATTGGCATCACCAACCAGCGTGAAACCACCATCGTGTGGGACATCGATACCGAGGAGCCCGTCTACAATGCCATCGTGTGGCAAGACCGCCGCACGGCCAGCCTGTGCGACCAACTCAAGGCCCAGGGCCTGGTCGACATGGTGCGGGAGAAGACGGGGCTCATCATCGATGCCTACTTCAGCGGCACCAAGATAAAGTGGATACTCGACAATGTGCCCGGCGCCCGCGAGCGTGCCGAGAAGGGCAAGCTGCGCTTTGGCAACGTCGACTCCTGGCTGGTGTGGCGCCTCACCCGCGGCGAGGTGCACGTGACCGATGTGACCAATGCCAGCCGCACCATGCTCTTCAACATTCACACGCTCAAGTGGGATGTGGACTTGCTCAAGTTGCTCGATATCCCTGTGTCGATGATGCCCGAGGTGAAATCGAGCAGCGAGGTGTATGGCCACACCAAGACCACGATTTTTGCCCACGAGGTGCCCATCTCGGGCATTGCCGGCGACCAGCAGGCCGCTCTCTTCGGGCAGATGTGTGTGGAGCCGGGTGCCATCAAGAATACCTATGGCACAGGCTGCTTTGTGATGCTCAACACGGGAGCCAGGCCTGTGCTTTCGCGCAACAACCTGCTCACTACCATAGCCTGGAAGATCGGCGACAAGGTGAACTATGCACTTGAGGGCTCGATCTATGTGGGTGGCTCGGTGGTGCAATGGCTGCGCGATGGCCTGGGCATCATCAAGTCGAGCAGCGAGGTCGAGGGGCTGGCCAGCTCGGTGCCCGACAGTGGCGGTGTCTATTTTGTGCCTGCTCTCACCGGCCTGGCTGCCCCCTACTGGGACCAGTATGCTCGCGGTACGATTGTGGGCATCACGCGCGGCACCACAGCCGCCCACATTGCCCGTGCCGCTCTCGACGGTATCGCATTCCAGACCTACGACATCGCTCAAGCCATGTCGAGAGATATGGGTGCGCCGCTCACCGAGCTCAAGGTCGACGGCGGGGCCTCGCGCAACAACCTGCTCATGCAATTCCAGGCCAACTTGCTTGACATCGATGTGGTGCGGCCCAAGGTGACCGAGACAACCGCGCTGGGCGCTGCCTATCTGGCTGGCCTGGCTGTGGGCTACTGGAACGACGTCGACGAGATAAAGAGCCAGTGGCAGGAGGAGCGGCGGTTTGCCCCCGTGGCCAACAAGCAGGCCCTCGACGCTGCCAAGGCTGGCTGGGCCGACGCCATTGCACGCACGCTGTCTAAACGGCAGTAGCTTCACACAAACACTCACTCACTACCTCTTTGTTTAATATAATTTTTTCTTCACAGTTATGGAATGTTCTGTATTGACTAAGTTTGTGTTTGAATTGATAGGCACAATGGTGATGATATTGATGGGCGACGGCGTGTGTGCCTGCGTCACGCTCAACAAGAGCAAGGGCCAGAACTCGGGTTGGGTGGTTATCACTCTGGCCTGGGGTCTGGCCGTGATGTGCGGCGTGCTCATTGCCGGCCCCTACACAGGAGCTCATCTCAACCCGGCAGTGACGCTGGGCCTGGCCATTGCAGGCCTTTTCCCCTGGAACTTGGTTGCCCCCTATGTGGTGGCGCAGATGATGGGAGGTGCACTGGGTGCCGTCATGGTATGGGCAGTGTACAAGGATCACTACGATGCCACCCCCGACGGCGATGCCAAGCTGGGCACCTTCTGCACGATACCTGCCATTCGCAACTACGGGCGCAATTGCTTTGTCGAGATGGTGGCCACCCTTGTGCTCGTGGGCATCATCATCGGGTTCAGCACAGCGGGCAACAAGGCGGGACTTGCCGCTTTAGGCCCCATTCCAGTCACGTTGCTCATTGTGGCTTTGGGCATGTCGCTGGGCGGCCCTACAGGCTATGCGATGAATCCTGCCCGCGACCTCTCGCCGCGCATCGTGCATGCCTTGCTGCCCCTCAAGAACAAGCGCGACAGCGACTGGGCCTATGCCTGGGTGCCGGTGGTGGGTCCGCTCTTGGGTGCCGCCATTGCTGGCGCCTTGGGCCTGATATGGCTGGCTATATAGTGCTCTTTACGGCCTTGTAAGCAATAAAAACAAAAGAGCGGTTGCACGCAACACACGCAGTGCAACCGCTCTTTGTCGTTATGCGGGGTTGAGGGCCGACGGCCGTCTAATGGTTGTCGTCGAAGTGACGCTTGATGGCCGTAGCCTCGACAGGATAGTCGGTGGTAAGGAAGTCGATGCCCATCTTCGACACCTCGACCATCTGGTTACGCGTGTTGATGGTCCAGGCGTTGCAGGTCATGCCCAGGTTGTGGGCTTGGGTCACCCAGGTGGGATTGGCGGTAAACACCGAGGCCTTGTAGTCGAGCCCGGTGATGCCCAGCGTGTGCAAGCTGTCGGGATCCACGTTGCCGTTCAGGTAGGAAACCTTGGCTTGCGGGTCGAGTTGGGCAATCTTGGCACAGGCGTTGAGGCTGAACGAGATGTACTCTACCTTGTCCTGCACGCCAGCCCGCTTCACGGCAGCCACAGCCGAGTCGGCAGCCTCAACGGTGCGTGCGTCGGTGCTGTGGGCCTTGATCTCGATGATGAGCTTGGTGGGGCTGGTGCTGCTCTTGAGCATGGCCAGGAAGTCGCTCAGTTGGGGCACCTTCTCGCCGTTGCTCAGTGTGAGGTCTTTCACCTGGTCGTAGGTCGAAGTCTGAATGGTCACGTTGTTGAGCTTGGCATCGTGGTTGATCATCAAGTGATTGTCGGTAGTGAGCCACACGTCGGTCTCGCTGCCGTACACACCCAGGTTTTGCGCGTTGAGCAACGACTGCCGCGAGTTTTGGCTCGTGCCCAGCCAGAAGCCGCGGTGGGCGATCACCTTGCTGCCTGCTGGGGTCGAGTCAACGACCTCGAGGCGTGTGCCGCCCAGCACCTGGGTGCTGTCGCCGCGACTCAGGGTCATCAGGTAGCTGTCGGTCACTGCACCGGCAGGTATTTGCACGGTCACGCCCGCAGGCTCGATCGGGGTGACAGTGGCTATGAACGATGAGCCGCTGCCGGTGGCCGAGGTGAATGCAATCTTGTCGCCAGCCTTGAAGTTGTTGCCATAGATGCTGTAGGTGCCGCCTGCTTTCACTGGCAGCCCCGACATGTAGTCGACGTCGGTCACCAGGGGTGCCGGTGCCTGGGCATCTTGCAGTTTCTTCACGTCGCGCCACAGCGAGGTCACTTGGTCCTGCGTGAGCGCGTCGTTGTAGACGCGGGCTGTCACCACTTCCCACTTGGCGCCGGCCTGGGCCGAATTGGCGCCGTTGGGGTCACCGCCTATGCCAAACCATCGTGAGCCTGCGTTGGGGAAGCGCAGGTTGCCCACTGCAGCCACGGTGTTTTTGAGCTCGCCGTTCACATAGACATAGGCCTTGCCTGCTGCCTTGTCCCACACGCCCACTACGTGGTAGAACACCTTGGGCTGCGGCACGATGCCGCTGGTGCACCATATCCACTTGCTCGACGTGGTGGTGTTGACGTTGGGCAGGAAGGTGATCTCGTTTTTGCGCGCTCCCGAGATGGTGGAGATGAGAAATCCCGTGCCGCCGCTCTGGTGGCTCGAGAACCACTTGGCCTCGGCATTGGTGATGGTGCCCTCATAGTCGGTCATAAACACCGTCTCGAGCGTGTGCCCGTCGGAGAGACCGTTTTTGAAAGCAGTATTGCTGTCGTAGTCTATCTTGTAGTAGTCGGGCACGGGGCTTGTTGCCCAGGGATTGTTGTAGTGTGCCGTGTAGCGCTTGTAGGTCTCGTCCCACACGATGGTGTTGTTGCCCACGGCCTCTACCGTGTTGCCCATGAGCGAGATGTCGCGTGCGCTGCCGTCGGGGTTAAACACCACGTCGAGCAGGTCGGCCACCGGGCGGTCGTCGGCAAACTTGATGCTGTCGACATAGCTGAGTGCCGCACTGTAGAGCTGCACATGGGTGGTGTCGTAGATCGAAATCTGGGTCTTGTTGTTCTCAAGGGCCACGCTGTCGACATGCTCGGCATAGTCCTTAAACACGATGGAGCCCTGGTGATACACATAGATGCACTCCTCGGCATGGCCGGCCATCGAGGCGGCCGCGATGATGGCTGCAGCGAGCAGCCCCTTGATTGCATTGTTCTTCTTCATAGCCTTCATCGTTTAATGATTTTCTTGGTAACTACAGTGGCCCCTGTTTTCACTTGCACGATATAGATGCCCGTGTCCAGGTCGTCGAGCGAGATGGTGGCCACAGGGCCGTTGGGCTTCACGGCTTTCACCATAGTGCCCATGGCCGAGTACACGCTCATGCTTGCAATCTCGGCATCGCTGGTGGCTGTGACCATGTTGCCGTGGCTCGTGATTGCCGTCTTTGTGGCGGCGACGTTGTCGACGCCGGTGGTCGTCTTGCCGTGAAGCAAGAAGTAGTCAAAGTCGGCCAGGGCCACGCGCTTGGTGGCTCTCTGCTGGTCGACGACGGTCATTGCATCGCTTGTGAATGTGAGCTTCTGTGCATCGATGTGGGCAACGCTCTTGCCGCTACCCGCATAGACATAGATGTCGCGCGCTGTGGCTGCCGTTGTTGCCAAAACGACACATAGCATTGATAAGTAAATTTTTCGCATAAAATTAAGATTTTGAATGTTTTTGGTTCCAAACCTCTACAAAAATACGCCTTTTTGCTTACATTCCAAACTTTCACGACCTAAAATTAATGGGATTGTCACATCATTGAGTAGGAGAAAAAAGCACTGGCCACATCCTCGTGATTCCGTTTCATGCCAGGTTGAATTTTTGGGATAAAGCCGCAATAAAACAGGTGCGTGACACACCATGGCTGTAAATTTTGGTGTGCACGCACCCGAAATGCTGTTTTGTGTGTGTGCCTTGCTGCCCGATGAGCACACCGCAGCAGCCGGGGCTACATGTTACCTCACAATGTACTTCTTGCCGTTGAAGATGTAGATGCCCTGGTCGAGGCCGCTCAGGTCTTGGGCATGGGTCTTCACGAGACGGCCGTCGATGCTGTACACGTTGCCGTCGACTGCCTTGGCTGTGTTCACTTCGGTCACGCCAGTCTCGACTTGCTCGGTAATCTCGATTGGGAATACCTCGGCCTTGTTGTTGAAGATGGTGCCGAAGATGCCCCTCACCACATATTTCTTGCCGGCTATGGTGCCGTCCTTGAACGACGGTATCACCTTGGTACCAAACTTGTCGAAGAGTTGCACCGAGTCGGTTCCGCTCACCATGTAGTAGTTCGTGTTGATGCTGTCGAGCTGCACGCCCTTGATCTCGACAAGGTCGCACTTGTGCTTGAGGCTGTTGAGCTCGGCCAGTGTGGTTGTCGTTGCCGTTGCCGCTGTCGTTGGGTCGGTCAGCGTCAGGCCGTTGGCGTCGGTCACACCGCTGATGTCTTTGGTCTCGGGCATGCCGTAGTAGGGGCTGTAGTCAAACTTGGCAGCACCGTTCACTATCTGGCCGGCAGTGAGCTTCAAGCCTGTTTTGAAGAGCTGTACGGCATAGTCGCCCTCACGCACGTAGGCACCCTGCTTGGCATCGACCCACACCACTTGAGCGTTATTGAACTTCAGGTTGATGTTCTTCAGGCTGGTCTTGGTGTCGGCGTTGAGCTCGGCAATGGTCTTGTCGGTATAGGTGACCACAGGCTTGCCGTCGCTCACGGTCAAGGTCTTGATCTCCCATGTGCCATAGGCACTCTTGGTGGAGATATACTTGAAGCCCAGTTGCACCACTTTTCCCTTGTAGGTGCTCAGGTCGATTTGGGCATCTACATAGTTATAGTCTTTGTTGGTGGGATACTTGTCGATGGTCAATTGTGTCCAGCTGGCCGTGTCGGTGCCGGCGATGGTACGCACCCACAGGGTGGCCTCTTTGGTAATTGTGCCAAAGTATTTGCCTGTGTGCGAGAAAGTGAGCTCGGGACCATTGGTGTTGCTCAGGTCGATTGCTGGCGAAATGAGCCAGCCCTCGGCTGCTGTTTTGCTTCCTGCCTTGCACACGGCACCATAATTCTTGTCTGATCTCCATTTCACGGTTCCCGTGGTGGTAAACTTCCCCAATCCCTTGGTGAAGTTTTGGGTAAACGGCAGTGACTCGGCTGCCTGGGCACTCAACGTGCCAGCGAGCAGCAACATTGTGCTCAATAGAGCTAAACGTAAAGATTTCTTCATTTTTGTTTGTTTTAGTTGTTCTAATGTGTTGTTAGAGGTGGTTCCTCCTTGGTTTAATCACTCTTTGACCACAAAATTAGCACGCTTGCATTTAAATTCAAAATTTTATGGTTTAATGTTACTTAAATTTTATGATCCAGTAGATTATTTACTGCATTTTGTGTGTGTGAAAAGCAACTTTACTTGCTCATCTTGCCGTTGCAAGGGCAAAGCTGGCATGTTTTTAACAATAGTTAAGGCAATTTAAACATATTGTGGCAATATCGCATGTGTGATGCTCGTTTTTTTTATATTCCTACTACTATGAGACTGGCTGTTGCCAGCCAGAAACCGCAATTTTGTATTAGGCAGCTGTCGCCGTTCATGCGATGGCTGCTTATTTTTGATTCTGTCGAGGGGCAATCTTGTGAAGTCGACGACGTGTGCAGGGCCATGCTTTGGAGGAACACACCTGGCACCGAAAAAACCGGGAAAACAACTTTTTTGTCTTTAAATAAATTTATTTCAATAAATTATGATTAATTTTGTGCCCAAGAATATGAATAAAATGCTAAAGATAATTGCAACTATAGTTATGGCAGCAGGTGCTGCAGTGTCGTCGCAGGCGCTTGAGGTGGCATGCACTGCCGGCTCGCTGTCGAGCGCGATAAGCGATTGCAACATCACCACGCTCACCGTTACCGGCACTGTCGATGCGCGTGACTTCAAGTTTATTGCCGACAGTCTTAACCGCCTCACGGCTGTAGACATGAGTGGGGCCACGATAGTGGCTTGCGAGCAACCAGCGGCGGGGTCGGCCTATGCCTCGGTACAGGCCAGCGAGGCCAATGCCCTGCCTGCCACGAGTTTCTTTGGCAAGAAGTCGCTTGCCAGTGTGCAGCTGCCTGCCGGAGTGAAATCGATTGGTTTTGCAGCCTTTGCGGGCTGCGAGGCGCTGCGGCAAGTGACCCTTCCGGCCACCGTCGACTCGATAGCCTCCTATGCCTTCAGCAGCACGGGTCTCACCACAGTGACTGTGCCAGCAACGGTTGTGAGCATGGGGCAGGGCGTTTTCTCCCGTTGCTCTGCGCTTGCCTCGGCTACAGTGGCCACGACGGCGCTGGGCGACTACACGTTTCTCGACTGCGCTGCCTTGAGCAAGGTGGTGATGGGCAAGAACGTCGACGCGATAGGCAACGGCGCGTTTGCAGGCTGCACTGCACTTAAGTCGCTCACCCTGCCCGATGGGTCGGCCCTGGTGCGGATAGGCAACGAGGCTTTTGTGCTGAGCGGCATCGAGGCGCTCGACTTCTCGGGCATGCAGCATCTTGAGAGCGTGGGCGACTGGGCCTTTGCTACAACTCCGGTCAAGACCATCAAGCTCCCCGATGCTGTGACGGCGCTGGGCAAGGGAGCATTCTTCTACGACACAGCTCTCACGGCTGCCAATGTGCCGGCACGTGCCACTGCTGTGAGCGATTATGCCTTTGCAGGCGACGACGAGGCCGCTGTGGGCAATGTGCTCAAGCAGGGGCACACGCGCATAGGCGACTATGCCTTCTACAACGTGAGCACGCCAGTGAGTATCACGATTCCTGGCAGTATCAACTATATCGGCACCAAGGCCATGGCAGGCATGACGGGGCTCGACACCATCAAGGCGCTGCCCACCACTGTGCCCGCCTTGGGCGACAGCGTGTGGGCCGGGCTCGACCAGAAGGCCGTGAATCTCGACATTCCCGATTCGCTTGTGGCTCATGACTATGCCGGCGCCGAGCAGTGGCGCGAGTTCCACATCCTGAAAACTTACCGGCAGGGCGATGTGAACAACGATGGCCGTCTCGATGTTACCGACGTGACCACGCTCATCAATGTGATACTGGGCTTGCCGGTGCAATCGTTCAACTCGCTTGTGGCCGACTTCAACAACGACGGCCTCTACAATGTGACCGATGTGACCATACTTATCAACATGATTCTCGCCGACGACAACTCGCATGTGCGACGCGTCAAGGCGGTTGACGAAGCTGCGGGCAACTCTACTGCCGACAAACTCTATATCGACGACTTCGACATCGAGCCGGGCCACACGCGCACCGTGCAGGTGAAACTCGACGGCTCGCAAGACTACATTGCCTTGCAATGCGAAATCACCATGCCGCAGGGCCTGCACATTGTGGGCGGCTCGATTGTCAATGCCAGCCTCAATGAGAACCTTTCTACACCGTCACGATTGCTGAGCGACGGCAGCACCACCCGTGTCATTGCCTACTCGATGACCAACAGCGTGATCAAGCCACGCAATGGCGCTGTGCTCAGCCTCATGGTCGAGGCCGACGACGACTTTGCCTCGCAGGGCGTTGTGGCTATCGACGGTCTCGTGCTCGTCGATCGCGCCAATGTGCGCTTCGATGGCGCTGGCTCAACGGCCATGGCGGGACGCACGACGGGTGTCGGTGTGGTCGATGCCAGTGGCTTCAAGGTATATGCCCACGACCGTGTGCTCGTCGTTGAGAGCCAGGTGATGGCCTCGGCCCAGCTGGCAGCTATCAACGGCACGGCAATCAACCTGCTGGTCGAGCCTGGGCGCAACGAGTATCGCGACATCGCTCCGGGCATCTACGTCGTGCGCCTGGCCGGCAAGAGCTACAAGGTGGCTGTGCGTTGACCTGGCGGCCGCGTGACAGCCGGCTTTTTGCACAACGCGCTTATACTAAAGAGGTGAAATATTACGTTAAAATAATGCTACAATAGATTTATTTCACTATTTTTGTGATATATCAACGTCGACATTATGCGCAGATATTTACTCCTCACGGCTTTTGTGCTTGTCGGTACTCTGTGTTACGGAGCGACCGGGCTTGTGTTTAACACGGCGGGCAACCTGTGCTCCAATTTGCCCAGCAAGGGTGTGACTTCAGTCATGATCACGGGCACCATGGACGCACGCGACTTCAAGTATATAGCCGACAGTCTCGACCGACTCAAGGAAGTCAACATGGCCAACGTGACCATCGTGGCCTGCGAGACCACGGTTCCCTTGTTTGGCAACCAAACGAGCTATGCTGCCGGCGAGATACCTGCCACCTCATTCTTTGGCAAGCACCTCACGGCAGTTGTGCTACCCGCCCGCACTACTGCGATAGGCTATGCCGCTTTTGCCGGCTGTGAGAGGCTCAAGAGCATTTCGTTGCCGCCGGCATTGACCACGATAGGCTCCTACGCCTTCAGCGGCACCGGTCTCACGTCTATTGCAATTCCCAAGACGGTGTCGAGTGTGGGCACAGGGGCCTTTGCCCGCTGTGCATCGCTTGCCAGCGTGAGCCTGCCCGGCGGCATCGTGGGCGACTATGCTTTTTTGTGCGACACCATGCTGTCGACTTTGACTCTGGGCCCTGGCATAGTCTCAATAGGCAAGGGCGCCTTCAGCGGCTGCTCTTCGCTCAAGGATGTTGACTTGACACGCCTGGCTAAATTGGAGTGTATCGGCGACGAGGCTTTCTCCAATACCGCCATAGGCAGTGTCGACCTCTCGCAGTGCAGCAGTTTGACCACGATCGGGGCCTATGCCTTTGCCGGAACACAGGTTGCCAGCGCCAAGTTGGGTGAGCGGGTCACTGCAATGGGTGAAGGGGCTTTCTACAGCGACAACAAGCTCACTGCAATCTCCATGCCCACCAGCATGGCCAGGGTCGAGGCCTTGGCCTTTGCCAGCACGGGCCTCGATGGCTCGCATGCTGTGGGCAAGGGCGTGACAAGCATAGGCGACTATGCCTACTACAATGTCGACCGTGTGTCGACGATTGAAATTCCTTACCTGGTCAACTACATCGGCACCCGGGCTATGGCTGGCATGACGGGCTTGAGCTTGATCAAGGCATATCCCACCACAGTGCCTGCCCTGGGCGACAGTGTGTGGGCAGGCGTCGACCAGGCAGCCGTCGAGCTCCAGGCTCCCACCGCAGCCTATAGCCAGGCCCTGCAATGGAGTGCCTTCAGGTTCAAGCAATCCTATATGAAGGGCGATGTGAACAACGACGGATATATCAATGTGAGCGACATTACCAGCGAGATAAGTTACATATTGGGCCAAAACCCCAACCCGTTCAACTTTGACGCTGCCGACGACAATGGCGACGGCGTGGTGAACGTGACCGATGTGACCGGCCTCATCAACATCATCTTGTCGAGCAGTGCCACAGCAATCAAAAATGCGGGCGCAGTCACGACCCACGACCTTGTGAGCATCCCCGACTTCTCAATCAGGCCTGGCCAGACACGCACCATCGATGTCGAGCTGAGCAATGCCATGCGCTATGCAGGCTTGCAGTGCGACATTCACCTGCCCGAGTCGTTGCACCTGGTAGAGAGCCGGATCTTGCCCACATCGCGCTCGGCGGGCTTCACCTTTGTTGCCCAAAGGCAAAGTGACGGCACCGTGCGCTTGCTGGCTTACAACATGGCCAATCACGACTTCGACGGCGACGACGGCGCCGTGTTGCAGCTCACGGTCACGGCAGGCACGCAGCTTGCCCCAGGGCTCACTGTCGATGTCGACAATGTGGTGCTTGCCACCGGCCGCGGCGAGGCCTACTATCCGGCCGCAACCCGCACCCAGGTGTCGAGCGCGACCGGCGTCGACGATGTGAGCGCGTCGAGCACAAGAGTCTATGCACGGCACGCTGTGCTTGTGATCGAGAGCAACGCGCCTGCGAGCGCACAGCTTGTGGCTGTCAACGGCACGTCGACCACTCTCAATGTCGAGGCGGGGCACAACGAGTACAGCGGTCTCAACGCAGGCTTCTATATTGTGCGCGTCGCTGGTAAAAGTTTTAAAATAGCAATTAAGTAATGGGAAAAAATAAGCTTAAAAAATTTGCCGACATGGCCACCTATCATTGCGTGTTTCAGTTCCCCTGGAACGTGCTCGACAGTGGCGAGTGTCCCATGCGCGGAAAGTGGCGCAGCGATTATTTTCACAACGACAATCCCCTCGTGCTGGAGTTGGGCTGCGGCAAGGGCGAGTATGCCGTGGGGCTGGGACAGCGGTTCCCCCACAAGAACTACATAGGGGTCGACATCAAGGGCGCCCGCATGTGGACTGGCGCCAAGATGGTGGAGGAGCAGGGCATGCCCAATGTGGCCTTCTTGCGCACCTCGATCGAGATCATCGACCGCATGTTTGCCCCTGGCGAGGTTTCAGAGATTTGGATCACCTTCCCCGACCCGCAGATGCGCAAGGTGAACAAGCGTCTCACCAGTACGCGCTTCCTGGCCAACTACCGCAAGATTTTGACCGATGGCGGCATCGTGCACCTCAAGACCGACAGCCCCTTTCTCTACACCTACACCCATGCGCTGGTAGAACTCAACGGCCTTCCCGTCGACATCGACACTGCCGACTTGTATCACAGCGGCCTTGCCGACGACATCCTGGAAATCAAGACCCACTACGAGAAGCAGTGGCTCGAGCGCGGGCTCACGATCAAGTACATCAAGTTCCACCTGCCTCAAGCCGGCGAGCTGCAGGAGCCCGACATCGAGATCCCGCACGACACCTACCGCAGCTACAACCGCGGCTATATCGAGATGCCCCAACACTTGCAGCCGGGTGACGCCGAGGCCCCTCACGATTGACACATTACTAAACGTTACATTATATTCACAACTTCTACAATGACTTTATATCCTAAATTGATACTCGACGCACTCAAGACTGTGCGCTACCCTGGCACGGGCAAGGACATCGTGGCCATGGGCATGGTCGAAGACGACATGCGCATCGAGGGCAACAAGGTCTCCTTCTCTCTCATTTTCCCGCGTCCCACCGATCCCTTCATCAAGTCGATTGTGCGGGCCAGCGAGGTCGCTATCAACACTTATGTGGGCCCCGAAGTCGAAATAAAAGGGAATATCGCTGTCAAGACAGTAAAGAAAAATCCCGACAAGAAGGCTGCCGAGTCATCATTGCCAGGTGTGAAAAACATCATTGGCGTCTCGTCGGGCAAAGGCGGCGTGGGCAAGTCGACGGTGGCCAGCAACCTTGCTGTGTCGCTGGCACAGCTGGGCTACAAGGTGGGTTTGCTCGATGCCGATATCTTCGGCCCGTCGATACCCAAGATGTTCGGCATCGAGGATGCACAGCTCTACATGAGCGAGGTCGACGGCCGCAACATGATTGAGCCTGCCGAGCGCTATGGGGTGAAAATACTCTCGATAGGCTTTGTGGTCGACAAGGAGAAGGCTGTGTTGTGGCGTGGCGCCATGGCCAGCAACGCCCTCAAGCAGCTCATCACCGAGGCCAATTGGGGCGAGCTCGACTACTTCATCATCGACATGCCGCCCGGCACCAGCGATATCCACCTCACACTGGTGCAGACGCTGGCCATCACTGGCGCCATCGTGGTGACTACTCCCCAAGAGGTGGCGCTTGCCGATGCACAGAAGGGCATCTCCATGTTCCTCGGGCCGCAGGTCAACGTGCCTGTGCTGGGCATTGTCGAGAACATGTCGTGGTTCACACCTGCCAGCCACCCCGACGAGAAATACTTTATCTTTGGCAAGGACGGAGGCAAGAACTTGGCTGCCAAGCTCGGCGTGAAGCTCCTGGGCCAAATCCCGCTGGTGGCGGGGATATGCAAAGGCGGCGACGACGGCGTGCCGGTGACGCTGCAAAACAGCGTGTCGGGACGTGCTTTTGTCGAGCTTGCCCAGGCTGTGGTCAAGGCCGTCGACGAGCGCAATGCCTCTCTGCCGCCCACGCACCGCGTCGTCACGCATTGATGCTCCAACCATGCCGGCGAGTGGGCACGGCGCCGGCGACCCAACCGCCAGCGCGGGCCTTGTTTATATATATTATCTACAACTGGACAACAACTACAACGTATTTTTAATAGCTAATAAAAATGAAAAGTAAAATCATCATGCTGGGTGCAGTGGCTGCAATGCTGCTCACCAGCTGTGGCTCGGTGCCCATCACCGGGCGCAAACAACTCAACCTCGTCTCCGACCAGGAGGTACTGCAATCAAGTCTCAGCCAGTACAACAGCTATATGAAGACGGCCACCATCTCGGGCGAGAAGACCCAGAGCGAGATGGTGACGCGCGTGGGCAAGCGCATCGCTGCTGCTACCGAGAAGTATCTCAACGAGCACGGCCTTTCCAGCGAGGTGAAAAATTTCTCCTGGGAGTTTAACCTCGTGAAAAATGACGAAATCAATGCCTTCTGCATGCCTGGCGGCAAGATCGTCGTATACGAGGGCCTCATGAAGATTGTGAACAGCGACGCCGAGCTGGCCGTGGTGCTCGGCCACGAGGTGGCCCATGCCGTTGCCAAGCACAGCAACGAGCGCATGAGCCAGCAGATACTGGCCCAGTATGGCGCCCAGGCGGTGAGTCTGGCCACTTCGGGTTCAAGTGCAGCCACGCAGGCTATTGCCAGTCAAGTGTACGGCCTGGGGGCCAACTATGGCGTGATGCTGCCTTACTCGCGCAAGCACGAGGCCGAGGCCGACAAGATGGGTCTGGTGCTCATGTCGCTGGCCGGCTACGACCCCAGTGTGGCACTGAACTTCTGGAAGAAGATGAGTGCCTCGAGCAACAACAACCAGAACGACTTCTTCAGCGACCACCCCAGCGATGCCAAGCGCATAGCCGCCATCGAGAAGGAACTGCCTGCCATCGAAAAGGAATATGCCAGCTACATCGCCGCCGGCAAGGCAAAGCCGACTACTCACAAGTCGACTTCGACCAAAAAGACTAAAACGAGCAAGAAGAAAAAATCTACGCATCGCAAGTGAGGGTCATGACGGCAGCTGCTGCAAGAGCTGCATGAGATGAGAAGTGGCCACAAGGGTGAAAAACTGCCCCTTGTGGCCACTTTTGTGTGATTTTGGGCACGCTTGTGCTCGGCGCGTCAATGTATGTATTTCTCAACAAAGTCTTTCACCCGGGCAGCATACTCCTGTGGGTGGTCGATAAGGCTTTGGGCATGTTTCGATCCCTTGGCGATATACAGCTCCTTGGGTTGAGGTTTGGCCTGGTACAGGGGCTTCACCATCCAGCTGGGCACAAAGTCGTCGTTGTCGCCGTGAATGAAGAGCATGGGCAGCTTGCACTTCTTCACCTGGTCGATCATCGATGCCTCCTCAAAGCTCCAACCGTATTTCCACTTGCACAGCAGGCTGGCAGTGGGCAGGATGGGAAATTGCGGGATGGGCCGCTTGGTGCCCAGCAGGGCTGTGTCGCCCAGCTCGTGGGCAAACTCGTCGTGCACGCTCGTGTAGCCGCAGTCCTCGACCAGGCATTTTACATAGCCAGGCAGTTTCTCGCCCGATATCGCCATCGTTGTGGCAGCTCCCATCGACACGCCGTGCACCACCATCTGCGTCTGCTGGTGTGAGCCCCGAAACAGCTCGTTGGCCACGGCCATCCACCGCATCACATAGTAGCGGTCGTTCCACCCCATCTGTATCTCCTTGCCCTCGCTCTTGCCGTGGGCATAGAGGTCGGGCAGCACCAGGTTGTAGCCCATGTTGTAGTATATGGCTCCCTGGCTCAGCATCTGCAGGCCGCTGTTCTTGTAGCCATGCACCAGCACAGCCACCTTGTTGCTCGGTTGCCGGGCTGTGACAAAGATGCAGCGTTGCCGCTGACCCGAAATGATGGCTGTGGTGTCGTGCCAGTGCTTGCTGGCCATCAGGCTGTCGACCCACGGGCGCAACTCCGGGTTGCGGCGCAGGAGCGTGTTCAGGGCCTTGCGGTCGCTCACATGCTCGGGCTTGAGCGCAAAGTTGACGAGAAACAGCGAGGCCACAATGTCGGCCGCCACCAGCGCCACCACACCTGTGGCCACTCCTGCAATGATTTTTTTCGTTCTACTCATAGTTGTTTGAATTTTATGACTTCGTGTCGCGATGCTTGTGAATTGTTGATACAAATATACGACAAAAATTGCACCAAATGCTTTCTTTGTCTTCACATTTTCGCTTCTTTAGCACTGCAGTAGCCGTTGGCTGTGATTGAAATCGTGGCGGGCTGTGTGTCACTGCCACATGCCATTTTGTTAAATTTGCTTAGACGACAACCAAAATGCAGTGAAATTGGGTGATTTTCATTACCTTTGCACCCTTAATACAATTTTTATGACGACATTTCAAGATTTAGGGGTCCGCGAGGATCTGCTACGGGCAATCACCGAGTTAGGGTATGAGACGCCAATGCCCATTCAAGAAAAAGTAATTCCACACTTGCTCAACGAGGACAGCGACGTAGTGGGCCTGGCCCAGACGGGCACCGGCAAGACCGCGGCATTCGGCCTGCCCACGCTGCAGCGCATCGACACTGCCTGCGCCTGCACGCAAGCCGTCATTCTCGATCCCACGCGCGAGTTGTGCTTGCAGACGTGCAGCGACCTCACCGACTATGCCAAGTATATCGACCGACTCAATATCCTGCCCGTGTATGGCGGCAGCAGCATCGAGGTGCAGATACGCGCCTTGCGCCGCGGCGTGCACATCATCGTGGCCACGCCGGGCCGCCTGCTCGACCTCATCAAGCGCGGTGAGGTGAATCTTGAACATGTCAACACGGTCATTCTCGACGAGGCCGACGAGATGCTCAACATGGGCTTTGTCGACGACATCAACGAGATACTCAGCCATGTGCCCGAGCAGCGCAAGATGCTGCTCTTCTCGGCCACCATGCCCAAGGAGATTGCCGCCATTGCCAAGAATTACATGCACAACCCGCAGGAGTATGTGGTGGGCACGCGCAACGAGGGCTCGGCCAACGTGCGCCACGTCTACTACATGGTGCGTGCTCAAGACAAGTACCTGGCCCTGAAGCGCATTGTCGACTACCTGCCGCGCATCTACGGCATCATCTTCTGCCGCACCCGTGCCACGGCGCAGGAGGTGGCCAGCAATCTCATTCAGGACGGCTACAATGCCGATGCCTTGCACGGCGACTTGAGCCAGGCCCAGCGCGATGCAGTGATGAAGAAATTCCGCGAGCGCAACTTGCAGCTGCTTGTGGCCACCGATGTCGCGGCCCGCGGCCTCGACGTCGACGACCTCACCCACATCATCAGCTACAGTCTGCCCGACGACAACGATGTCTACAACCACCGCAGTGGCCGCACCGGCCGTGCTGGCAAGACGGGTGTGAGCATTGCCATCATTCACAGCCGCGAGCGTGGCAAGCTGCGTGAAATAGAAAAGCACATAGGCAAGCAGTTTGAGCGCCGCGAGGTGCCCAAGCCCAACGAAATCATCGAGAAGCAACTGTTCAATCTTGCCGACCGCATCGAGAAGGTGGAGGTGAAAGAAGACGAAATTGCCCAGTACCTGCCCAGTGTGCTCAAGAAGCTGTCGTGGCTCACCAGCGAGGAATTGCTCAAGCGCCTGCTCTCGCTCGAGTTCAACCGCCTGCTCGACTACTACAAGGATGCCCCGGTGCTCGACTATGTGCCCGAGAAGAAACCGCGGGAGAAACGCGTGAAATATGACAAGACCCGCACCGCTGCCGACAAGGACAGCCGCACGGCCGAGGAGGGCTATGAGCGCATGTTTATCAACGTGGGCAAGGCCGACGGCTTCTTTGCTCCAAGCCTCATCCAGCTGCTCAACGACAACACCCATGGCCAGCGCATCGACCTGGGACGCATCGACCTGCTCACCAACTACTCGCTCTTCGACGTGCGCCAGGGCGACGCCCATCGCGTGGTGAGCGCATTGAAAAACGTTGATTTCTTCGGCAAGCGACTCTATCTTGAGATTGCCGACCCCAACAAGGACTATGCCGCCGAGAATGCCGGCACCGAGGTGAAGCTCAACCGCCGCGAGCGCCGTCGCGCCATGTATGGCGACCGTCCACGCGAGCGCCGTCGCGGCTATGGCGGCAACTTCGACGACAAGCACTATGGCCGCCGTGCCGGCAAGCCGGCGCCTCGCACCCGCCGCGACAGCGAGCGTGGCTTTGCCCGCGACAAGCAGGGCCGCAAGCGCGACCGCAAGTCGTGAATGCGCTCACAGCGTGATGACTGCCGTGAAGCCCACTTGCGGTCTCCTGCCCAGCAGGTCGATGCTGGGACTGCACGTGATGCTTGCCGCATGCTTGCCCCGCTTGCAAGGATTGCCGGCAAAGAGGTTCACAAACTCGTTGATGGGGTCGACAATCCAGGCTACGGCCACGCCCATTGCCCGCGACCCGAACAGGCGGTAGTCGTCTTGCACAATCTTGCGTTTCAGCCGGTAGAAACCTTCGCCTATCACGGTGCCGGCAATAGGGGTGATGATCATGTCTTGTATCGAGGGAATCTCCATGAAGGCCTCGATGCCGTATTCCCACAGCACATTTGATACAAACGTGGCGTAGAGCATCGACCCCAGTATGTTGAAGCCGTTGCTGCGCGCGCTCATGTAGTACACCGCTCCGCCGTAGGGGTGAAGCACATAGTTGAACACGGCATTGTCCTTGTCCCACACAGGACCCTCCTTCACGTGGTTGCCATAGCGGTGCCAGAATGGCGTGTGCTTGATCTCGCTCTTGTCCCATGCCGTGGCCCCCTCGGGCAGACACTCCAGCACCAGCAGTGTTACAACGCCGGCGCCTGCAAATGTGGCTGTGTTGTAGGCCAGCCGCCCCCAGTTTTCCATGTGCCGGGTGCGGGAATAGGGCATGTCGTAGAGCGTGAGCGGCTTGGCGGCAGCCAGCGGGGATTGCACACTGGCACTGCTGCACGTGGCCTCGAGGCTGGCAAGTGCGGCGGTGTCGATTGCCGCCGTTGTGCTGTCGCCCTCGTTTGAGGCCGAGATTGTCGCAGCCCTGGCTGTGAGCGACATGAAAATGGCAATATAGAAAAGAAGTATAGTGCGCATAAAAATCTCAGGTAACAAAATTGCTCGCAAAGGTCGTGAATAACACGGGGTAGTCATTTTTCCAAAATTCCCGAATTATGGTGGTTTTATCTGTTGTGGACATTTGCTGCCGCAAAATGCGAATTATGGAATACTCCGCCACTGCGAGATGAGCGCTTGCCCGGCAGGAGAGTGGCTACACATGGCGTGCCGACACCGTTTTTTTGTGATGTGGCAGAAAATGCGTAACTTTACACACTCATATTTTTTTATTCAAGCATTTTTTCACACGATTCAATCACAAGCAATTTTTATTTTATATGGCAACAGTCGACGACAAGAAAGTTATCTTCTCGATGGTGGGGCTTAACAAAATCATTAAGCAGACCAACAAGCAAATTCTCAAGAACATATATCTGTCATTCTTCTATGGCGCCAAGATTGGCATCATAGGCCTCAACGGCGCCGGCAAGTCAACCTTGCTCAAGATTATTGCCGGCATCGACAACGACTACCAGGGCGAGGTGGTGTGGGCCCCCGGCTACACGGTGGGCTATCTGCCCCAGGACCCTCCTCTCGACCCCGACAAAACGGTGCTCGAGATTGTGAAAGAGGGCGTGAAACCTGTGGTCGACGCCCTGGCCGAGTATGAGGAAATCAACCGCAAGTTTGGTGAGCCCGAGTACTATGAGAACGAGGACAAGATGAACGAACTTTTTGCCCGCCAGGCCGAGGTGCAGAACATCATCGACTCGACCGATGCCTGGAATCTCGACACGCGCCTCGAGCGCGCCATGCAGGCCCTGCGTCTGCCGCCGGCCGACCACAAGGCTGCCCACCTCTCGGGCGGTGAGCGCCGCCGCGTGGCCCTGTGCCGCCTGCTGTTGTCAAAGCCCGATGTGCTCCTGCTCGACGAGCCCACCAACCACCTCGACGCCGAGTCGATCGACTGGCTCGAGCAGCACCTCAACCAGTATGAGGGCACTGTGATTGCCGTGACCCACGACCGCTACTTCCTCGACGACGTGGCTGGCTGGATTCTTGAGCTCGACCGTGGCGAGGGCATTCCCTGGAAGGGCAACTACTCGTCGTGGCTCGACCAGAAGTCGAAGCGCATGGCTCAAGAAGAGAAAACCGCCAGCAAGCGACGCAAGACGCTCGAGCGTGAGCTCGAGTGGGTGCGCATGGCCCCCAAGGCCCGCCAGGCCAAGGGCAAGGCCCGCCTCAACTCCTACGACAAGCTCCTGAATGAGGACCAAAAGGAGAAAGAGCAGAAACTTGAAATCTTCATCCCCAACGGCCCGCGACTGGGCAACAAGGTGATCGAGGCTCACCACATCGCCAAGAAATTTGGCGACAAGGTGCTTTACCGCGACCTCAACTTCAGCCTGCCCCCGGCTGGCATCATAGGCGTGATAGGTCCCAATGGCGTGGGCAAGACCACCCTGTTCCGCCTCATCATGGGGCTCGACAAGCCCGACGAGGGCACCTTCGAGGTGGGCGAGACCGTGAAGCTGGCCTATGTCGACCAGCAGCACAAGGATATCGACCCCGACAAGACGGTGTATCAGGTCATCAGCCAGGGCAACGAGCTCATGCGCCTGGGCGGCCGCGACGTGAATGCTCGCGCCTACTTGAGCCGCTTCAACTTCTCGGGCGCCGATCAGGAGAAGAAGTGCGGTGTGCTCTCGGGCGGCGAGCGCAACCGCCTGCAGCTGGCCCTGGCGCTCAAGCAAGAGGGCAACGTGCTCCTGCTCGACGAGCCTACCAACGATATCGACGTCAACACCCTGCGTGCCCTTGAGGAAGGCCTCGACGAGTTTGCCGGCTGTGCGGTGGTCATCAGCCACGACCGCTGGTTCCTCGACCGTATATGCACCCACATCCTTGCCTTCGAGGGCAATGGCGAGGTGTTCTTCTTCGAGGGCGGCTACAGCGACTACGAGGCCAACAAGGCCAAGCGCCTGGGCATCGAGGAGCCTAAGCGTGCGCGCTACCGCAAGTTTGACGCCGATTAATCTCTTTTACCACCTGCATTTTATTTCAGAATGATGAGCAATAAGACAAAAATCAAAAACATCATCTTCGACTTTGGCGGCGTGCTCTCGGTGCTCGACATCAACATTTCACGCCGGCGTTTCATCGAGCTGGGTGTGACCAACATCGACGATTATCTCGACATCACGGCCCAGAAGGGCTTCTTCGGGCAGCTTGAGGATGGCAGCTTGAGCGCCGATGAGTTTTGCAGGCGCCTGAGTGAGTTGACCCATCGCAAGCTCACCCTTGAGCAGTGTGCCCACGCTTGGCGGGGCTTCATTGTCGACATCCCCAAGCGCGGCCTTGTGGGCTTGCGCCAGTTGCGTGCCCAGGGCTACCACCTGTCGTTGCTTTCCAACACCAACCCCTTTGTGGGCAGCCTCATGCACGATGCCAATTTCGACGGCGAGCAACACCCGCTCACGAGCTACTTCGATGCCGCCTACTTGAGCTATGAGCAGCACCTCATGAAGCCCGACCTGCGTTTTTTCAAGCGCGTTCTCGACGAGCAGCATTATGCCCCTGCCCAGACGCTCCTGGTCGATGACTCACCAGTAAATTGTGCTGCAGCTCAGCAGCTTGGCATCAACACCTACCAGCCTGCCAATGGCGAGAACTGGCCCGCCCTCATTGCCCGGCATCTTTAAAAATAGAGTTTTTGTTTTTTTGTCTTGAAAAATTTCGGTTAATTCAAATAAAAGCACTACATTTGCCATAGTTTACTATTAATAATAATTATAATCATTTTTAATTCTACTACAATGGCATACGTAATTGATGATAACTGTGTAGCATGTGGAACTTGCCAGTCGGTGTGCCCGACAGGCGCTATCAGCGAAGGCGATAAGTACTCGATCGATCCCGATACTTGCATCAGCTGCGGCTCTTGCGCCGAGGCTTGCCCCAACGAGGCTATCCACGAGGGCTGATCACTGGCTTTCCATTTCAGAGAAGACTACAACAAAATTAAAAAAACCGAGTCGTGTCATTTTCTTAATGGCACGACTCGTTTTAGTTATGGATGTGTACAGCAGAGAGGGGTAATAGGGGAGGACACGATGGTCTTTTCCTTCTATTTTCAAGCTCAACTGGCAGCAAGGATGATGTTGATGAGAGCTGTGACATCGCTCACGTTGACCATGCCGTTGCCATCCACGTCGCCCACACTGGTGTCGACCTGTGCTGTGCCCAGGATGCCGTTGATGAGTGTGGTCACATCGGTCACATTCACGGTGCCGTCGCCGTTGATGTCGCCCTTGAGGCTATCGCTGTAGCTCCACACGACGTTCACCTTGGGTCCCAGGTCCTTGACCTTGCCAAAGGTGAGGATGCCGGCTACGTTGGTTGTGGTCTCTACCGTGGCCAGTTGCAGGGTGGCCGTCCATGTTGCCTTTTCGGCAGGAAACCACTCGGCCTGCAGGTCTTCGGTGGCGCCAGCCTCCATGAAATTCTTGGCCGAGTAGTAGTTGCCGGGCTTGTCTTGCGACACGCAGTTGCCAAAGCAGCATATTTGTACATGGCCGTTGGGCATGTTGTTGACGTCGAGCAGGACCACGCCGGCCGCCTTGCTGCCCGTGGTGTTTTTTACATAGAGCCCGGTGCTGATGTATCTCCCGAGAAACTCGTCGTCAACCAGTTTGTTGCAGGTCACGGTGGCGCCGTCGGCAATCGTGTTGCCGCTCGCGTCGACAAAGGCAAATGTGCCATCGGCCGCGGCGCTGCCGCTTGCAGCCCACAAGACCGCGATGGCTATTGCAAGAATTGATCTCTTCATTGTGCGTAATAGTGTGTGTGTTATGTTTTTTTAGAAATGCGATTTTATCACTTGGACCACACCGTCGTTGTTGTACACAAATGCCACTATCCACAGGTGCTTGGGGTCCCAGGCCTTGTCGACGGTGTAGTGCGCGGTTGCTGTGCTTTCCACGCCCTCGTCGATGATCACGTCCTGCCCCCAATCGCCGTTTACGGCGGCCCGCAGCACGTGCTTGTGCACATAGTCGGGCTTGGGCTTGCCGTCGGGCATGACCTGCATAGCGGTGATGCTGTCTTCAATCACCCATAGCTGCAGTTTGCCTCGGGTAGTGCCGTTGGTGCCCAGCATGTTCACCTTGATGCTGGCCTCGTGTGTTGTGTCGTTGTAGCTCACGGTGGCCTCCATCTCGATGGTCGACTTCAGCGACAGTGCCTGTCGCACCAGCGCCGGCCAGGCCGGATAGTCCTGCAGGCCGCCTGCACGGTTTACAAGTCCTATGGGCTGGTGGTCGCAGTTCCAGTGGTTGTAGTAGGTGTCGCCCAGGCTGGTGGCCAGGCCAGTGAGCTTGGCACTGCCCTTGAAGCCCAGGGGCCCCGAGTGGATGCTCACGGCAATGATGGCATCGTGCCCGTATTGTGCGATGAGTGAGTCGATTTGTGCGCTGGCATTGGGGCAGTTGAGGCAGCGCTGACCCGTGAAGTCCTCGATGAGCACGTTGCGGTTCACGTCGGCGGGTTTCACATAGATGTAGCGCTCGTCGTCGTTGCTGCAGCTCGTTGTTACAGCCAGTTGCACGATTGCCAGTAGGAGAATATAGATTGTCTTTTTCATCAGAAGTTGTAGTTATAGGATATTACTACGCCCTTGGTCTCGGGCACATAGCGGCACACGCCGCCCGAGCAGTTGTAGCCGGCCTTGGTGCGCGCCCAGCCCGCTTGCAGGCGGTGGGCTCCCACGTTGTAGGTCACATAGGCGCCGGGGTAGTGCTCGCCAGTCTTGCCACTGTTGTACTCGTCGCTCACGGTGAGCATCCAGTGCGGGGCCAGCGAGAGCTCGGCCAGTGCAAAGAGCCAGTCGCCGTCGTCGTCCTTGGTGGCCAGGTACTGCAGCTCGGTGCGCAGGGTAGTCTTGGCGCCGAGGTTGAAGAGTGCATCGGCAATCATGATGTCGCTGTGTATCATGCCGCCTTCGCCCTCTACGATGGTCTTGTTGTAGAACTGGTTCATGTAGGTCACACTCAGCTTGAAGCTGCGGCTGAATCGGCGCTCAATCTGGGCATTGATGTCTTGATAATAGGTGCTGTTGCCCCAGCCCCAGAACTTAGAGGTGTAGCCGTCGGTCCCGGGAGCCCCGGGGGCGATGTCTGGCAGTCCGCCTGCTGCCGTGGGGGTGGTCTTGAGCGAGTGCACGTGCGAGAAGTTTACCTTCACGTTCATGCCATAGCGGCCGCCCAGGGTGGTGCGGCGCTTGAAGTTGTAGCCAAATTGGGCTTGATAGGCCCACTCTCCCATGGGGTGGGTGGCATAGGGGTAGAGCGCTGCCAGGGTATAGGTGTGGTCCTCGGTGAATGCTGGCAGGTGGTTGAGCATCGACGAGGTGCCGCTCATCGACCGCCGGCTGCGAAACGAGAAATTGTCGCTGCGCTTGGCTTGCAGCAACAGCGACAGCCCCCGCTTGGAATAGGAGGCCGAGAGCATGGCCACATAGCCCTTGCCATAGGTGTAGCCGTTGTCGAAGCTCGGGTCCTGCCCCTTGCGGGCATACTCGAGCAACACGCTGTAGGGGCCGTGCTGCACCTGGGCGCGCACGTCGCAGGCGTTGACATAGGTGGGCAGGTTCAAGATGTGGGTGTTGTCGGCATAGATGACGTCGGTCGAGTCTTTCTCGCGCTTGTTCACCCACGAGGCTCCCAGCGTCACATAGGTGTTGCTGCTGGCCAGGGGCTTTATCCACTGGTCGAGATTGAGCTCCATGTCGGCTCCGGTTATCCAAGCCTTGTTGTGATGCCAGTATCGGCGCTGGCGGCCGGTGAGGGCCTTTATGTGCACTCCTTTCACAGGATTGAGGGCCACGCGGGCGCCCAGTATCGAGTTGTCGATGCCCAGCGACCGCTCCTCGTAGGTGCGGAAGATGAAACCTGAGCCAAACTGGTCGTAGAAGGTGCCCAGTGTGACCTCGGCCACGTTGAACTTGCCTTTCACGTAGTAGAACGGCACGCCCCAGCCCTTGAAATCGGCCTCGTAGCCCGGAAGCGGGTGCTCGAGGTAGGCAAAGCGCACGCCTGCATCGACCCACTTGCTCATGGCATTGACCTCGGCATAGGTGTTGGTGCGCACGTCGTCGTTGCTCTTGTCGGCGTCGGTGTGGCCGGTGGGTATCTGCACGTCGCTCTGCACGCTGCCGCTCACGGTCACTTTCTTCTCGTCGCCAGGATCGCCTGCTTCTTGAGCAGGGAGTGCTGCCGGCAGCATGATGCACGCTGCCAGCAGCAAGGTCCTGTAGTGCTTGTTGATGTGATTCACAGCTTACTTCGATAGCAGTTCACGCACTTTTTCGATAAGCTCGTTTTCGGCACCGTCGGTGTAGCCGTTGTGCTTGTAGGCAATCTTGCCGTTGCCGTCGACGATGAGCACATAGGGTATGAGCTGCACACCCAGGGCGCGCTTGAAGTCACCGTTGGGGTCGAGCAGTACCTCATATTCCCAGCCTTGCTCGTCGACCATGGGCTTGAGCTTGTTGATGTTCTGAGCCTGGTCGATGCTCACGGCTATGAGCTTCACGCCTGTTTCCTCTTTCCAGTCGGCATAGACCTCGTTGATGGCTTTGAGCTCGCGGTTGCAGGGCTTGCACCATGTGGCGAAGAAGTCGATGATGAAGGGCTTGCCGCCGTTGTTGAGCGTGTCGGTGCGCACGGTGCGACCGTCGATCGTTTTCAGTGTCACTGCCGGCAGTTGCGCCTGTGCCAGCGGGGCCAGGGCACACAGCAGCATGATGATTGCAAATGTCTTTTTCATTGTGTATGTGTTCATAAAAGTGTAGTGTTTACTTGTTGTGTCGTTTTATAGTTGTTTTGGCAGGCTGGGAGCTCAATTGCCCTTGCTCAAAATGTTGGAGATCAGGGCGGTCACGTCGCTCACGTTGACGGTGCCGTCGCCGTTGATGTCGCACTTCAGGTTGCTGTAGTCGGCCTCGCCCAGCACCTTGTTGACCAGTGCAGTCGCATCGCTCACGTTGACGGTGCCGTCGCCGTCGATGTCGCCGCTGGCCGGAGTGTAGGCTGCCGGATTCACGGCAACCGAGTTCTCGACCACGCAGTTGGAGGCGTCGGTGCTGTCGTAGTTGCCTATGTAGGCCACTACTTGCAGATTGCTCCTGTTCCAGTTGTTTTTGAGGTCAAAGGTGTAGCTGTAGGTGGCTTGGTTGTCGGTCCAGTTGTCCACGTCCACACCCCAAGTCGAGTTGATGTCGCGCATCACATGGGCATGATAGAAGGTGCCGCTGTAACCTGCCTGCGAAGTCGAGGCAATGTCGTTCTCGGTGAGCACAACGGCCAGGCGGGGGGTCACCTCATATCCCTGGGCGCGCTTGGCAGTGACCCACACGGTCACGCTCGTGCTGTCGGCATTGAAGGCTGCTTCGGCGTCGAGGTCTAAGTAGGCGGGCGTGTTCAAGCGGTTGTTGATGTAGGCAATGATTTCAGAGCTGTTACTGGCGAAAAGTACAGGCGTTTTCAATCCTGTGTTATCGGCCTCGGTATAGGGGTAGCGGTCAAACATCAATGCCGGGGCATAGGTGGCACCCGCGTTGTTGTAGAACCATGTGAAGGCATTGTCGGCACTGGTGGTGAATTGGTCGGTATAGAAACCAGAGTGGTGGCACACGAGTGCAACCCGGGCTGCCTGTTGGGGATAGCGGTTCAAGGTGTTTTTCATCATCGTGGCCATACTGGGACAGTTGGGGCATTTCTCGGTGGTGAACTCCTCGACAAGCACGTTGCGCTCAAAGCTCTCGCCCAGGGTGTTGAGCTTGCCGGTGGCCGTTGCGTGGCCCGACTCGTTGGGCTGGCCGTTGACCTTGGTGATGGTGACTTGCACCTGTTGCGACATGGCACGGTCGGCCGCTTGCAGCTCGATGGTGCCCGTGGTCGACTCGTTGATGTTGGCCAGCTCTTGGGCCAGGCTCACATGCTTCTCGGCGCTGGTCGTGCCGTCGATGGCGACGGTGTAGTCAAAGTCTTTGACTGTAGCGGTGCCGTCGTTGGTGACCCTGATGGGCACCTTCACCGAGCCGCCCTTGGCTACTATTTGGGTCCCGAAGTCGTGGGGCGACAGGGCATTGTTGTAGAATTCTCCATCGAGCTGCACCTGCAGGGCCAGGTGACCCTTGCCTTTCTTGGAATAGTCGGTCCAAGTGCTTCCCTTGGCCATGAAGAAGCCGCCTTCGACGTCGCCATCGGCCACGCAGGTGGGGTGCTTGCCATAGTCGGCATTGGTCGACCGCACGGTGAAGGTGTAGCCCACATATACGCCTTCGGCAGGTATCACATAGGGCTTGTCGAGCGTGATGTCGTTTTGCTTGCCCAGGCTTTCCGATCTCTCATCGCCATTGTTCATGTCTACCATGTTCATAGTCTGCACATAGTCGGCCTTGTCGGCTGCACTGGGCAGCGAGCGTGATATCCACACCTTGAGGCCCGATATGGCTGCGAAGCTGCGCATGTACAGGCGCACGCCCTTGATGGTCTTTCCTTGGGCTGCGCCCGTGTTGCCAGGAATGAAGATGGCTTGGCTCACTGTGGCTTTTGCATTATAGCCCGTGGCTGTGCGGTTTTCGGTGGCCAGGTAGTAGCCCCACCACGTCTGGCTTGCGGCGGCATGGTTGGCGCTCGTGATTGCCACAAGTGAGATCAATAGGATGAAAGTGAAAAATTTCTTCATAAATTATTATTTTTTTTGTTAATGAATTCAAAACAGCTCGACTATAGATGAACGGCTTTAATAAATGTCACAAATCTACGCTGTTTTGTTTAAAGTCGCAAATTTTTGTGAGATTAAAATTTCCAAATGCGCAATTTTGGTGCCATTCTGTTTCCGGTTTCTTTCTGCTCTTGGTTTCTGCCGTGTGCGTTGTTGCTGGCTGTCCCATATTCAATAACGAAGTGCAAAAATTCGTTATTGAATATGGGAATAATTCTGTATTATACTCCGTTAGACCGCCTTGCTTCGACATCTGCTTGCGAATGATGTTCCCTTCAAATGGAATCTTATTACAAAGTTTCTAAGCGTGTACGCACTTACATCACTTTAAGAATAATGTATTACCTTTGTACACAAGGCAAAGTAATAGGGATACAAGTTACAAGAAAGCCATTAATCTCCTCAGTCGGTGCTATACTTGCGGAATGGCCTAATAATCAGATGACGTTTGAAAAAGTTAGAGCTATTCTTGGAAATTTCATTTTAAACAACTATTTTTGGAAAGTAGTATATTTGAAACATACATGTTATGGATTTTATCGACAGAAACAAGGAATTAGGCCGCTTGGAAGCCGCCCTAAATGGATGCAAAGGCAAGTTACTGGTTGTCTATGGTCGCCGACGGTTGGGCAAGTCCAGACTTATAAAGAAAATTCTAAAAGAGGAAGATGTTTATTATGAGGCAACTAAAAGCGAATCAGCAACTCAAAGGCTTGGACTTGCCGCTTCTGTCGCTTTGTCATACCATGATTTTGACAAGCCAACTTACTCCACATGGGATTCACTATTAAGCGCTTTCAACAACCAATGCAAGGAGGGGGCAACGCTAATACTTGATGAATTCCCTTATCTTGTAGAAAGAGATGCCTCTCTTCCGTCTACCATTCAAAGTATTGTGGACAGTGGTAGCATGCGATACAACCTTTTGATATGTGGCTCGTCACAGCGTATGATGCAAAAGTTAGTACTCGATGGTTCCGAGCCGCTCTATGGTCGTGCGTCAGAGAAAATTAATCTCGGTCCAATACGTGCGCAATACTGGTGGCATGCACTTAATCTAACCGCAAAACAGGTGATTGAAGAATACAGTGTGTGGGGTGGTGTGCCACGTTACTGGGTTCTCCGTGAGCAATACTGTTCTCTTGACAATGCTTTGGAAAATCTTATGCTTGACGAGCATGGTCCACTCGTAGAAGAGCCGGAGGCTCTGTTTCTTGACGATACAAACGTGATAGCACCCTATATATCCATAATGACAGCAATAGGGCAGGGAAACGCGAAAATCTCCCGTATTGCCGATGTCGTTGGACATAAAGTGTCTGAACTTGCACCTGTGATGAAAAACCTCATTGCCATGCATTATGTTCGCAAAGAAGTGCCATTCGGAGAGGATGCAGAGAAGTCAAAGAAGACGTTGTATGTGATAGACGACCCTTTCCTCGACTTCTACTATAGGTTCGTTGTTCCGGCCAGACCTTTACTTTCAATAGACAGAACTGATGTTGTTCTGCAAAATATTCACAACCACATGGCAGAGCACGTGGGGCATATTTGGGAGCGTCTTTGTCAGATTGCGGTTTCTGGCAACAATATGTTTGGTCACACATGGAATGCTGCTGCCCATTGGTGGGGAAAGGTGCCCGTGTTTAAGGAAGGCAGGAAAACCCCGACGGGCAATCGGGAGTTGGAGTTTGATGTCGTGGCAGAGTCAATGGATGATAAAGATACTATACTTGTCGGCGAGTGTAAGTGGAAGTCGGCTGACCATGCCGAGCGTCTCTTGGCTCAATTGCAAGAGAAAGTCAAATATGCCCCGTTTGCGAAAGGCAAGAAAATCGTTTACGCTCTGTTTCTCCGTGAAAAACCGCTTTCAACAGCTAATTGTGAAATGATGTTTCCCGAAGATGTCCTCAACAATTTGCCAAAATAATATTCCTCTACGGTGTTCTCTCCTGTCCCATAGCTCCTCGCCATGTCCTTGAGGATGCCGATCATCTCTTGACTGAAGTCATCGGGACAGAGTACGATGATCTTACGGCCATGCCTTAAGAATTCCTGCTCAACATCGCACGTGGGACTGACACAGAGTTCATAGTCTCGGTATAGCTGCCGTCGGCGGCATCACGAACCTTGGTCTGGCTCTCGTGGATCGGCACCTCCTCAATATAGTTGTTCTTAGGATAGCAGGCACTGATGCGTATCTGCCGTGGAGGAAGGTTCTGCTCCTTTGTCTCCGCACACAAAATGCGTCAAAGAAAACAGGTATCATTAGCGGACGGCTTTAGCTTTTACGTTTTAACTCATTGAATACTACAAAGCATAAATTTTGTCTAAAATTAAAGGACAATATACAATATTATCGTACTTTATTGCTACTTTTGTATTGGTGTTGCTGCTCGGCAGCTTTTCTACTTGAGTATATTTAAAAACGTGATTTATTGATGAAAACCTACTTCTTTATATTGACAGCAGTCGCGGCTCTCGTCGTCGTTGCGGGTTGCGGCAAGGGCAAGGATGCCCACGGCAACAACGATGCCGCCCAGCCAGTTGAGCTCACTGCCCAGGGCGAGCTTGCCCAGTCTGGACAGGCGGGCGTGATTGCCGCACTGCCTTTCTCGGGCAGCGACGTCAAGGAGCATGTGGTGCTCGACTACGGCAACCGCACTGTGAGGGCTGTGCCCGACGTGAGCTTCAGCCATCCCGAGTTGATGAAAGACAAGAAGAACTGCTTTGTCGTGATCTCAAAAAAGGACTTCTACCTCTATGTGTATGAGCCACAGGGGACCGACACCGTGATGCTGGCCCGCTACGACTGCGCGCTCTCGCTCAAAAAGGGCCAGAAGACGGCCGAGGGCGACATGTGCACGCCCCACTGCTCGATGCAGCAGCCCTTCAGCGTGTCGCAGATTGCGCCTGCCTCGTCGTGGACCCACGACTTCGGCGACGGCCGCGGCGCCATCAAGAGCTATGGCGACTACTTCTTGCGCTTGGTCACGCCAGGGCACTCGGGCATAGGCATACATGGCAGCACGGGCAACCGCGAGAGTGTGCCTGGTCGTGCCAGCGAGGGGTGCATCCGCCTCAAGGACGAGGACATCAAGGATCTTGCCCAGCACTATGCCACAGTGGGTATGCGAGTGGTGATAAAGGGCGAGAGCGTCGACGACTACCCCTTTGAGATACATGCCATGACCAGGCAGAAGATTGCCCGCAAGCGTCACTTCGACCCACGCACGACCTTGACCAATACCCAAATCGAGCGCGTCCGCCCCGAGCAAGGCCGCCGATGAATTGAAACTTATTTCTTCGTAAAAATATTCAGTTCATATTAAAACAACTTTGGGGGATTTTTTTCTATATATGCAATGTTGAATTCTACATGTGAGGATTTAATGTAAATATTGAGGAAAGCGAGCCCTCCTCTTGCAGTAGCTGGTAAATCTGGAAAATTTCAAGCGTAAGTAGCTGCATAGTGGAACCGAAGCTGTTCTTCCTAGTATGAATTTTACATGTGCTTGTGCGATAGTAGCTGTCGCAGCATACACGGCAATTCATATCTATGTGTGAGCTGAATTTCTTACTTCTACTTACGGGCATTCCAGAGCCCTCCGGCAAGAGTTGAAATGAAGCTCGCGCCTTTTTTTTGTGGAATTGCCCTAATGGAAAAAATAGTAAGGAGGCCACTGGTGGCTATCACACACGATTGTAGTAGGTAAATGATGTTTCCATGGCAAGCAGTGCACAGGGCTTGAGTGCCAGGTGTAGCACTGCGTAGCCCGTTGTCGCCAGTGCAGATTGATGTCACTTTATCTGCTGGGCCTAATTGTTTTGTAAGAATGTCCTGAGAAATGCAGTGTCGGGAGGCAGGCGACAGACGTGATGTTTTAGACCTGTGCCATGTGCCTTGGAGGAGAATACTGTGATTTTTGCCGGGCTGCTGGCAGATTAGGACGCAGCAGCATGCAGGTTGCCCTGTTGAGGCGCATGCATGCTGCTGCTTTACGTCGTTATGAGTCGCTATGGGGGCTCGCGTGCTACTGCTTGAGGGGCAGCACCTGCACGTTGTGCGCCATCACCAGGTTGCGGGCGCGAGCCATGGCGGCGTCGTAGGTGGCACGGTCGCTCTTGCGCACCATCTCGCGGCGGTCGTCGGGAATGAGGCGATAGTTGTCGCCTTTCCAGCCAGGGTGCTGGCAGTAGAAGAGCTTGTAGCCTGCGCGGGCTATGCTTATCTTGCCATCGGTGCCGGTCTTGAGCGTCACCCTCACTATGGCACCCACCCGGGTGTCGAGGGGTTTTTGTGCCGAGATGAAATTGCCCATGCTGTACACCACCAGGGCGTCTTTGCCAGTGACACTGCTGTGCACCATCTTGAACGGCTCCAGCACGTGGGGGTGACCGCCTATCACGAGTTCGACCCCGTGGTCGACAAGCCACTGTGCCAGCGAGCGCTGCTCGCTGCTGGGAGCGAGCTTGTACTCGATGCCCCAGTGCATGTTGACACACACGGCCTGTGCGCCTGCCGCACGGGCAGCCTCGATGTCGGCTTGCATCTTGTGCAGCTCGATGTAGTCGACCACCACATCGCCCTGAACGGTGATGCCGTTGGTGCCGTAGGTGTAGTCGAGAAAGGCGACTTTCATGCCCTTGATGTCGGCAATGAAGGGCAGGCGGCTTCGGCGGTCGGCCGCATCGGTGTAGGTGCCTATGTGGGCAATCTTCATCGCATCGAGCGTCTTTATGGTGCGCCGCAGTCCAGCGTCGCGGCGGTCGAGGCAGTGGTTGTTGGCCGTGAGCAGCAAGTCAAACCCGCTTTTCTTCAATTGCCAGGCATACTCATCGGGAGCACTGAAGCAGGGATAGCCCGTGTAGGGCCGGCCGCCCAGCGGGGTCTCCAGGTTCACTACGGCATAGTCGGCCGCCTTGATGTAGGGTTCAAGCAGAGCGAAGCAGGCCGTGTAGTCGTAGGTGCCGTTGCGCTGCAGGGCGGCTTTGTTCTGCGGTGCGTGCTGCATGGCATCGCCGGCAAAGAGCAGGTCGACGCTGTCGGCCCCGGCCAGGTGCGGGTTGTAGATGCTCAGCGTGTCGGTGCCCACAAGCAGCTGCAGCAGCGAGAGCAATAGTATCGAGATGAGTTGCGACATTGTGATTTTCTTGTGTGCGGGGTTGGGGTTGGAAATAAATCAACACACGGGGGCGCCCGCCCGTGGCTGGGCACCCCCTGTGCCTTGTGCTGTGTTGTTTACTTGTATATCTCGTGCTTGGCAGCCAGCAGGGTGTTTTTCATGAGCGAGCATATCGTCATGGGGCCCACGCCGCCTGGCACCGGGGTGATATAGGAGCAGTGCGGAGCCACGTGCTCAAAGTCGACGTCGCCGTGCAGCTTCCAGCCGCTTTTGGTCGTGGTCGAGGGCAGGCGGGTAGTGCCCACGTCGATGACCACCACGCCGTCTTTCACCATGTCTTCGGTCACATATTCGGGCCGCCCTATGGCAGCAATGAGAATGTCGGCCGTGCGGGTGATTTCCTTGAGATGAGCAGTGGCACTGTGGCACACGGTCACGGTGCAGTTGCCGGGATACGACTTCTGCATCATCATGGCGGCCACTGGCTTGCCCACGATGTTGCTGCGTCCTATCACCACGCAGTGCTTGCCGCTGGTCTCGATGTTGTAGCGCTCGAGCAGTGTGAGTATGCCTTGAGGCGTGGCGCTTCTGAAGCAGGGCAGCCCTATCGAGAGCCGGCCCACGTTGATGGGGTGGAAGCCGTCCACGTCCTTGCGGTAGTCGATGGCTTCGATCACCTTCTGCTCGTCGATGTGCTTGGGCAGTGGCAGCTGCACGATGAAACCATCCACATCGGGGTCGGCATTGAGCCCGGCGATGGCCTCGAGCAACTGGGCCTCGGTCACGTCGGCCTCATATCGCAAGAGGGTGCTCTTGAAGCCACACTCGGCACAGGCTTTCACCTTGTGCGACACATAGGTCTCGCTGCCGCCGTCGTGGCCCACCAGTATGGCGGCCAAGTGAGGCTGTTTCTTACCTGCTGCAATCATGTTTTTCACCTCGGCAGCAATTTCCTGCTTGATTTGAGCAGCTACTTTCTTTCCGTCGATCAACTGCATTTGTTCAACTTGTATTTAAGGATTTTATGATAAAATAAAAAAGCGCCGCATTGAGAAAAACACAGTGTGGCGCCTTGGTGCTGTCGCCTCACGTCAACGGCGGCGCATGCCTCGCATCATCTTCATCGGGTTCTTGGTCGTGACCGCATGCATCATCTTGCGGGTTTGGTCAAACTGCTTGAGCAGCCGGTTCACCTCGTCGATGCGGGTGCCGCTGCCGGCTGCAATGCGCTTGCGGCGCGACCCGTTCATGATCTCGGGATGCTCGCGCTCATAGGGCGTCATCGAGTCGATGATGGCCTCGATGCCCTTGAAGGCGTCGTCGTTGATGTCGATATCCTTGATGGCCTTGCCCACTCCTGGTATCATCGATGCCAGGCTCTTGAGGTTGCCCATCTTCTTGATTTGATTGATCTGGTTGCGGAAGTCGTTGAAGTCAAATTTGTTTTCGCGTATCTTCTTCTCAATCTTCTTGGCTTCGTTCTCGTCGTATTGCTGCTGCATGCGGTCGACAAACGACACAATGTCGCCCATGCCCAGAATGCGGTCGGCCATGCCGTTGGGGTTGAAGGCGTCGATCTCGCCCATCTTCTCGCCCGTGCCCACAAACTTGATGGGCTTGTTGACCACCGCGCGTATCGACACGGCTGCACCGCCGCGGGTGTCGCCGTCGAGCTTGGTGAGCACCACGCCGTCGAAGTCGAGACGGTCGTTAAAGGCTTTGGCCGTGTTCACAGCGTCTTGGCCGGTCATCGAGTCGACTACAAAGAGGGTCTCGTTGGGCTTGATGGCGTCTTTGATGTTCTTGATTTCCTTCATCATCTCCTCGTCCACGGCCAGGCGGCCGGCGGTGTCGACGATGACAACATCGCAACCTGTCTTTTTGGCCTCGTCGATGGCGTGCAGGGCGATGGCTACGGGATCTTTGCTCTCGGGCTCGCTATACACGGGCACTCCTATGGCCTGACCCACGGTCTTGAGCTGCTCGATAGCTGCCGGGCGATACACGTCGCAGGCTGCCAGCAGGGGTTTCTTCTTTTTGCCTTCCTTGAGCCGGTTGGCGAGTTTGCCCGAGAATGTGGTCTTGCCCGAGCCTTGAAGACCCGACATCAGTATCACGGCGGGGTTGCCGTCGACGTTGAACGGGGCCTGCTCGCCGCCCATAAACTTGGCGAGCTCGTCGTGCACGATTTTCACCATGAGCTGCCGGGGCTCAACCGAGTTGATCACGTTCTGGCCCATGGCTTCGGCCTTTACACGGTTGCAGAAGTCCTTGGCAACTTTGAAGTTCACATCGGCCTCGAGCAGGGCTTTGCGCACGTCCTTCATGGTCTCGGCCACATTGATCTCGGTGATTTGGCCTTGTCCCTTGAGGACCTTGAAAGAGCGCTCTAAGCGCTCTGAAAGATTTTCAAACATGTATTGTCGATCTTATTTTGTTCTTGTTTTTTTAGATTACAAAATTACAATCAATTTGGCAGATAGACAAAAAATGGCGGCAGTTTTCACTGTCGCCTCACGTGGGTGGCACAGCAGTTGTGCCATGGTGCTCGTGCCTTGGAGCGATTATATGTCCTTGATCTGGCCTTGGGCTTTCTTGCGTTCAAACTCCCGCTCAGCTTTCTCTTTCTTTTCTTGCTCGAGCTGCTCCTTGCTCTTTTTCACCACCACCTGCGATGACCCGTCGGGCATCTTCACCTTTTGCTTGAGCTGCTCACGGTTGGGCTGCGAGTACTTGTTGATCGAGAAGCTTTTCACAATGTCGTCGACCACCTCGCGGTCGCCGAAGAAGTAGTGGGCAAACACCTGCACCACGAGGTCGGTTTTCTTCGACACCAGGTTGACAATGATGGCGCGGGTGCCGTCGGGCATGATGCCCTCGACGCTGTAGCCGTCGAAGCCCTTCACCTTCACTTTGCCCTTCTTCACATCGTACATGTTGTATTGCGAGGCGATCTTGAACAGCGATGTGGAGTAGATCTCCTTTTTGGCTTTCTCGTCCTTGGTGTAGAGGGTGAGCGAGAGCTCCATGTCGTCCCAATGCTCGGCAAAGAAAGTGGGGGTGTTCTCCATCACAAATCCCCCGTCGGGCACGGTGAAGTTCAAGTCATACTTGCTCCAGTGCATGTCGACTGCCTGGGCAGGAATCATGGCCGACACTGCCAGTGCCATTGCCAGCAACAAGATGTGGATGAAGTGTTTCATATGCGTCTGTCTTTTTTCTTTCTCTGTTGTTTTGATCTCTGTTTTATTTCTCTCTCTCAGTCTCAGTGTCACGAGCCGGCCTCGAGCCAGCGTTGCCACTCGGCGTGGCTGCCGTTGAACACGTCAAGATCTACATCGCCGTCGATGCCGTCGACCGTGCCCCAATGGCTGTATTGCTGCATCACGTGGCGTTCTTGCTCGAGGTCCTGGGGCGGGTTGAAGGCACACAGCCACAGGTCGATGCTTGCAAAGTAGGGTTTCACCCACTTCTTGTAGCCCTCGCGGTTGGTGTAGAGCATCACGCGCCGCCCGTGCATGAGCAAGTAGTCGAGCATGGCGCGCACACCTGTTGCCGTGGCGTGATTGCTCACCTTGGGGTCGTTGAGCCAGTCTTCGACGTCGACGACCAGGGGCAGGTCGAGGCGGGTGTGGCTCACAGCCTGCAAGAAATTGCGTGCCTGCAACCGCCCGTCGGCTCCCTTGCGGAAGTAGTGGTAGGCTCCTGTGACAAGACCTGCCTGTCGCGCCTTGCGGGCGTTGGTCAGGAAATTCTTGTCGCGTCCCCGGGTGCCCTCGCTCGCCTTGATGTAGACAAAGGTGATGCCGCTGGCCCGCACCTTGTCGTAGTCGATGTCGTCGCCGTTGTGCTGCGATATGTCGATACCCGTCACCGGGTAGCGGGCTGGATCGATCTCCACGTGGGGGCGTCTCGTGTCGCTCCACAGCCAGTGCAACGCTGCTGCAAGCATGACCAGTGCCGCCAGCCCTGTTGCCACCAGGCAGTTCAGCAGCCGGCCACTGCGCTTGCGCCTGCGCCTGCTGCGGGTTGATCTATGTCGTCGCCGTCGGCCTCGTGCCATTCTCTATCATTAAAGACGCGTCGATGAGCGTTTTGTTTTATGTGGCTGTGAAGTTTTAATGTTTTTTAATAAGAGTGCGCGACGGCCTCGCAATAGACCGCCGCGCCTTTACTGTTTTGTCATGAGTGCTCTTGTGCCTTGCGTGCAGGTGGGGGTTAACGGCGCTTTTTGCCGTTCTTCTTCTGCTGCTCGCGCAGGGCGGCCTGCTGCTGGCGCTGGGCCTCTTCGAGGCGAGCCATGAAGCCGCTTTTCTTCTTGGGCTTCTTGGCATTGGCCGCCATTTGAGCCCTCACCTTGTCCTCCTTGATCATTGCTCTTATGGCATAGGTCTGGATGATGGTGATGAGCAGCGACACAAAGTAGTAGTAGCTCAGGCCGGCTGCATAGTTGTTGAAGAATACCAGGAAGAACACCGGCATGAGATACATCATCCACTTCATGCCCGGCATGGAGCTGCTCTGTGCCTGCGACTGCATCGTCAAGTAGGTGTAGATGATGTTGGTTGCTGTCATGAGCAGGCAGAACAGGCTGATGTGGTTGCCGAAGTAGTTGGTGATAAACGGTATCTGGCCGCTCCACGACACGATGGCATCGGGGGCCGACAAGTCGTGGGCCCACAAGAACGACTGCCCGCGCAGCTCGATGCACGAGGGGAAGAACGCAAACACGGCCACCAGTATGGGAAATTGCAGCAGCATGGGCAAGCAACCGCCCATGGGGTTGGCTCCGGCCTGGTTGTAGAGGGCCATTGTCTTCTGCTGGCGCTTCATGGCGTTGTCCTGACCGGGATACTTCTCGTTGATGGCCTGGATGTCGGGCGCCAAGATGCGCATCACCGCCTGCGACTTGTAGCTCTTGTAGGTGAGCGGCGAGAGCACCAGCTTGATGAGAATGGTGAGAATGAGGATGATGATGCCGTAGCTGTGTATAAACGTGCCCAGCCAGTTGAACACTGGAATCACAATGTAGGTGTTGATCCACCGGAACAGGGTCCAGCCCAGCGGGATGAGGCGAGTGAGCTCAAGGTTGTTGTAGGCAGCCTCGTTCTTGGCTGCGCTCGAGTACTTGGCCATCATGTCCTTGTAGTGGCTCAGAATGCGATACCGGTTGGGGCCGAAGTAGAAGAAGAACGAGGCGGGGCGCGACACGGTCGACTTGTAGTCGAGCGAGCTGCTTATGCTCAAGTTTTTGAGAAACCTCTGGTACTCGGGGGTGCCTTGCTCGGTGGGCACGCTCTTGAGCCTGGCTCCCACAAAGCTGTTGTCGGCGATGAGCACGGCCGAGAAGAACTGCCCCTTGGTCGATATCCACTTCAGCCGGTCTTGCATGTCCTCTTCCTTGGCCGAGGTCTCGGGGAGGTATTTCACATCGCCCCCGCCGTCGGACTCGGCATACTGGTAGTAGATGGTGCTGTTGCGTTCCTCAAACATCTTGCCCTCCTCGTGGCGGCTCATCTTTTGGTGCCAGTTGAAGTCCATGTCGGAGACGTTGGTCGGGACGATGGCCTGCATGTTGCGCTGCACGAGTTCCATGCGCACCATGTAGTTGCCCCCCTTGGCCAGTGTGTAGCGTATGCCGAACATCGCGTTGCCGGGCATGTTGAGGTCCATCTCCACCGTTGTGTCGTTGAGCTGGCGTGGTGTGAAGTAGAAATCCTTGGTGTCGTAGCGGCGCTCGTTGGTGTTGAGCACAAAGCTGTAGCTGTTTTCGCCAGGCGAAAACAGCTCGACGGGCTTCAAGTGCTTCTGCTCGGTGTTGAGTTTGTGGTGCTCGTCGAGGTTGGCACTGGGCCATCCCAGCAGGGTGGCGCGTGTGATCATGCCGCCCTTGCTTGATATCTCGATCTCGAGCGAGTCGTTTTTCAGTTTCACGATTTGATTGGTGCCCTTGAGCTTACTGGCCAGCGGGCCGTTTTTGCCGTAGGTGTCGCTCAGGTCGCGCAGCGCCTTGAGCGCGTCGTTGTTGACCTGTGTGCTGGCTACCTTGCCAGCGAGCAACTGTGCCACGTCGACGGCTTGGCCATCGACGTTGAGCGTGCCCTCGAGCTGGCCTTGAGCCAGGCTCACGCTGTTGCTGCCGGCCGCAATCTTGGCCGAGTCGCCGCCAAACTGCTCGATGTTCTGCTTGAGCAATGCGAGCTCGTCGGCACTCATGCTGTCGCGCACAGCAACTGCTGCGGCATGGGCTTTCTCAGCTTCGACCTGTTCTTTCTGGGCTTTCTGTTGCGCCTGTTGTTCCTTCTGCGCCTGCTTGTTGGTCATTGTCATCCAACCGATGAAAATGAGACCAATCAGCACCCAGCCTATGATCGTGTTTTTGTCCATGTTGTGATAGAATGTGCTGCTTGAGCAAAATACTATTTTGCTGTTGAGTTGTTTTTGTTGTTGACTATTGTTGTTTTACTTTTTTTCTTTTTCCTCCTTGTTGGCGATTGCAGCTTCAATGAAGTTCATAAACAGCGGGTGCGGATTGAGCACCGTGCTGCTGTACTCGGGATGGTACTGTGTGCCTATATACCACTTCTTGCTGGGCATCTCCACAACCTCGACCAGATGGGTATCGGGGTTCTCGCCCACACACTCCATGCCAGCGGCTTCAAATTGCTTGCGGTAGTCGTCGTTGAACTCGAAGCGATGGCGATGCCGCTCCTCGATGTCGAGCTTGCCATAGGCCTCGGCCACCTTGGTTCCAGGCTTCAGGTGGCAGGCATAGGCGCCCAGGCGCATGGTGCCGCCCATGTTGGTCACGCTCTTTTGCTCTTCCATCAGGTCGATCACGTTGTAGGGCGTGTTGGGGTCGAGTTCGGTACTGTTGGCCTCGGCAAGGCCCAACACGTTGCGGGCAAACTCGATGACCATGCACTGCATGCCCAGGCATATTCCGAAGGTGGGCATGTCGTGCTCGCGGCACCACTTGAGGGCCACAAATTTTCCCTCGGTGCCACGCACTCCGAAGCCTGGCGCCACAATCACGCCGTCCATGCCGCTCAGTTGCTCCTCGACGTTGCCGTCGTTGAGCTTCTCGCTGCTTATGTATTTGATTTTCAGCTTGTGGTCGTGGTAGGTGGCGGCCTGCAACAGCGACTCGTCGATCGACTTGTAGGCGTCTTGCAGCTCCACATATTTGCCCACGAGGCCTATTGTGACCACGTGGGTGGCTTTCTTCATGTGGTCGAGAAATTTGTTCCACTTGGTCAAGTCGGGCTCGCCGCTGTAGGGAGTGGCCGTCTTGTCGAGAATGATGTTGTCGAGCTTTTGGGCATGCATCATGAGCGGCACCTCGTAGATGGTGGGGCAGTCGACCGATTGGGTCACGGCCTCGACCGAGACATTGCAGAATTGCGCCACCTTGCGCCGCATGGCCAGCGGTATCTCTTTCTCGGTGCGCAGCACCAGTATGTCGGGCTGGATGCCCACTTGCTGCAGCATCTTCACGCTGTGTTGTGTGGGCTTGGTCTTGAGCTCCTTGGCAGCCTTGATATAGGGCACATAGGTGAGGTGCACGCATATGCAACGGTTGCCCAGCTCCCACTTGAGCTGGCGCACGGCCTCAAGAAACGGGGTCGACTCGATGTCGCCCACTGTGCCGCCTATTTCGGTGATTACAAAGTCGTATTTTCCTGTGTTGGCCAGCAACTTCACATCGCGTTTTATCTCGTCGGTGATGTGAGGGATGATTTGCACCGTTTTGCCCAGATAGTCGCCACGGCGTTCCTTGTCGATCACACTCTGATACACTCGGCCCGTTGTAATGTTGTTGGCGCGAGTCGTCTTGATGTTGGTGAAACGCTCGTAGTGCCCCAGGTCCAAGTCGGCCTCGTGACCGTCGACGGTGACATAGCACTCGCCGTGCTCATAGGGGTTGAGCGTGCCTGGATCAATGTTGATGTAGGGGTCAAACTTCTGAATTGTCACATTGAAGCCTCGCGAGAGAAGCAGGCGGGCTATCGACGATGAGATGATGCCTTTTCCAAGGGATGAAACCACACCGCCGGTCACAAAAATGTATCTTGTCTCCACTGCCAAATGTTGATTTGTTTGTTCAAATTGCAAAATTAGCAATTATTCTTGATGATAGCTTCATGTTTGCACAATTAAATTTCATTTAATATGTGGCATGGCACCCATGCTTGCCAGGGTAGGGGGGCTTGCTGCATGGGTGCCTGCTTTTTACCGTTTGCCAGGCTCGCCCGTGGTGTGCACATGTGGCTACTTCTGCTTCTCGAGAACGGTGAAGGTGCCTATTGCCGTGCCGCCATAGTGGTTGCCGGCCTCGTAGGTGCCGTAGTAGCGGTAGCGTGCGGGCTTGAGCCGTTGGCCGCTCTTTGTGGTCAAGTCCCAGGTCCAGGGGAAGGTGCAGTCTGGCTTTGTGTACACAAGGTTGCCGCTGGAGTCGGTCACTTTCAGTGTCATCGACGGGGTGACCGCGGTCTCGCTCTTGAGCTCAAACACGACTTGGTCGCTCACCACCGATTCCCGGGTGCTGATGGCAGCCTGGCTCGCTTCGCCCACGGTGAAGGTGATGGTGCGCGAGGTCTTGTTGCAGGCCACGTCGCACACCTCGAAGGTGAGCGTGTGGGTGCCGCTCTCGAGTCCTGTCATGGGGAAGGCGATGTTCACGTTCTTGCCGTTGTTGGTGGCCACGGCATAGTCCTTCACGAGCATGTACGACGTCTTGCCGCCGTCGAGTTTCAAGTTCATGCTTGTGCCTACGCCGCCCTTCTGCGTGTTGACGGCGACATTGTCGCTCACGTTGATGTAGAGTGTGGAGTTGCTGGCCACCAGGACGCTCTCGGCAGCATCGGCAGCGTCGTTGAAATACATGTCGTGCACCACTGGCGGCTCGTTGTCGACGATGGCCCCCGTGGGAGCATAGGTGTCGATGAGCAGTCTTGTGTAGCGACCGTTGACCATTGTCGATGAGTTGTCCTGGTGGGCGTAGAAGCTGATGAGGCCCGTGGTGCCTGTCACGCTCTCTACATAGCGCGGTATGGTGATTTGGGCGGTCATCACGCCCTTCACCACGCGGCCCTTTACTTGTGCGAGCATGTTGCGCGGATAGTACACATCGCGGGTGGTCTTGGTGCCGTTGAAGTTTTGGGTGGCTTGGATATAGCGGGTTTCGCGGTCGTAGAGCGTGAAGTAGCCGTCGCCATTGAAGCTGGTGTCGACACTCTTGAGGTCGCTTTTCATCACCTTGGCCTCGACGGTGATCGTGCGCAAGGGCATGATGCTGAATCCTGTGCTCTCGGTGATGTTGCGGCCGTCGATTTTTGAAATCTTGAAATAGGGCTTGGGGTAGTTCACCTTGATGGCCGGGTCGCCCAGCAGCAGAAACGACATCTTGTTGAGATTGTAGGACGAGGTGCGCCCTGCAGGCTGCTTGCAAGCCATGTAGGCATCGCCTATGCGTGGATATTGACCCGTTTTGCCGAAGGCAAACATGGCATTGATAAACAGACGGTTGAGTGCATCGTTGTCGCTTGCGTTCACCGTGCGGGCCGAGGTTACCATGGCGATGACCCCGCCGTCGGGCTTGTGAAACATGATTTCGCCCACGCCACGGGTCTCACTGTCGTAGCGGGCAATGTCGCAGCAGGCGGTGGTCATGATGGGCAGGTGCTCGTTGACGCAGTGCTCGGCATCGGTCTGTGTCCAAAGGTGGCTTGAGCGGCCAAACGAGATGGGACCGGCATGGCCCACGTAGGTTGCAAAATACTGGCCCGTGTTGAACATCTGTGAGATGTGGCGCTTGGCCTCTACGGCCGTATAGGTTTCGGCACTCTGACCTGGCTCGGCAAGCTCGGTGGCCACGGGATACATCGACACATAGGCACGGTCGGTATTGAATCCCACGCCCAGCTCCTGGTTGATGAGCTGCAATGCACCCTCGGCCTGGAACACGTGCAGCGTGTTCTCGCTGAACTGGATGTCGTCGGCCCAGAACATGGCGTTGTCGCGCCAGGGACCGTAGTCGGGATTTTCCACATAGTTCAGGAGCTTGTCGACGTCGCTGGTGGCCTCGTCGACAGTGGCCGACGGGATGCGGCCCACCCCGAGCCGCAATGCCGATGTGCTCATGTTGCTGCCCGAGTTGTCGTCGAGCATGCCGTAGAAGTCGTCGCACACGTAGGAGTAGCTCTCGTCGCTGCTGTTGTCGCTCTCATAGGTGAGCACCGTGTTGGCTTTTTTCGACACCAGCGAGCGGTTGTCGTAGGTGCCGCAGCCCAGCAGCAGCAAGTAGCGGAATGTGCTCTTGTCGCGGTCATAGAACATCTTGTTCATCAGTCTGATGGCCATGGCATCGGGTGTGCCGCTCGAGAACTCGTTGAACACTTTCTCCTGGTCCACTACCAGCACACGCCAGTCGTCGACCTTGGCATGCATGTTGGCGATGCGTTGCGCCTGCTGCATGAAGGGCTTGCAGGTGACGATGACCATGTGGGGGGTGGCCTCGCCGTGAATGTTCTGGTTGTCGACGGCCTCCCAGCCGGATATGCACATCAGGGTGTCTTGTGGATTGAAGGCGATGTACTGACTGCTGCGCAGGTCCTGCCCTGGAGTGAACCCGTGCACGATCGTTGTGCCTGCTGCTGCTGTGCTGTCGGCTATGACGTAGGTCGTGTAGTCGCAACGCTTGGGCGCGGCCGGGTCGTCGATGTTCCACACCACCAGGTTGCCGCCAGCCACGTCTTGAAGCTCAATGCGGTCGGTGTCGGTAAGGTTGGCAAAGCCCATGCGCACCTGGCTCTGGCCGCGGGGTATGGCATTGCTGTGATAGTAGGTGAGCATCACATAGTCGAGGTTGGCATTGGTCACTTGTCCGGTTGTGCTTATTCCCAATCGCACCTTGCCCGTCTCGCTGTGACCTCTTGGCGTTACTTGCCCCAGGGTTGTGGCGCTGTTGTAGTACACAGTGGTCGAGGTCGAGGCATAAATTTTGTTGGTTGTCGGTGAGTAGGCTACCGTGTCGGTGTAGCCGCCCATGTCGATGTAGGTGTAAATGTTGGCAAGGGCCGATACCTTGGCCCCCACGCTGGTATAGGTAAGTACAGGTGTGCCGCCCACAAGACCTGGCAGCTTGAAGCCGAAACTTGTCTCGGCCGATGCGATGTCTTCGCCCAGCAGCGTCTTGCCCGAGCTGCCGGGACTTGTGAGCTCTTGCTCGTGCAGGCAATAGTCGAGACTTGTGGCGCGGGGCATGGTGCCCATCGTGAGGCTTGTGGGGGCTGTCTCGATGGTATCCTCGGTGCCTGCCTCCTCGGTGAGAAAGTAGCAGCCCCTGGTGGCATAGGGGTTGATTTTGCGTGTGTAGTGCGGCACTTTGGTGCGTGGGTCGGCTATCTCGGCAGTGAGCGGGCCGCGCCCATAGAAGCATATCTTGTCGCCGTATCTTGCCACGGGCACCATCGTCAAGTCGTCGGGGGCCTTGCCGTCGAGCACCTCGCTCAGCACGTTGCCTCCCCTGCCGTACACCCTCACCTTCTCGGGCGACGAGAAGCCCATGGCCTTGAGCTCGTCGCTGGTGAGCTGGTAAACACCCGATTCAGCTACCGATATTTTCACCCATTTTCCCGAAGCCAGTTTTGACGTCGAGGCATAGTTGGAGGCATTGAACCCGAAAGCGGCTATTGCCGTTGCACAGGCAAGCAGCCCGATGCACAAGGCTCTTGCAACGACAGGGTGGTGTATCATAGAATTATTAATTTTCACTGGACATTGATTGATATTGATAGTTAATGATATGTGTGTGCAACACATCATAACAATAACGCGTTTTCCCCCCTCGATATTGTAACAACGGGGCGCATAATTGCAGACTCTTGCAGCAAACAACGGGGGCCGGCAGCTCGGTCGGCACCTTCTGTGTGCCCCGTTGCTGTCGGCCCCCCCTGCTGTGTGTTGGTGCTCTTGTGTGATGCTACTTGCTGCGCTTGTAGTTGTCGACTACAATGAGATCGCAAATGGGTGTGCCTCCGTAGTCGTTGCCCGCCTCATAGGTGCCAAAGCACTTGTAGAGCCCGGCAGCCACGCGCGAGCCGTTGTCGCCCGCGAGGTCCCACGTGTAGGGGAAGGTGCTCACTCGCTTGTGCCACACAAGCCGGCCGGTGGCATCGGTCACCTTCAGCGTCACGGTGGGCGACTGTGCGAGTTGGCTGTCGATGTTGAAAGTCGCCTTGTCGACGGCAGGGGTCTCCTGCACGCTTATGCTGGCTTGACTCGCCTGGCCCACGACAAAGCTCAAGGTGCGGCTCGTGTGATTGCCGGCGATGTCATAAACCGTGTAGGTGAGCGTGTGGCGACCGCTCGTGAGTGAGTGCATGGGCAGTGCAATGTCGAGTTGCCGGCCGTTGTCGCTCAAGGTGGCATAGTTGCCTACGCTTGTATACGATGTGGTGCCGTCGAGCATGAGCGACATGCTCTGGCCCACCGAGGTGTCCTGGGTGTTGATAGCCACATCGTCGCTGGCCTTGATGTAGAGTGTCGACGAGGAGGGTATCAAGTCGGTCTCGGGGCTGGTGTCCTCGTCGTTGAAATACATTGCCTCAATCACAGGTGCCGCATTGTCGGTCACGGCGTGGGCAGGGTCGTTGGCGGCTATTGTCAGGCCGGCATAGTCGCCATTCACCATCTCGGCAGTGCCGTCGTTGTGGGCATATACCTTGATGAGTGCGTTCTGGCCATCGGCATCGGCCATGTCGGGCACGATGAGCGTGGCAGTGAACTGGCCGTTCACCACCTTGCCCTTCACCTGCGAGAGCACTGTGCGCGGGTAGTAGATCACGCGTTCCACGCTGCGGCGGTTCTCGCGCAGTGTGATGGTGTCGTACACCTCTTTGCCGCTGTAGAGCGTGGCATAGGCATCACCGTTGAAGCCCGTGTCGACGGCGCTGCCGTCGGCCTTCATCACCTGTGCGCTCACGGTGAACGTCTGCTTGGGATACACGGTCACCGTTGCAGCGGGCGTGGCAACGCTGGTGCCAGCCACTGCTTGCACCTTGAAGTGCGGTTTGGGATAGTTGATCTTCATGGCCGGGTCGCCCAGCAGCAAAAACGACATCTTGTTGTGGTCGCTCGTTGTGCCAAACGAGCGCTTGGCGGCCTTGTAGGCATCGCCCAGGCGCGGCATGGTGCCGGTGGCCCGATAGGAGAACATGCCGTTGATGAAGGCACGGTTCAGCGCGTCGTTGCCGTCGGCATAGACGTCGCGGGCCGAGGTGAGCATGGCGATGGCGCCTCCGCCCACTTGGTGAAACATGGCTTCGGCTATTCCGCGGGTGTTGCTGTCGAAGCGGGCAACGTCGCAGCAGGCGGTGGTCATGATGGGCAGATGCTCGTAGAGGTGCGAAGTGACGTCGCTCTGTATCCACAGTTTCCCGTAACGTGAGAAGTTGGTGGTGCCGGCATGCCCCACAAAGGTGGCAAAGTACTGCCCCTTCTCAAGCATGTCGACCACGTGCCGCTTGGCGCCTGCAGCCGAGAGTATTCGCTTGTCGGCCGACGCCGATGGCTCGGCCAGCAGGGTGCCGCGATAATACATCGATATATAGGCCTTGTCCATAAACATGCCTGTGGCCAGGCTGTCGGTCATCATGTTGGCTACGCCCTCGGCCTGGAAGGGGTGCAGACCGTCGTCGAGGTCGGTGTCGTCGGCCCAGAACGAGGCATTGTTGCGCCACACCCCGTAGTCGGGATTCACGACATAGCTCACAAGCTTGTCGACGTCGGTCTTGGCTTCGGCCACCGTGGCCGAGGGGATGCGCCCCACACCTATGCTAAGCAGGTCGCTCGAAATGTCGTAGCCCGAGTTGTCGTCGAGCAAGCCAAAGAAGTCGTCGGTCACATAGGAGTAGTTCTCGTCGTTGCTGCAATCGGTCTCAAAGGTGATGAGCCGGTTGGCCTTGTCGGCCGAGAGGCCGCGGTTGTCGTAGGAGCCGCAGCCCAGCAGCAGCATGTAGCGGAACTTGCTCTTGTCGCGGTCATAGAACATCTTGTTCATGAGTCGCAGTGCCATGGCGTCGGGAGTGCCGCTCGAGAACTCGTTGAACACCTGGTCCTGGTCGAGCACGAGCACTTGCATGTGGTCCTCGTTGTAGTGCATCTGTGCTATGCGTTGGGCTTGATCGAGAAAGTGCTTGTTGGTGACAATGACCATATCGGGGGTGGATGCGCCGTGTATGTTTTGGTTTTCAACAGGTGCCCACCCGGCTATTTGCATGAGTGTGTCGAGTGGATTGAAAACGACATATTGTGCCCAGTTCTTGTCGATGCCGGGAGCGAAGCCATACACTTGTGCGGCATTTCCCGTGGCGTCGGCAGTGGCGTGCACAGCGCAGTCGTAGCGCACCGGCGAGGCGGGGTCGTCGATATTCCACACCACCAGGTTACCCCCATTGTTGTCCGCGAGTTCAATCAAGTCGCTGTCTGCCTGGTTGTTGATGCCCATGCGCAGCTGGCCGTGCGAGCCCAGGGCGATGTTGTTGTCGTGCCAGTAGGTGATGATGAAGTAGTCGAGATAGGAGCTGGTGACCGAGCCGTTGGGCGAGTAGAGGCTCACCTCAAGTTTGCCTTTCTCGTTGTATTTCTTGGGGGTGACGGCCGTGCTGGGCGAGGCATAGTTGTAGTAGATGAATGACGACGACGGCGCATAGATCTTGGACGACGACAGCGTGTAGCCCAGCGTGTCGGTGCTGCCGTCGACGTGCAGGTAGGCGCGCACGTAGGTCGAAGCCGTGCATGCTGCCGCCAGGCACGTGTTCACCACGATGGGAGTGCCTGGCTTGAGGCCTTTGAGCTCGTAGTCGAATGTGCCATTGGCATTGTTCAGCGTTTCGCCCAGCAAGTCCTTGCCCGATGAGCTGGGCGATTGCAGCTCTTTCTCGTGCACATAGTAGTCGAGGCTCGTGGAGCGCACTGTAGTGGCCGTGTTCTCGGCTACAGCGGCAGTGGCCACGGTGGCCTCTGTGCTGTTCTCCTCGGTCAGGAAGTAGTAGCCCAGGGTGGAGTAGGCGTTGTTCTGCCTTGTGTAGCGCGGCGACGACGAGAGCTGGTCGACGGGCGTCATGGCCACGGGTCCGTTGCCGTAGAAGCATATTTTGTTGTTTTGACGGGTCACGGGCACCTTTACCAGGTCGTCGTAGGTCTTGCCGTCGAGCACCTCGCTCAGCATGTTGCCTCCCGAGCCATACACGCGCACCTGCTGGGGCGAGTCGAAGCCCATCTCCTTGAGCTGGGTGTAGGTGAGCTCATAGACTCCCGATTGCGGCAGGGCGATCTTCACCCATTTGCCCGTGGCCAGCTTCGACTTGCTGGCAAAGTGCGATGTGCTCAGCGCCATTGCCGGCAGCATCGTTGCGCCGCCAGCGAGCAGCGCAAGGGCCAGTTTTCTTATGCCAGATGATGATATATGCATGCTCATTTTTTAGCTGTTTTTATTTCAAAAAAAACTATTGTTTCTATTTAATCCTTATTTTCAGCGATGGCTTGCCGCCTATGGTGGCAGTGAGGTTTTGGCCTATCGTGAGCACGTGCGACTTGCTGTTGTCGATGTTGACGATGATGTCGCCCATCTTGATTGTGAAGTAGGTGCTCACCAGCTCAATCATGTGGTCGAAGTCGTGGCTCATTCCGGCGGTCGAGGTCGTGGCCACAATTGCGTCGTTGATGGCAACGGCGGTCTCGATGCTCTCGGGCATGTCGCTCCAGGGCATGTAGTTGCCCAGCATCACGGCGCCGTCGAAGGCTGTGAACCGCGCATCGCCTCTGTCGTCAACGTTGTCGCCGCAGGCCTCGACTGCCACACATGCCGCCACGCTGTCGTAGTAGCGGTGGGCAAAGCGGCTGGCCACATTCTTGCCCAGGCGGTTCACCCGCAGCGCGATGGCAGGATGCATTACAAATCGCGGGGCAAAGTCGGGCACAAAGAATGGCTTGTTGCTCAGCAGTATCGATGAGTCGGCCATGAGCCTTATTGCCACATGGCTTTCGGCCTGGTCGTTGCAGTTTCCTGTGATGCCTATTACTTTCACGTTTGTATGATGATGATCGGGTCGCCCGGCGTTATTTTTTATTCATATATTTTTTTTCTTCCATGCGGTAGTACATGAGTGCCAGGTGTGCGTAGATCGATGTGTTCTGTATCACGATGTCGCTGGGGGCCTTGATGCGATAGGGGGTGAAATTCCATATTGCCTTCAGCCCGCTCTCGATAGCGGTGTTGGCTGCCTCCTGTGCATGTTCGACTGGCACTGCAAGCACTGCAATCGACACGTTGAACTGCTGCTGGCAGCGATGCAGCTCGTCAAGGCTGTAGACGGGGATGCCGCATATGCTTGTGCCCACCAGCTCGGGGTTGATGTCGAAGCCTGCCACGATGTTGAGCCCGTATTGGGAGAGGCCCACGTCTTGCATCAAGGCGGCTCCCAGGCTGCCTGCGCCTATCATGAAGGCGTTGTGCTTGCGCTTGAAGCCCAGGAAGTCTACCAGCTCGCGCACGAGCGAGTGCACCTCGTAGCCTATGCGCGTCTTGCCCTTGATGTTGAGAAACGACAAGTCCTTGGCGATTTGCGAGGCGTCGACGTTGATTTCCTTGGCAATCTGTGTCGACGACACATATTCTATGTGCTGGTTGTCGAGCATTTTCACATAGGCCAAATACCAAGGTAGCCGTCTGAGTGTGGGCTCTGGTAGCATCACCCTGCCTCCTGTATTTCTTTCCTCACTCATTGTCGCGACATTCCTTTCATTATGCTTTGTGGCTTAGTACAAATGACTTGCAAAATTAATGAAAATTATTAAAATTGCAAAATCACGTCTTTGTCACTGAGCCGTCACTGCAATTTTCTTGGCTTTTGTTGCCTCTTGCTCTCCGTTGGTGGTCACGGTTGCCTTGTAGATGTAGATGCCGCGTGGCACGCGCGCGCCGCCGTAGTCGGTGAGGTTCCAAGTGATGGGGAATGTGGTGAACATGTTGCTGCGTCCTGTCTCGGTCGAGCTCCATATCTTGCGGCCCAGCAGGTCGTAGATGTCGATGGTGACCGTGAGGGTGGCGTCGGGCCGGTTATGCTTTACATAGAAGTTGGCCTCCACACTGGCAGGATTGGCGTCGCTGTACACGTCGTAGATGTCGGGCTTGAGACCGCTCTCAACAAAGAACGTGATGGTCTTCTCGGCCGAGTTGTTGAACACGTCCCAGGCCTTGAGCTTGAGGGTATGGTTGCCGTTGGCCAGGTTGCTCAGCTGGTAGCTTATCGTGCCTGCAGTGCCGTCGCCGTTGCTCGTGGCCGCGGGCGTGAAATAGGACGTCACGTCGTCGAGGGTGGTGTTGTCGTCGAGCGTGAGCGTGATGGAGTGCCCTATGCCGCTTGTCGACAGGTTGATGCCCGACTCGTCGGCTATCGAGGCTATCACCAGCGGCGACTCGTTGACCTCGTCGCCGTCGTTGAAGTTCTCCGAGTTCAAGCCCAGGTAGTCGATGCTGGGGCCTATTGTGTCGGTCACCACGCTGTCGTCGTAGCCATAGATGTAGAAGTCGCTGTTGCTGCCTTGCGCCTCAATCGAACCGCCATTGTAGGCCTTGCTGTTGAGCTTGGTGTTGTCGTAGGCATAGAGGCTTATGAGCGATGGGCTGTAGTTGTCGTAGGTGGCCATGATCTCGCTTGGCACGGTGAGCTTGAACTCGAAGCGACCGTTTCTCACGGTGTCGACTTTCACTGCCAGCTTGTTGGGACGGTCGAGGTAGACGTATTTCTCGCCGTTCTGGCCATATCCGTGAGTTTCCACACTTTGCTCGCTGTCGTAGAGCGTGGCAATTACAGGGCCGTTGAAGTCGGTGTCGTTGCCCTTGGCATCGGTCACCTTGCCGGCAAAGGTGAGCAATTGGCGTGCCTGAAACACGGGCATGTTGTTCTCGCTCACCTGCTGCCCGTTGATGCTTTCCACCTGTATCTTGTAGGTAGGAATGGCGGGGCGCATGGCTGGGTCGCCCAGCAAGAAGTAGGGCAGGTTGTTGCGGTCGCCGCCCGATGCCGTGGCCTGCCGGTAGGCGTTCTTGCCCAGTCGCATGATGTCGCCCAATCGCAGGGGCAGCCCGTCGGCGTCTTTGGCAAAGGTGTAGTTAGCCACATGGCTGTGCAAGCGGCCGTTGTTGTCTTCATACACCAGCCGCGGCGGACACACGATGGCAATCACGCCACCGCCCGTGGTGAGAAACAGCTTCTCGCCGCCCGACTTGGCGATGGCGTCGAAGCGGGCAAACTCGCAGGTGGCTGCGTAGAATATGGGTTGGTGCTTGTAGTAGAAGTTGGTCGTGAGGTCGGTTGTGGTGATGATACCCTCGCCTGTGAGCACGTTGGGGCTGCCGTGACCCGTGTAGTTCCACCAGGCCACGCCCTCGTCGAGCAGGCGGTACATCTTGGTGCGGGCGTCGGGGTAGGTGCGGCCGCCGCCCGAGCTCAAGGCTGTGAAGGCGTCGGTATACACCTTGTTGTATATCATGTCGGCTCCGCCGTTTTTCTTCTCGTTGACGATTGTGGTCTCGGCTTGTTTCATGTGTATGCCATAGTCCTCGTCGTCGGCCACATCGAGCACGTTGGTCTTCCAAGCCCCGTTGTCGGGGGTGGTTACATATTTCACCAGCTTGTCGACAGCCAGCCGGGCCTCGCTCACGCTCCTCACGGGCATTCGCCCTATGGCAATGCTCAAGTCGTTGTACTGGAAGGGAGAGCCCGAGTTGTCGGCCAGAATGGCAAAGGGGTCGTCGCTGGTGAACGAGGCGGTCTCGTTGTCGCTCAGCTCGGTTTGCCAGGTGAGCAGCATGGGGTAGGAGATGGCTTGCACCGAGTTGGTGAGCTGGCGGTTGTCGTAGCTGCCGCCCCCGAAGAGCAACAGGTAGCCCAGCTTGTGGCCCTGGCTGTCGGTGCCGCGGTCGTAGAAGCACTTGGCAAGCATGCGATAGGCCATGGCATCGGGGGTGCCGCTCGAGAACTCGTTGAACACGTCGTTCTGGTCAACCACCAGCACGCGCATCGAGTCGACGCTCTCGTGCAGGGCTGCCACGCGGCGGGCCTGGGCGAGGTAGGCGCTGGGCGAGATGATGATCATGTCGGGGGTGGCCTCGCCGTGTATGTTCTGATTTTTCACAGTCCCCACCATCGAGGGCGTGGGAAAGGTGGCGTCCTGGTCAAAGGCAACGTATTCACGGTTGCCCGACTGTGCGGGCGAAAAGGTGACTGTGCTGCCGCTGAGTGATGTGTTCATCTCGATGGGCTGGTGACTCACGGTCACGTCCCACACGTGAGTGCCGGCGTTGCCGCCGCTCAGCTGGAACTGGTCGCTCACGTCGCCGCTGTACTGGCCCCAGCCTATCGTGCCGCCGCTCAGTGCCAGGTTGCGCTGGTAGTTGACGGTGATGTAGTTGAGCCGTGCCATATACAGGGTGTAGATGGGCGAAAACGACAAGGTGTAGGTGAGGCTTGTGGTGCCGCTCAGTGTGAAACTGTTGACAAAGGTGCCATACTTGTAATGCTCGTGAGCAACATCGGTCACGGTGTTGATGTTCAAGCTGTTGGAGGCTCGTGTACCGTTGTACTGTGCGGTGACTGTTGCACCGGTTGTAACGTTGCCGGTGGCATAGGTCTTGGCGGCGAAGTTGGTGAGCACGTTTACCGTGCCGCCGTCGGTCAAGCCGTCGAGTGTGAACTTGAAGGGTTGCGTAGTGGTGTAGCGAAAGTCCTCGCCCAGCAGCTGCCGCCCGGTTTCGCCCGGATTCACCAGCTCCTCCTCATGAAACTCTCGCCCGGTGACGGTGTTGATCACCTTGCCGCTGCCCAGGCTTGCGCTCGACTCGGCAATAGCCACGTCGCTGTAGCGGCTGTCGTCGGTCACAAAGTAGTAGCCTGCTGTGGCATATGGGTTTTGTTCCTGCACATAGTTCACAGCTCCGCTCTGCGCTTTCCACTTGATATTGCCCTGGCCGTAAAACAGCAGCTTGCTGCCCGTGCGCACCACAGGCACCTGTGGCAGGTCGTCGGGGATGTCGCTTGTGAGCTGCTCGCTCATGGCACCGCCCCCGAAGCCGAACACGTGCACCTTGCTCAAGTCGCCCAGGCCCCATTTCTTGGCTTCGCTGGCCGTGATTTGATACATGCCGTTGCCGCTCACCTTGATTTTCACCCATCGGCCCGTGGCCAGTTTCGAGGTGTCGGCACGTGTGCCGGCTGGAAATGCCCCTGCACTCGTGGCGATGACTGCACACAGTGCAACGAGGACTATCGTCTTGACTGACATGCCTGAATGACGTCGTGTCTGTTGGTCCATATTTTTTCCTTTCACTGCTTTGTCTTGTTGCAATATAACACATTCGGAATCCAGCTTCTGCCCCTGTCAGGCATGACAGCACGGTATTCCTTATCTATATTTTAACGTTGCAGGCGGTGTTTTATTGTGGCAATTTCATTTCATGTCCTCCTCTTCTACACTCTACTTTTCGTGGACCAGAAGAAAAAATTTGGTCAATTCGTTGGAAAGTTGTAATTTTGCAGTCGATTTCCGAAAGGCTCGACTAAGCGGTGGTGCCTTTTCCCCACACAGGATGATGAGCATCGCCCGCCGCACGGTATAACTTGTAATACAATGTTTAAATAAATGTACGCAATTGTAGACATTCAGGGACAGCAGTTCAAGGCCGAGCAGGGCAAGACACTGTATGTTCACTATCTCGGCGACGAGAAGAAGGAAGGCGATTCAGTAGAATTCGACAAGGTCCTGCTCGTTGACGCCGACGGTGCCGTCAAGGTTGGTGCACCTACCGTCGAAGGTGCAAAGGTTGTTTGCGAGGTAAAGACTCCCCTCGTGAAAGGTGAGCACGTGATCGTTTTCAAGAAACGTCGCCGCAAGGGCTATCGCCGTCTCAACGGCCATCGCCAGATGTTCACTCAGCTTGTGATTAAAGAAGTTATTGCTTAACCCCTAAAATTTTAAAGATTTATGGCACATAAAAAAGGTCAAACCAGTTCAAGGAACGGTCGCGAGTCGCAAAGCAAGCGACTGGGCGTTAAAATTTTTGGTGGTCAATTTGCCAATGCCGGCAGCATCATTCGCCGTCAGCGTGGCACCGTGCATCGTCCCGGCACCAACGTGGGCATGGGCAAGGATCATACACTCTATGCGCTGGTGAGCGGAACTGTCGAGTTCCAGCATCGTGCAGGCCACACCTATGTGAACGTGGTTGCTGCTCCAGCTGCCCAAGAGAGCGAGAAGAACTAAAATCGTGCATTGCCCGCGCTGCTGCGTGGGCACGGCACATGAAATGTTTATAGGCAACCCACCCTGCCATAGGGGTTGGGTTGCTTTTTTACATTTATGGGCCAAGGCACAATAATTGCCGCAATTTTGAGTTATTATTGTTGTAGCATTATAAATATTTTTGATTGATGAAACTTACCAAGACGTTGATACTCGTCTCCTTGGCTATGGCGGGCACACTGGCCGCCCAGGCCGACGACGACATTAAGAACACCGAGTTCAACCCAGTAACCACGGGCGTGACTTCGCTTGGCATCACCCCCGATGCCCGTGGAGCCTCGATGGGCGACTTGGGTGTGGCTACCGACCCCGATGTGAACTCTCAATTCTGGAATCCAGCAAAATATGCCTTCGCCTACAGCACCGCAGGCGCATCGCTCTCCTACACCCCCTGGTTGCGCAAGATTGTGAACGACATCTACCTGGCCAACCTGGCGGGCTACTGGAAAATAGGCGGTGGCGACAACCAGGCCGTGAGTGCCTCGATGCGCTACTTCTCGCTGGGTGAGATACAGATGACTGGTGACCAGGGCAGCAACATAGGCAGCATCAACCCCTATGAGATGGCAGTCGACGTGGCCTACTCCCGCAAGCTTTCAGAGAAATTCTCGATGGCCGTGGCCCTGCGCTACATCTACTCCAACCTGGGCTACAGCGAGTACTCGTCGACCGAGGGCACCACGGGTGCGTCGGCCTTTGCTGCCGACATCGCCGGCTACTACACTACCTATCCCGTGATAGGCCGCAACGAGTGCCAGTGGTCGCTGGGATGGAACCTGTCCAACATTGGCTCCAAGGTGTCTTATGACCACGGCGACAACCCGGCTTTCCTGCCCGCCAACCTGCGCATAGGCACAGCTTTCACCTTCCCGCTGGCCGACTATCACAATCTCACCGTCTCGCTCGATGCCAACAAGCTGCTCGTGCCGGCCAAGCCGCGTCTGTCGGACTACAGCGGCGAGGAATCGGAGTCAAAATATGAAGAAGACTTGCAGAAGTGGAAAGACAAGAGCTCGATATCGGGCATCTTCGACTCCTTCGACAAGGACTGGGCCAAGCGCATCACCGAGTCGATCGGTCTGGAATATGCCTACAACCAGCAGTTTTTCTTGCGTGCCGGTTACTTCCACGAGAGCAAGTTTAGCGGCAATCGCCAGTACTTCGGCATGGGTGCAGGTTTTGCGCTCAATGTGATAAAAATCGACGCCAGCTACATGATAGCCACTGCCCAAAACAGCCCGCTCGACCAGACGCTGCGTTTCACCCTCTCGTTTGACCTCGACGGCATCAAGGGTCTCTTTGGCCGCCGTTAAAATCCATATTGCGCACAGCTATGGCAAGAATAGGAATGGGATATGACGTGCACCGCCTTGTGGCGGGACGCGACTTGTGGCTGGGTGGGGTGAAAATCGACCACACCATGGGCCTGCTGGGCCACAGCGACGCCGATGTGGCCATTCACGCGCTGTGCGACGCTCTGCTGGGCGCTGCATGCCTGCGCGACATAGGCTATCACTTCCCCGACACCGACCCTCGATACAAGGGCATCGACAGCCGCAAGCTCCTGCGCGAGGTGGCCCGCCTGTTGCGCGAGCAGGGCTACCGCCTGGGCAATTGCGACATCACTATATGTGCCGAGCGGCCCAAAATCAATCCTCACATTCCTGCCATGCAGCAGCAGCTGGCTGCCTGCCTGGAGTGTGAACCGGGCCAGGTGAGCATCAAGGCCACCACCACCGAGCGGCTGGGCTTCACTGGCCGCGAGGAGGGCATCGCGGCCTATGCCGTAGCCCTGATCGAAACCATCTGAGCAAGAGATACCTAAAAATACATTCTTTAGAAGATCCTATTGTCGGCTGTGTAAGGTTATAGGCCAGCCGAAGAGCGCAAACTTTACCAACCGCGTCATGGCTTATTAATAAAGTATAATGCACAGAAAATCTTCAAAGAGATTTGGAAACTCAAATATTGAGAAATTATGAAGGTGTTAAGATTCATCGTAATACCACTTTTGGTATTTTTATTGGCTTGTGGTCGCCTGATCATGAGAAACAGCAATTCAGACGGTCATGACTCTAATGAGAAAGATTCAATTGTGGCCTATTCTGATAAAAGATATTTGCGAGATATAAAAAAGTCTGATAATATTGATTTGAGTGAATTTGCTCAGGCAATACTAAAGATTTTTATCTCTACAACCAGTGAAGCTGGTTTCAAGGTTGGCAGTGACGATGAGGTCATAATTTCTGTTTATGTTTCGGGTGACACCTGCCATTTGGGGTTTTCAGCCTTTGATTTTGATGATAGTGGCTTCAACTACTCACCAAGCGGATATAGGGGAATGGCAACATTTGATGGACATAAAATTTACGTATTCGGTGATAATTGCAGTTCAATTTATTCAATTAAGAGTAAATTTTTAGGTTATTACGAATCTCCAGGTGATGAGAAGTCTATAGAATTCGACCCTATACATTGGAGTATTTGTGTTGACGCCAAAAGGGGCGTTTTGTTGATGGATGAGACAGAACAGTATTGGGATAAAAACCTTTATCCAGGCATATTGCCAAAACTGGCGAAATTGACAGAAAAATATTTGGCGGAAACTTAAATACTATTTTGATTTATCGTGAGAGTAAACAGGAAATGACTCTATTTGCCTACATACAAGCAATGAGTGGCCTCTCCTCATGGGGAGCATGACTGATATGAAAAATAGAATTTATATATATTTGGTTTCGGCATGTGTCATGACAATGCTTGCATCGTCGTGCAGACACATAAAGACCAAAGTGCTCTAGAGCAGTTACAAGAAGTACAAAACCTTCAACGAATACACGATGAAAGGTGAAGGAGTCCCGTGCGACACACCGTTTGTCTACGTGAAAGCGTCGGACGATAAGATATTCGTCCCGTCAAACGGTGTGGGGCAGGAGATGCTCTACCAATACTATCCTGACAGAAAATACTGGAGCAATAAGATGGATTGTGACGGGTCGATATATTACATGTTCTTTTTCAACGACACAATTATTGAGCAGGAATTGTCGTTTTGCTCTGGCTGTGGAGAAGTGATGACGAATCAAGTCTCCGGCAATAAAAGACGGCAAACCGGTGAAGTGCTGGCATTATGTGGTGTTTGTGCCAAGTTAGCCTTTGCCTCTGTGCCCGGCTGAATGCATTTTGCCTTGTTTTATCACAGCGCTGATTATTGGCATTGGCAATCAATCAGGTGGTGTGGCGGCGCAGTGCTGGTGGAGATTTTTTTGATTGCGGGCGTTTTTTCCTTTGGGGATGTCGTGAAGTATTGCTAAATTTGAAGTGCTACTTGACACGAAAATTTGACTTGAATATGAAAAAATGCATTGCAGCGCTTGCCCTTGGGGCCTTCATGGCCTTGCCAGCCAGGGCAGGCATTATGATTGGGACGACCGAGTATGCTGCCGACACGCTGTTTCGGCGTCAGCTGGGTCCTGGCATCGTCAACACTATAATCCGCATCCCCGACTATCCCCTCAATGTGTACTTGCTTGAGGCCGACATGAGCAACCCCTACAACCGTGTCGAGACCACGGTAGGGCAGGGCAGGCTGGGTAGCCTGGAACTGCTCACTGCTGCTGCCAAGCGCGTGAGCACCTCGTCAAAGCGGGTAGTGGCTGGCTGCAATGCCAACTTCTGGTGCGTGAGCTCGCAAAGCGATGCCGCCTACATGCTGGGCAGCCCCTATGGTGCCGTGGTGAGAAACGACACCACCTATCTCAATACCAACAACGTCAACGACACGTGGGACGGCGGCCCCTCGCGCACGGGTGCCGTGGCTATCGACCACAACAAGCAGCTCTATATGGGCCATTTCACGTGGAAGGCCGCAGTTGCTGCCGCCAAACTTGGTACTGCATTGGAAATCAACAAGGTGAACCGGCGCAACCTTGACAATGAGATGTGCCTGTGGAATGAGGCCTACGGCCGCACGCGCGAGTTTGAAGACGACTGGACCTCGGCAGGCGCAAGAGGCACCAACAATGCCGACAATTACTATCTCGACTTTGCCCAAGGCAGCGGTTGGAATGTGAACCGGGCCATGACAATGGTCGTGAAGAAGGTTGTGACCGATGCCGACCGCCTCACGCTGGGCAACTACACGGCGTGTATCACGGCCACAGGCTCCTACAAGGCCAAGATGCGTGCCCTGGCTGTGGGCGACACCATCACCGTCACTCAGGGTTGGACGACCAGCGAGCCCGACGCCCAGGCTGTGGCACCGTGGATCGAGAACATGGTCGAGGGCAATGCCCCCGTCATGCACCATGGCCAGCTCACCAGCCGCAACACCGACGAGTCCTACAACTCCCAGGTGTATTCCCGCACGGGCTATGGCGCCAGTGCCGATGGCAGAAAACTCTACATGATAGTCATCGACAAGAGCAAGAGCGCACTCTACGGCCAGTCGGCCGGTTGCTCGACCACTGTGATGTGCAACATCTTGCAGAGTCTTTTCCCCGACATCAGCGAGGTGGTGAATTTCGATGCCGGCGGCTCGGCCCAGATGCTGGTCGACGGCAAGATTGTCAACACCACAACCGAGAGCATTCCGCGCGCAGTGGCTACAGGGTGGTTTCTGGAGTCGACAGCGCCGGCCGACAGTGTTGTCGCCAGCATTCAGTTTGCCGACCCCCAGCTTCGGCTGCCCATCTATAGCAGCTACACACCTCAAGTCATAGGCTACAACCAGTATGGCGACATTGTGAACGAGCATCTCGCCGGGTTCACGCTCAGTTGCGACAGCACGCTGGGTACAGCCAGCGGCAGCCAGTTCACAGCCAGCGGCACGGCAACACGTGGCCTGCTCACGGCCAGCTACCATGGCCTCGTGGCCACATTGCCTGTCACCACCATGCCTGCCCAGCCCGCCATAGCATCGCGCTCGTTGCTGGTCGACGGGCGGTCGTGGCTGTTGCCCGTGACTGCTACAGTCGATGGTGTGACCTATCACTACGATTCTTCGCGGTTGGATTGGAAGGTCGAGGATGAGTCGGTGGCCAGCGTGACCAGTGGCAAGATTAGGGGCTTGGCCAACGGCACCACCCGTGTGATGTGCCGCATAGGTGAACTGGCCGACACAGCTGCGGTGACGGTAGAGATGGCCGACAGTGCCTATTTGCACCAGCGTTTCGACGGCTGGACACTCAAGGGCTCAGGCGCCAGCAGCTTGTCGCTCTCGGCCTCAGGCGTGCTCAGCTACACCTATACAGCCTCGCGCGCGCCCTACATCAAGCTGCTCAAAGATGTCACCTTCTACAGCCTGCCCGATACCGTGGGCTTGACCTTTACCAGCAGCGTGCCGCTCGACTATGTGCAGGTCGACGTGCGCAATGCTTCGACAACGTCGGCCAACTACCAGAAATTTGACAACAACGGCTCAGGCTATGAGGCGGGCCGCAGCTACACGGTGAAGGTCGACCTCGACGGCATGGGCGGCGCTGGCCAGTTGACAACCTATCCGTTGACGGTGAAGGAATTGCGATTTGGCATTGACAAGAGCAAGGCCACCACGGGAGAGCAAAGTCTTGTCGTCGACAGCTTCTATGGTCACTACCAGTTGCCGGCTCGCGGCGATGTGAACGGCGACGGAGTGGTGAATCAAAGCGACGTCACGGCATTGATTTCCAACATTCTGGGTCTCTCAAGCTACCCAGCAGGCTTGTGCGACATCAATGGCGATGCACTGGTGAATGTGACCGATGCAGGAGCCTTGGTCAACCGCATTTTGGGACGTTGACCTGTGGTGCGATAGTAAATTTAATTGTTGAAACCAAATAAAAGCAGGGGCACCGCCGGTTGTGCGGTGCCCCTGCTGTGATAACGCGGCACACGAGGCCCCGCCCCGTGCAGAGGGTTGTCTCACTTGTTGTCGTCGAGCTCCTTGAGTATCTTTTTCAGCTCCTCATCGGTGGTGGTGAGTTTTGCCTTGCACACCTTGAGCAGCTGCAGCGAGCGGGCAGTGAGCTTGCTCAGGTTGTCGATCGAGCAGTCGTTGCTCTGCATTTGCTGCACGATGTGTTCAAGTTCGCCCACGGCTTCGCTATAGGTGAGTTTGTTGATGTCTTCTTCCATAATATTGTGGTGTATTTATTTTATTGGTTTACAATCGATGTTGTTTTGCCGTTGCCGAAATGCGTGGTGATGGAGTCGCCGGCGTGCAGCTGGCTGGCATCGGTGATGATGTGCCCGTTGCACATGGTGAGCGAGTATCCGCGCTTGAGTGTGTTGCGGGGCGATAGCAGCGTCACCTTGTCGTCGAGGTTTTTCATCCTCATCTGCTCCTTGAGCATTGCCTGGGCAATTGCGCTCTTGATGGCGTCGACATCTCGCTCCAGCCTGCCACGCTCGGCAGTGATGCGTCCGGTCACTTGCAGCGGTATCGCCTCGATGTAGCGCTGCAGCCCGAGTGCGCTCTTTTCCAGGATGTGACGGGCAAGCATGGGCACGCTGCTGGCCAGGTAGCTCAGTTGCTCGTTGCTGCGGGCAATGGCATCTTTCACCGCGCTCACGATGGTGTTGCTCATCTCGTTGAGGCGCGATAGGGCGTTGATGCCGCACTGTATCAGGAATTCGGCCGCTGCAGTGGGGGTTTTCACCGGCTTGGCTGCTACATAGTCGAGCACGGTGGTGTCGCGTTCGTGCCCTATGCCTGTGATTACGGGCAGTGGGCATTGGGCCACCTTCAACGCCAGGTTGTAGTCGTCAAACCAGTTGAGGTCGGTAGTAGAGCCGCCGCCGCGTATGATGACCACGCAGTCAAACAGCTCCTGGTGCTTCTCGATGCGCTCCAGCGCATCGATGACCGATGGCACTGTCTTGCTGCCTTGCATCATGGCCGCAAACAGGCAGGGATAGTACTTTATGCCATAGGGGTTGCCTGCGAGCTGATTCATGAAGTCGCCATAGCCGGCTGCTCCTGCCGACGAGATCACGGCCACGCGCTGCGGCACTTGGGGGAAGGCCAGCTCCTTGTTCTCGTCGATGTGGCCTTCACGGGTCAAGCGGTCGATGATTTCCTGCCTGCGCCGTGCCATGTCGCCCAGCGTGAACTCGGGGCTGATGTCGTTGATCATCACTTTGAGCCCGTATTGCTCGTGGAAGTTGGCCGAGACGAGTACCATCACTTTCATGCCGTTGCCCAGTTGCTGCTGGGTGACGCTGTAGAACTTGGCCCCTACCCGCATGAAGGTGCTGGCCCATATCACTGCTCCTATTTTGGCTACAGTCTGGCCGGTTTTCTCGTCCTTCTGCAGCAGTTCGAGGTAGCAGTGGCCCCGCCTCACCTGCACGTCGCTGGTCTCGGCGGTCACCCACACGCCCATCACTTGCTGGTCGTAGAGCAGGCCCTTGATGCGGCGGTTGAACTCAAGCAGACTTATGGCCCGGGGAGCCTCGGGCAGATTGAAGTCGAGTGTGGTGGTCTGGCTCATTGTTTCTTGTCGGGTTTCAATGTGGTGCCTTCGATGTGATAGGTGATCGTGTCGACCAGGTAGGGCGCCCACTTCTGGTAGTCCTCCTTGCTGTAGAAGCTCTTGAGGCTATGCGTGGCGGTGAGGGTGTTGAAGCCGGCTCCTGTCCATTGCAGCTCGATGAGCTGGAAGTCGATGTCGCCCAGCAACTCGTTGAGTTTGTTCTTGGGCGTGGCGGGCTTGAAGAAGTCGCGCATGGCGGGCAACTGCTTGATGCACTTCTTGGCAGGCAGCTGTTTCCAGCGGGTGTCGTAGAAGGTGATGCGGCTGTCGCGGGCAGGCGTCGACACGGTCTCGATCACAGCAATCACGGTGTCGGCCTTGCCCTTGTTGAGCATCTTGAGCGCGACGCTGCTGCTGCCCGACAGCTGCACTGCGACGTAGTCGGTTGTGAGTGTGTCGATTTTCGATGTGTTGCCCATGCGGTTGGTTGCCTCGGTAGTGCGGCTCTTGCCCAGTTCGGCATTGGCCACAAGGCCTGCGCGCGCAGCCTGGGGAAGGGTGCGGAACACGACTCCAGGCTCCGACAGCAAGAAGTCTCTTATGCCTCCGGCCTGTGCCTGGACGGCGGCCAGCAGGGCGATGAGCATGACACTGAGTAGGTGTTTCATTGTGAAATGTCTATTTTATTGCAAAGATAACTCATTCGGCCTGAAATTGAAAATTTATCATCGTCGTTGCCACGGCCGCGAGTGCATGGCGGCTCGAGCCCTTAGCGTGTCGCCACCTTGACCAGGCTGCGGGTGTTGTCGCCAGGGTCGCGGGTCACTTGTATCTGGGCAGCGATGCGCTCCTTGAGCACGTCGACATGGCTGATGATGCCCACGCGGCGCCCGTCGAGCTGGTACAACCGCTCGAGTGTCTCGACGACCTGGTTGAGGGGCTCGTCGCTCAATGACCCGAAGCCCTCGTCGATGAAGATGGTGTCGAGCGAGTGCTGGCCGCCGTTCATCTGGGCCAGTGCCAGCGCCAGTGCCAGCGAGGCCATGAAGCTTTCTCCGCCCGAGAGGTTGGTGGCTGGCAGCGGGGTGTCGCCTTGCATGGTGTCGCGCACCAGGATGATGAGGCTGCCTGGCTGGCACTCGAGTTGGAAGCGGGTGGTGAACATGCGCAGGTAGTAGTTGGCTTGATTGAGCATGTCGCCCAGGATGAAGCTTTGGGCAATTTTCATGAAGGTTTTGCCGTCGCTGTTGCCCAGCATGTTGCACAGTTTTTCCCATTGCTCCATGTCGTGCCGCAATTTCTCGAGTATATTTCTGTCGTGCTCGAGTTGCTTGCAGGCTTTGTCGTTGTCGTTGAGCTGTGTTTGGCATGCGCCTATCGCCTTGCTGTTGTCCTCGATGCTGGCCTGGGTGTCGATTCTGCTTTTCTCCAGTTGCTCGGCAGGGGTGTCCCACAGCTCGGGCTTAGCGGCTTGGTGCTCGTCGATGCGTTTTTTCACCGCTTCGACCAGGGCCGTTGCGTTGCTGGCTTGTTGATGCGCCTGGCGCAGCGAGTGGTCGATACGCTCGATTGTGCCCGGGTCATAGCTTGCGAGTTCGGCTATGCGCTCGAGCGTGTAGCCGTTGCTGCGGCCGAAGTCCTCGAGACGCTTGCCGCACTGCTGCACGACGTGTTGCTGCTGCTTGTTGTAGCTGTCGTATCGGGTGAACTGTACTTTGAGGCTGTTGAAGCCAGCGCTCAACTGGTCCACCTCTTGTGGCTCGATGTCGAGAGCCTGCCATTCAGGCACAGCGGCCGTCAACCAATCTTGCACATTTTGGGCCTGTTTTACTTCAATCTCGGCCATCTGTGTTGATTTTTCCAGCTCAACGAGCTGGTCCTTATGCTTTTCGAGCTGGTTTTGGCTTTTTTCTATTTCCTGTTGTTGCTTGTTTTTGAGCTCGTTGAGTGTGTTGTATTTGCTCAATTGGGCGTCGAGCTGTTGTTGCGACGCCTTGGCCTCCTTTATCTTGACCTCGAAGGCTGCGTCGTCGCAGTGGGGAGCCTCAACATTCACACCCGCTTGCTTGCCCAGCGCGATGGCATGGTCCAGCTTCACGGCCAGGTCACTCTGGGCATGGGCGAGCTCATTGTGCTGGTCCTCAATGCGCGATGCCTCGCTCCGGGCTTGCGCATCTGCCTTGTTGTACTTGCTCGTGAGCGCGTCGAGCTCGCCTTCCAGCTTTTTGACTGCCTGCTCATAGGGGGCCACAAGCGACTGCATCTCGTTGTTGTCGAGTACCTTGTCGATGATGTGGCCGCACACGGGGCATTGCTGCCCGGGTTTCACCATGCCCCGCAGCTCGACGGCAAAGTCGTGGACGAGCAGCTTGCGGGCTTCAAAGTCTTGCAGTGCCTTGTCGTGGGCCTGTTGCTTCTCCTTCACCTGCTTGTCGATGGTCTCGAGCTGCTGTTGGAGGTTCTTGAGCGATGCTTTGTCGCTGTCAAGTTTTTTTTGTTTCTTCTCGCACAGGCTTTTTTGCTCGAGATATTGGCGGTAGGCATTTCGGGCGTTGTTCGTGGTTTCTATCTGTTGGCCGATGCGTTTGAAGCTCTTGTTGAGTGTTGCGATGTTGTAGCCTTGCAGCTTGTTGTCGAGGTTGTTGCGCTCCTGGGTGAGTGTTTCGATTTCCTTTTTCTGCTTGTCGATTTTCTCTTGCAGCGCGATGAGTTGCTTTTTGTTTTTCTCGATTATGGTGTGGCTGAAGACAATGCCCCCTGCCAGCCTTTGGTAGTCGCCAGCCATGTCAGCCAGCGTGCTGCGGTTGCGCTCAAGGTCCCTGCTGGCTTGGGCCTTGTCGTTGTGCCACTTGCGGGCCTCGCTGGTATGGTTCCATTGCTCCACAAGCCGTTCGTGCTCTTTGAACTCATCGCTGTGCAGCTTTTGCTGCCATTTCTGTTCAGCGTCTTTATGGTCCTGCAACTCACTTTGCATTTTGGCCAAGTTTACTTGCCACGTCAAGGCTGCGGCGACTGCGTTGCACAGCTTGTTGAGCTGCTCATTGCTCGCCTTGAGCGATGCAATGCGGCGGTTGATTTCTTCTATTTCTTCTGGCTGCAGCAGTTTGTTGGCGCTTATGCGGTTCTCTTGCGTCTGGCACTCGCCCTGCTTTCTGCGGAAAATTTGGTAAATTTGTTTGCCTATGTTGCGGTAGATGGCTGTGCCAGTGAGCGACTCCAAGATCTCCGACTTGTCGTTGATCGACGAGGAGAGAAACTCGGCAAACCGGCCCTGGGGCAGCATGACCGAACGGTAGAATTGCTCGGCATTGATGCCCAGCAGGTCGTGAATGTGGCGCTTGATTTCGTTTTTCTTGTCGGTGGCCAGCCCCTTGTCGCTGGCAAGGCTCCACGTCTCGCTCTGCAAGTTGCCCTCGGCCTTGTTGCGGGCGCGATGGGTCTCCCACGTGGCGGTGTAGATGGTGCCGTCGTTGGTCTCGAAGGTGAGCACCACCTTGCACTCGGTCGTGTTGCGGCGCATCAGGTTGCGCACGTCGCCCACAGGCAAGGCGTTGGTGGCATCGGGGGTGAGCCGGTAGTCGTAGCAGGCATTGCGGTCTTTGGCATTGCCAGTGCGCGGGGTCTCGTTGAACAGGGCCAGACACAGGCAGTCGAGTATCGTCGACTTGCCCGAGCCTGTCTCACCGGTGATGAGAAACAGGTGCTCGTTGTTGAGCACCGGGCCGTCGAAGTGGATGGTGGCATCTTGTATCGATGCTATATTGTGAATGACAAGGGTCTTGAGTTTCATGTGTTTTTCTCGTTTTGCGCCTCTTGGCAGGCTTGGTTAAACATTGCTATCTCGCTTGCGTTCATCTTGCGGCCTATTTTCAGCTTGTAGTACTGCGAGGCTATCTCGAGCGGGGTGAGCTTCCTGAAGTCGACATAGGCGATGGCCTGCTTGTCGAGGACCTGCTGAGCCGTCTTGGTGGTCTTGAAGGTGCAGAAGCAGCACTTCTTGCCGGCGGCTATGGCGGCAGCGCGGGCTGTAGTGCCTCCTGGCAGATAGCTCTCGACCTCGACGTTGAGGCATATATAGCCCGGCTTGTCGTCGTCGTATTGCTCGAGGCACTTGAGCGCTTGCTCCACATCGACTGGCTTGCCGGGCGGCAGGGTGTGCAGGGGCTTCAAGTTCTTGATGGGCACGGTGCGCACCACTGGCGGCTCGTGGCGCTGCAGTGTGGCGATGGTCACCGAGTGCTCGCATTGCTCGTCGAAGCTCACGGCCAGCGGCGTGCCGCAGTAGCGTGCCCGCTCGCTCACGTTTTGCGGGCGGTGTATGTGGCCCAGCGCCAGGTAGTCGTAGCCCGTGCCCAACTCTGAGATTGCCACCGTGTCGATACAGCCCATGCGCCCCAGGCCTTCAATCTGCTTGTGGCCCGTGAAGTCGGCCCCCGTGACGGCGAGATGGGCCATGAGCACGACCGGGCAGTCGTCGCGATTGATGGCTGCCACGGCACCGAGCAGGTGCTGAAAATAGTAGCTTTGGCGGTTGGTTGCTTCCTCGCCGCCGTCGGCAATGGCGGGAAAATTGGCGGGATTCACATAGGGCACTGCTGCAATGTAGCCTGCCACGGTGCCGTCGCTGCGTTTCACGGCAATGATGTTGCGCTCATAGTGGGCCTGCCCGTCGTCCTTGCGGCCAGGCGCCCCTATCATGTAAATGCCGGCAGCGGCTTGCCACAGCGATTGCTCGCTCTCGATGCGCGACGGGCTGTCGTGGTTGCCGGCCGTCACTACTATTGTCATTGCAGGGCATGCCTTGTGAATGGCCAGCATGCCATCGGTAAACATCTTGACTGTGGCTGCCGACGGCGCTCCGGTGTCGTAGACATCGCCGCTCACTACCATGGCATCGGGTTGCTCGCGCTTGACTATTGCCGCAAGTTGTGCAAGAAAATCGTGTTGCTCGGCCGAGCGGTCGTACTTGTAAAACACCTGGCCCAGGTGCCAGTCGCTGGTGTGGAGTATTTTCATCATAGTGATACAGGGTTAATTAGATTTTTCTTGTTCAGCTCGAAAAAACGAGAGAAAGTGTGTGTGTCGTGACGTTGCCAGCGCCCCGTGTGTAGCTCTACAACTCCGTGCTATTGCTTCACGTAGACCAACGTCTGCGTGTAGCTGTTGCCTGTGCGCAAGTAGAGCATGTAGCGGCCGGTTGCCGTAGCTGGCGTGGCAATGGGGGTGAGGCTTATTTTGAATTGACACTTTTTCTTGTTGGTAGTGATGTCGGTCACGGTGAGCACACCTCGGGCGGCAGTGTCGAGCATGGCCTCGCAGCCGCGTTTCTTGTTGTCGCGCACTTCTACTGTGATCGATGTGTTGCCTGCATCGATGGTGCCAGCGGCCTCGTTCCAGTCGGGCAGCTTGTACGGCTCGGGGCGGTAGAGTGCAAAGTTGACCCAGGCGCCCACTGTCACCTTGTTCTCCTTGATCCACTCATCCACCCATATGCGGTAGTAGCTGGCACCTATGGCCACGGCCGGATGCCCCGAAGGGAACACCATGCAGTCGTTGCGGTTAAAGGCCAGGTAGCCCTCGTCGGGGCTCACGGCAGCCTGGTCGGTGAGCGTGCCCAGGTCGGGACTGCCGTCCTCGATGTGTCCCAAGTCGATTACAGGACCGAAATCGCACAGGTAGTAATCGGTCGTCTTGAAGTTGTGACTGCTGTCGATATAGATGTCGGTAGTGCCCATGCGGGTCTTGCCGTGATTCTCGTCCATCATGTTGATGGTGACCATGTCGTCGGGGTTGTCGAGAGGATCCTCTCCACACGCTGCAAGTGTGACCAGGCCCGACAATGCAAGTGCAACAGCCCAATTGCCAGTGCTCATAGGGGTAACTCATTTATTGGTGCAGCCTGCATGTGCTGTACCCTTTTGGTGATGAATGATAGTATTGTGAGATTAAAACTTGTATTTGATGCCAAATGCGGTCACGCTCTGTGTCCAGTCTTTCAGTATTTGCACCCTCTCTTCGGCATAAAATGAGATGGGGCTGCCACTGATGTTGTACTCCACGCCGCAGCCCACGTTGGCGCCCACACGGTTGAACGTGTCGCTGCCATAGAGCGCATCCTCTGAGAAGTGGGCATAGGTGAGTCCGGCTATGGGATACACATTCAGGCCGGGAGCCCCGGTGCCTATCACATATTGTGCATTGAGGTTCACATTGTAGTCCTTCACACCGTTGTCTTTGAAGTAATAGATAAATTCAGGTGCAACGCGCAGGTGCTGGGCAATTTCCACTTGCACTTGGGCGCCAATGCCTGCCATGCTGTTTTTGGAGCCGAAGTTCATCTGCGCTCCCACGCTCCAGTCGCCCACCTGGGCCTGTGCTGCCACTCCTGCCATGGCAAGGAGTAAAGAGATTATTGTATTCTTCATCTGCGTCTTGTTTTGTGGTTCTCAACGAGGCAAAGATAAAACTATTTTTGTTCTTCGCCAACGCCGTGGTTGTCATTCTGCTGTGCATTGTCCATTTTTTGCACGGTCGTGGTCTCGTCGCTCAGCTTGGGCTTATACTTGTGAAGCCTTATTTTCATCTTGTCAAAGCCTTTGCCAAACACACCCGAGGTCGAGGCAATCGAGATGAAGGCGTTGGGGTCGATAGCCTTGATGATGCGTTGCACGGTTATGCTCTCATACTTGCGGCACACTACCATCAATATCTTCACGTCTTGCTTGGTGTACCACCCTGTGCCATGCAGCAGGGTGCAGCCGCGGTTGGCCTCGTTGTTGATGGCATTGGCTATGTCTTGCCACTTCTCGCTCACAATCAAAAACTGCCGGCCCTGGAAGCGGTTGTTGATCACAAAGTCGCTCACAAAGCTGTTGATGACCAGAAACACGTAGCCAAACACAATCTTGTCGAGCTGGTGAAACAGCAGGTAGGACGACGTGATGATGCACAAGTCGCAGTAGAGCATCATGCGGCCAAACGACACGTTGCTGTGCTTGTTGACCATGGCCGCAATCACATCGGTGCCGCCGCTGCTGCCATTGTGGGCAAAGGTGGTGCCCAGCCCGGTGCCGCACAGGATGGCCCCGATGATCACGTTCATAAACGACTGCTGGTTGACGATGGGGTGTGGAAACATGGGCGTGAGAAAACCCAAAAACATGCTGAATATGGTGGCCCCGAAGATGGTGCGCAGCACAAACTGCCGCCCCACGGTGCGGTAGGCGATCACCAGCAGCAGCACGTTGATCGCATAGTTGGGAACTGCAATGTTCACCGCCTTGCCGCTGGCAAAGTAGATGATTGTAGAGATGCCGGCAACGCCTCCTGTCACGACTCCCTCGGGAATGATGAAGGCGGCGAAACCAAACGCGCAAAGAAAAAGGGCAAAGACCATGATCACGTAGTCCTTGGCCTCCTTGATGAGAAATTTACGCTTGATGTCCATTGGGGTAATGCTTCGTTTACAATTGCGAAATTATGAAAAAAGTTTTGATACAACGCATTTTTGTCCAGGCTTTTTTTGCTCTTATTTTCGTGGGTTTAAACTTATAGGTATCTTTGTATTCCAAAGTGATGATTTAAAACCAAGACGACTATGTTGACAAGACTTCTTATTTCGGCAATATCGATACTCGTCACCGCCTGGTTGCTGCCAGGCGTGTCGTGCAGCCCGTGGTGGGTGTCGATTGTGGTGGCTGTGGTGCTGGGCCTCATCAATGCCTTCATCAAGCCCGTGATCAGTTTCCTCTCGTTGCCCGTCACTATCTTGACGCTGGGCCTCTTCTCGCTCGTGATCAATGCGCTCATGGTGCTCTTGTGCGCCAGCATCGTTGGCGGGTTCAACGTCGCAGGGTTTTGGGACGCCTTGGTCTTTGCCGTTGTACTGATGGTCGTCAACTGGGGGCTCAATGCCGTTTTCGGCGACGACTGAGTAGACGACTGAGTGCGCGCGCATGCCGCACCATTGCGTGAAAAAAAAAGATGGCGGGCAGAATCACTTCTCCTCGCCATCGGCTTTCTATTGTGTTTTGTGTCATAATTGTAGTCAGTCGCTGCCGCTGGCAAACTTCAGGGCGTTGCGCTCGCTGCTCTCGATGCGGCGGTTGCGCCAGCATCGCCGGCACAGGGCCACATACTTGTCGTCGCCGCCTATCTCGACCTGGTTGCCGTCGGTCACGATGTTGCCTTGGGCATCGATGCGGGCATTCACAATGGTCTTGCGGCCGCACGAGCAGGTCGACTTGATCTCGTCGATGGAATCGGCCAGCTCAAAAAGGCGGCGAGAACCCTCGAAGAGGTGCGTCTGGAAGTCGGTGCGCAAGCCGTAGCACACTACATTCACCCCATAGTCGTCGACGATGCGCGCAAGCTGGTCGACTTGCTGGGCGCTCAAGAACTGGGCCTCGTCGATGAGTATCCAGTCTTTTACCTGGAGCGTCTTTTCAAACATGTCTTTTAAGTACTCGTAGAGGTCCATCTCGGCATATATCCACGTGCACTTGCGCTCAATGCCTATGCGGGAGCGTATCACATTTTCCTTCTCGCGGTTGTCGATGATGGGCTTCATGCACAAGTATTGCATCTTGCGCTCCTCAAAGTTGTAGGCTTGCGTGAGCAGCAAGGCTGTCTTGGCCGAACCCATCGTGCCATAACGGAAATATAGTTTGCCTATTCCATTCATGTCTCTTTTGACCCTTTTTGTGCGGACAAAGTTATGAAAATTATTGCCTCGTCACAATTAAAGTTGTTAACAACATCTCCCCATGCCACCGTGCCGTTGCCCCCGCCGCCCAGGGCCGCCTCACCTGCAGGCGAGCTCTTTGCCATGCACCAGTCTCCTCCTCCATCCGTGCGAGAACTCACCAAAACAGTGTAAATGTTAAAAATTTTAAATATTGAACCTTGCGATTTTGAGTTTTTGGAATAATATCTATATTTGCACTCGTTAAACAAAATTAAACCTATTTTAACCCATTGGTAATGAAAAAACTACTCACCAGTTTCTACTTTCTACTTTGTTCGGTAATGGCGATGGCCATTGGCCCCCTGCCCAAAGCCAGACCTGTGGTGCAAAGTGATGGCACAACGGTCACTGTTACGGCTCATGGCGACGGCCGCGTGGCCTTCTTCACAACGAGCGACGGAAAAATTGTTGTGAAAGACAATCGCGACAATTTCTATTATGCAGTGATTAGCAATGGCGAGCTCACGGCTTCACCCTTTTTGGCTCACGACCCACAAATTCGGGGCGAGGCTGAAATAAGATTTCTTGAGGAGCATCCTGTCGAGGAGCAACTGACCCGGCTCAATGTGCTGGCACACCAGCGCAATCCCTTGCATCGTGCCCCGAGCAAGACAATTGTTGCCTCTACTCAAGACGGATTGGGAAAATACAATGTGCCCTCCGAGGGATCGGTGACGAGCTTGGGCAAACCTGCCATCCCGGTCATTATGGTCGAGTTCAGCGACGCTAAGTTTGCCGAGACCACTACACAAGAAAAGATGACGCGTTTTTACAACACCCCTGGCTATCAGGAAGAGGCTTACTGTGTGGGCTCGGTCAAGGACTACTTTGTGTCGCAAAGCCGAGGCATGTTTGAACCCACCTTCACTGTTGTGGGCAAGGTCTCGCTCAGTAAAAGCTACAAAGACTATGGGGCCAACAATTCCTATGGTTTCGACACCGATGTTGAAGGCCTTGTGCGCGATGCTGTGGCGGCTGCTGTGGCACAGGGGGTCGATTTCACTCCCTTCAAAGACAAGCAGGGAGCTGTGCAGCTTGTGAGCATCCTCTATGCCGGCCGAGGCGAGGCTACCGAACCGCACACCACGGCCAATGCCAACTTGATATGGCCCTGCGAGGTCGACATCAACGAGGAAATGAGCGGTGTGTACTTCAACTCTTTTTTTGTGGGCAACGAGCTCTTTGAAGACGGCACGCTCATGGGCATGGGTGTGTTTTGCCACGAGTTTGGCCACGCGCTGGGGCTCCCCGATTTCTACTGCACCGACTATAACTACCGCAAAGACGACCCCTTCGGCTACTGGTCGATCATGGACGCGGGCGCTTATGTCAACGACGGCCGTTCTCCCATAGGCTATACCGCCTACGAGCGGTCTTACCTGGGCTGGCTCGACATCAAGGAAATAACTGGAGCACAAACGGTGACCCTCTATCCTGCCAGCATGAAAGACAAGGACATGGCTGTACTCATCAGGAATCCTAAAGACAGCAAGGAGTATTTCATACTCGAAAACCGCAATCCCGACACCTGGTATCCTCACACCGACAAAGAGGGCCACGTCTTTGGACAGGGATTGATGGTGAGCCACTTTGTCTACGACCCAGTAGAGTGGATGCGCAATGTGCTCAACAACGTGCAGGACCTGAAACGGGCCCACATCATCACGGCCGACCAGTCGAAGTTGATTTCGAGCGCCGCCCAGGAAAACCTCTTTGGCAACGGCGTCGACCATTTGGATTCCTTGCCGCTCTACGGGCAGCAATGGCTTGATGCCCCCTTCTACCGCGTGGTGAAGAACCAAGACGGCAGTGTTACATTCAACTTCATGGAAGTCAATGGCAAGCCAGTTCCCTATCAAGTGGGCGACGTGGTCGACGCTGGTGATCTCACGCTGCAATACCTGGGCAAGAAGCAGTGGACGGTGTTGCCTAAGCGGGAAGGGTCCTATTCAGGTCACGTGGTGCTGCCTGCCACGTTTGAACGCGATGAGAAAACCTACAAGGTGACGGCCGTGTCGGCAGGTGCTTTTGCATCGTGTCCCGACTTGCTGAAGGTGTCAATACCCGCCAGCGTCGACAGCATAGCGCCCGGCGCCTTCCGGCACAGTGCAAAGCTCAGCGCCATCGAGGTAGATGAAGACAATGCCACCTATCAGAGTATCGACGGAGCTTTGTTCACCCGCAGCGACGCCTACGGGATGGACGATGTGTCGTCGGTCGAGGGGCAAGTCACCTTCGACTTCAATGCCAATCCTTGGGGGCTGCCTGTGTCGTCTAATTTCTCGGGCCAGAACAATGCCGGCAATATCAAGGCACCCATCGTGCAGGAAGGCGTGACCCTGGAGTTTGAAAACGGCAGCTTGCCGGCACGGTTGTGGCAAGGCGCCTCCGATGTCACTTTGCGCACCTATCAGGGTGGAAAACTCACATTCTCGGTCCCCGACGGTTGCAAGATAAAGCACATGGAGTTTACCGCGCCCAAGTTTTATCTGTCGGCCCAAGAGGGAACGTTGGTCGGTAATGCATGGACAGGCGATGCGCAGGCGGTCACCTTCCTCACAACCGCACCCACACAGATTTCAAAGGTCGTGCTCACGGTCACGGGGCTGCTCATGTCGGAATCGGCCATTCTCTATTATCCTGCGGCCCTCACGGGCAGCTACGCACTGCCTCAGGTTGTGACGCGCGTGGGTGATTTCGCCTTTGAGGGCACTGCGCTCAACGAAGTCAAACTGTCGAAGGCCATTGCCCGGTTAGGTGAGAGCTCGCTGAGTTCGACTTCATTGAAACGCATCGTCTCGCCCGTGGCAACGCCTCCAGTGGCAAGTGCCGACCCGTTTACTCACACGAGCGAAACCCTGTGCGAGATTGTGCTGCCCAATGGCGGGGTCGAGGCCTATAAAGCCGATACCTATTGGGGCAAGTTCTTCAATATCACCAATGGCGTTTCCTCTGTTATGGTTCAGCCTGAGTCCTCCCCCTATTTCTACGACCTGCAAGGGCGCAGAGTAGTAAGGCCCACGGGCGGCATCTATATCTACAAGGGCAAGTTGATAGCCAAGTGAAGCGGTGGTGCTTTGCACAGCCACGACTGACAAGAGAAATTTTTCTACTATACTATACACAAACTTTTATTCAACTATTAAACTGACACAATGAAAAAATTATTAGGATTACTGTTGTTGTTGCCCTTGCTTTTTGCAAGCGCATGTACCGATTTAGACGATGTGAACCACCGGCTCGACGACCACGAGCAACGTTTGCTCACGCTGGAAGAACTGGTGAAGCAGGCCAACGAAAACATCAAGGTGCTGCAAGAACTTATCAAGGCTCAGGAGCAAAACTTGAAAGTGGTGGCGTGTGTTCCCACCAAGGACGGTTCGGCCTATATCCTCACCTTCAGCGACGGAACTGCAATCGTAGTCAAGAATGCAGTCGACGGCAAGTCGCCCGAGATAGGTGTGAAGACCGATGATGACGGCAAACTCTACTGGACGATCAATGGCGACTTCATGCGCAATGCCAACGGCGAGAAGATAGCTGCCGACGGAGCACAAGGCGTGAAGCCCATATTGCGTGTCAACACCGATGGCTGCTGGGAAATGAGTGCCGACGGCGGAAAGACGTGGATGATTGTCACCGATGCCCAGGGAAGTCCCGTAAAGGCCGTGGGTGTCGAGAAACCTGTCGACCTGACCATCACCGAAGACGAGTACTCGGTGATCATCACCTACAACGGCCACACCTTTGTGCTTCCCAAGGCAGGAAAAGGCGACTTGGGCATGGAATTTCTCCAGGGCGAGGGCTCCTATTATGGCAACTGGTACAATCCCCACTGCGATGATGCCACAGTCACCCTCTACGCCGGCGAGTTTGACGCCAGCGGAAAATGGAAAAAGGGGCAGAAGCTCACCATGAGCATCTTTATGCCCAAGTTGGCCGACTACAACACGCCCGCACCCCGACTGGCCGAAGGCGTGTACCGGGTGACTCCCGATCGTGGCCAAAGCTACCTTTTTGTGCCCATGCTCATCAAGGAGGGCTCAAGCAGCGAGGTGTGGGGCATGTTCTATAACTCGGGCTTCTACATCGAGGACAACACCAGCGGCGAGACCGAGGTGAGAACGATCAAGTCGGGCAAAGTGATCGTTACACACATTGGCGACAAGGACCGCATCATCTTCGACTGTGTCGATGGTGAAGGCCTTGAATTTAAGGCTTACTTCTATGGCAACCTCAATCTTGCCAACAAAAACGACAACGACAAGTCTAAGCCCGCCCGTCCCTACAGCACCAACAAGAAGAGTGTGGCGCTCAACATCCCGGCAAGTGCCACCACCGTGGCGCTCTTCATGGACGACTATCTCTACGAGCAGTACAATTCCTGGGGATTCCAGCTCAACCTCGATGCAAAGACTGGCGACTATGTCACCTTTGAGATACTGGCCGACAAGTCGTTCAAGAACAAGATACCTACGGGCACGTTCAATCTCACCTTCGATGCCTCGCCGGCAACGGCCTTCCCCGCAGCTCTCAATTACAGCCGCGACATGCTTTATTCCTGGTATGGCAACTGCGACACGCGCACAGCCGATGGAGCCTTCACCGAGCTGGGCGCCCTGACCGAGGGCACAATCACCATCTCGGAGGTTGATGGAATCTACACCTTCACCTTCAACTGCAAGGACGATGCTGGCAACGCCTACACTGGCAAGTGGACTGGCGACGTGAAGCTCTACTCCAGCGACGACGCCCCCCGCAAGTTGACGGCCCGTCGCAAGGCTCGCCGATAGGTGTTCACGCGAGGCTCAATTGAGCCGCCCCATTTCACAACAACAAGAGGGTGTGCCCCAATCCGGGGGCACACCCTCTCATTTAATGTGCAATTGCGATTCTTGCCTGTTGCTTGTTGCAGCAAGCTTGCCTGTGGGTTAGTTGCGGTTGCCGCCGAAGATGCGCAGCAAGTACAGAAACAGGTTGATGAAGTCGAGGTAGAGCTCGAGTGCGCCTATTGTGGCTACTTTACTCACGTTTTCCTCGCCCACGGTCTCGGCTGCCATCTGCTTGATCTTCTGGGTGTCCCAGGCGGTGAGGCCAATGAACACTGCCACGCCCACCAGGCTGATGATCCAGTCGAGCATGCCGCTATGCATGAAGATGTTGACGATGCTCACCACGATGAGCCCTATGAGCACCATAAACAGGATAGAGCCCATTCTGGAAAGGTCTTTACGAGTCATGTAGCCATAGGTGGCCATGATACCAAAGGTGCCTGCGGTGATAAAGAAGGTCTTCACTATGGCTGCACCGCTGTAGACAAAGAATATGGGGGTGAGGGTGATGCCTGTGAGCAGCGCATAGAGGTAGAACAAGAGTGTCGCTGTCGTGGCCTGCATCTTGTTGATGCGTGCCGAGAGCACCAGCACCACGGCAAACTCGGCGATGATGAGTCCCCACATCATCCAGCGGTTCTGCACCATGGTTATAATGAGTGCCTGGTTGCTGGCCACCAGCATCGAGATGATGGCTGTGAGCAGCAGACCCAGTGTCATCTTGCCAAACACACGGCGCATGATTTTGCCCACATAGGCGCTCAGTGTCATCTCGTTTTCAAGGGCCGAAGCGCTTCCGTAGCCGTATGCGGGACGCTCGTTGCGATCTTGGTCGTACATGTTGTTGTATTCGTTCATAATTTTATGTTTTAGATGCGTTTTATACTTGACATACTTGAAATGTGTTGCGCAAATAGCGTGCCAGTTTCCTTTTCTTTTGGCGGCAACGCCTCTACATGCGATCGGGCACCTCGATGCCCAGCAGCCCGAATCCTCGCTTGATGAGTGAGCCCACGGTCGTCGACAGCTGCAGGCGGAAGGCTCGCACCCGAGCATCCTCTTCACGCAAGATGCTGTAGTCGTGATAGAACTGGTTGTAGGTCTTGGCCAGGTCAAACACGTAATTGGCCACCAGGGCAGGACTGTAGGTGCGTCCAGCCTCGCTCACCACGGCGGCAAAGTCGGTGATGCGCTGTATCAGGTCGATTTCTTTCTCGTTGGGCTCATAGCTGCCGAAGTCGACCGCACGGTCGGCTGCATCGCTCTTGCGCAGCACGCTCTGGATGCGGGCATAGGTGTATTGCACAAAGGGACCCGTGTTGCCGTTGAAGTCGATCGACTCGGCCGGGTTGAAGAGCATGTTTTTGCGCGGGTCGACCTTGAGGATGAAGTACTTGAGTGCTCCCAGGCCTATGATGCGCATCACGTTGTCGCGTTCTTGCTCGCTCATGTCGGCCACGATGTTGCGGTCTTTGCTCACCTGCTTGGCCTGAGCTATCATCTCGTCCATGAGGTCGTCGGCGTCGACCACGGTGCCCTCGCGCGACTTCATCTTGCCGTTGGGCAGCTCCACCATGCCGTAGGAGAAGTGTATCAGGTCTTTGCCCCACTTGAAGCCCAGTCGGTCGAGCAGTATCGACAACACCTGGAAGTGGTAGTTTTGCTCGTTGCCCACCACATATATCATTTGGTCGATGGGGTAGTCTTCAAAGCGCAGCTTGGCTGTGCCTATGTCTTGGGTCATGTAGACCGATGTGCCGTCGCTGCGCAACAGCAGCTTCTGGTCGAGGCCGTTGCTGGTGAGGTCGGCCCACACCGAGCCGTCGTCCTTGCGATAGAACAACCCCTTGTCGAGGCCTTCGAGCACTTTCTTCTTGCCCTCGAGATAGGTGTTGCTCTCGTAGTATATTTTGTCGAAGCTCACCCCCAGGCGCTTGTAGGTCTCGTCGAAACCGGCATAGACCCAGCTGTTCATTTTCTTCCACAAGGCGCGCACCTCGGGGTCGCCGTCTTCCCATTTCTTGAGCATGGCGTGGGCCTCCTTGATGAGCGGAGCCTCTTTCTCGGCCTCTTCCTTGCTCATGCCCTTGGCCATGAGTTCGCTCACCTCCTGCTTGTAGTGCTTGTCAAATTCCACATAGAAGTCGCCTATCAGGTGGTCGCCCTTCTTGCCCGACGACTCGGGAGTGACGCCGTTGCCCCACTTGAGCCAGGCGAGCATCGACTTGCAGATGTGGATGCCGCGGTCGTTCACAATGTTGGTCTTTATCACCTTGTTGCCGTTGGCTGCCATGATGAGGGCCAGGCTGTAGCCCAGCAGGTTGTTGCGCACGTGCCCCAGGTGCAGGGGCTTGTTGGTGTTGGGCGAGGAGTACTCGATCATCACCAGCTTGCTCTCGGGGGTTACTTTCTTGAAGCCATAGTCGGGGTCGGCTGCCACACTTTGCAACACACCGGTCCAGAACGCACGCTTGATGCTGATGTTGAGGAAGCCCTTGATGACGTTGTATTTCTCAACGGCATCGCAGTGGGCCACAAGGTAGTCGCCTATTTCCTGTGCAGTTTCCTCAGGACGCTTGTGCGATGCCTTGAGAAACGGGAATACCACGATGGTGAGGTTGCCTTCAAATTCCTTCTTGGTTGTTGTGGGCGTGATTTTTTCTACCGGAAAGTCGGCGTTGTAGAGTGCCTTGACCGCCTGGGCGGTGGCTTGTGCTAAGATGTTATCAATCGACATTGGTCCTAAATCATTTGTTTCAATCTACAAAGTTACTAAAAAGATTGGTCTCTCGCGACTGCACAGTTAAGTTTTAAGAAATTAAAACTATTGGACTTGGTTTATTGCCGCCCATTTCCGGTGGGGGTGACTGGCACGACGGTGTTGCTGTCGGCATACCACAGGTAGCCCTCGACCTTGTTGTGACCTGCCTGGGCGAGCAGGCGGGCATATTGCTGCACCTGTCTCTTGTGGGCCCGCACTTGTGCCGGGGTGTGGCTTGCGCCAAACTTGTAGTCGACCACAATGGTTGTGCCGTCGGGACGCACCACAATGTGGTCGGGGCGTTTCAGCACGGGGGGCTGCCCGTTGCCTGTGTTGACCACGATTGAGCGCTCGTTGTACACTTTGTTTTTGGGGTCAAACCAGTCGCGTGTGCGGGGGTTATTGAGCATGCCTGTGATGATGCTCCGGGCCCGCTCGAGGTTCCATGTGGCATCGGGGTTGGTGCCGAGCAGGTGCCTGCGCTGTGCATAGCGCAGTGCCCGCTTCTCGTCGCCCTTGCGCTTGATCATGCTCATGAGGCTGTGCATGCTGTTGCCTGCCTGCTGCATGGCTGTGGCCGACTCAGGCAGTTTCACTTCGAGCCTCGACAAGACCGAGTTCACAGCATAGCTGGGCATGTCGCAGGTGCACTGTGTGGTGTCGTCGTCTTGTGGCTTGTGGCGGCATTGCTCAGGGCAGCCCAGCTCCCAGTAGTCGACGATGTTGTCGCAATCGGTATCGTCGGGATGCCGCTCGGGCCAGTAGTGGGTCACTATCTTGTCGATTTTGGGCATGATGCTCTTGGCGAGGTCGTCGATACTCCTGTCGCCCTTGTTTTTCTTGGGTTTCAGCACAAAGAGGTGCAGCTGCTGGCTGGCGCGGGTGAAGGCCACATAGGTCTTGTTCACTTTGTCGATGAGGTCTTCCTCATAGAGCGTCTTGTAGTAGCTGTTGAAGGCGCCCACCATTTTCATGCGACCGGTGCTGAGCGGGATGAGCGGGGGCACAATTTCGACCTCCTCTTTCTGAATTGCGGCAGCCTCCTGTGCGTGCGGGCAAGCGCTGTTGATTTTTTTCCATGTCTCGCGGTCGAGCCATGTGATGTCGTCGAGGTCAGCCATCGGCCAGCTGGCAAACGGGATGATGACACAGGGGGCTTCAAGTCCCTTGGAGGCATGTATGGTCATGATGTTGACGGCGTTGCCACTGTTGCCCGAGGGCACGGCGGCCTTGTCCTTTTTGTCGTCCCAGTACTTGAGAAACTCATGCACGGTGCCGCCGCAGCTGCGTTGGGCGGCAAAGTTGAGCACGAAGTTCTGGAATGCGAGCAGGAAGGCTGTGTCGGTGTCGCCGCTGTTGCCTGAGCCTGCAATGTACTCCTTGATGATTTTGTCGACCAGGCCGGTCAAGGTGGTCATCTCCTTGCCATCGTCGGCCATGAGCGTCTTTATTTCTTCGTTGTAGGCTTTGATTTGCTTTTGTGCTGTTTCATTTCTCAAGGCGTTGTTTTGGTCGAAGCATTGGGACAGCAGCTTGCCGCAATCGGCCGTCTCGTCGCCGCACTCGCGCAGTCGACGGCCAAACTCGTGCAGCATCTTGTAGCGAAACTGCTCGCTCAGCCGCTTCTCGCGCAACAGTTCTTGGGGGGTCTTAGCATGTGCAGCATCGTTGCTGTCGTCCTCGTCGCTGTGGTACTGTGTGCTGTCGATGAAGCGCAGCACGCTCACGATGAGGCGCACGCTGGGGCTGTTGCTCAGCAGCAGCGACTCGCCCGACACGATGTCGATGCAGTCGTCCTTGTCGCACGTGGCATTGTGGCTCAACAGCTTCTGCACAATGTCTTTGCCCTCGTTGTTGCGGTTCACCAGGATGAGCATGTCTTTAAACTCGAAGCCATAATCCCGCTTCAAGTCGAGCAGGTATTGCGGCAGGAGCTCGAGCACTTGCTCGGTTGCCTTGGGAGCCGCCTCGTCGCCGTGGCTTGGCATTTCCTTTGGACCGTAGATGCAGTTTACCCTCACGTAGCCTTTCAGCTCGCTGGCCTGGGCTGCCGGGCTTGTATCCTGCTTAAGGTTGCTGTAGGTTGCCTGCAGCTTTTCATAGTCGGCGAAACTGCCGAGCAGTTTCTTGAAAAAGGCGTTGTTAAACTCGACGATGTTTTCCAGGCTGCGGTAGTTGGTGTTGAGTTTGGTCGAGTCGTTGTAGTACTCCCCAAACTCTTTTCTCAACTGATTTTGCAAGATGTCGGGGTTGCTGTCGCGGAAGCGGTAGATGCTCTGCTTCTCGTCGCCGATGATGAGGTTGCCGTTGCCTTTGCTCAGGCTATCTTCCAGCAGTGGTATGAAGTTCTCATATTGCTTGGTGCTTGTGTCCTGGAACTCGTCGATCATGAAATTGTAGAGCCACGTGCCCATGCGCTCGTACACAAAGGGTACACCGCCTTTTAGTGCCTTAGCCACAAGCTCGTTGGTGTCAGATATCATGATACTCTCGTTGTCGCGGTTCATCTCCTGGAGCTTGGTGCTGATTGCGCCCAGCAACCCCAGCCGCCATATGTTTTTGAGCAGCGAGTCGAGCAGTAGCGACATGTCGTAGTTGGCAAGGTAATCGGCCACGAGTGCAGCAACCGCCTCGCTGCAGGCTGAGATCGTTTCAGGGGCTACTTTCCCCTTGTAGAGCACTTTCTTTTCAAGGGCCGTGTCGTCATAGTTGCGCAGCGTGTTTATAGTGCTGCTACCCAATGGCGCAGCGTCAAGCAGCTTTTTTACTGGCGCCGACTTGATGTAAACGACGTCGATGCCGGCCTGCCCCAAGAAGTCGTGCAGCTGCTGCGCGAAGTTCTTGCAATAGTCGTCGCAGGCTTTGTGTTGTGTCGCCACCGCCTTCTGAAATGCTGTGAGATGGCTCATCTTGCTCAGGTAAGTCCTGATCTCATCGTTGTGGGCCTTGAACTGCTCCTTGTTGATAAACTCGGCAAAGTTGAGCAGGCTGTTGCGCGACTTGCTGTCGAAATTGTAGATGTTCCACTTGCCCTCGTCATGAGCCAGTGTTTCTACATACTTTTTCACCCATTTCTCGATGGGGGCGCCAGGGGTTCGGCCCAAGTCGTGCAAGAAGACGCGCAGGGCCTGGCTGGTGGCATATTTCTCGTCGAGTTGCACATCGTAGTTGAAGTCGCAGTCCAGCTCGTGGGCAAAGTTGCGCACGACACTTTGAAAAAACGAGTCGATGGTGCTCACGTTGAAGTGGGTGTAGCCATGCAGAATGCCCTTCAGGGCGCTTTTTGCATGGTTTTGTATCTCCTCCTTGCTATCGCCGTGGGTTTTGATGTAGTCGTCGAGATATTGTCCCTCGCCTTTAGAGAGCTTGTAGAGCTCGGTCACGATGCGTTGCTTCATCTCGTTGGTAGCCTTGTTGGTAAAGGTGATGGCCAGCATGTGCTCGTGATAGTTGCTGCCGCGTGGGCGCAGTTGCGTGCGGCCTGTCTCGGGGTCTTTCGACCACAGTAGAAGCTCGATGAAGTTCTTGGCCAGGTTGAAGGTCTTGCCCGACCCTGCCGATGCTTTGATTACTTGCAGTTGTTCCATGGGGGGTGTGTTGTGGGTATTGTTGCTGTTGATTGAAATGCTGTTTTTTTTCTTATATGATGCGGGCTTTGAAGCCTTGCCCGGTGAGGAAGTCGAGCACTTGCTGCCGGCGGTCGCCCTGTATCAGAATCTCGCCGTCGCGTGCCGACCCGCCCACGCCGCAATGCTTCTTGAGTGTTGCGGCCAGGGCCTTGAGTGCAGCATCGTTGCACAGCAGGTCGGTCACAAGGGTCGCCTGCTTGCCTTTGCGCCCTTTCTTGTCGAGCAGCACATTCACCATGTGCTTCCCTTGCTGGGCGAGCGCGTCGCCCTTGGGCACGCCTGCTGTGGCTTGCTCTTGGGCCTGCTTTATTTCCTCGTCGCTGGGCACTGCCACCTGAAATGCGGCTCCCAGCTTTGCTTTCCAGTCTTCCATATTGTGTAATAGATGTGCTTGGTTTCAAACACAAAGTTATACATATTTTTGAAGAAATGAAAATTGCCCGTCACGAGATTTGAGTGAAGTGTCACCCCCTTTCGTCTGGACCAGGGGGTACAATTGCGTGGTGCAGCGATGTTGAGTAATCTATATGCTACCAGTCGCGGTAGTCGACGGCGTTGCGGCGGCATTCCTCCTTGATGGGCGAGTAGGGGTCGATGCTGGCATATATGGCCATGCGGCGGTAGCGCGGGCGGCATATGAAGCGCTCCACGCAGTAGGCCGACACAAAGTATACGCCCGAGAGCACCCACAGCATCTTGTAGTTGGTGGCCACTTGCGAGAGTTCGGCTCCCCCGCACATCAGGGCTACATAGCCGTTGCCGCCCCATGTGAGCGGCACCATGTTGCCCAGTGCAGTCCACAGGCTCGACATGGCATAGCGGGGGTAGGAGATGCCCGAGAGGAAGACAAAGAAAAGCGAGGTGAAGGCAATGACCAAGAAGGTCGACTCACGGTCGTTGACAAAAACCGAGAGCGTCTGGCCCAGCAGCGACGAGGCCAGCATGAAGGGCAGCATGAGCAGCAAGATGTCGAGCGGGTCGCCCAGTTGCGGGAAGTCGAAAAACATGGGCACGAAGAAAAGCACATACACCACAGGAATGAAGTAGATGAAGATGTGGCACAAGCTCTTGCCTATGATCGAGGCCGACACGCCTGCGCCCACGTCCATGGGGTCGAGCCCCTTGTTGCGCAGCCGGCGCTCGCGGCTGCCGGCACGCAGCACGCATATACCCAGTATCAGGCTCTGCTGGATGACTGCCACCAGGATGAGCGGCAGCAGCGCCGAGGCTATGCCCGTCGACTTGTTGATGATGGGCACTTGCTTGCTCTCGATGATGGCGCTGTTCTGGTAGGTGAGAGGCGCAGTCTTGCTGCTCTGCATCTTGGTGCACAGGTCCATCTGCACGGCTGTGAGGCCCGATAGCATCTGCTTGTAGCGCATGAGCACGCCCATGTCGCAGTAGAGCGACACGTGTCCTTGCAGCCCGTTCTCGATATTGCTCGAGAAGTCGCGTGGAAAATACACAATGCCATAGGCGTCGTGGCTGGCAATGAGGCGCTGGGCGTCTTGCATGTTGCTCACATAGTCCATCACAGCCACCTCGGGGGTGGCGTCGAGCTCGCGCGCAAACTGGCGGGTGAGCTGGCTGCGGCAGTCGTCGACGACCACCACCTTGATGTCGCGTGCCACCTCGGTGTTGTAGATGAGCGAGTAGAGCACAGGGTACATGGCAGGCAGCAAGAGGAAGAAGATGAGCACAGCCTCGTCGCGGAAGCACAACTTGGTCTCACGCTTCCACACGTTGAATATATCGATTATCCAGTGTTTCATCTTTCTTTTTTTTCAGTTTCTTGCGTTAGGGTACATACACGGGATGCAGGCATTCGTTCTTCAACCGCCACTTGAGCAGCCACGGCAAGATGGTGAAGCCTATGAGCGCAGCGATATTATAGCGCGTGTAGTACAATGGCAACCCGTTGAGTGCCTCGTCGCAGCTGAGCAGGAAGTAATACTTGGCGGGCATCACATAGCCCAGGGCCTCGACCCAGTTGTACATCGACTCGCCCGGCAGCGAGAAACCGCAGAACGAGAAGGTGAGCATGCCCAGCAGCGTGCACAGTGTGCTGCCGTAGCGAAAGTTTGGGGTCACGCACATGGCCATGATGGCCCATGCCTGATTGGCCAGCACAAAGAGCACCATGGCCACTATCATGATCACGGGGTGGCAGTTGAGCGGAAACTGGTAGATGCGGTACATCATAAACTGAATAAACCACCCTATGGCGCACCATATGCACGTCTGTGGCAGCAGCTTGCCCGTCAATGCAATGGTGATCGAGTCGCCCGAGCTGCGCAGCCACTGCCGGCAGGTGCCGTACTTGAACTCGGTGCCTATGCTGAAGGCTGTGACCAGCAAGATGAGCAGAGCCAGCAGCGCAGGCACAAAGGAGCTGTTGAGATAGTAGCTGTAGTTCACCCATGGGTTGTTGATGGGGTGCACTTGCGTGGCCACGGGCTGCAGTGTTGCCGATATGGCCTCGCTGCGCATGCCCAGGGTGCGCAAGGCAACGGTGGCGATGGCCCCGTTGGCCAGCACGGTGATGGTCTTGAACCCTTTGTACATCATCGATGCCGGCGTGTAGTAGGCATAGCTCACATAGTAGCTTATGGTGGGGTGGTTGCCGCTCAGCGCGCGCTCCTCGAGGTGGGCAGGCATGAGGATGAATCCCAGCACGTCGCCGCGCTGCACGGCATCGCAGGCCTCCTGGAAGTTGGCAAAGTGGCACTTGATTTCCACGTTCTGCATTGCGCCCAGGTTGCGGGTCAGCGCACGCGAGGTCGACGAGTTGTCGAGGTCGACTACGCCCACCGGCACGCGCGTGACGGGCCCCTTGTGCATGAGGTCGAAAAAGAAGAAGGCGCACAACAGCGGCATCACAACCATCATCCACACAAACACCTGTCGCCTCACCAGTGAGACGGCTCCTCGCTTGAATGCTTGTCTGAAGTATTGCTTGATCATGACTATGTGTTTACGCTGTGTCTTCTTGTTTGTTTAGCAGGTTGCACACTGCTGTGGCTCAACGCTCGTCGAGCAGCACCGACATGCCCGGCCTGAAGTCGGCAATGGGTGTCACGGGCTTGGCTTTGACCTCAAAGGTCTTGCTGTCGTACTGGCCGTAGGCCTTGGTGGCGTTCCACACGGCATAGCTGCCCATGTCGTGGATATAGTAGACTTGCAGTTTTGTTTTCTTGTTGTTGAGTGCCGGGATGGTGACGTTGATCAAGGTGTCGATGGGCATCTGCGAGAGTTTGTCTTCACGCACGTTGAACGACACCCACATGTCGTCGAGCTGCGATATCGACATGATGGGAGTGCCCATCGACACGAGCTCGCCCACGTGGGGGTAGATCTCGCTCACCTCGCCGTCGCAGGGAGCCACAAGCACTTGGTCCTCGAGCACCGATTCCACTTCCATCACCGTGCCTCGGGCCACATCTTCCATACTCTTGGCGGCCGATTTGTCTTCGGCCTGGCTACCGTTCTGGGCCAGCTGGGCATTGCTCTGTGCTGTGCGCACGGCGGCGCTTGCGGCGTCATAGGCAGCCTTGGCCTCGTCGCGTCGTTGCTGGGTGACCACGCCCTGCTGGTACAGGTTTTCCATGCGGTCGTAGGTCTTCTTGGCAATGTCCTCGGCAGCCTTGGCCTGCTCCACAATGTGACCTGTGCTCTGCTTGATCTCGGTGCGAGTGCCTTTGTCCACCTTCTGGCTGGCTGCCTGGGCGGCGCGTTGAGCGCTTTTGGCCTTGTAGAGTGTGGCGTCGGCCAGCTTGCTGCTTATGGCTACCAGGGTATCGCCCTTGTGCACATAGTCGCCCTCCTTGACATAGAATTTCACGATGCGCCCCGGCAGCTTGCCCGACACGCGCACTTGGTCGCAGTCGGCTTGGCCCTGAGTCATCTCCTTGGGGGCGTGAATGAGCAAGATGCCCAGCAGGGCCACGCAGGCCATCACGAGCGTGAAAACGCCCAGTGCGGCAAGCAGAGCCTTGTCGCGCTTGCGCACGATGGTGCGCTGGTCCTTCACTTCACGGCGCTTCGACTCGGTCTTGACGTCGCTGGCTTGGGTCCTGGTTGCGCTTGGGCCCCCGGCTTTCGTCTCACTTGGCGCTGTCACTTGGCGCTTGGGTTGTTGGTTGGCCGCCTGAGCTTGGGTTGCGGGTGTTTTCTTTTCATCAGCTTTATCCATTGTAGTAGATATAATGTGTTTTTTTGTGTTCGATTGTCAATATCTCATCTCGCCCAACACCTTCGACAGGTACACGTCGCACAGCTGGATGTCGATTTGGGCATCGATGTTGTCGCTATAGGCCTTGAACCATGCAGTTTGGGCGGTGAGCACCTCGTCGAGGTTCATCACGCCCTCTTTGTAGCCCACAGTGGCACAGCGCAGGTTCTCGTTGGCCGACACGAGATTGGCCTTGGTCTTCTCGTAGGTCTTCCATGCCTCCTGGTAGCGATAGGCGGCTTGGTTCACTTGCAGGGCAATTTTCTCTTTGGCGTCTTCGAGCTCTACACGCTTGATGCGGGCGTCGGCCAGGGCAGCCTTGTATTTGTTAGACAGCCCTCCCCAGTGCCACAGTGGCACTTTCACCATGGCACCTACCGAGAACCCGAAGCCAAACTTGTTTTCAAAGCCGTTATAGGAGTTGGGGTTCAGTGCGTGATAGGCAGCAAAGGCTGCCACTTGGGGCATCATCTCGCTCTTGGTCACATTGGCCTTCTCGTCGTAGATCTTGGTGGCCAGCGTGAGTGATTCTATCTCGTGGCGCTTGCTGTAGACCGAGTCCATGTTGAATCGTGAAGGGCGCAGGGTGCCCTCGATGTCTTCCTTGTCCTCATCGGCCAGGGTGTAGCGGCGGTCGATGGGCTGGCCGCACAGCTGGTTGAGCAGCATGCGCGACAAGGCCAGTCCGTTTTCCACCTTGGTCAGGTTCACGTTGCCCTCGTTCACTTTCACGTCTACACTCAGCTTGTTGGCTTGTGTGGCTACGCCCTGCTTCATCATTTTCTCCACATCGCTGTCGAGGTTCTTCACAAGTTTCAAGTAGCTGTGCACGAGTTTCTCCTTGGCTCTGAGCGACACCACCTGCCAGTAGGCTTGGTCCACGTTGTAGATCACGTCTTCGATTTTGCTGTCGTTCATCGAGCGGGCCAGCTCTTCGGCATATTTTGTGATGGCGTTCATGGCTTTTATTTTCCCTCCCATGTAGATGGGTTGCACTGCAGTGATAGCTCCGGCAAAGATGTTGTGGATGTCGGCCGTGAGTGCGCTTTTGGGCAGCAATGCCACCATCGAGGGCACTATCGAGCCGTCGACCACTGCCGGCATGCCTGTGGCCGGGTCGGTGACCAGGCCGAAGTCGTACTTGCCTGTGGCGCTGTTGTAGGTCTTGATGGGCAGGTACTGGTCTTCTTTTTTGAGCGACACCTTGTGCTGGTTGTAGATGTAGCCACCCACAAGGTCGATGCTGGGCAGGTAGGCTGCGGCGGCTTCCTTGCGCTGGTAGCCTGCTTGCTCTATCTTGATGTTGCCTGCTTGAATCTCCCTGTTGTTGTTGATGGCCATGCGGCGGCACGAGTCGAGCGATACTGTGCCCTGGGCCATTCCCTGTATCGACATCAACAACGCAAAATATAGCAATAACTTGAACTTGCGCATAAAATTTGACACGTGTATCGTTAAATCCATTGCAAATATACTGCAAAATAGAACACGATAATAAAATAACGGTGAATTTTACCACTTCCTTTGGACATTTGGACAACAGAGCGGGCCGAAAATGGCTGTATCGCATTTTCGGCCCGTCCTGTAGTTTCGGTTGTGGTTGGCTGGTGCTTCGGCCTCAGGCGGCGTTTCACTTGCCAGCGGTGCTCAAGTAGCATTTCACCTCGCCAAATGGCAGTTTGCCCACTACCATGAGCGGCTTGCGGTCGGGGGCAGTCGAGAGCCAGGCGTCGAGGTCGTCGCTCGACTTGCGCTTGCCGTCTTGCGTGAACTTGAAGGTGATGTGGTAGGCCTGGTGGCGGCTCTTGTCGCGCAGGGTGATGGCTTGCACGCCGCGATACTTGATGGTGAGCACCTCCTTGGTTTTGCCCGAGAAGATACAGGTCACATAGGACTTGTTGTGTGCCAGGTTGCCAAAGTCGAGGTTGCGCAGCATGTAGAACACACTCAGCATGTCGTAGGCATTGCCGCGGTTGGCCAGGTTGGCATGCTTGATGCCGCTCTTGCGCCACCGGGTGCACCTGGCTGTGGTAGTGCCGTTGCTGCGGGAGAATTGCACCAGGTCGCGGGCACGGTATTTCTTCTCGTGGGTGCACTTCTCGTACCTGATGGGCAGAAACTGGCTGTTCATCGTGCACTTCAGGGTGTCGCGCACCGGGTAGAACGTGTCGGCCCACGACCGGGTGCGGCCCACGAGCTGTGCATAGTAGCCTTGTGGGGTGCGCTTGATGCTGAGCCGTGCGTCGCCGGCATGTTTCCATATCACACCCCAGTGATACACGATTTGGAAATTGAGTGTCTCGCTTGTGTAGGTGCGGGCTGTGGCCGGCAAGGCCATCAAGGCGACTAATGCCGCAAGCAGTCCAAGTCTTATGGATCTTATTACCTTCATTTTTGCATCAATTTTTGGGAGTTAGACCACTTTTCGCCCTCAAGGTTTAATTGTCACTTCTCGGGCTCGGTCACCTTCAGGCGGTCGCCGCTGCCACGTGCCACGGTGTTGTAGTAGTCCTGGGTGTAGCCCCCGAAGGTGGGCTGCACAGGCATGCCGTAGGGGTTGTACTCAAATTTCCCGTCTTTCTCGTGCTTGATGTTGCCGTCGAGATACTTTACAAAGAGGTATTTGGCCAGGTCCTGATAGGCCTTCATGTAGGTTTGCGACTCGGCAATGCTATAGTTGGTGAGATACTCTACAGCTTGGCTCTTGCTCGCCTTGAGCAGCTCTTGTGCCCGCTGCTCGGTGCTGGCCTGGTTGTGCTCGAAGCGGTCCTCGAGCTGGCCCTGCACTTTGCGTATGTCGGGGATCATGTAGCTGTAACGGTTGTAGGCTTGGTTGGCTATCAGGTTGTTGACCCAGAAGGCAGCGTCAAAGTTGAAGTGGTACAGGTCGGCCTTGCCGCTCTTGAAGCAGTCGGGCACCTCGGTGATGCTGCAGTACATGGGCACAAACACGGCGGTGTTGGCGTCGTCGACACCAAACCACAGGCAGCCTCCCACCTCGTCGGGCAGGCTGGCACGCATCTGCGAGACAAACACAAAGCCCGTCTGCTGTGTGGCAATGGCGCGCTCCTGGCAGTATTTCACGCTGTCGACGGTGAACTCCATAGGGCGGTAGCGGTAGGGAACGCCATAGTAGTTGGCAGCTCCTGGGTCGACGGTCATGTCAAACGGGGTGCCCTCGTAGTGGTCGCGCATCATGTTCTGCAGGTCGCGCACGCTCAATTTCTTGTCGGGCTTCACATAGAGGGGCATTCGGGCAGCTCCCTTCTTGCCGGCAATGTAGGGCAGGTACATGTCCATGCCGCTCTTGAAGCGGTTGAAGTAGCTCCACACGCGGGCATCGCAGCCACGCAGGGTGCCGAAGTCGCTGGGGGCGTAGGCTGTAGAAAACTCAAAGTCCTTGTCTTTGCCCTTGAAGTAGCCCATCTTGCGGGCAAAGGAGATCACGTCCTTGCTGTAGAGACAGTTCTCCTTGTCGTTGAGCGGGAAGTTGTAGATGCGGCTTTGGTTGGCGTGGGCGGCGATACAGTCGTCGGGGATGCGCATGGCTACCCACACAGCTCCTTTCTCCTTGGGGCCCTTGCCCACCATCTCGAGCACCCACACCTCGTTGGGGTCGCCTATCGAGAACGACTCGCCCTCGCTATAGTAGCCGTATCGGGCCACGAGGTCGGTCATCACCTTGATGGCCTCGCGGGCGGTCTTGCTGCGTTGCAGGGCGATATAGATGAGGCTGCCGTAGTCGATGATGGCCGAGGTGTCGACCAGCTCCTCGCGGCCGCCAAAGGTGGACTCGGCCACAGTCACCTGGTGCTCGTTGATGTTGCCCACTACCTGATAGGTGTGGGCTACTTCGGGAATATAGCCCAGCGGCTTGCCCGAGTCCCAGTCGACGATGGCGCGCATCTCGCCGGGCTTGTGGTCGGCTGCGGGCAAAAACTGCAGGTCGCCGTAGAGGGTGTGGGAGTCGGCTGCATAGGTGATGAGCGTGCTGCCGTCGGTGGTGGCATTTTTGCCTGCCAGCAGGTTGGTGCAGGCCAGTGCGCTGCCTGCTGTGACTGCCGCCAGCGCAAGTGTGATGTTTCTGATGTTCATAGTTGGTTGTGTATTTGTGTTTTTTGGATGTATTGCTTGGCACAGGCGAAGGTGATCATGTACCTGTCGCCCATAGTGGTGTGCAGGTAGTAGGGCGTGGCCTTGAAGCCGCCCTGGTGGGCGAGTTGCTGGCCTCGATGGGGGGTGGCAAAGCGGTCGACTGTGATGTCGCTGGCATAGTTGCCCACTTGCTGTCGCTCGCCCACGGCCTTGAATATGGCTTCCTTAGCCATCCAGGCTACCATGTGGCCGTCGACGTCGCCGGTATCGAGCCAGGTTTTCTCCTCGTCGTTGACGTAGAAGTCGCGCACGCCCAGCACGCGGCGCCCGTAACGCTCCACGTCGACGCCCATGCGGTGGGTGGCGTTGAGCCCAATGCACAGCAGCCCACGTGTGTGGGCTATGGTGATGTGTGCCTGGCACCCCTCGATATAGGGGTCGTCGTCGGCGTTGTGGCGCAGTGTGGCGCTTTGGCCCACGATGCGTTTCACGAGCAGCCGCTCGCCCAGTATTTCCCGGCGGCGGTATTCCGATTTTGCCTCACAGTGCGCAGGCAGTCCTTCGGCAGCGCACATGCAGGCCAATTGTTGCGAGGTCTCGCTGAGCATCCACATGTGCAGCACAGTCCCGTCGATATATGTCTTAGTACCAGCGTAGGCCATGGGTGGTGGTGTCTTATTTTTTGTTGTTGTCTTTGCCGTTGTCGGGGGCGACGACGACTTTTACCTTGGCGATGCGGAATTTTTTTACCTTCAGCACGGTAAACTGGCAGCGGCCACAGGCGATTTCTTCCTTCTCCTTAGGGAAGTCGCCTTTCACGTTGAGCAGCAGGCCGGCTATGGTCTCGGCATCTTCGAGTTGCTTGTCGTCGAAGTCGTCCTCGCTGGTGCCGGTCACCTCGTAGAAGTCGTTGAGCGAGGTCTTGGCATCGAAGATATAGGTGTTGTCGGCCACCTTGCTGTAGAATTTCTCCTCGGTGTCATACTCGTCGTCGATGTCGCCCACAATCTCCTCGAGCACGTCCTCGAGGGTGCATATGCCCTGAGTGCAGCCATACTCGTCGACCACAATGGCCATGTGCACTTTCTTCTTGCGGAAGTCCTCGAGCAGGTCGTCGATTTGCCGTGTCTCGGGCACAAAATACACCGGTCGCAGCAGGGTTTGCCACCTGAAGCTGTTGTCGCGCTTGCCTATGTAGGGCAGCAAGTCCTTGGCATAGAGCATGCCCTTGATGTTGTCGGGGCTTTCTTCATACACGGGCATACGCGAGTATCCGTTTTCGACCACGGTCTTCACCACGTCGTCGAATGTGGTGTCGTAGTCGATGTCGACCACGTCGATGCGCGGACGCATGATTTCGGTCACCGTCTTCTCGCCAAAGGTGAGTATGCCCTTGAGCATCTCTTTTTCGTCGGTCGACTTCAAGTCGCTCACCTCCAGGGCGCGGTTCAGGTCTTCCATCGAGATGTCGTCGCTGCGCTTGCTCACTGCCTTGCGCACAATCAGGGTGCTCTTGACCATGAGCTTCGACAGGGGACCGAACACTTTCATCATCACACTCAGCCCGGGAGCCGCCATCTCGGCAAACTGCACGTTGTGGCTGCTGGCATAGAGCTTGGGTATGATTTCGCCGAAAAGCAGAATCAGGAAGGTGAGTATCACGGTTTGCACAACAAAATTGGCCACTGCACTGTTGAAGGTGAAGATGGTGTTCATGGCGTAGTTCAGTACCACGGCAATGAGCACGTTCACCGAGTTGTTGCCTATCAATATTGTGGCCAGCAGCCGTTCGGGCTTGGAGAGCAGCTGCTTTATTCTTTCTTGTTTCGACTCGTCGTCGATGCTGTCGATATCTTCTTTCGAGAGCGAGAAATAGGCCAGCTCCGACCCTGAGTTGTAGGCCGAGTACATCAATGCAAAGAGCGCGATGATGATGGCGATGATACTGCCCGCAGTGGGCATGTTGACGGTGATGGCCTGCTGGTCAAGGGCCAAAATGTTTAGAAGACACGAAAGAGGGTCAGGATCCAAAATGCGGTATATTTAGTTCAACAATCAGCCTGCAGGCCTCGACGGCCCCAGTCAGGAAAATGCAAGTCGCATGTTTTCGCTCGCAAAGTTACAAAACTCTTGTCATCTGCCCAAATCTATCATGTGGATTATTTGTGTGCTTCCAGCAGTGCCCCCCAAAAAAATGCCAGGGCGCCGCACGGGCACCCTGGCAATGCTGTATTGGGTGAATGTACAAGCCTGGTTTAGAAGGTGTACTTCAAGCCAATTTGGGCACGCCAGCGGCTGTAGTAGTCGCTGTAGTTGTGCATGTTGTAGTCACCATCGTGCAAGAACTGGAATGCATTGCTATTAGCATTGTAGGTGATGGGGCTGAAGTACATCGAGGCACCTGTCGACTGGTAGCGGCCCCACTTCTTGTTGAACATGTTGCCCACGTTCTGGATGTCGAAGGTGAGGGTGAAGGCGTGGGTGTACTTGCCGTAGTTGAACTTGTAGGTCTGTGCAAAGTGGAAGTCGAAGTGGTGCTCAAACTTCTCGTTGGCTGCAAAACGGTCGAAGTACTCGCCGCGGTGATCCTTGAGGTAGCGCTCGCTGGCCAGCCACTGCTTCATGTTGGCCTTCTGCTGGTCGGCTGTGTAGGCCTTGGTGGCGATGAAGGTCATCTGGTCGACTTGGGCATCGGTAGGAATGTAGATCAGGTCGTTGCCGTTGCTGCCGTCGTTGTTGAAGTCGCCGTAGTAGTAGATCGAGTAGGGCGAACCGCTGTTGGCCGTGTAGATGATGCCCACGTTGGTGTTCCAGTGCTTAGCATAGTCCTTGCTGTAGAAGGCCGACACGGTGATCTTGTGAGGTATGTTGTAGGCGCTGTTGCCCACCTCGGGATCGTTAGGATTGCCGTGGGTGTAGTTGTAGTTGTAGTTGGAGGCTGCAACCGAGCTGCCGCCGTAGTTCACGCTCTTAGATTGTGTGAAGGTGTAGGCAGCGACCAGGTCGAGACCGAAGTTGAACTTCTTCTCGGCCTTGAGGCTGGCGGTGAAGGTGTGACCCTTGCTGCTGTTGTCGAGCAGATACACGCCGTTGAAGGGAGTGCCGCCGGTCATGCGGGTCAGGTAAGGACGGTTGTCGAAGTCAAGACCGAGTTTGCTGGCAACGGTAGTGGTGCCGTCCCAGTTGTAGGCGAGGTTCTTGTACACTACGTCGTTCAGGGTCTTCGACCACAGCACCTCGGCTGTCCAGTCGATGCCCAGCAGATTTGCATCGAGACCCAGGTTCATGCGCAGGGTCTGGCCAAACTTGAAGTCCTTGGCAAACACGTTCACCACTTGCGATCCACTGGCCTTGAGCTGGTTGTAGGCTGCACTCTGGTTGTGCGGGTCGGTGACAAGGGTCAGGTTCTTGGCAGCGTTGCCCGACACGTTGTAGGTCATGAGCTGGATGCCGGTGTTGGAGAAGTTGTTGCTCAGCCACACAAACGGGATGCGGCCCGAGAACAGGCCCACGCCGCCGCGCAACAGGAAGTTGTGGGGCTCGTCGAGCCAGTAGCGGAAGCCCAGGCGTGGCGAGAAGAGCGGAGTGCTCTTGAGCTTGTGGTTGGTAGCCACGTCCCAGTCGTCGCGCACGTCTTGCGAGATGGCAGTGTTGGCGGTCATGCTTTGTGCAAAGTCGTTGAAGGTCTTGTTCTCGGTAGGTGTGTCGAAGAACAAGGGGATGTCGACGCGCAGACCGTAGGTGAGGGTGAGGTCGCGGCTGGCACGCCACTGGTCTTGAGCATAGAAGCCCATCTGGCCGGCGCTGAAGCTTGCCCACCAGCGCGGGTCGCCAGTCACGTCGGTGTTGGCCTGGCCGTAGCGGTATTGCTTCACGTGGCCAGTCTCGCCGTTGAGTGCTGCATAGAAGTCGTCGGGGCTTGCAAAGTAGTAGGTGCCGTAGTTGTCTTGGATGAAGAGGTTCTTAAACTTGTAGAACTCCTCGTGGGTGCCAAAGGTGAAGGTGTGGTTGCCGCGATAGTAGTTCACGTTGTCGGTAAACGACCACACGTCTTGGTTCAATCCATTGGCGCAGCTCGAACGCTCGGTGCCGAAGACCACGTTGCCGTTGCCCACGCCCGAGATCTGAATCATGGGGAACACACCGTGAGGATTGCGCGAGTCGCGCACACGCACATAGCTCAGCAAGGCCTCGTTGGCCCAGTTCTGGTTGATGTTGCTGTGCAACTCGGCAGTGAATGAGTTGGTCACACTCTTGAAGTCATACTGGTAGTCGGTGGCGTTGAGGCTGCCGGCCGTGGAGTTGCTGTTGAGCTGCTTGGCCGACACGATGCGCCAGCCCAGGGTGAGCTTGTTCTTGTCGTTGATGTTCCAGTCGAGCTTGAAGCCGCCCTTGTCGCTCTTGGTGTAGTTGTCGGGGTTGTTGAACGTGCCCGTGTAGCCCTTGGCCTGCAGTGCCGAGAGGAGCTGTTGTGCTACCTCGCCGTTGACTCTCGATGTTGAGCTGCCCAGCTTATAGGGGTTGTTGTACTCGTCGTTGGCTTTCTCGTAGTTGGCAAAGAAAAACAGTTTGTCTTTGATGATGGGACCGCCCAGGGTCACACCATAGTGATAGGTTTTCTCGTGCTGGTATTTCTCCGAGGTTTTGCCGTTCATCAATTTATATTTCTCGCCGATGAGGTCCTGGTTGCGCCAGTCGCCGTAGACCGAGCCGTGGAACATGTTGGTACCGCTCTTGGTGATGGCGTTGATCGATCCGCCGGTGAAGCCCGATTGGCGCACGTCGAAGGGTGCAACTTGCACCTGGATTTGATCGACGGTCTCCATCGA
>Ga0256404_1000133_pt1 | contig 173579 bp, 130 predicted proteins | sample RumenRJG_01DNA_FD_185990 | JGI IMG/M metagenome (GOLD analysis project Ga0256404, IMG submission 185990) | Bovine rumen microbial communities from Lethbridge, Alberta, Canada - RJG_01 | ecosystem: Host-associated > Mammals > Digestive system > Stomach > Rumen | place: Canada: Alberta...
TCCGGCTCCTCCAAAAGGTCGATCCGCTTCGCCATCTTGACGCCACTCGCATCGTCGTATTCTACGCGGACCACATCGCCCACGAACATGTACTTGTTATCCCCAAAATAAAACAGCGTGTCGCCGTTGGTAGTGAATTCAACGGAGCCCTTGTCTGTCCCCAGCACAAAGTTCTCGTAGATCCGGTCCTGGATCACGCCGGTATATTCCTTCTTTTTGGTTTTCTTAGCATCTGTTGATTTTACCTCTGTCGTGGCTTTTGTTGGGCCCTGCGTGGTTGTGGCTTTTGTCTCTTTTACCGCCTTCTTCTGGGCTTCATCATCGCCGCATCCCGCCATCATCACCAATGCAAAAGCAACAACGACACATATAAGTAAAACCTGTTTTTTCATAGTAATGACCATCTCCCTTTCATTCCCATCATAATTCGATTCCCGCGGGAATGCAAACAGAAAATTGAAACAGTAATTTGGGGTCAAGTATTGACATCGGCGCTCGGTTACTGTAATATATTACCATTATCGGGAATATATTACAGTCAAGGAGGGACGCTATGCGTGAAGTACATGTTACGCCTCTGAACCCGGAGGCTTTCTGTAGATCTATTGAAATTGCACTGAAGAATCCTCCGGATCCGGAGGGTTCCATAGAACGGATTCGCAAATCCCTCAATCGGCTTTCCGAAGGACCCCTCTACGTGTCACCTCAAGGTCGCACCATCACCTTCTATACGATCGTTGATGGTAAGCAGAAATATCTGTCAAAGAAATCCAAACGGATCCATTCAATGGCTCGGCGGCGCTATCAGGCTGCTCTTCTTACGATACTCCAGCTAACAGGATCATCCCGAAAGAGAGATATCAAGCGGCGCGCTGCATGCATATCCAGACTTCAGGAGTACGTCACCAATTGTGCTAAAGGTGGTCTCGACATTTCATCCATCGTTCTGACAAAGGCACAACATGATTGGTTTACAGGGAAATTCAGGCAAAAATACATCAACCCGGACTCGCCTTTTAAGACAGCAAACGGTATGCCGGTGCGATCAAAATCCGAACGGGATGTCATCAACAGCTATGATGACTTCGCGGTGCCAATTCACTATGAGGAGCAGATGACCATCTATGTCCGGAACCTCGTCGATAATCTGGAACGGACGCTTGTGCAGAATAGATTGCTGCAGGGTCCGCTCTACGGTTATGATGAAACGGGCATCCATTGGAATGTGCCTCGCGAGCTGCAGTGGATGAACGCGCGTGGTTCCATCTGGAAGACTTACGATCCTCCCCATGGAACGCTGTCACTTTATAACGACATACGGGGGATGCTCGCGGACGGCAGCCTCTTTGTGCACGAACACGAAGGGATGATGGACGATTTCATCTACCGATGCAACTCCTCCGAACGGTCCTCCATCCTCAAATACACAGGCGTGGTCAGCCGTGACAATTTCATCGAGACCTATGAACAGGAAATCGACACACGGGAGAAAGCAAGTTCTATTATCGAATGTCAGGTAGTGCCTCGCCTGTGGTTCTAGCCGGGCCTGTTGTTCTGACCGGACGCTTCTGGCCTCTGGCGGTTCAGATTTCGGAATGTACTAGTTATGAACCAAAAAAGTGCTCGAAACTACGACTTACCGGCTTCAGCCCGTGTCAGACTACGTCAAAATGCCAGGATGAAGCCCCTACCACCTTTGTCACGGACTGACGATTCTGTAGCGTTCGTAGTTTTGTGCACATAAATGGGAAAGAACTACGACCTTGCCCTTTCAGTGCCTCTCGCAAAAGCAAGAAGTCGTAGTTGTTCATCCTTTTGGGGACAAAAACTACGACATTCCGAAATTCGCCGGGCCACCGCGGAGTACCTGGCCGCGGGCCGCCTGTTGGTCCGGGCGGGCCGCCTGCTGGCGCAGGCAGCTACTTCACGAGCAACTTCTTGATCCCGGCTTCGAGGCCGTTCAGGGTCAGTTCGAACATGGGGAACACTTCGCCGATGTCGTGGATGGTTTCGGCGCCGTAGGTGTAATCCCAGGCTCTTTTCTCGATTGGGTTGAGCCAAATCTGTTTCTTGAACCGTTTCTTGAATTTCATGAACCACTCCATACCGGTCTCACGGTTGAAGAGACCGATGATGGCGTTGCCGCCTTTGCGGTAGAGTTCCGAAGGAGCCATCGCCGCGTCGCCCACGAAGATGACCTTGTAGTCAGCGTCGAGTCGGTTGAAGACCCAGGTCGTTTCCACGGAGTCGTACAGCTTGCACCGAGGCGTGGTGTAGAGTTGATCGTAGATCGCGTTGTGGAAATAGTAGATCTTCAGATCCTTGAAGTGGTTGGAGCGGCTGACCGCCTGGAACAGCCTGTTACAAAGCCTGCTGTAGGGCAGCATGGACCCTTCCGAATCTATGAGCAGCAGGACCTTGACCGTGTTCTTGCGGGGCTTTTCATAGGCCAGCTTCAGCATGCCGCCGTTGTCGCAGGTCTCATCGATGGTCTTGTCGATGTCCAGTTCCTTCTCGCTTGTGTCCACACGGGAAGAGTACTGACGCAGCTTCCGGAAGGCCATCTGAAAGCTGCGGATGTCAAGGATCGTATCCTCCCGGAAATCCTTGAAGTTCCGCTCGCCCGCAACCTGCAGCGCCGTCTTGTGACGGCTTTTGCCGCCGACCCGGATGCCGCTGGGGTGGTAGCCGCCGCGGCCCATGGGTGATGTGCCGCCGGTGCCGATCCAGTAGTTTCCTCCGTCGTGCTTTTCCTTCTGTTCTTTGATGCGTTCTTCAAACATCTTAAGAAGCTCTTCCAGCTCCTTCGCGAAGAGTTTTTTATCGCCCAGATCCTCCAGATCCCGTTCCAGATCGCTCTCCTCCAGCCAGCGCCAGAACTCATCCGGCAGATCTTCCGGCGTCTCGATACCCTGGAAATACTCGGCGAAGACCTGGTCGAACTTATCGTATTCCGATTCAGTTTTGATAAGAATGCTCCGGCACAAATGGTAAAACCCCAGTAAGGAGGCGTTTGCCAGACCCTTGTCCAGCGCCTCCACCAGCGTCATCCACTCGTTGATGGACACCTCCAACCCGCGGGCACGGAGCAGATAAAAGAATTGCAAAAACATGTCTCGCTCTCCCGTGCTCCCTTACCAGTTTCTCAGTGAATAGCCCTTCGTCTTGATCTCCTCAAATGTATCGAGATCCTGATTCTTCTTGAGCAGGACACCCAGGAACGGCATATTCTCATAGAGGTCCGTGATGCTGACGCCGCTGATCATGAGCGCCTGGATCCAGTCGAGCAGCTCCGATGTGGACGGCCGTTTCTGCAGATCCTTCATCTCGCGGATCTTATAGAAGGCTTCCAGCGCCTCACTGACCAGGTGTTTATCGATATCGCCGTAGTGGACGTGGATGATTTCTTCCATTTTCTCTTCGTCCGGGAACTCGATGTAGTGGAAGATGCAGCGGCGCAGGAACGCGTCCGGCAGTTCCTTTTCCGCGTTGGATGTGATGATTACGATCGGGCGGTGCTTCGCCGTGATCGTCTCTTTTGTCTCATTGATGTAGAACTCCATTTTGTCCAGCTCCCAGAGCAGGTCGTTCGGGAATTCCAGGTCCGCCTTGTCGATCTCATCGATCAGCAGCACCACCTGCCGGTCGGAAGTAAACGCTTCGCCCAGCTTGCCCAGCTTGATGTACTGTCCGATGTTCTTGACATCACCCTCGCCGAACTGAGAGTCGTACAGCCTTTGCACGGTGTCATAAACGTAAAGTCCGTCCTGCGCTTTGGTGGTGGATTTGATGCTCCAGATGATCAGCGGCATGTCCAGCGACTCGGCGATCGCCTCGGCCAGCATGGTTTTGCCGGTACCCGGCTCTCCCTTGATCAGCAGCGGCTTTTTCAGCGCGATGGACACGTTGACCGCGTTCATCAGCTCATCCGTTACGACGTAGTTGTCACTTCCCTTAAAGACATTCATGTTGTTTGCCATTTTCAAGTTCCTCACTTCTTGGTTATTAGGATTGCTCTTTCTCATTCGTATCCATACAGAGTGTATTATAACAAAAAACAGCCGCAGGCGCGACTGTTAAAAAGAATCGGCACGGATTGCCCGTTATGGACTACGGCTGTTCTTCCTGTTCTTCTTGTTCGTCGATTTTGCCTTTCTCCCATATCACGAGAAATCCCGCGGCGATGACGATGATCCCGCCGAGGATCTGCAGCCACGTTAGATGTTCGCCCAGAAGCACCGCGCCGAAGAACGCGGTCGTGACCGGCAGGAAATTGGAGTACACCGCGTTCGTCGTCGGACCCAGCTTCTGCAGGGCGAAGACGACGATCAGATAGCCTAAGCCGCTGTCCACCAGACCGATCCACAGAATGCCGAAAACGACCGGCAGCGTGAACTCGCTCGCCGATGGCATAGAGCGAAAGGCGCCCGGCAGCAGTAGCAGCGTCGCGCAGGCAAGCTGATTCAGCGACAGGATCAGACTGTCATACCCCTTCAATCCGGCTGTGATGAAATTGTAGATGTTCCAGCAGAAGACCGCCCCGACGGCCAGCAGGTATCCTGTTCCCCTGCCCTGTGTGATGATGCTGAAATCCGCGCCGACGACAAAGGCGATTCCCACGAGGCACAGGACTATGCCCGCGTAGATTTTGCTGTTGGCTCTGCGTTTGTAGATGATTCTCTCCAGAATGATCGAAACCGCCGGCACGAAGGCGAGCACGATGGAGATCAGCGCCACCGGCATCAGCGCCATGGCGTTGTACTCACACTCGTAGTAACAGACCTGCCCGAAGATCGCGCACAGGATGAATATCGGAATGTCCTTCTTTCGCAGAAACCACTTCTTGCGAAGCGCGAACTTGATCAGCAGCACGAAAACAAACCCCAGGGAAAACTTGAAAAACATCAGGCCCCCTGCGGGCAAAACCTCCAGCGCCCATTTGGCCGCTACATAATCGAATCCCCACGCTATTACCAGAAAGACCATCGTCGCGTGGGCCAGACCGCGTTCGCTCAGCTTGCTCATGGGATCATTATACACCAAAAGCAGGTAATCCGTTTACATTTATCCCGGGAAATGCTATCATTTCAACATGAATATTGAACTTGGATACGGCACGGGCAAGCAGTCCGCCATCGTGCCGGATGAAAACATCTTACAAATCTTAACACCAAACAAGGTGGACCTTGGGAATGCGCCGGTGGGCGCAGACTCCGTCCGGGAAGCGCTGGCTCACCCGATCGGTACGCCGCGACTTGGCGAGATCATAAAGCCGGGGGAGAAGATCGCGATCATTACCAGCGATATCTCCAGGCCGATGCCCACCCGGGTGGCGCTGCCGCCGCTGCTGGAGGAACTGTTTGCGGCGGGCGCGCAGGCCGAGGACATCACCCTTGTCTTCGCGCTGGGAAGTCACCGGCACCAAACAGAAGAAGAACGGCGAAAACTCGCCGGCGATTTCGCCTGCGATACGATCCGATGCGTCGACAGCGATCCGGAGGACTGCATCCATCTGGGCGATACGAGCAACGGCACGCCCATCGACATCACGCGCGTCGTCGCGGAAGCAGACCGTCGCATCTGTCTGGGCAATATCGAGTACCATTATTTCGCGGGGTATTCCGGCGGGATCAAAGCGACCTTTCCCGGTTGCTCGACGCCGGCTGCCATTCAGGAGAATCACTCTATGATGATTCTCCCGGATGCTCATACCGGCAAACTGGACGGCAATCCACTCCGTGCGGATCTGGAAGAAGCTGCGGCGCTTTGTCAGGTGGACTTCCTCGTAAACGTTGTTCTGAATGAGAAGAAAGAAATCATATATACGGTCTGCGGCGATCTTACGAAGGCGCACCGCCGGGGCTGCGCATTTCTGGATAATCTCTACTCCGTCCCCGTAAAAGAAAAGGCTGACATTGTCATCGTCTCTCAGGGTGGTGCTCCCAAGGATCTGAACCTGTACCAGACCCAGAAAGCGCTGGACAATTCCAAGCACGCGGTCAAAGACGGCGGCACGATCATTCTGGTCGGCTCCTGCCGGGAGGGCTTCGGCAACAAGACCTTCGAGAAATGGATCGCTGATGCGAGCAAACCTTCCGATCTGACCGACCGGATCAAAAGAGATTTCAAACTGGGCGGCCACAAGGCGGCTGCCATCGCCATGGTCATGGAGAAAGCCAACATCAAACTGGTCTCCGACATGGATGACGCGACGGTCCGCCAGGTTTTCATGGAGCCGTATGCGGACCTGCAGTCAGCGGTAGACGATGCCTTCGCGGAGCAGCGCGCGGTGTACGGTGCGGGTGCGACGCACAGTGCGGACGGCACCGGCAGTGAACACCTCGCCGGGCAGCCGAGTGTCATCGTCATGCCGTACGGCGGTTCGACCCTGCCAATTGCGGAGTAATATCGCGAAACGAACGAGCGCTGAAACAATAAACCCGGCCGCATAGGCCGGGTTTTAGATTGCTCATTTGATGGCTACCCTTGTTATCCTTGTATCTCCGCAAGCTTTTCCTGCAAGATCTTCGCGCTCTTCTGCAGCTTGAGGCGCTCTTCTTTGAGCCATTTTTCTTCCAGTCGGTGCTCCACGCCGTTGACCCCGACAATCGAAGGGATGCTCAGGGCAACGTTTTCAATGCCGTATTCGCCCTCCAGCGGTGATGTGACCGGTGCGACCGTCAGGCGCTGGTTGAGCACCGCGTCCGCGAGGGAGCACACACAGGTGGCGATCCCGTAATGGGTCCGCTGCTTGGTCCGGATGATTTCCGCACCCATGTTCAGAACCTGATTGTAAATGTACTCTTTCTGCTCGTCTTCCCATGGCAGTCCCACATTGGCGCAGTATTCCCACATAGGAAGGCCCGCGATTGACAGTCTGCTCCATACCGGGAACTGGGAGCTTCCGTGCTCCCCGACGATGTTGCATTTGATCGCCTCGGTGTTCAGGTTGGTGTAATTCGCGATGCTCCGCACCAGTCGGGATGTGTCGAGGATGCATCCTGTTCCGAAGACTTTGCCGTTGGGCAGTCCCATCCACTCGGCGCATTTATACGTGAGAATGTCGACCGGATTCGATACCACCATGATGACGCCATGGGTGTAGTGAGGCATGATCTGCTCCACGACGTTCCGGATCGTGCCCAGGTTGTCGCTGATCATGTCAAGACGTTCTTCCCCTACCCGCCTGTTACGGCCGGCGGTAATGATGATCAGGTCGCAGTTTTTGCAGTCGGAGTAATCTCCGGCTCTGACAGAAGACGTGCCCATATATGGGATGCCGTGCTGGATATCCAGCGCCTCGCCATAGGCTTTCTCCTTGTCGATATCTACCAGCACGATCTCACTGGCCAGATCCCGGATCGTCAGCGCGTAGGCAATCGAAGCGCCTACGAAACCGGCACCGATGATTGCGACTTTTCTGTTGTCTATGGCTGCGTACAGTTTCTCTTGCATACTCATCACCTCGTGTTGATCAAAGGCTGTTTAACCGGTACAGCAGATTGACCCTGTTCACATGGTTTTTCTTCGTATCGTTCTTCTGGCTGGTGGAATAATAGATCCCCGCGTAGAACTGCTTGCCGTTATGGAAGATGCACTGCAGTTCCTTGCCCGGCGCTTTTCCGTACGGGAACTTGATCTGTCCTACATACTTGCCCTTCAAGGTGTGTACTGTGACCAGGCAGTAGTGGTATCTTCCCTTGAAGCTCCGCACATCGTAAATGTAATCGCCCACGGTTTCGATTCCCTGCGCCAGAAGTCCTGTCTTCTTTCCCTTCAGCTTCACATACCGCAAAGGCTTCAGATTCTTGTTCAGAATCACGACATTGTCATTCTTTCTGATTCTCGCCACGTAGCAGTTGTGCTTTTCGTTATACGCAACCGCAGTGAAGCCTTTGTTTTTCTTTCTGACCTTCTTCGGGAGATCTTTCACTTTTTTGGTCAGTTTGATGTTCTTCACCGCTGTGACTTTCAGCGTCGTCGGGCTGATGAACACCACCCTGTTTTTGGCGCTTTTTTTCGTTGTACAGCATGTAGCAACGATACGCTTTTTCTTAGTGTTGTAAGTCAGGTTATTGGCGTGAAAGACCGGAAGGGATGCGGATACTTTAACAACTTTGCAATTCGACAGTTTCACCTTCACAATCTTGCACCGTTCGACCTTGCGGTTGTACAGGGTCAGATACGCGTAACCACCGTTGGCGCAAGCACCCTGCAGAGTGTCATACTGATACAGCTTCTGCTTGGCGGCAATACGGAAATTGAAGGCTTTGCCCCCTTTCGTAAGCAAAGATAGCTTTGCGGTGACCTGTTTCGCAGGCCTCGCGCTGACGATCGCGGAGGTGCCGTACTTTTTCCCATTGCTTCTATAAGCGACCACTTTGTAGTAGTAGCGTTTTCCTACCGCAAGTCCCTTGTTGGTATAAGAAGTGGCCTTCGTTGTCTTGATCAGTTTATACTTGCCGCCCTTCGATGTGGCCCGGTAGACCTTATAGGTGATGACATCGTATACCGGCTTCGCAGCAGGCTGTGCCGGTGTCTCCTCGGCAGTCTCATCCATCTGGTTCGTCTGCGCAGCGTCCGGCTGCGCGGCGTCCGTCTGGTTCGTCTGCGTAGCATCTGTCTGGTTCGTCTGCGCACCATTCACTGGATCCGTCTGCGCGGCGTCCGGCTGGTTCGTCTGCAAGGCGTCCGGCTGGTTCGTCTGCACGACGTCCGGCTGGTTCGTCTGCGTAGCGTCCGGCTGGTTACCCGCCGTACCGGTAGAATCATCTGTGACTGGGACCATCGTACCCGCTTCACCTGTAGCATCTGTTATGACAGCACCCGAGTCGTCCCCTTCTGTGGCAACTTGATCAGTCGTGCTCCCTGCGCTTGTGTCTAAGTCAGGCGTGCCGACTGTATCACCTGTTCCCGGTTCAGCCGGTGCGTCCGGATCAACCGGTGCAGCCGGTTCCGCCGGTTCTTCCGTTACGACAGGTTCTTCTGTCACTGAAGGCTCTTCCGTCACAGCCGGTTCTTCCGTCACAGCCGGCGTCTGCGGCAGCTCAACTTTAACCGCTTTCCAACTGATCCGAATCATTTTGAAGCCGGAATTGACTGCCTTTGCACCATAAACGGAAGCTGCGAGGGAAGTGTCGCTGCTGATCCCGATCAGCGGCACCGCCATAACGAGCGCGATCATGATTACAATAATTGTTCTGATAGTCTGTTTCATGCCTAACCTCTTATTGTAAATTATGAATGGTTTTCTCTGATTTTGCAAGATGTTGCGCAATTGTCCGATTTCAGATCCGGACTTTAGATCCCGACACGATCCTTGGTCCGGTATATAACATCGGTGCCTTTGTTGATCAGGATCACCAGATGTCCGTCATCGACACACACGCTTTCAATCTCGCCGAGAGGCACGCTGTAGCTGCCGATGTAGGCGCTGTCGGACGCGCGGTACATATCGATGTAACTGTGCACCCCGCCTGTCCAGATGCAGGAAAGCCCGACGCCGTTAAACGCACCCATATCCTGCGACCTATGGTACCGTTTGCGCCGGATGACCTTCACTACATTGAAGTCGCTGTCCGTCACATAAAGACGCCACGACGCCGACATGTAATACAGGTTATTGGTATCATCATACGCTACGCCGGACGGCGCATTGTGCAGACCGATGGTCCCCGTATGCTCCAGCGTCTTCGGATCATAAGCTTCCAGCGACCGTTCCTTGTGTCCGGCATACGTCGGGCAGACGTAGATCCGGTCCGCGTATGGGTTGTAGGTGCAGCCGTTGGCGTGATGCATGTTTCCGACTGTCCGGGATGCCTGCAGCTCGCCGTCCTTGCTGTAGGATTTCAGCAGTCCGCCGGAATTGCTTTTGGTTACAAAGGCGACCACGTAGCTGTCCTTGGTGCAGCACATGGACTGGGGATTGTTCACGCTTCCGATGCCTCGGATGGTCGTAACCGTATCCACATCGCTGGCGCCGATAGTCCCGATGATTTTGATGTCTCCATAGGACCTTGCGTCTACGGACGCCGTCACCACTTCCACAGGCTCTTCGCTCTTGGTTTCGAGGATGGTGCCGTGGACGTCGGATTTTGCTTCGATCTTGTATTTCGCGTTCTCCCGGGCCAGTTTCACGCTCGTCGTCTCCGGATCATAGGTCCCGACTTTTTTGTATTTGTCATCGTGCGTGCTGTACTTTTTCAGAATATATTCATCTGCAAAAGCCACCTTGCTCCAGCTGAGCTCCACGCTGGTGTCCGATTTGTATTCCTTATCGATGACGATATTGCTGAGCTGCTGCGGATAGACGGTGACCGGGATCCTCTTGACCGCCTCCGCGGTATCTTCAGTTTCCGCGGCTGTTACCTTGATCACCGCCGATCCGTCCCTGTGCAGATACACCTCGCCTGTTTCATCTACCGAAGCGACCTCATCATTCGTGGAGGAATAGGACAGTTCTCCTTTCGCCTTTGCCTTCAGGCTGAAACGCTCCATGGCGAAACCCTTGCCGACATCGGTCGATGTTTTGATCGTCTGGGGCTGGAGGGTGTAGATGGTCTCCTCCGCATCGGCAGAGGTCGTGCCCTGCCCCATCCTGGCCGCGACACAGATCTTGTACTCGTGATTGTACTTGATATTCCGGAGCACATAGGAATTGCTCTTGGCATAGGCTTTCCCGGCTCTCCTGCCGTCGATGCGGACCGAGACGTTATAGCCTTTGCATTTGATGCTGTCCCACTTGCAGACGATCGTACTGCCTTCCTGCTTCAGGGTAAGACCTGTCACGTGGTCCAGCATATTGTTCGACTCGGCAAACAGCGCAAACGCAAACAAACCAAAGCACAGCGCAGCTGCACAAATGATCTGGATCGCGACTACTTTTTTGTTGATTTTGCCGTGTTTTCTGTTTCTTGCCACTTCCGGATTTCTCCCATTATAAAACCCTCAAACCGCCTCTGCTTCGCACAGTCTGTCTGAGGGTCCTATGCCTATTTGACTGTGAACTCCTTGTCGATCAGAGTTTCTTTGCCTTTTTTATTCTTGGCGGCGACCACATAGCGATACTTGCCCTTTTCGAGTTCACTGAATTTCAGATCTTTGTCCATGTTCTGGAGATTGTAGAAATACAGGTTGGACATTTTCGCCAGTGAACCGAACACCGCTTCGCCCTTTTCGTTCAGAACTTTGACCGAAACGCTCTTTAAGCCATAGTTGGAGTAGATTTTCCCTGTAACCGTAAAGGCCTTGCCCTTCTTGATGGTCTTCGGGACATCCTCATCCTTGAGCTTCATCTCGGATTTGTTGGTCACAGTGAATTTCTTTTCCAGAACGGTCTCCTTACCGTTCTTATCGGTCGCTGTGATCTTGTAGGTATACTTGCCGGCCTCGAGATCTCCAAACCGGAATTTATTATCCAGCTGTCCGATGTCGTAGCTTCCGGCCTTCGGCTTTACCGTCTCGGACTGGACTGCCTTTTTCTTCTCGTTGAGGATCTGCACCTTGACCTCGCTCATCTTGTTCTCTGATGTGACCTCGCCCTTGATGCTGTAGCTCGATCCTTCTGTCATGAGCACCGGATAATTGAACTCCGACGCAATCGGATGTTTCGGCTTGAGCTTTTCGATCATCTGGGTCTGCACCTGACCGGAAACATCACTGATGTACATATACATAGTGATCCTGGCGAGGCTGCCGATGGAGGAGGAACCGATCGTCTCAATGCCCACGTTCTTGCCGGATCTGTTTCTGACCGGGTCGACAACGAGGAACGTACCTCTGTCGTAATCATAGCCGACCGCCAGAACCGCGTGAGCGTCCCGGTCCTTCTGGGAATGATGTCCATAGATCACGATGCCCTCCGGATGGCTCTTGAGAAGATCTCTCAGATACTCGCCCTTGGCAGCGGTCGATCTGCCTTTCAGCGTTTTCCAGTTGATGCCGACAGAATAGGTCACGCCATCTCTGTTGTAGGAGTATTTCTTCGCGTGCTTCGTCCTGCCCCGCAGTTCTACCGGTCCGATGGTGTCCCACTTGCCGGATCCAAGCTGGATGGCTTTGCGCTTGAGCATGTAGTAGTTGGAATATGTTACGCACCATCCGTGATGGCTGATGGATTTCGGGATTCTGTAAACCGACTTGTCGCTCAGCGAAGGAAGCGGCGTACCCGTCTGCTCTTCTTCCGCCGCAAATGCAGAAACAGGCGTCACTAAAGTGAACGCCAGCATGAGCGAAAGCACAAATCCCATTATGCACTTCAACCGTTTCATTGAATTTCCCCCTGTATGTAAAATCTTAATAATCATTTATACGCACACATGATTATATCATATTTTCACCACCTGACCACCCCTATTATCACTTTTTTGAAGTTGTAATACCCCCTCCCAAAGGCTATAATCATTACATAGAAGCAAAAGCAGGAGGTACTATGCTGTATTCCGTTGTGATACCATGTTACAAATCATCAGAGTCCATCCGAATGGTCGTGGAAAGCACCGCTCAGGAGCTTGAGCGTCTCGGCAGAACGCCCTATGAGTTCGTGCTTGTGGACGACTGTTCCCCGGATGAGGGGAAGACCCTGGCAGCCCTGAAAGCGCTCCACGCGGACCATGACTACGTCAAGGTCATCTCCCTGGCCCGCAACGGCGGCCAGCACAACGCCATCATGGCAGGTCTGAACTTCGCGGAGGGTGACGCCATCATCGCCATGGACGACGACGGCCAGACACATCCTTCTCAGCTTCCTCTGCTATTTGAAGCCTTTGACGAGGGTCACGACATCGTCTATGGATACTATCCGGACAAAAAACACAGTCCGTTCCGGAACTTCGGCAGCTGGGTGAACTACATTTCCGTACGCATCCTGATCGGCAAGCCGAAGGATCTCAAGACGTCGAGTTTCTGGATCATCAAGAAGTTCGTCAGGGACTATGTCATACAGTACAAGAGTCAGTACACCCATCTGCAGGGCCTGTTCCTGCGGACCACCAAGGACATCACCTGTGTCCCGGTAAAACACTTCGACCGGGTCTACGGCCAGTCCGGCTACACCTTCAAAAGTCTGGTGAGCCTCTGGTCCAACATCATGGGCTTTAGCATCGTGCCTCTGCGCATCGCGCGCAATCTGGGCATCATCCTGTCCCTGGCAGGACTCATCGGAGCGCTGGTAGTCTTCATCCGCAAACTGCTCGTGCCGACCATGGCCATCGGCTGGTCCTCCGTTATGGTCTCCATCTGGTTCTTCTCGGGCGTGATCATGATCTTCCTTGGGCTGATTGGAGAGTATATCGGCCGAATGTTCCTGGGGATGGGCAACTACCCGCAATATGTGATAAAAGAAACACTGGATCACGATGATCAGTAGTCTGGATTTCGGATTGTCGTAGATTTTCCCCTGAAAAGAGGGGTTTTCTACGACTTTTTTCTTTTCCCCACATCTTCCGTGAATTTCAGCGAACTTCTGCATCTCTGGAGAGTCTTCGAAGATGCCCGCTTGCGGTGTGAAGTCGTAGAATTTGTCTCTTCAAGGCACAAAATCTATGATTTCCTCTCTCTGCTTCACATCGGAAATTCTCATGCAAAATCAAAGTCGTAGATTTTGACTGCTTTTGTCATGAAATCTACGACAATCCGAAATCTGCGTGGCGCGGCTTATTCTTTACCGTTTCCCGCAACAATGTTTATATTTTTTCCCGCTTCCGCACGGGCAGGGATCATTGCGGCCTACCTTCATCCTGCTCCCGTCTTCGTTGTAAAAAGACTTGCGCCCAAACTTAATGTCTGCAAGCTCATTTGGTGCCCAGCCGTTGTTCATCCATGTCGGAAGTGAATTATACATGTTCATCAGAAGATCGATCACACGTTTCAGATGTGCTTCGTTTGGCATATAATCATGCTCTTCCAATATGCTCATCCAGTCGTTTACTGTGCTGCTGCCGTTCATAACCCCTAGCGTCATGTAGTCGATCAGTTCCTCTATCACTGCATCGGCATAATATAAATCGTTCTGCGTATTCGGAACGTGTTCGTCCAAATATGCTCTCAGTGCGCGAACGGCCGGCCTTGCGAGTTTCCAGTCAAACACCGCGTTGGACGAAAGCATGGTTTCTTCAAGCGGGCGGGCTTTTATACCTTTGCGTCGATCTTCTATAAATGCAAAGGGCTCGATCGAACCCCGGATATAATTGTCGTTTCCAAACACATCTTCACCCTGTGTTTCATCGCCCTGACCGACGATGTCACGGTAGCATCCCGCCGCTTCATAATGAAGCAGATAATCGCCGCCTTCATCGGCTTCGAGCCAGACGCATCCGATGCTCTCCTCCGCAACGGAATTTGCGACAATTTCCTCAAATTCCATGCGGTCCAACGCAGCCGGGTAGAAACGGCAAAATTCGTCATATGCTTCCTCTATTTTTACAACGCCTCGCAGTTCAACAACAGCATCTGCAATATCTGCTGCGGCCTTGTAGTTGAAAATTTTCCTTCGAACCTCATCCCAATCTATATCCGAGAGTATTCCCATAATATCCTCCGGGATCACGAAGGTAAATTTCCCTTTTGTCCCCGATGTTCCCTTCGTGTAAAAAGAGTAACATATCGGACACGCGGAAACAGGCAATCCTGATGAGGTCATTATCTCATCTTCCGGGATCTCAAATTCACCGCCCTCTTCATACAGTTTCCTGTAAGCATCAAACTGATTTAAGCTCAAGCCACCGCGCAGCGTGAGTTCGACCGGAAATGGATTCGACGTGAATTCGGGGATCAGTGTATGTATCAGATCTGTCTTCGTACCTTTACCGGGCACATCCAGACCAAGGATAATCACCCAGCGCTGAAGATAATTCTTAAGTTCTTTTGAGAGCAGTTTTTTGAGGTCTCGCGTTACAGGTCCCTTTGTCACATTATGCTTCATGCTGTCAAGGATGGATCGTTGAATGCCACATGACATTGCCTTCTTCATTTCAGCATCAATCGCATCCTCGCGCTCCTGTTCACTCAGGCCGGACAGAATCCCTTTGTGATATCCCTCCATCAGACTCTTGCCCTGTTCCGCCAGATCAAACTCTCTTTTCACGCTTCTCTCACGTTCTTCTGCCTCTTTGTCCTTTATATCCGAAGCGATTCTGATGAATCCGTTGCTGCCGGAAATAATGATTGGATCACGAAGCGCATCCTCTATTTCGGATTTGATCATATCGCGCATTCCTTTGCCCATACTGACCGGCATGAGCCTCATAAATCCGTCATATACGATCTCTTTCTCGAAAGGCAGGAGTGTTGTCTCTGCCACCATCGGAAACTCGGGACTGTTCAGAACTTTCTTGATATCATCATGCAGCCCGGTCACTTCAAACAGCACGTTCCCGCGTAAAAAAAGCAACTTATTATTATGTTCAAATATGATGAACCACCCCGGCAAAGAGTTGTTCCAGTTCTTGACAACTGACAGGTCTTCACTGCCCAATGAGGCCGGGTTTCTTTCAATAAAGCTGTTCAAAATGGATGGCGATTCCCATGTCTCATCAAGCGTTTTCGCGAGCGTCTGTTCATTGTAAACGTTTTCATTGCTGAACTTTTTCCCTTTCCCAAAATATAGTGTTTCTTCTATGTTCAGCTTTTCATACGCAAAGTCAGCAAGCGCATCTCTTAACCTGTAAAAACGTTCACATGATTTCATATTAAGGACTTTTGATGCCATAGTAGATTACTCTCCTTCGTGTATAAGTTCTTTTAGTACACAAGCGACCTTGTCTTTGTCGGTACATTCTCGTAGATATACCGCGCCGCCGATGGTTTCATCCGGATGCATCCATGGGATGACGGGCACCCCAGCACCTTGTTGTAGTACTTGCCGCTCTGCAGGCTGGCTCCCGGTTTATAGAGAACTGTATGGAGGCGGACAGCTGTGTGTAGCTTGGAGAGGCAGTAATAATCGTAGCTGCCGGCGTGGGCGACGTACTGCTTACCGTAGATCGTATAACGGCCGTTCCTCGACTGGATCGAGACAGACCCGCTGGAGCAAAGATTGGACCACGCGCCCTTCTTGACGTTCGGCTTGACGTTCTTGCCGCCGTTGACCAGTTTCCAGTTGCCTTTGGATCCTTTGAAGATGTACACATGCTGCGCGTACTTGCTGACCCAGATCAGGTAACCGGTCTTGCTTCCAAGCCCCGAATGATTGACGTAGTCCAGTACGGTCTTCTTCGAATACCCTGTTGCGTAATCCTTCCGCTTCATGTTCTTCTTTTTGCCGTTGTTCAGGTAGTATCCCTGAATAGTGTGCGCGTTCTTCTGGGCGAACCAGTAGGTTGTCGTCGGGTTAGCGATGTTTTTCTGTTCGTAGAACCGGACGCGCCCGTCCGACTTGTCGTAACAGATGAATTTATGCCCCTTCGCGAAACTGCCTGCCTTCTTGCTGTCACTCTGCTTATGCGTTTTGTAGATCGGCTTGCTGACCTTGGCGCTCTCAAGCACGTACAGCGGCAGGACGGTGTTCTGCTTCGCTACATTGATCGAGGGCTGCGACTGGCAGCGCCCGTTTGTCGATGCGTTGACTGCCTTATCAGCCCACTTGTTTTTCACATTGGCGCTGACGATTTCTCCCTTGGCATCCTTGTAATACGGAACGATCATGAACTGATAGAAATAAACATAGGAATGGTTCATAATCTTCAGCCCCCGCTTGTCAAAGGTGACCTTCTTGCCTTTGCCCGGGTCTTTGACCGTTGTCAGAAGTGTGTACTTGCCGGGCTTTGAAACAACTTCGTACTTTCTGGTCTTCTTCGTCCGGTACGTTTTGAGGGTCCTGCCGTCGGAGCATTTGCCCTTCGCGTCGATGTTGCCCCGTTCGCCGCCCTTTCTCCAGTAGATCTTATAGCCGGTGGCGCCGTCTATTCTGTTCCACTCGAGCAGGACTGCCTTATATCCCGGATCGGCAGCAAGTCCTGACAGCTTCAGCGTGCTGAAATCTTTCGTCTTAACGGCAGCAAATGCCCTGGGTTTCGATTCCTGTGTGCCGGCAGCCGTCTTCTTCACGGTCGTGATGGAATAGGTGTAGGACTGGCCGCGCGGCGAAAGCCCTGCAATGGTCGTCGTCAGAGTCGTAAGATTGGATTTGACCAGTTTCTTATTGGCGTCGTAGATGTTATAAGTGACCGTCTCGCCTTTTTCTGCGGCGACTGCGCTCCATGACAGCGTAACCTTTCGGTAGCCGGCGACCGGTGTCTTGACAGCAGGCGCTGCAAAATCCACCTCACCCATCGTCTGCACTTCTTCGGCAGCCTGTGTTTCTTCCGTAACGGTTTCCTCCTCTGGAATCACATCCGCATCGGATTCGATCTCCTCCTCCGCGGCGGTCGTTTCTTCCGTAACTGCAGGCTCGCTTGGTTCGGTGATCTCGCCCGGCTCGGTCGTGTCCTCAGTGACAAAAGCATCATCTTCCGCAGCCGGTTCGCTGACTGTTGCCTGTTCCGGCGCAGGATCTTCCTCTGCAGCGAACGACAGTCCTGTGCACCCGAACACCGTAAAAGCCATTACAAAAGCTGTCAAGACACTGCATACGTTCTTTACTGTTATTATGGTTTTTATCTTTTCCATGGTCTTCCGGTCCCCGTTTATATCTTTGCAAAAGCAATCTCTGTTACGCTAAATATGCTTAGTAGTATTTTACCGTTTTTTCGATCCTGAAACGGGATTCTTAACAAAATTGAATCATTTATCCCATATATAGCAAAAGGGAATTCGAATCGCTATGTTTCGAATTCCCTGTCTTTAGTTTTTTAGTTTACTTTAAATACTGCTTTTTACCAAACCTTGCATCTGGTCTTCTTTGGTACCTTGTCGTAGATCCACTTGGACACTTTCGGTCTGAGTCTGATGCATCCCTTTGAGACCGGATTTCCCAGTTCCTTGCTGTACAGCTTGCCACCGAACTTCTGGCCCTTCTTGTGGAGGAGTGAGTGCAGTCTTACGGTCTTATGCAGCTTGGAGAGATAGTAGTACGTGTACTTTGATCTCTTCGCTGTGTGCTGCTTTCCGAAGATCACGTAGTTTCCGTTTCTCGACTGGATGTATACCTTGCCGCTGGTGCAGAGGTTGGACCAGATCGCTTTGTTGTTCCAGCCGGTCGTTTTGCCGCCGTTCAGCAGTTTCCAGTTGCCCTTCTTTCCGGTGAAGATGTATACGTGCTGCGCGTACTTGCTGGCCCAGATCAGATAACCGGTCTTGCTGGTCAGCCCGCTCTTGTTGACAAAGTCCAGAACCGTCTTCTTCGAATAGCCTGTCTTCCAGTCTTTTCTGCTCAGATTATTCTTGTTGCCATTGTTCATATAGTAGCCCTGGATGGTGTGGGCGTTCTTCTGCGCGAACCAGAACGTATCCGTTGGGTTGGAAACATTCTTCTTCTCGTAGAACTTCACTCGTCCGTTCGCTTTATCGAAGCAGATGAACTTGTGGCCCTTGGAGAGTCTGCCTCTCTTCTTGCCGTCGTTCATACTGCAGGTCTTGTAGATCGGCTTGTTGACCTTCGCGTTCTCCAGTACATACATCGGGAGCACCGGGTTGTTGCGGATAATACCCTTCGTCGGATTTGATTTTCCGGCAACCGCGGTGGTCTTTTTGTTAAACGCAGCGGACTTATATGCAGTTCCCGGAACGTTCTTCGTATAGATCGGTGAGCCTTCGTCATCGTCATAATACGGAATGATCATGAACTGATAGAAATATACATACGTATGGTTCAGCACCTTCAGTCCGCGCTTGTTGAAGTTGACCTTCGTTCCGGAGGCAGGGTTCTTGACCGTCGTCAGATACTTATAGTTGCCCGGTTTGGAAACCAGTTCGTACTTTCTGGTCTTGCTGGACCGGAACGTCACCATGGTGTGGCCGTCGGAGTCCTTACCGACATTGTCGATATTTCCGCGTTCGCCGCCCTGTCTCCAGTAGATCCTGTAACCGGTCGCGCCATCGATTCTGTTCCACTGCAGGAGCACGGCCTTGTAGCCCGGGTCGGAAATGAGGCCCGTCAGTGACCGCGTGCTGAAGTCCAGCGGCTTTCCGGTGATTTTAGTGGCATCTGATTTAACAATCACGTTGTCGTCAGCGTCCTTTTCGACCGCCCTGACATAATAGGTGTAGGTCTTGGCTCTCGGAGAAAAGCCGGAACGCTTCCAGTAAAGCACCGTCAAATCCTCTTTGAAGGGCTCCGCGGTCTCTTCGTCGGAAGTATAGAGCGCATAGGAAATCGTACCGCCGTTCTTCGCCGCGACGCTTCCCCACTTGAACGTGACCGCTCTGTACACGTTGGTGGATGCTTTCGCGGCCGGCGCAGCGATCGGAGCAACATCCGTTTCAACTTCGATTCTCTGTGGCTCTACATTAAGAACTTCCTGTTCGGGAGTATCTTCGTTGAATTCAAACGCCTTTATGGTGAATATGTAAGAAGTGTTTGCTTTCAGACCTTCAATGGTACGGGTAGTTTCATCGGTCTTCACCGGCAGCCCTGAAACAGCCGGTTCTGCACTTACTTCATAAATCACCGTCAGTGCAGGATCACTGGGCTCAACAGCGTCCCAGCTAATCGTAGCGCTGGAGGAATCACGCTCCACCACGCCCATTAGGGACGCACTTTCTTCCGGCTCCGCAGTCTCGCCCAAAGTCACGTCAGTGCCTTCGTTCTCCTCCGGAGCTGCAACTTCATCGAGATCCGGATCGCTGCTCATCAGCTTAACGTTCTGAGCCTGATCTGTCGTTTCCTCCGCAAACGACAGCCCGGTGCATCCGAATACCGTGAACGCCATCACGAAAGCGGTCAGGATGCTCAATAATCTCTTTTTGTTTGATTTCATGTCTCTCTAACCTCTTCACTAACAATCTCTTTCACATAAATATATATACAAATTTTACATTTATTTTACTGTCATTTCAACACCTTATTTGCTTTCCGGCGGCGATTTGTGAATTACGGTTCATTGTATCGAGGTCCTCCTTCATTGACGAAAAAACAGGTCCTATAGTATACTTACAGCAGATTTATCAACTGCAGCCATGAAGGATCATGCCACGTGAGAAGTAATACTGAGAGGTAGACACAATGATAAGAAAGTACAGCAACAGTGAAAGAGATATCGTCCTGAAACACATTGGAGAGGACAGAGCGATGTGTTTCTATTTATACATGGATCTGGAGGAATGCGGATGTGAAGATGAAGGTCTTGGCCTGTGGGTCTCCCAGGAGGAAGACGACATTCGCTTCATTATCTATCAGTACTACGATACACTGCATCTGTTCGGTGATGTCAAATATCTCGATGACGAGGTCATCGCGCAGATCAAGTCCTGCGATCCCAGATTGCTCTATGGTCCGATCGACGTCATCAAAAAACTCTGCGGGATCTATTCTGTAGATGAGAGCGAGATCGAAGTCAACCAGATCATCACACTGAATAAGTTCATGGACGAGACTGCGGAGGAAATCAATCTTATTACCGAAGCCGAGGAAGAAGACATTCCTTATATTACCGAACTCATGTTGAAGGATGACTTGTATAAGAAGGTTTACTCGTACGACAAGCTGTATTCGGATCTGCACAGAAGATGGAAGGACGGCTTCGGGCGTCTGTTTGTTCTGAAGAAGGACGGGAAGATCCTTGCTGCCAACGCCACCTACGCGGAAACCAAGGACCTCGCTGTGATCGGCGGACTGATCACCGATCCTGCCGCACGCGGACAGGGGCTGGGACGGATCATCACCGCCAGCACCTGGGACCGTGTCAAACACGAAGGCAAACAGGGACTGGCGTTCATCGAGGCAGACAACATCCAGTCCATCCGGCTTCATGAGAAAATGGGATATACCTTCTTAGGACAAAACGCGAGAATCATTCTTGCGTGACAGACTGTCCGGAGATCTCCCTGTAAATCTTCTCCGCCAGTCGCCAGTCACGTTTATATTCTTTCATATAATAGCGGTCCATGAGCTTTTGCTTCTGGACCAGCCGAAGAGCCTCCCATAACGGTTCGTTTTGATACATGATCTCTTCAAAATCAGTATCTATAAACTGCGCGTCCGTGATCACGGGAGACTTTTTGATTGCCTCTTCCCGGCTGCCAAACCGCTTGTTCAAATAGGATGAAACATCGGCCGGAACATACACGGAAAGGCCAAACAGCGCTGCCCTTTTCCGATCCGCCCACTGCTGGATCGGATATGTTTTCAGCGTATTGTTGTCGTAGATATACATGTTCTGAAATCTTCCGTCGAGTTCCTGCTTCAGGTTCTGACGGAACAGATGCCTCGTCAGTTTATCGCCGTTTCTGAACACTTTTTCTGCAAAGGCAAACCGGCTCATTTCGTATTCCGTCATCTGGGGCGCATTGAAATGATACCCGAAATGGGTGCGCCAGTATTTTTCAAGAAGCAGACTGCGGCTCTTTTTCGCCGTATCCCTGCCGGGGCGCGCAATCCGGATGGGGACCGACACCCGCAGTTTCTTTCTGCGATCGAGCTTGTTCAGGTCAACACCGGTGGCCTCCGTATCCATGTACAGGATGTCCAGATTTCGCAGCCGGGGATTGTTTTCAACCGATTCGATCGCCCTGTTTGCAGGAAGATCCTGCAGAAGCTGTAAGAGCTTCGCCGCGTTGCGGCCATCCATAACGATGTCCATACTGCTGAAATCCGCAGGAGGCTCCGCGGCTTCGTTATCCAAATAATACAGGATCCCGCCGCCGACAAAATATGCGATGTTATGCGTTTCACAGAGATCGACCAGTTCCTGCAGGAGCCGGAAATACCGGTTCTTCGCAATGGCGTTCCCCGCAGATCCGGCTTCGTCCTTCCCGTCTGCCGGGTCTGTGTCGTTTTCGGTTTCGTTTCCTTGCGTTTCTGTGCTTTGCGGATAGTTCTTTTTCAGTTCCATCAGCAGAATGCCGTTGCTGCTCTCTTTCAGGACTTTGCTGTACTGCTGACGCGCAAGCGCGGTCTCCCCCCGCATCTGATGGATGTCCCCCAGATACTTGCAGAAGTCCACCTCTTCCGGCCACCGGGACAGACAGCCTGAAACGATGCAGCGAAATTCCTCCGAAGACGCTTTGCCGTTCTTCTGCATCAGATACAGCTTGTACTTCAGCACTTCCGCATTTGGGCTTGCTGCGGCCAGCGTGTCGACGATCTCCTCCGCTTCCCGGTATCTTTCATCTTCGATCATGTCCTGAACGGTTTTAAGATTCCGGAACATCTGCTGGACATTCGCCAGATTGTCCGGCAGAGCGCGGTCCACCTGGCCGATCCTGGCCTGCAGGAGTCTGTCGGCTTTTCCGATTTTCTTATCTCGGATCAGAAGATCCAGCACGGTTTCCAGATAATCATCCCCCAGATCAACATAAAGAGGATGCTGTTTCTCATAATACTTGCCGGGCATATTGTTCCCGAGGAAGTACTTGTTGGTCTGCATGCCGGCGTATTCCGCCAGCACCGGTCCCGCTTTCACCGGATCGTCCTTCCCAATCGCGTCCGCGTTCATATGCCACAGGGTCCTGCGTCTGACAAACTCTCCTTCGTTGCCTCGAATGATCCTGTTGGCATGATGGATCTCCGGAAGGTTGTCGAGGGTCATCGCTTTTCTTTCGGCCAGCCTGGACGTGACAAGTTCTTTGTTGATCCTGGAGCTGATGACCGAATCGATTTCACGGTACGGTCTGTCCGGATCTGTGATCGTCCCATGATCGAATCGATCCTGCACCGGCGGAAGGTACAGCCAGTCCAGTCCATACAGCTGCACGAGATGCTCCGCCAGCCTGGTCGGCAGCGGGATCATCATATCCTCAAACGGAAGGTACTTTGGCCGGGCGAACATCTCCTTACGGAACAGATGGGGCAATCCTCCCCACCGGAGGATATAATACGATGCCTCCTCCTCACTGTATTTTTCGAGCTCGGGGATCAGCTCGCTGACGACAGCCTGCTTACCGTGTTTTCTGGCTTTTGCATACAGAGAGGAATAGGCTTCGCAGGAATCCTGGCTTTTGGAATAGATGTAGAACTCGTTGATGATATCAGAAATCAACATGACAGTCCTGCTGTGCATGTTGATCGCCTCTTCATCATCTATGACGGGATCCAGGATGAAAACATCGATCACCTGTCCCTTTGTGATATCGTTATACAGCTGCGACTGATAGATCTGCGTCGACTCCCGATCGGCGTATCTGCCGATCAGGTTGTTGTATTCCGGGTTGTCCTGCCAGTATTCCAGCACCCGGTTGGCCGGCGGATTCTGTCTCATGACCGTGTGGAATTTCTCCCAGTTTTCAAGGGTCATGTACACGTCGATGTCATCGTCCCACGGGATGAACCCTGCGTGCCTGACTGCGCCTATGGCAGTTCCTCCGGTCGTGTAATAGGTTATGTCGTTATCCTTACACAGACTGTCGATCTCTTTCAGAAGCTTCAACAGTCCTGCCTGTGATCTGTTCATTCGCAAATCCTTTCAAGCCCTAAAATTCTGCTGCCAAGTCGCGATACAGCGTTCTAAATAATGCCGCGCCGTTTCAGATCCTTAAACGCATCGATCAGCTCATCATAATCCGCCTCGGTCAGAGCGCCGATGTGACCGACTCTGAACAGGGTGTCCTTCAGTTCTCCGCCGTTCGGGCAGATCCAGATCCCGTATTCGTCTTTCAGATGCAGGAAGATCTCGTTTGCCGAACAGGTCGTCGGACGCAGCGGCGTCACGGCATTGGACAGATGATCGGTGAACAGTTCAAAGGGAAGTCCCTCCAGCTTGCCGCGGAAATACTCCGCCAGTCCATGGATCCTTTTGATTTCGGATTCCGTACCGCCTGCCGCTTCGATCTGCTTCAATCTGGCGTGGATCTGCAGCAGTGTTGTTACTGCCGGTGTAAATGGGGTCTGTCCTCTCTCTCCATCCTTGAGCGCTGTTTTGAGATCCAGATACATGCAGCGGGACGGATAGTCTTCCAGCCGTTTGACGGCGCGGTGGTTCATCACGATGATCGAAACGCCCGGAGGACACGCCAGGGCTTTCTGGGATCCTGTGAACATAACATCGATGCCGTACTTCTGCATATCCACCTCATCCGCCAGGAATGAGCTGATCGCGTCCACGACAAAGAAGATCTGATTTCTGCGGCAGAAGTCCGCGATCATGCCCAGATCATAGTGAACGCCGGTGGATGTTTCATGAATATTGACCAGAAGGCCTGTATAGCCCTGGTTGTCATACTTCTTCAGATCCTCTTCGGTCAAAGATTTTCCGATGCCCAGATGGATCGATGTGTAGTTGAGCTTGTACAGCTCGCACAGTTCCGCGAAACGCTGCCCGAATCCCCCGCCGTTGACGACCAGTACCTTGTCCCGTTCATCGAAGAAGTTCACCACAGCCGTCTCCATGGAAGCTGTCCCGGAGCCTGTCATGAACGCGACTCTGCCGCTTTCTTCAACATTCGCGAACCGCTTCATCAGAGCCTCGTTTTCGAACATGATATCCGAAAATTCCTGTGTTCTGAAATAAGGTGTGTGCACGCTCCCGATCTCAAGGACCTCATCACAGGACTGTACTGGACCAACAGTGAAATTGATCATCGGTTTTCCTTCACGCATTACTCTCATTTGCTTCATTTCTCCTCATTGATTTTAATACTGACTTTCATTATCCTCTTTATCTTCTTCCATTTCCTCAACCAGCTCGTTCAACCGGCTTACCAGCAGTTCACGAAGCTCCGCTGCGCTCTTTCCGGTTTCCTCCTCGGAATAACAGGACTCGGGAATGACCGGTGTCTGCAGGAAATAATGATCCGGTATTTTCTCCGCGTACTGGAGCAGAATGTCCCGTACGATCTTGCTTCTCGAATGATAGCCTTCCTCATTGTTCTTCAGGAACACTCTCATTGCATCCAGATAGATCCCCATTGTGACATAGGGTGTGATGCCATTTTTGTATTGCTTCTGAATGTCCCCCAGATATTCCTCGATCACTTCGAAATATTCCGGAGATTCCAGTGATTTGCTTTCGCACTGTTCAACGCGTCTGCTGATATCACGACGGATCGCGGTCCCATAAAAGGCTGCGTTGTAATACCTCTTGTCTTTTCTTCCCTGGCGCAGTCCGACCACCATCGCGTCTCTGTTTTTCCTGCGGTCGCGGTAAACTTCCTCCAGATCTATATTCTGCTCCCGGCACATCTTCAGAAATTCATCGTACGACAGCATCTCGGAGCGAATGACGTTCAGATCGTAGAAGCGTTTTTTTACGATTTTTCTCATGCAGATCTGGGGGAACGGGAACGTAACATCATCCAGCGTCTTCTTAACGTCCTTTTCCCACAGATCCTTTTTAAAGGATGCGCGTCTGCCGTCCGCCAGGTACAGCTCGCTTGGCTCCGATACTGATCTCCATCCGGCGACATAGTCACGGAACATCTTCTTACGGAAAGCCTCACCGCGAAGCGAAAACAGGAAGTGGAAGAAATCATACGGAATTCTTTTTTTGAGACGAACCGGCCGCGTGCGCAGCGTCATTAAATACTTTCGTCTCAAATAGTTCCGCGCTCTTGCGACTTTGGACTTCGACTTCTTTCGGTTGGCGATGATCAGAATGTGGATCGCCATTCCCTTGTATCGGAACCAGCGGAAATCGTCCCGGAAATCGAAATACAACGTGTCCGTCGCGACATAGTTCGCATAAAACCCGGGGAAATTCGGGTTCGTCAGCGGGGATTCCATCACTCTGTCAGGGTGCTCCGCAGCAAAGGAATCCGACGAAAGGATCTGCTGCAGCTTGAGAAATCCTTCGCCAGTTACTGCAACATCGTAACTGTCCCATTTAGGATTTACGACCCCGTCAGTATATGCTGCCTGCATCAATGTCCCGTATAGAAAATATTTGATATCGTTTTCCTTACAGATGTCACATAATTCCTGTAAAAGCTCAAACTTGTAATTCATAAACACCTTTCCACAAATCCATCAGCAGTACTCCGTCACGGCCTGTTTCCAGCAGAACATCGATCGTTTCCGCTGCGGCGGCCTCTCCATTGTGCTTCTGCAGGATCGCCTTCGCCAGAAGCATTTCCTCTGTCTCCTCCGGATAAAATGAGCGGTATTTCGAGAGCAGACGCTGCATTCCCTCATAATCACGCTTCTTGCACGCCAGATCAAGCTCGCCCATGTCGACCTCATGACAGTGATCCGCGTCCTCTGCTCTGAACGCAGCCACGGCTCTCTCGACCATCTCATTGTCTCTCAGATCATAGCGGGCGATCGAAACGGCCCTGCAGTGATCGATCAGATTCTGCAGTCGCTTTTCGGCGCTTTCCGGCAGATGAAAGATCTTCATCATTCTTTCTGCGTAACTCCATGTGCCCTCATACCGGATCAGTGTTTCCAGATATACCTCTGTTTTATCACGGTCGAGCTCCGGATAATAGTCATACAGAGAATAGACCCGCTTGCGCAGCAGCTCGGAGTACTCCGTAAAGAGCTCACTCAGCAGATCCCATCTGTGGTCTTCGGCCATTTTCCTGTAGTCGGATCGATCCAGTATCTTGTTCTGATCTGCCTGGTCGACCATTGCCTGTAGCTTCACGGGCACCTGATTCTTCTCATAGAACTCGTGCACGTAGAACAGTTCTTTTTTCTTGTACTCCAGAAGATCCTTATCGACCGTTTCCTTATCGAGCATCTGCATATAGTCATTCAGATACACGGTATACGGGACCTTGGTGTCATAGATCGCATCGTGAGTATCCTGCTCCACGATATCCGGTACCATCATCCAGGTATCTCCGTATGCCTCGCGGCAGAACTCCCGGTTCGTCGCGGAAAACGGCAGCATATGCCCTTCGAAGGGCCTGCGCACGATATGCTCCAGATGCTTTTTGGAATACGTCTTGATAGTCGCGGTCAACGCGTGATGTATGAAGTATCTGTCACAGTCTTCTTCCTCTACGAAATTGAATTTCTGTTCGATCCACTTCAGTGTTTTTTCATATCCCAGGCGTTTGGACTTCCGCAATGCTTCCCTGTATTTTTCCGCCAGTCCTTCCACGTGATGCGGGATCTCCGGGAACCTGCGGTTCTGAAATTCACAATAGACCTGAAACCACTCGATCATCGACTTGGCTTCCTCCGGATCCCTTGACAGAGGGCACAGATAGAATATATCGATCCAGATCCCTCCATGACAGTTTCCGTATCCAAGGGCACGAACCAGGCCGCTCGCCTCCGTGCTCATGTATTTCCCGAAATGAAGCGGGAATTCCGGATTCGTTTCGGGTGATTCAAGGACTCTTCCTTCTCTGGGATTCTCCTGCATGACCTTCACAAACTTATGATAGTTTTTTTCGGTCATGATAATATCCAGGTCATCATCCCATGGCAGAAAGCCTCCGTTCCGTTCGATCCCGAGCGATGAGCCGCCGCACAGAACATAGTCGATGTCATGTTCTGTACAGATTTCATCGATCTCCAACGTCAGTTTTAGCAAATATTCCTGTATTTCATTCATTTCAGTCAACAATTCTCCCATCACTAAAAACTTGCCTCTTTTATTGTCCGCAGCAGCGGTCCGCCAATCGCGATCCGCAATAACGGCTACAACAAAATTCACCTCGAAGAAGTGTTATGGTAAAAGTATATCGCAAGAGCACGCAAAACACAAGTAAGCTGTCCGGACCACCCCTTTTATTGACACTTTTGCCGCTTCAATGCTATCATTGACCCGAAAACAGTTTGAACTTGAAAGGCCCGTCAAATGCACGTCTATTCACCGGAACAACCGAATACGACGACCTGTCTTCTCAGTGTCATCATTCCTGTATTCAATACGGAGAATTACATTGAGGAGTGTCTTTCATCTGTCATTGCCGCAACCGAGGGGAAACAGATCCCCGCGGAAATACTGGTTGTCGATGACTTCAGCACAGACGGAAGTATCGAAATCGTCAGACGGCTTGCACAGCAGCACAGTTCGATCCGGATCCTCACGGCTGACCGGCCGACCCGGGGACCCGGCTGCGCGCGGAACATCGCGATCGAGCAGGCTTGCGGTGAGTACATCACGTTTGTGGATTCCGATGATCTGGTCGTGCATGATATGTACGAACGCATGCTGGATTCTCTGCAGCATTTTCGGTCTGACCTCTGCATGTGCGACGCTGCCCGTCTGAAAAAGGGACGGCCGGCGGTTTCGGTAGCGCACATCCGGGCGTTTTCAAATGTCTCACTTCCAGTCACAACACTGGAAGAAAGCCCCAGTCTGCTTTTCGGTGCGTTTGTCTGGAACATCGTCATGCGGCGCTCCTTTCTGATGGACAACGGGCTCCGTTTTCCTGAGAATACAGATTATGAAGATATGTTCTTCTGCCCGATGGTTGTTTCAAAAGCATCGCGGATCTCATTTGTCCGCGACGCGAAATATCTTTGGCGCATTCGTGACGCGGCAGACAGCTCCGTCACACAATCAAATAATGAGGAACAGAACTTTCTTGACTGGACGGAAATGCAAAAGCAGGTCCTTCAGTATGCACGCAGCAACATCTCGTCACTTGCTGTGCGCGAAACACTCATCACAAAAGTCCTGATGCTGTTTCCGGTCTCTATGCTCGCGGACGCAGGTTATCTGGACGATAAGGCTCTTCTGAAGCGTGTGCGGATCATGAAAGCATTCGCCATGGAGCACGTTTCCAAAGACGACTTTCATTCCGTACCGATCATTCTGGAGCAATTCTGGATCCATATAATGGATGAGAACATCAACGGAATCCGCAGATGCATCAACTACCGGAGAATCAATTACAATAACATTCCCATGATTTCGTGCGGGGATCACTTTGAGTTCCTTCCGAACACCTCGGTCATTACGACTTCGAGAAGAGATGTCACCCGCGACTTCACGTTTAAGATCCCGGTATGTCATGTTCAGTCCGCGATACGGTCCGAATCTTCCCTGCGGTTATTCGGATGGCTGTTTTTCCATCGGATCTCAGTACCTGAAGTCGGGGGGCAGCATGTCCGGGCTTTTCTCTATAATGATGACACCGGCGAACGGATCCGCCTTACCACCACAGACACCTTCGTGACGGTAATGGATCCCCTGCGCAGTCCTGTTATAAACCTCGATGATTATACGACATACTATTACGATTATCGGGGCTGTGGTTTTTTCATCGACATGGATCTGGATAATCTCCTGGAGGATCTTTCGCCCGGCCATTATCTCATTATGTTGGATTATGAGAACCCTCTGAAGCAGGGCACCCGTATTCTGCGCGGTATCCACCAACTTGCCATCACAAATTTGAATGGTATATCCTGTGAGACCGAATCCCGGAAGCTGCAGATTTCCGTTGACAGACGGCAGACGTTTCAGCTGAAAGTCAGCAAAAAAAACGCGCAGCCACGGCTGCGCGATGAATCGCCGGAAGATGAAACGCCGGGAAGCGTTATTTGATTTCATTCAGGATTTTCAGAACCGCTTCTCCTTCATCCGGTGTGATTCGATAGGTGTCTACATTTTTGGAGCGGATTTCCTGCAGGAAGGACTGCACCAGATAGCGGAATCCATTCCCCTCAAAATTCGAGCTGTAATGCTTTGTCCTGGGGTCATCCAGATTCTTATATTTGAAGTATCCCATTCTCCACCAGTCCTCCGGAACGTAGATCTCTCCGTTGGTTCCGAGGATCGTCATCTCGCAGTCGGTATCATAATCCATGCTGATCTCACATACCGCGACGGAATTGCCGAAGGAGAAGGAAATTACACCGTAGGAAATCTCCCCTTTTTCATTTCTGACGAGACTGACAGAGCAGTCGTTGTAGTCATATCCGAGGATCTTCACTATGGCACAAACCGGATAGTACGCCAGGTCAATGAAGTCGTAGTATGCTGCTCCTGCGAAGGCCTTCTTGGAGATGGAACACTTGATGCTGATCAGATCACCGATCAGATTTCCTCTTGCCATCCAAAGCAGTTGGCCGAATGCCTGCTGATGGATCGTAACAACATTTCCGAAGAATACTGAACCCTTTTCTTTGGCAAGGTCTTCAATGCGCTTCGTCTCATTCATATCCAGGGTGATCGGGAGATCGCATATCACGTGTTTTCCCTTGTTGACTGCAGCTTCAATGTACCCGAGACGCTTTTCCCGCGGGGTGTTGATCGAAACGATATCAACACTGTCGAGAAACGCGTCATAGTCCGTGAAGCCTTTGTTCATTTCGTAGCGGTTTTCGAACTGCTTCGCCGTTTCGGGATTCTCAGAGAACGAACTCTCTACATGGATGCCGCTGACGACCTTCGGCTCCATAACAGAATCTACATCTTCCATTTCATCTGTTACGATGCCGTATTTGTAGATTTTAAGTTTCTCCTCGCGCAGCTGTGTGCTGGAGATATTTTTCGTCCTCTCGAGATATTTGATTTCGCAGTACTTGCTGATGTGGTCGAATTTCCCTTTCCAGTCCGAACCGATTACCAGAACGTCAACATGGTATTTAATGATGTCATGGATCTTCTGTCCGAGATACTCCTCGACAATGATCTTGTCGGCGAAACCGGTTTTCTTGACATTCTCGATTCTTGTCGCCAGACTGTCCTGGACAGAAAGCTTACCTCTCTCGGCATCATATGTCTCCCCGGTCACGCCAACGATCAGATAATCACCTTCTTCCTTGGCTCTCTTTAAGATATTGTAGTGTCCCTGGTGAAACAGGTCAAACGTTCCATATGTGATTACTGTGCGCATCGTAACTTCCTTTCCCCGCATTTCCGAATCAAACGAATGCAGTATGTTAAGTATTATTTTACCGTAACTTTAGCCTTGTACATGACGCCGTTTCTCTTGGCTTTAACATAGGCGGTGCCTTTGCCAACGGCTTTGAACTTGCCTTTCTTCACCACTTTAAGGATCTTCTTATTGGAGCTGCTCCAGGTGACGCCGCCCTTGGTATTAGCTTTGATATACGGCACCGTGAAGTACTTGCCTTTCTTCGTATTGGTCTGGTATCTGGTGAAGGACAGGCCTTTCTTCAAATACGGTTTGTTCTTATAAGGACAATACGAAACTTTATTACCTACAATCGCATTGGCCTTGCCGTTAACGATGATACTCCGCTTTTTACACTTGTACAGCGTGTTGGCCTGGATTAGGTACGCACTAGAATTATCTCCTACAAGAATGCCGTACTGCACCGGGCTTTTGATGGTGTTCTTAAGGATCTCCTGTGCATAACCCTTGTTGCTGATTGTGATCCCGAATCTTCCTGCTCCGGTGATGGTATTATAACTGACGAATTTGCCGGTGCTGCTGTCATTTACCATGATGCCATCTTGCCCGGGGCTGGTAACGGTGTTCGTGTTGATGTAATTAGCGTAACACTTGCCAGTAAGTTGGATTCCATAGGACTTGGTCCCCGCAACCTTGTTGTACCCTATCCGATAAGCTTGCGTGCCGGTACTCAGTCTGATTGCAGCCTTCGTCATTTTTTTCCCATTGGTCATTTTAATCGTATTATTCGTAACATTACAGATCTTGGAGTCCGTAACGCTAACGCCAACCTGCGTCGGGTTGGTGATTGTATTTTTATATACATACAAATTCTTATTCGTCACCTTATAGAGACCAACGCCATACTGCGCGCCCGCCGCGTCAATGCTATTATCCTGAACCATCGTCTTGCCGGTGCCGCCGGTATTGCTCACTAAAATAGCGTTGCTCTTCGCTCCGGTAATCCCGCTGACAACGTTATTGATAACATTCACATTCGGAGAATATGAAACAAAGATACCCCCATAACCGTCTTCATTGCATCCTCTCAGATTGACGATATTGCCCTTGCCACCGGTATTGCTCTTGCCATAGATAGAGCAGGACTGTGCGTAGTCTGCCAATATTGCGGCGCGAATGGATTTCTTAGTAGCCCCGTTTACAACATCAATCGTATTATTGTTGACCTGGACCCCGCTGATACGGTAAGTTCCAGCCCCGACCTGATAGGATTTGCTGGCCAGATACTTTCCTCCCACGCGGATCCCGTACTTGATCTCAGCTCCTTCGGTTGCCTGCGGCTTACTTGGGTCAAGATAGATTTCATTGCCGAAAATCTGTGTTTTTCCTGCATCAAATACTTTCGCCTGGGCAGGTTTGTCATCCGTATTATTCGGCATGTACTGCTGCTTCGGGAACATGTACTGGAAGAGGATGCCGGAATGAACGCCGTCCATCCGGTTGTTCTTGATCGTGGCGTTTCGCGTATAGAGGAAGTGAATCGCCTTATCGTGGATGTTCACGAACTCATTGTTTTTTATCACAATATTTTCGTAGGGATGCCCGAAGACACCATGGTGGGTCCCTACACCTCTGACAACATCTTCGAAGTAGCAGTCCGTAATGGTGGCATTGATGACCGGAAGGTCATCCTTTACGCCAAAGTAGGCGAAATTGTCCTTTTCCTGATGGGAAACGTCAAGCTGGATCGCCTCCAAGCTCTTTGCGTCTGTACTTGATTCATCTCCTTTCCCATCAGAAGAGCGCATAAACTTGCAGTCTGCTACCAATACATCTTTGGTTGCGCCAATTTCCAAATGGTGTGCTCCGTGATTGTCCGTGATCTGGGTGCCGATGATCCGAACATTTGAGGCATGACCGAATCGCATGTTGCAGGTAGTGCCGCCGGTCGAACCATCAGCCCGTTTTCCAACAAATGTACCACCAAGAACGGTCATGTTCTGATATGCATCATATCCCTCGCTATTATCACCACCATACATGTCCTGATGTCCGCAGCGCAGAGAAAGCGGATCATTATCCTTTGTAGTCTGGTAAATGATGACATTATCGTAATCATCTGCGGTTGCCAGCGTTTCCGCCCCGCTGCCCCGCAGATCCAGAATGGTATTACTGTAGATTTCCAGTGCCCTGCCCTGTGGCTGGTATTCTCCGTCCGGAATTACGATTCTCGTAATGACATTATCATTACGTTCTTTTGCTATGTTCAGATACTGCTGGATTACTTCCGAAAAGTTCTCGTCATTCAGATTTCCCACTTCTATTGTTTCGATAGCTTTCCCATCCAGATTCTCTGCAGCCACAGCTTCCAGGACATCTGTTGCCTCACTGCTTGTCGCTTTCGCCTCACAAGGTAAAAGAATAAAGGTTAAAGCCAATAACCCGAAACATAGTGCCGGTATTATTTGTTTCATGATTCTAACCTCAAAAATCCACATCGCAAAATCTCGCTTTTCCTCCCAGCCTGTTTAGCTCAACTGTCTCTGACCACTTAATTATACCATTTCTGAGAAACAATGTATACTAACGGCTTGAAACAAAACCTGCCTGAAAGAATCCTTCATCTTTAGGATTCTGTATTCTAAAACCCTCGGTAGATAAACGCACTCAGATCATATCCCGGCCCGTAGACACCAAACGTTAGAACCAGCGCAAACTCCGTCAGCAGAATCACCCAACGCAGGGCGAGCGGCTTCGCATCCAGCTGATTACGTACCGCTTCCGCGCCAGCGGCCAGCCCGCCGGAACCTGCGGCGCGGCTTGCCCGCTCCTCACGCAGGCTGATCAGAAACCAGACCAGACATCCCCCGGCAATGATCAGAAAATCCGTGCCGGTCAGACCCAGGCTCATGACGGTTTCACCAAAAGGCGTTCCTCTGTTCGGCACGAACAGAGAAAAGAACATGCTGACGGCTACCGTGAAGGAGGACGCCTTCGGGAACACTCTGCCGACCAGCACGATGAAGAAGGTCCGCACGATTCGAAACCCTTGCCACAGCCGGCTGCTGACATTGATGTGCAGCGTTTGGACTGCTTTTTTCAGAGCAGGTTCGAGCAAAAGCCCCAGTACGATGATGGTCCCATTGTAGAGCCCATAGGCGATGTATTTGAACTCCGCCCCATGCCAAAGACCGATGGTCAGGAACGTGCAGTACTGGGCGATGATCACCGGAAAGAGCTTTCCTACCCTGTCGCCCAGAACGGATCGGAGGCTTTTGCCTGCCTTGCCAAAGAGTTTGGACATCGCCACAGGATAGAAGATATAGTCCCGGCACCAGTGGCTGAGTGAGATGTGCCACCGATTCCAGAAGTCGGACAGGTCACCTGCGAAGTAGGGCCGCAGGAAGTTGTGGGTCATGCGGATCCCCATGCAGCGGGCCACGCCCCGGGCGATATCGATACCGCCGCTGAAGTCCGCGTAGATCTGGATCATATAAAACAGCAGGCCCATAAACACGGCGCCTCCTGTGTATTCCGAGGGGTTTTCGAAGACTTCATTTACGAGCACCGCAGCCCGGTCCGCAAGCACCAGCTTCTTAAAGAATCCCCACAGGATCAGCTGCGCTCCGTGGGTCAAATTCTCGTATTCAAACTTGTGGCCTTCATAGAGCTGGCCCGCCAGCTGATCATGCCGGCTGATGGGCCCCTGAATGATCTGCGGGAAAAACGATGTAAACAGGGCGAACTTCGCGATGTTTCGGTCCGGTTCGATTTTGTTCCTGTACAGATCGAAGATGTACGCTGCAGACTGGAAGGTATAGAAGGATATCCCCAGCGGAATCAGCAGCTCCCCTGTATCAAAAATACCTGCAGCCTGCAGGTAGTATCGGAAGTATTTGAGGACCGCGAGTACGCCAAAATCGAGCACCAGAATCAAAGCGGTCATACGCCTCTTCTTTGACTGAGATGCTGCCTTCGCTGCTTTCTTTTCCTCGCGGGACATCTCCTGCTTATGGACGTCCATATAGGCCTTATGGCTGCGGTTTACATTCCCGATGTACAGCCCGCCCAGGAACGTCGTGACGGTTGTAAACAGAAGAAACACGAACGCCTGCGGGCTGGACAGAAGATAGAACGCGTAGCTGGCGATCAGCAGCCACCCCCACCGAAAGCCGGTCGGCACGATATAGTAGACGCCGACGGTTACCGCCGCAAATATTAAGAAGTACAGTGATGTAAACGCCATTTGCCGGTAACCTCTGCCTCTATTATTCCTGGGCGCTTTCGATCAGCGCGACCATTGCGTCGACAGAATTGAAGTTTTCCGGAATAAGATCCTCAACCGAGATCTCCACATCAAACGTGTCGTTGAATTCACCGACGATTGCCACAATATCCAGCGACGCGAGAATCTGATCATCGATCAGTCTCGTTTCATGTTCAAAATCAATATCCTTTCTGATCTCTGTCAGAATCTCCATCACTTCTTCTCTCATAGTGTCACCTTGTTCATCCTGAAGATATAACTGCGTTTAACGAATTTGGTGTGTTTCACCTTGACGATTTCTGTGACCGTCTTGTATTTGGGTTTCTTCCCCTTCTTATTCGGCTTGGCCAGCTTCCGCTCCTTCTTTGTGAGCTTGACCTTTTTCTTGACCACCTTCGGCGTATACCAGACCTTTGTGACCGGCCGGTACAGCGTCATGTACTGCGTATTGCCAACGTGGAAGATGTTTTCTGTTTCGTATCCCTTGATCAGATTGACCTTTCCCAGGAAATTTCCGTCCATGTCGTAAGCCACGATGAAATCCCGGCGGCTCTTTTTTTTGGGATACACTGCAATATACAGTTTATCGCCCATATTATCGGCTCCCTGATAGTAGACCTGGGATCCGTTGATTTTCTTGTTTACGGTAATGTATTCGATGGGCTTGAAATATTTGTCGAGCACCAGGAAATTGTGGTTCCCGCTGATGACGCCGATGTAATTGCCTTTGTATTTTCCGCCTGTCATGTACGTAACGCTGGCAAAGCCCTTAATCGCCGCCATCTGTGCCTTCGTCGCGCCCTTCAGGGTTGTTGGGATCTTGATATCCTTATATCCCATGGATTTGAGTGTGTTCGGATTGACGAAGGTCACCCGTTTTCTCTTCACATCGTTATGGGTGACCACGACCCTCTTGTTCACCGGATCGTAGGTAATGTCATTCGCGTGGTTCAGTTTCAGATCTTTCGAAACTTTAACGACCTTCATGTCGCTGAGCCTGGTTTTGATGATCTTCGCGTAGGTCTTGCTGCCTTTTTTGCAGAGGGCGTTGTAGCTGTAGGTTCCGTCGCATCCGCCGCCCTGGTTCGCCCGGTATCCGCGTTCACTGACTCCCGACGCGCGTTTGAGCTCAAAGGCTGCTGTTACGGTTCGATACTTATAGACCGCCTCTTCGGTGTTTTTATCTTTCTTGATGATTTTGAAATACTTTTCCCTGTATTTCCTCGGAATGGTTTTCGGGGTTCCGGTCTTGGTCCTGACCGAAGCCGTTCTGCTTAAGGAAGTCGTCGGTCGCTTCCGTTGTATATAAAATCTCCCCTTGAGTTGGTTATAGTCGATCCCCGCCTTCGAGGTGAAATAGAAATATCCCTCACCGGTTCCGTTCACGTCGACGGTGAATTCGCTGACCTGTATGGCGTCCGGATCTTCGGATGGATCCAGCGGTTCAATCTGTGGATCATCTCCTGTTTCCGGCTCCTCCAGAATGGTCTCGACCTCCTGCATCCCTACGCCGGCTTCGGCAGCGGCATCACTCATTAGTTTGACCATTTCAGAATCGTTAACCGTATTTCCTGTCAGCTTCGATTCCACGAAATACCCGCCATTATTGGAACGGACATTCTGTTTCGAATAGGTAAGCTTACACTCCGCAGGACTGGAAATCAGGATTTTGACTGTCCGGGTATTCCGAAGCTGCGTCGTACTGAACTTTAAGATGTAGGTCCCGTTGGCATTCGGTTTGAGCAGAGTCCACTTCGATCCGTTCAGCTGCGCAACAACGCGGATCGTCTGATCCCACTTCTCCCCGGACATGAGCCGAACATTGGGCTCTTCCCCGTCCTTATCCGCCTGTTCGGACGACTGCTGTTCTGCAGCACTTGCCGGCTGCTGCGTGCCTTCGCCTGTACCGACCGCTTCACCGGATTCCACGGTTCCCTCGCTCTCTGCTGCTTCGTCCGCAGCTGCATTCGGCGCTGGATCTCCCGGCACGGTTCCGGAAATGTCTTCCTGCTGCGCTTCGTCTCCGGCTGTTTCTGCCTGCTGCGCGGTTTCAGCGCTCACGTTTGCTGTACTGTCACTCGCTCCGACGCTTTCTGTCTCGCCTGCAGCAAAAGCAGGCCCCGCGTAAAGGCTTGTGACCAGCATGGCAAGCGACAGGACGATCGCGACCGATTTTCTGCGTATTCTTTTGCTATCTTCCGGAGTACATCTTCTCATAATAGTCTCGGTATTCTCCTGAAATAATATTCTCCCACCAAGGTTTATTGTCCAGGTACCAGTCGATGGTCCTGCGGATGCCGTCCTCGAACTTCGTCTCCGGAAGCCATCCAAGCTCTTCGTGGATCTTAGCCGGATCGATCGCATAGCGCTGATCGTGGCCTTTCCGGTCTGTCACAAACCGAATGAGGCTTTCCGGTTTTCCCAGCTTCTCCAGGATGATCTTCACGACCTCGAGATTGCTTTTCTCGTTGTGTCCGCCGATGTTGTACACCTCACCGACTGTGCCGTCATGAAGAATCATATCGATGGCTCTGCAGTGGTCTTCCACATAGAGCCAGTCTCTGACGTTCTCTCCCGTTCCGTACACCGGCAGTTCTTTGTCCGCAAGCGCATTGGCGATCATGAGCGGAATGAGTTTCTCCGGGAACTGGTACGGTCCGTAGTTGTTGGAGCATCTGCTGATGGTCACCGGCAGACCGTAGGTCCTGTGGTACGCCATGGCCAGCAGATCCGCCGAGGCCTTGGACGCCGAATACGGACTCGACGCCGTGATCGGCGTTTCTTCTGTGAAGAACAGATCCGGCCGATCCAAGGGCAGATCCCCGTAGACCTCATCGGTGCCCACCTGGTGGAACCGGCTGATCCCAAACTCGTTACAGGCGTCCATAAGCACCTGGGTGCCGAGGATGTTGGTCCTAAGGAACACGCCCGGGTCCTCGATGGACCGGTCCACGTGGGACTCCGCGGCGAAGTTCACCACCACATCGGGCTTTTCCTTCGCGAATACATCAAACACAGCGTCTCTGTCCGCCACGTCCGCCTTCACGAAGGTGAACTTCGGATTGTCCGCAGCCGGTTCCAACGTCTCCATATTTCCCGCATAGGTCAGCGCGTCCAGACAAACGATGTCGTAATCAGGATGCTCCTTCAGCATATGGAATATAAAGTTTGCTCCGATAAATCCGGCTCCGCCGGTCACTAACAGTTTCATGTCTTATCCCTCCAGCAGTGACAGCAGATAGCTGCCGTAATCCGTCTTCTTCAGCGCTTCTCCCAGGCTCTTCAGCTGCGCGTCATCGATGAAGCCTTTTCTCCAGCAGATCTCCTCCGGACAGGAAATATAAAACCCTTGTCTGGACTGCACGGTCTCCACAAACTCCGCAGCCTTGAGCATGCCTTCCGGCGTGCCGGTATCCAGCCACGCCATGCCGCGGCCCATGAGCACGACCTTGAGTTTTTTCCGCTCCAGATACGCGTTGTTGACCGAGGTGATCTCAAGCTCTCCTCTCGCCGACGGCTTCACATTCTTACTGATTTCTATGACATCATTGTCGTAGAAGTACAGGCCGGGCACTGCGTAGTTGGACTTTGGTTTTTCCGGCTTTTCTTCTATCGATACAACGTTTCTATCATCGTCAAATTCAACGACGCCGAAGGATCTGGCGTCTCTGACCGGATATCCGAAGATGCAGGCGCCCCGGTTGTTTTCGATTCGGTCCATTGCTCTCGAAAGTACGCCCGAAAGGTCCTGACCAAAGAACACGTTGTCTCCCAGCACCAGGCACACATCATCATCGCCGATAAACTCTTCACCGAGAATGAACGCCTCGGCAAGGCCTCTCGGCTGTTCCTGGATCTTGTACTGGAAACGGACGCCCCATTCCTCCCCGCTGCCCAGCAGTTCTTCGTAGTTCCCGATATCCTCCGGTGTGGAAATGATCAGGATCTCACGGATTCCGGCAAGCAAAAGCACCGAAACCGGATAGTAGATCAGCGGTTTGTCGTAGATGGGAAGCAGCTGCTTCGAAACTGCTTTCGTGATCGGATACAGTCTCGTGCCTTTTCCTCCTGCCAGTATGATTCCTTTCATTGTTCTTTCCTCGCTATTTGATCAATCTTAGCTATCTGCTTACGTCCGTCAGCTCCTGCCGGATATCTTCCAGCGCATCCCGCATATCCCGCGGGCGGAACCCGGTCTGTTCGACCATCCTTCCCACGTCCATGATCGACGGGGTGATCGTCTCCGGTTTGCTGTCATCGTACTCCGGCGTGGGAAGTCCGAACACTTCGCTGAACGCCTGCGCGATCTCCAGATTCGTGTACGCCTGCTCCATGCCGGCGTTGATCACTTCCTGTCCGGCGCGACCTGACGTTCCGGCACACCCCTGCGCGCTGCTGTCCAGCGCGATCCGGCTGATAACTTCCGCCAGATCCTTCACGTAGATATACTGTCTTTTTGCCTTGCTCGCGCCAATCACCTTCAGTTGCTCGCCACGGGCCGCCTTTTCCAGAAACACACTCATCATGTTCCGGACCGTCTCGCCGGGTCCCATGACCTGGGCGATCCGGATAGCCGTACTACGGAAGCCGTACTTCCTGCTGTAGTAGCTGCACAGGTTCTCCCCTTCCATCTTGGAGATGCCGTACAGGCTGTTCGGCGCGGGAATATCCGTTTCCTTCCACGGGATGTTCTCCTCTCCGGAGTAGACCATCCGGCTGGACGCGTAGATGATCTGTTCTGTTCCCGCCTCTGCCATCGCGCGGAGCAGGTTTTCCGTGATCCGCTCATTGTCGTGATAATCGACCATGGCACCGTCGCCGCCGCGCACGGCCGCCAGATGGATCACTGTCCCCACGCCCTGCAGGATCTGCGCCAGGCTTTCCACTGAGTAATCCGTGCTTTTGCGCGAAACCGGCACAACTTCGATGCCTTTTTCGATTAAGTTTTCCGCGACGGATTTTCCGACAAATCCGCTCGCGCCTGTTACTGCGATTTTCATCAGACGCACCTACTCTACGTTACATACGAAGCAGCGCTGTTTGCCCGTCTTGTCCGGCGGAAGGATATCCATCCACTCGATGCGGATGCGGAACTCATCGCCGAACAGTTTCTCCACTTCATGGATAAAGTGCTGCTCGATCTCTTCTCTGGATTTCTCCGTATTGTACGGATCCGGTGCCAGCTGGATGAGCATATCGTGGTAGGTCTCCTCGATGAACCGGAACTGGGACAGTCCGGTCGTATGGTTGGCGATCCGCATGAGCATGAGCGCGGATGATTCCACGCCGTCCTCGTGCTTGATCAAATCGTTCATCCGGCCTTCGATCTCGGTGACGTACCGGATGCCGTCCTTCACGTAGGACTTGGCCAGGTCGAGGATCTCGTAGTTGATGATCGGGAAGTCCTTCTTGTAGAGGGCTGTCAGAATGATGCGCCCGTTGTCTGCCAGCTGATCGTTGTCATCGTAGATGTTTACGACGGACATGTCGTTGCAGACGTGGAAAAAATCGTCTCCCGGGTATTTGTACATGCAGCTGCCCATCTCGGTAACGCCGTAGGAGTCGATGAGCCCCGGTCCCAGCGCTTCCGTAAGCATCTGCCGGGTCACGTCATCCACCATCTCACTGACGGGCACATAGTATTTCGGCTTCCAAAGTTCCATGTCATGCTGGCGCGCGTACGCCACGATCCGCACCAGACAGTTCCGGCGGAAGCACAGCATGTCCGGCTTGTATTCGTTGATGTCCCGGATGTAATCGGCAATGCCATCACCCACGCAAAAATCCTCGGACATGACCTTCCGGCGCATGAGTCCGAATTTCTGGACGATGGAATCGTATCCCTTCGGATTCGGGTCCTTGTGGCTCGTCTGGAAGGAGTACATCTTGCCGCGCAGGGCGTCATAGCCGCCGGCCATGAGAGACCTTGCCCAGTTGGCGTCGGAGAACGCCTGCTCCCGCTGGCTGTACAGGATCTTTAACGGAACGCCGGAGGAACCGCTTGTGCTGAGCACATTCCAGTCCTTCTGCTTGTCCGGATTGTCCTGCCAGGTCTGCATCATCCACTTCCGCAGCTCCGCCTTGGTGGTCGTCGGGAACTTCACCAGGTCCTCACTGCAGTGGTAATCGTCAGGCGTGGTCCCCGATTCATCAAACTTCGCTCTGTAAAACGGAATTTCATAAGCACGCTTCATGAGCTTGTGGATCTTCCGATTCTGATCCTTCTTGATCTTCACCGGATCTCCGCCGAGATCCTTGCGCAAAGTCATCAGATACCAGGTTGTATAAACATTCTTCAGTTTCTTCTGTAAACTCACTTTTCTATCTCCTTTTATTCGCCCGGACAGATCATGTATCCGCACTTCTCTATGTACCCGTTCAGTTTTCTGACAGTATCTCCGTTCTCATAATACCAGCAGACGTAGTCCGCCCCGCTGCAGTCGAAGTCGGCCCTGTTTACAGTGCTTCCCGTCAGGCCGCTCATAAACGTCAGCCGGCAGGACCGCATCGAGGATTCCGCTGCCCGCGCCTTCTCTGCATCGCCCGGCCACGCGCCTTCTGCCAGATGGCGGAAGCACCAATCCAGCAGGTCCGCCCCGCTACTGTAGCGAATCAGACGCCACATGTGGCAGCCATCCAGCCGGGGAGCGATCTCGATCATGTACGGATGGGAATCCTCCCCGATCATGATCTGACAGTAGCACGGTCCGTTGAGAACTCCCAGCTTCCGCGCCGCCCGCCGTACGAGATCTCTGACCTCCTCCGCGGTTTTGCCGCAGGCCCGCCGGCTCGGCAGAACGTGCTCCTTGATGATCCCGCCCGGGTATTCCTCAAAAGCATATCGGTCGGAGATCGCCGCGAAGACCAGTTCCCCGTCCGCCATATATCCATTCACCGAGATCTCTTCCCCGGTGATGAATTTCTCTATGATGACCTTTCCTTCGATGGAATATCCCAGTGAAACATCAAAGCGTTCGGCAATATCCTCCGCGCTGTCCACACGGAAGCACCCACGCTGGCCCTGGGAATCCACCGGCTTCATCATCGCCGGAAACGCGTCACGCGACGCGGTGTATCCGGCCGTCTCATCCAGCGCCCCTTCCAGGCTGTCGTATACGCCAAAAGGAACATTCCCCTTAAACTCCTGCCCCAGCGTCTGGCGCATTCTATGCTTGGCGTGGCAAATCTGCGCTGCTTCGGGCGAAATGAAGTGGGGCAGTCCGAGCCGCTCACTTGCTTCCATCACCGTCGGCATGGCCAGATCCGAACCGGCCGTATAGATCAGGGATGCACCGCATTCCTCCGCCCAGGCCGCGACCCCGGCAGCGTCCTTGATGTCCACCTGCCGGAAGTCATCCAGCAGATGCTCCCCAGGATCACCGGATGTATAGCTGCAGCCAGCCACTTTATAGCCTTTGCTTTTGCAGTATTCAATTGCGTCGATTTGGGGATATCCCGCCCCGGGTATCAGCACTGTTTTCATCGTTGCGTCGTTTGTTATCCTAATCTTCTGCGCACATCTTCATAAAGCCGTTTGGACGCGAATCCATCATCATGAAGGAAGAAACTATTGGCTCTGTCTCTGTACTCGTCGCCCATTGCGCAGTCGTTCTCAATATACCGGCAGAGGATATCGATCAGCTCCTCCGGTGTGTAGCAGACTTCTCCGAAGCCCCATTCTACATACTTGAAGGAATGCTCTCTCCACGGCGTCAGTTTCGGATCCTGATAGTAGATCACCGGTTTTCGCATATACGCGAAGTCGAAATGCACGCTGCTGTAGTCGGTGACCATCAGGTTGCTCTCCGACATCATGGTGACATAGTCGCTGTCCTTCAGACTGTTCACTGCGATCACGACGTCACTGTCCTTAAAGTTTGCCGCAAAGTCCTTCGTGCGCGTCGCGAGCATCGGATGGAGGAACATGGCGAGCTTATAGCCATGACGCCGCGCCGTCTCCTGCAGACGCTCATTTGCGAAGATTTCCGTATATGTTTTGAAATAGCTTGTATTCTTGAAGTTCTTGCCTGCGTCTCGCAGCGCCGGCGTCCAGGTCGGCGCGAACATGATCTGCTTCTTGCTCCTGTCGACCAGTTCATCATAGCGCGGCATGCCGCTTGGGGTGATCATATCTTCCGTGTATCCGTATTCCGGCTGGAGATAGAAATCTCTTTCCCATGTGGAACCGACGACCACGCAGATGACATCATCCTTGATCTGGGTGTAGTTGCCCTGTTTGGTTCCCGCGAACCCGTGATAGAGGCGGATGATCTTCGTGTTGATCAGTCCCTTCAGGTACTGCAGCTGCTGCCAGCTGATGCCGGTCTTCTTGAACGGCGGCAGATGGGTCATGTACAGCGCCTCGGAGTTGAGCGCCAGCATGACGGCTTCCATGGAGCCTCTCTTGAGCAGTTTGTACCCTGCCGCGGACAGCCGTTTGTAATCCCGGGTGCCTTCATTCTGGAAGAAGTACTTCTCGATGCCGTCATCCTGATCGTAGGCGTAACGGAATGCGTATTCCGCGTTGTCGCCCGCGTCGTTGAGCTTGTCATAATACAGCCAGATGCGGCGGTTTTTATACTTGGACCGCGTCAGCCAGTAGTGGATCCTCCACTTCAGGACATTCGGCGGCAGTTCTTTCTTCACATAGTTCTTATAGGCCAGGTACAGGAGCATCCGGATCTCCGCGGCGAAGTGTCTCAGGCCGCCGCCCGGCTCGATGAGGATGCGGTCCTGACTGCAGCGGAGCAGATTCCCGCCGGCCGCCCAGTAAGCGCCCTTGCTGTTTTTCAGCAGCCTGCTCTGCCAGTTTCCGTCAAAGCCCATCTTGCAGGTTTTCTCTTTCCCGTCGGGATCGACCAGAACAAAGGCAAGCTTTTTCCGGTCGCCTTTTTTCATCGGTACCGTTACATGATAGGCGTGCAGCTCGTACGCGTCCTTCGAAAAGAAGGTGATCATATCGGTCATGACCGGCGTCAGCTCGGCTTTGATGTCCTGCTTCTTTCCTCCGGCTTCTTCCCGGATGTAGAAATCAAAGGTCTCTTCCGAAGAGTCTCTCGTATACAGGAAGAATTCCAGACAAGGTCCTCCCTCCAGGTCCTCCCGGTACCGCAGGGACTTGACATGGATCGTGTCGATGTCCGCCACCGTCTTCGCGCGTTTTCCTGTCATGAATTCCACATCGCCCAGCGTCAGATTGAAGCTTCTTCCGGCTTTGGCGATGACATCCGGATCCAGCCGGTTCATCAGGCCCATGACTTCCGCGAGATAGTTTCGGAGGTCTTCTCCGCTTTCGAAGATCTGCTTGCCGGCTTCCTTCCGGTTGGACTGGAAGCGCTGCATATTCAGATACAGGAAGGCGTACTGGGACCGCTTCGAAGGCAGGGCTTGCCCCCCTTCGCTGCTGATCGCATCCCACAGAGGCTTCGAAGCCTCCAGATACCAGCCAGCCTCATAGGATTGCGGCGGTGAAAGATTCTCGTCCGGCTTTCTCTTCGACTGATAGATATGCTTGCTGATGAAGTAATACTTCGGGTAGCGTTCTGAAAACTGTACTGAAAAGAGTTCTTCTTTCAGGAACTCGAAGCGACTGTCGAATCTAAGCCCCGCAGCCTTGATCGCAGCCGTGCTGAATACAGACCCCTGCAGGACCACGGGAACACAGTGAAACTCTTTGGTCATGTCGACCATGCCGCTCTTGCCGGGAAACTTCCGGTACAGCGACAGATCCCGGACCTTGTTCCCTCCATCGATAAATTTCGACTTGCCGGTGATTCGTACCGCGTCCGACTGCACCGCCTCCTGCGGAACGGCCGCAAGGAAACGTTCCAGTTCGGATTTGTTTTCCTCCGGATTCTCATCGAAGACAATATAGGGAAGCTCTGTTCCGTAAATGATCTCGTTCAGTTGATCTGCAGATAGTCTCAGATCCGCTGTGCAAACTTCAGATTGCTTCATAATGGCTCCTCAGTTATTTGACAACAAACTTTTTATTCAGCAGGGTGACCGTTTTCTTCGTATCTGTGGCAGTCACCTTATAGTAATAGGTTCCCTTGGCCAGCTTGCCGAACTTGATCTTTTCATCCAGCCCGTACACGTCATAGGACTTCTTATCCTTCAGTGACTTGCTGGCTGTGGTCACCTTCTCGCCGGATGTTTTATATACGCCGGCGGTCACTGTTTTCAGATTATAGTTCGAGGTGATCTTCCCCTTCATCGTGAACATCTGGCCCTTTTTCAGTTCCTTCGGATAGGTGGCACCTGTGATCTTCATGTTCGAACTCGATGAAGGCTCAGGCGAGGACTCAACCTTGAACTCCTTGTTGACCAGCGTCAGTGACTTTTTCCCGTCCTTGGCAGTGATCCTGTAGGTATAGCTTCCTGCTTCCAGCTTGCCGAACTTGATATCGTTATCGACCTTCACCAGATCATACTTCTTCGCGTTCGGCGAGACAGATTTGGAGATCGATGATTTTCCCTTCGAATTGATGACGCTGACTGTAACGTTCACGATCTTGTAATTCGAAGTAATGATTCCTTTGACATCGAACATCCCGCCCTGGCTGATCGTCTTCGGATACGAGTATTTCGCGATTTTCAGAGTCGATGCAGCCGATTCGGTGGCCTTTGCAGTTGTCTTGACGGTCGTTTTGGTCGTCGTTTTGGCGGAAGACTTAGTCGTCGTCTTCACAGTCGACTTTGTTGTAGTCTTGGCGGTCGTCTTGGTTGTTGCCTTGGTCGTCGTCTTGGCGGTCGTCTTCGTCGCCGACGGTTTTTTATAGGAAATATCCTGGATACACATATAGTGGGTGACGCCCTTCAGTGTCACGATGCTTGTGTTTGCCAGCTTCTCGATTCCCTTTTTCTTGCCGTTTCGGTTGTGGGACGGATCGATGCCATAAAAGGTCCCGTTCTTATACGCTGTGATCAGGATGCCGTGCTCGGCGGCCTTGCCTGCTGCCGCGTCCTTGTCCTGGGACTTTTTCCCGTATATGACCACGCCCTCCGGCCGGTCTTTCAAAAGCTGTATCAGCTGCCGCTTCACACCGGCCTGAGAGGTATCCGAAAACTTCCTGTATTTATTTACATGATAGGTGTACCCATCGTTGGAATAGCGGTATTCCTTGCTCTTGATGCCCTTTGACTTCACATTGCGGAAGGTGACGGTGTTCCATTTCGAGGATTTCTCAAGGACGGCCGCTCGCCTGAGCAAGAAGAAATTCGACGCGATCATGCACTGTCCGCCGCCGACTTTATCCCCCAGATAATAAATGGACTTATCCGACAGCGAAGGCAGTGAGGCGCCGTAGGCTTTATCAAAGTGCGCGGGTGCCGTGGATACAGCAGCCATCGCAGCTATGCATAATACTGCTATTGTTCCTTTTATCTTACGAAACATACGCAACCTCACAAACCGTTTATTTCTTCACCTTGAATTTCTTGTTCAGCAGGACCCTCGTCTTCTTGCTGTCGGTAGCGGTCACCTTGAAATAGTAGGTGCCTTTTTTCAGTTTCTTGAATTTGATCTTCTTGCTGACTTTGCTGATATTGTAGGATTTCGTATTTGGTTTTTTGGTTACCGATGTTTTCGCTTTTCCTGACTTCGTGTAGACGCCGACTGTAACTTTCTTGATCTTATAATTTGAAGTGATCTTGCCCTTGATCTTGAAGGACTTTCCCTTCTTCAGCTTCTTCGGGTACTTGATCTTTTTGATCGTAAGGGTGGACGCGGGTTCCACTTTGAATTTTTTGTTTACCAGCGTCTTGGAGCGTTGCGCGTCCTTGGCGGTTACCTTGTAGGTATAGTTTCCGACTGCCAGTTTCCCGAATTTGATCGAGTTATCCAGTTTGGACAGACTGTAGGCAACTGTTTTCGGCGCCGCCGACTTGCTGATCACTGCCTTGCCCTTCGCGTTGACGATACTGACCGTTACATTCGAAATCGCGCAGTTGGAGAGCACGTTTCCTGCTACCGTAAACCACTGTCCCTTTGTCAGCGTTTTCGGGTAGGAATAGTCTCTGATCTGCAGCGTAGATGCAAGCGTCGACGGATCGTACACGATATCCTGGATGCACATGTAGTGTGTGATACCCTTGAGCGTCACGATCGTCGTATCTGACAGTTTCTCTATGCCTTTGCTCTTCCCGTTTCTGTTATGGGAAGGATCGATCCCGTAGAATTCACCGTTCTTGTATTCTGTGATCAGGATGCCGTGGTCGGACGCCTTTCCTGCCGCTTCATCTTTGTCCTGGGAGTGCTGCCCGAAGATGACGACACCTTCCGGTCTCTCCTCGAGAAGCTCGATCAGCTGCGCCTTTACGCCGGCAATGGTCTGCACGTCAAATTTCTTATATTTGTTGACGTGATAGACGTACCCGTTATTTGCGTAACGGTATTCCTTGTACCGGATGCCTTTGGCATTGATCGCCCACAGCGTGATCAGGGACCAGACCGGTGAATCCTGAATGATCGCCATACGCCGGAGCATATAGGTGTTTGACGCAACCAGACAGAGATGGCCCGGAACCTTATCCCCCAGATAGTATATGGACTTATCCTTTAGGATCGTCGGCAGCGTAACCGCCGCCATCATCTTTATTCCCGGCTCTGTAGTCTGCTCAGCCTCATATTCTTCCATCGCCTCCGGGCTCACGACCGGCTCCGGACTCTCGAGTTGCTGGTTTTCCGGCGTCTGCGCGGGTTCATTCACGCTTGGCTCTTCTGCTGCCTGTGAAGCGTCCGCGTCTTCCGGAAGAGTTGCTTCCTCTGCATCTTCGGCCGTTTCTGTGGTTTCTACAGCGTTTGAGGTTTCTGCTGCTTCCGCGCTTTCCGTTTTTTCGCCAGCTGCCATATTATCTGTAGCGTCATCGGCAAATCCCAGCGATGTCGCGGCGAAAATGACAACAATGCACAGCGCTGTTATTTTCTTTATTCGACTTAACATACCAACCTCACTAAAATGCTTCTTCAAATAGATATAACGATCCATCAATTATTATATCTTCACCTGTTTTGAAGATTCAATTAATGAAGGTTTAGGTGTTTATTAAAATATATTAATGTTCTGTCTCTTTACGCTTGCGCCGATGCTTCAGAATCAGATGTACGGCCGCGAGGAGCAGCAGGATCGCAAGTCCTGCAGCAGATATAAGTGTTCCTTGTTTCAGTCCCGGCGATGTATAGTGCATTTCGATCTTATGCGAGCCTGCGGATACCGGGAATCCGATGAAGGAGATATTCACATCATCCATCTTCTCGATTCTCTCGCCGTCGACTTTGACGCTCCATCCGGGCGTTCCCAGAATCGACATATAGACCAGGGAGTCTGCTTTTGCATCCACGCTGCCTGTGATTCGGTCGTGATCGAAGCTGTCGATCTTCAGCTGGTTTTTCGCGAGTTTCTTTGCTGCGGTTTCATAGAGATCCATCGGAACCGCGTACACGTGGAGCGCGTCAAAGGAATAGTGTCCCACGTTGTCGAAGCCGATTTCGATCTCACCTGAAACGGTGTCGAAATATCCCAGATTCGCGTTGAAATCCACCACGTCTCCGAAGCCCTGATTCTTGCCTTTGCGGTTGGAGACGATCTGCTTGACGCCGTTCTTTCGCACTTCGATCTTGAACTTCTGATCATCTTCAAAGCCCTGCCGCTTCAGGTACGCGGACTTGCTGTTCACAGTTTCCGGCGTTACGCCTATCAGTTCAAAGTACTCATCATAGGAGCACTTCTCTCTCTTCAGATTCTCGAAGGCGATCACAATCTCACTGTCCTTGACCTCCGGGATGTTGATGGTGATGGTCCCTTCTTCGCTCCTGCAGGCGAATGTGTTCCCGTCGAGATTGATTCCTTCCGTTCCCGCGATCTCGTAATAGATTTCTTCGATGCCGGTTTCAATTTCTTCCGGTTTGAGATGCCGGATCCCATCCAGCCGGTCCGCAGCATCATCCGGGACGACCGCTGCCTGCATCACAGCCTGTTCCCGTTCCAGATACGGGTATTCCATCAGTTCGGATTCTGTAATGTACCCATCATAGGCTGTTCCCAGTCCGATGCTGTATTTGTTCTTATACAGCTTGATCCCGTCTACGGTCGTTTCCAGATACTCGTATCCGTATGGGACATATTCTTCCTGTTTCCTGCCGGTATCGGACGGATCGATGAAGTAATACTTCACACCCATTAGTGTGTCCAGGCCTACCCGGTTTCCGTTGGAAAAGCTGGCTGTCCGATCGAAATAACCGCAATTGTTGCCCATGACCTTATTGTACATGTGCCAGGATCTCTTGATCGTTGAGAAATACGTGTAGATCGAGCGCATATCATGGTAGATATTTTTATTGGGCGGTACCTTCGTTTCCGCAATTCGTTCGCTTCGGAAGAAGGTCGTGTCTTCTGCCTGGATCTCCTTGGCGACCCTCTGGCAGGATCCCTCGTAATCGGTATATGTTTTGCCGGCCTCCTGATATCTGTAGATCTCATTGCCCAGACCCGGCATCAGCTTGGCATTGACCACAAGCACCACGTTGGCGATCAGAAGCGCTGCGAGGACGCATGTGCAGAGTCCCTTCCACACCTTCTGGTCAAACAGCTTCGCCCGGATCGCGTAGACCGCGATCATGAGAAGTCCAATGGTCCCGCCGATGATCCCGTTGACCGCTGTGACCTTCGGGATGATCTGCAGATACTCATAGCATCCGACAACGCTCCACACGCATACGGCTGCGATGAAGAGGGCCATGAGAAGCAGATTGCTCTTTTTCTTCAGCGTTTCCTGATTCAGACATTCAGCGGTTGCCCATACCATGAAGAAGGCCAGGACAAAATACCATCTGCCGGTCGTATAGCTGAATCCGTTGAAGATGCTGCCTGTTACGGGAAGCAGTCCTGCGAGCAGGAAGAACGTCATCATGATGGCAGCGGTGCTTTTCTTCCGAATGTTGAGGATCGCGACCGGAAGGAATACCAGCAAAGCGCCCGCCAGAAAGATCTGGCTGAATCCGGTCGTGACGTTGGACAGGGTGAACAGATCTGCCGGCATGCGCAGATACTGCATCCAGCTGTAAAGTGTCGGGTCCTCGACCGTCGACTCCATCGTCGCACCCGTCGTTTTGATAAACGTCTGCAGGAACGAAAAGGCCGACAGCATGAAGCCCAGCACACCGAACGCGATAAAGGACGCGAAGTGGCAGAGAAAATCCTTGACGGAGGGTTTTCTGTAATGGAAGTACCGGACAATGAAGTACAGGAAAATCACAATGCCGGAAATGTAGGCCCACAGCGTACTGAAGATCAGCAGCAGCGCTACGGAAATCGAGAACAGCCATGGAGAATGATCCTTGAGCAGTTTCTCAACGCCCAGCACCAGAAGCGGGAACAGGATCATTGCCGTAGCAAATGTTCCCTGCGTGTTCGTCGCTTCGATGGCCCAGCCGGAGAACGCGTAGCAGAGCGCGCCGATCACGATCTGCTCCCTGCCCAGCTTGACATAGCCTGCGAACAGCATGAAGGAAACGCCCGTCAGGTACTGGCGCACAACGACCATGATGCTGTACCCGATGTCGATCTTATCCACCGGAAACGCGATCACAATGTATGTTAGAGGATCCAGAAACCTCGCTTTGAGCAGCATCCAGACATCATCACCCAGACCGAAATCCCAAGCCCAAAAACAAAAGCCGTGACCGCCGGTCATTTCAGCTATGGTCTGCTTGATCTGAACATAGATCGGATACTGCTGCGCCCAGCCGTCGATATTCCCCTGTCCGTTTACCAGAAAGGTGCGTCCGAAATACAGGTACTGTATATAAGCCCCCGCCGCGATCACTGCAAACAGTAGCGTATAAATCGCCAGATTTCGGAAGAATGTATTCTTTTGATCCAGTCTTTCTTCTGTTAACTGTGTATCTAACTGCATATCGTATCTATGATCCTCGCTGTTGCCCTGCCGTCACAGGCGCTCATAAACTTCTGTTTGAAGGCGGCTACTTCTGCCGGGTCGAAGTTTTTATCTGCCGCTTTGATCGCTTCGATCAGCTCATGGGGATCCTTCACGATCGGTCCCGGCGTCATCTCATCATAATCGTAATAAAACCCTCTGTGATCGAAATACTCATCCAGATCGTACGCGAAGAAGATCATCGGTTTTTCGAAGAGGGAGTATTCGAAGATCAGAGACGAGTAATCGGAGATGCAGATGTCCGCTGTACACAGAAGCTCTTCGATCTCCATTTCGTCCGTCACATCGAATGCGAACTGCCGGCACCGCTCATCGATCACCGGCCGTTCCTTCACGAACGGATGATGCTTCATCAGAATGACGTAATCATCCCCCAGCTGCTGCATCATTTCATACAGATCCATTTCGTCCGGCGATTCCGCCTGCAGCACCCGGCCGCGGAAGGTCGGCGCGTAGAGAATGACCTTGCGGCCTTCTGCCTGCGGGCAAACCGACAGGAGCTTTTCCTTGGCGGCGGCGATGACCGCCTCGTCATAGAACACGTCCGTTCTGCTTACCCCCAGAGGCTGCACGATGCCCTGTCCTTCCAGACCCATGGCCTCTTCGTAGGCCCAGACCACCTCAGGGCTGCTGACCGTAACGATATCGTAGTTGCGGTGCAGCGGGTACAGATTCTGCTTGAACTTACTCTGGCCGAATTCCTGTTTGGCGGTGCTGAAGCCAAAACGCTTAAATGCGCCGCAGGCATGCCACACCTGCACGACCTTCGTCTCGGGACGTTTCTCAAAACCGCCGACGGTCTTGTTGGAGTCTGTCGTGAAGACAAATTCCGCGTCCCCGAATTCTTTCAGAAACGCCATGATCTTCCGATACTGCTGTTTGATGCGCAGCATCTCCAGTCCCAGAGACATCTCCTTGATCTCGAATCCGCCGCGCCGCTCAAGTTCCGCCTTGATCCTGAGCAGGCTGTCCGTTGTCTGCGGAAACCGCGGCTCCAGCAGGATGACCTTGCCTTTCTTAACAGGCCGTCTCGCTGCCTTTCGGTACGTGCGGGGATAGATCATTTTCAGTGTGATGAAATTGTAGATCCGTATGAGGATCTGCTTGAATATAATATATCTGATTCGTTCTTTTATTTTCACGATGCACCCATTTCTTTCATTTTCTCTATGATTCGCTCTGTCGCGTGCCCATCGCAGCGGGACATGAACCGCTCGCGGAAATCCTGCACCTGCTGCCGGTCGAAGAGCGTATCGATATTCTTGATATAGTGGATGATCTCTTCTGTACCTGTAACGATCGGGCCCGGCGTGAGTTCTTCATAATCGTAGTAGAATCCTCTCCAGTCGAAATAATCGTCCAGATCATAAGCGAAGAAAATCATCGGACGTTCGAACAGAGAGTATTCGAACACCAGCGAAGAGTAGTCTGAAATGCAGATATCGCTGGCACAGATCAGATCATCGATGCTGCCGTTTCTGGTCATATCAAAGGCAAACACATCCTTGATGTCCGGTGATAACAGCGGCGGCCGCTTCACGAGCGGATGATGCTTGATGATGAGCACATACTCATCGGACAGCTCCCGCGCCATCCGGTCCACATCCAGCGCGTTCGGTCCTTCTGCGGTGGCAATTCTGCCGCGGAAGGTCGGCGCGTAGAAGATGATCTTCTTGTCCCTGGATGCCGGAACAGCCTCATGGATCCGATCTTTGGCTGCTTTGACAAATTCCTCATCGAAGAACACGTCGGTTCTGCTGACGCCCAGAGGCTGTACGACGCCTTTGCCTTCGAGGCCCATCGCCTCTTCAAAGGCCCAGACTGCTTCCGGACTGCTCACGGTCACAATGTCAAGATTATGGTACAGCGGATACTTGAGCTTTTCTTTCATGCTCCCGCCGAAGATCTTATCTGCTGTGCTGAAGCCAAAACGCTTGAAGGCGCCGCATCCGTGCCAGGTGTTGACGACGACCGTCTCCCGCCGTTTCGGAAGGCACCCTAAAGTATTGTTCGCCTCCGCGATCACCGCGTACTTCGCAGTCGCGAAATCCTTGATGAAGGCCATGCTTCTCTTGTACTGCACACGGTATCTCGCGTAGCGGTCCCGCAGATAGTGCTCATGGATCTTGTATTCTCCGGTTTCCTTGAAGTAATCGTAGATCTCCATGATGCTGTTGGTCAGCTTATCCAGTCTCGGCTCAATGAAGATGACCTTCTTCTCGTCGACCGGCTTGCGCGCATGCCATCTGTAGCAGATCGGATAGACGATCTTCCTCGTCAGGAAGCGGAACGCGAACCGCATTCTCTGCAGACGCCAGTTCTTGAACTTCTGCGCCCGGGTCGTGATGCGGACATCCTGGCTCGCGATAAAAGCCTTGATCTTCGCGTCCTGTTTGATTTTGCGCCTGTAGTTGAGTCTGACCCATGGATTCCGGATACGGTCCAGGGCGTCTTTTTCGCCTGCGGTGGTAATCTGCGCCAACGCCGGAAGCTTCGTATAATTGGAATTGTTGTACAGCTTCGCAATGTCCGTTACGGCATCCCCTCGGGAGAGAACCTTCTTACCGCGCAGATATACGACGCTGAACATCTTGTTGCACCAGAAGTAATCCAGCTGATTGTAGATGGACCGGAGCCGGATCTTGTCCAGCTCGTTGATGAAGGCTGTGCTGTTCGCCTCGATCGGACGGCTTCCCTGCTCCGTCAGATGACGCAGGGGAACAGACACGAAGTGATTCTCCAGATTTCTGTTCCTGCGGATGATCCCCTCATACATCCCTTTGATCAGCCAGGCTGGGAACAGAACGGTTTCATCCAGGAAAATAACGTATCTTCCCTTTAACACCTTCACCGTGTCCCGGATGAAATGGGACAGGTTGTCGGTGTGCCCGACCTCGGAGTAATTGATTTTGCTTTTCCATACGTCATCGATGCTTCCCGAAAGAGTCTCGTCCACCACGACTTCAAAAGCCGGAAAACGCTGGTTGTACAAACTCGTAAGCAGATCATCCGCCTTATCCGGTGCCACCTTCGAAGATACGACAACACTGAGAATCGGCTCCTCCGCCAGTTCCTCAGGGCCCAGCATGATTTTCTTATGGATAGCCAGATCTCCGTTTTCGCCATCGATCGTCTTTTCCCAGTTGGATGGGAATATCCTACTGCGGTACATACAGATTCTGTCTTCGATCGCCTTGAGGCTCTCTTCGTCCAGCCGCCAGAGGAACCGGTACAGACTGTCCAGCAGCCCGTCCTGCACGAACCGGGTAAACATATCTTCCCGGAACAGGCGGAACCGGCTTTCCAGCTCCTCCAGTTCGTTTTCGGCAGCTCCCTGCTCGCGGCGCTGATGCTCCAGATCCGCATAGGATGTTTCCACTGCCTCTTCGATGCTGTCGAAGGCTGCGAAATACGCGTCTGTGGTTTCCTTTCCGATGGTCTTCTTCAGCGAAGGATCGGTGAAGTCTTCCCGCACGATTTGCCTGTACACAGGACTGCTGCAGCCCGCGATCAGTCCGCAGCACTGCGAAAACCGGTATACAAAAACAGCTTCTCCCATATGGGAGATCTGTGGAAATCGGATATTGTTCTTCTCTATGATTTCTCTGCGGAACAGCTTGCCCGCAAGATCGGTCGTCCGGTGCAGCAGGGGATCATACCGGTTGATGATCACCTTCTCTGCCAGTTCTTTCAGAGAAGGCGGCACATGCACGCCGTCGATCTGTTCGGACTCCGCAAGCCCGATGACCAGATCGGCAAACTGTTTCTTCGCCGCCCCGTGAAGATCCGTGAGCGCTCGCTCCGGAAGCGTATCTCCTTCGCTGACGAACAGGACGAACTCTCCTGCGGCCTGCTCCATGCCTGCGTTTTTAGCAGCGCCGGGATCAGCGCCTTCCGCGCGAATCACGCGGAAGCGTCCGTCCTCCTCAGCATATCGGTCCAGCGTGCTCCGGACATCGTCGGATGCTCCGGTATCCACGGTCAGGATCTCGATGTCCCGGAAGGACTGTCCGCGCAGGGACTTCAGAGTCAGATCCAGCTGTTCTTCCTGATTATCTGTTTTATTGTCTACTGTTACGATCAGTGATACTTTCGCCACGGTCGTTCTCCTTATTTCTTCGCAGGTTTGGGCGCGTCGTAGAACTTGATGGCGGAGTCGATGTCGCTGTCGTATACGAGCTTGCCCTTTTTCATGACGATGCCCCGCTTGCAGAATTCTTTCGCCATTCCGATCGAATGGGTGACGAAAACAAGGGTGACATTGTCCTTCTCGATGATCTCGTTCACCTTCTGACGGCACTTCTTACGGAATTCCTTGTCTCCTACACTGAGGGCCTCGTCTACGATGAGGATCTCCGGTTTGATGTTGATGCTTACCGCGAATCCCAGTCTGGCGCGCATACCGCTGGAATATGTCCTGACCGGCTGGTCGATGTACTCGTCGAGCTCCGCGAAATCAACGATCGTATCCTCAAGCTCAGCGATCTCATTGTTTTTGAGACCATAGAGCTGGCCCTTCAGGTAGATATTGTCACGGCCTGTCATCTCCATATCAAAGCCGGAGCTGAGCTCCAGCAGCGCGCTGACGCGGCCGTCGATCATGATCTCACCGCTTGTGGGGAACGCCACCTCCGTCATCATTTTGAGGATGGTGGATTTGCCGGCGCCATTCTTGCCGAGAAAGGCGACGGACTCCCCTTTGCGGATCTGGAAGCTGACGTCGTTGACAGCCAGCTTTTCCTTATAATTAACACGCTTTGAAAAAACTGCAAACAGTCGCTGCTTATCATTCTTATACAGCTTGTATCTTTTCGTAACGTTCTTGAATTCGATTACAACTTTATTCTCGTCCATCTTATCTCCTACAATACATCAGGGATTTCTCTGATCAGTTTCTTATAAGCCCAAAGAGCCAGCATAACCATCACGATCAGTACGATCAGGTAGATTGCCAGCCGGTCCGTTTGTTCCCAAAACCAGACTTTATAGATGAAACAGTTTCTGTATCCTGTCGCGATATATGTGACCGGATTAAAGTGCATAATGAACTGTATCTTCGGACTCTGGATCCGGTTGATATCCCACATGATGCCTGACAGCCAGAAAATTGCCTGCGTTACCGATTTGACCAGGTTCAGGAAGTCCACGCTCATGGCGGACATCATGGACGCGAACAGAGCCCACGCAGTAAAGAACGCGATCATACACAGCATGTAGAACGGAAGTTGCAGCCAGTACACATCCGGGTAATGCCCCGTGATGATAAAAATGGCAAACACGATGACCATGAGGATCAGATGGATCGTCAGCTTGGACATGCTCATGAATGTCGGGATGGTTGAAACAGGGAACTTCATCTTCGTAACCAGGAACTTGTATTTCCGAATGCATCCCGCGCCCTGGGTCAGCATATCGCTCATGTAGAACCACGCGATAAATCCCGGAATCATCCACAGGATGAACGGATACCCTTCGATGGGTCCGCCGCCTCTCAGTCCATAGGTAAACGCGAACCAGAATACGGATATCGTAATCAAGGGCTTGACGAAAGCCCAGGACCACCCGAGAGCTGCTCCGCTGTATGTTTTGATAATATCTGCTTTCGCGAGCTTGAAGATCTGGTTTCGCCAGTCAATGTGCTCGTTCAATATCGTTTGAATTGTACTCACTTTATACTATCTCCGTTACTTGTTCCAGATCATGATGGTTTTGCCGCCGGCTTTGTGGATATCTGCTTCAAACGCCTTTGTAAAATCTTCGATTTCTCTCACATCGAAGACTTCGCCGACGATGCGTTCCAGGTAGTTCACGACTTCCGGATTCTCCGCATAGAACTGCACGATCTCTTCGAAGTCCTTGCGGCCGCTTCTGCTGCTACCGAAGATCCTGAGCCCCTTCTCCAGAACCATTCTCGTATTGATCGGAACCGGATCCTCCGATACGCCCAGAATCGAGATCGTCCCTTCCGGATGGATGTAATCGATGATCTGGTTGATCGCAGTACCGGAAGCCATGTTGCCGACACACTCGAACGCATGGTCAAAAGCCATATCCTCCGGGATCTCATCTACATGATAAGTCCCGTCCGCAAAGGTGAACTCGCTCATTTTATCCTCATCGATCCCGAAGATGCTCAGCTTCACATCCGGGATCCTGTACTTGATGAACAGGGATGTGATGAAGGCCAGATTCCCGTCGCCCCAAACGGCGATGTGGTTTCTTCTCTCGTGGGAGAACCGCTGGAATCTGGATATGGCGTGGAAGCTGACCGATGCGATCTCTGTGAAAGCAGCCACTTCCTTGTTGATACCGTCCGGCAGCCGAACCAGCCTGTCCCGCCGCATCGGCACGTTGTCTTGCATGAATCCGTCGAATCCGCTGGCCCGGAACTTGCTGCTGCGCAGATAGTTCTCTGCAATGACATCGTCCTCTTCCACCGGCGTATTCGGGATCATGACAACACATTCCCCTTCTGCGAATTCGCCTTTGCTGTCGTAGACGACCTTGCCGATACCTTCATGGATCAGCGCCATTGGCAGTTTCTTTTTCAGCACTTCCGGAGCTCTCTTGCCCTGATAGTAGCGCTGGTCGGCATTGCAGATCGAAAGATGCGTCGGCCGGACGACCACGACATCCTGATTCAGGTCAATGTCGGTAAACTCTGTTTCAAATTTTCTCGGTTTAACGAGTCTGTATATGGTATTAAACATCTCTTCCGCCTTTCATCAGTGTCTCTGCTACAGTAAGGTCATACGGATACGTCACTTTGATATTGAACGGCTCGCCCTTGACGATGTGAACAGGCTTTCCTTTGATCACGTAGATCTTGCAGGCGTCTGTGAGAATCTCTTTTTCCTCTTCGGTCAGGGCTTCGTAAGTCGCCTTCAGTTCCGCGGCCTTAAAACTCTGCGGGGTTTGTCCCTGATAGAGTTTGCTTCTGTCCGGAATGCTGCTGAGCGCCTGCCCGTCATCGGACTGAACGATTGTATCCGTAGCCGGGATAACCGTGTCACAGGCACCGAATTCTGCAGCTGCAGCGATGTTCTCCTCGATGATCCTGTATGTGACGAAGGGGCGCACTGCATCGTGCGTCACCATGATCGCATCATCCAGACCGTAGTTTTCTTCGATATATCTCACGGCGTTCATTATTGTCTCGTTTCTGACTGCACCGCCCTGAATGACGACGACATTATCCATATTGCCAAGATACTTTTCGAACACATCCTTTGTGTACTCGATCCATTCTTCCGGGGTGAGCACAATCACCTTCTCAAAGCCTCTGTACAGCGCAAACTTCTCCACCGTGTGCACGATGATCGGTTTCTCACCGATGTGCAGAAACTGCTTTGGCTTGTCTGCGCCCATTCTGTGTCCAACTCCGCCTGCCAGTATTACTCCGAAATTCATAAACTCCTCCAATCTGCTATCTGTTTGCTATCCGGTCGAGAAGATACTGTCCCATCTCTTCCGTACAACACTTACGTTTTTCTATATACTTGTCAGCGAACTGCCTGACCTTGTCCGGTTCCCAGTCGCCCCGGTCGATGATCTCCATCACCTCCGCGGCGCTTTCCCGCACCGGCCCCGGCATCTCGCTGCTGTAATCCAGATAAAAATCTCTTCCCGCAATATATTCCCCGATATCGAACGCATAGAATACCAGAGGTCTTCCCTTGAGCGCCGCTTCATAGGTCACCGCAGAGTAGTCCGTGATCACTACATCACTGATGCTGAGCATATCCATCGTGGAAAATCTCTTGTCCACGACCGCCTGCCCGCCCTCGATCAGCGCCGCGTCCAGCGGATGCAGCTTCACGATCAGATCGTATCTGCTGTAGTCGACCGAATCGATCAGCCGCCTGACGTACTCCGAAATATCCTTTCCCTTGCGAAAAGTCGGCGCGTACAGCAGCACCTTCCGGCCGTCCTCACCCAGCCCCGGGTAGACTGCCTTGATCTTCTCTCGGTTCTTCTCATCGCGCCCGCGGTCCAGGATTGCGTCCACCCGCGGCAGGCTCATGACTGTCAGCATTTCTTCGTCATATCCGAAAGCCTCCGCAAAGGCCCCCCGGCTCGCCTGACTGCTTGTGAATATGATATCATATTGTTCATGCATATGCATGATTTTTGCCGTTTCGCTGCTGCGCCCTCCGGCCTGGTCCAGAATGCTCAGGCTGAACTTCTTCAGCGATCCCAGCGCGTGCCACATCTGGACGATCTGCAGATTCTCTCTGTGATGGAGAAGGCACACCGCGATGCAGTAGGTGTCCAGGATCACCATCTTGGCGGTGGCCATGCAGCGCATCTGTTTGAGCATGTGCAGCATATACCCCGCATAGGCGGCGGGTCCGTGTCCGATTTCCCTGCACAGCACGACCGTTTCATAGCCCTTCTCCTGAAACCAGGCGTCCAGCGCCCGAATATCATAAGAGGGCCTGTTGCTCTGCCTGCTTAAGAAGACGATTCTGTTTTTCACCGGGCCGCGCTTCATCACGCTGTACAAAGCATTCAGCACCCCTGTACCGATTTTTATCAGTGTTCCAAGCATAATTATCTATCGTTGAGAAAGAGCTTGCACACTCTTTCCGTCGCGTGTCCGTCACAGGCGGACATGAATCTTCTGCGAAAAACCTCACGCCGCTCCGCCATCAGATTTTCCTTCTTCACCGCCCGGATCAGTTCCTCCTGGTCCGAAGCCGTTTCTCCATACACATAATCCTCGAAGCTGTAAAACAGTCCTCTCGCGCTCGCGTAGGATTCCCGGTCATACACATAGTATACGATCGGTTTTTCCGTGAGCAGGTACTCGAATATCGCGGAGGAGTAGTCTGTGATCATCATATCCGAAGCCATCATCAGATCGTTGATGTCCTCCTCCGAAACATCGACGATGCAAAGGCCATCCAGACTTTTTTTGTATGGATACGGAGCGCCTTTTTTCAGATTGCCTGCCATGGCAGGATGCCACTTGAGCAACAGCGTGTATTCTTCTCCCAGCGCGTGTATGAACTGCTCTGGATCCAGTTTATCAAAATCATAGGTCGCGTCGGCGATCCTCGTTCCCCGGTACGTTGGGGCAAACAGAATCTTCTTCCGGTCTGCGATCTGCGGATACTTCTCCAAGATCCTCTCTTTGGCCCGGGCGCAGTACGCCTCATCGAAGAACACATCCGTCCGCGGGATCCCTGTGGCGTGCACCCTCTCCAGAGGGATGTCATAACCCTGCGCGTAGCAGCTACGGATCTCCTCTGCGCTCACGATCGCGCCGGTATACCTGCGGTGCCCTTTGCTGACCCGCACGCCGCCGCTCTGCCCGTCCGGCCTGGCGAAGCCGAACTGTTTATAGGCGCCGCATCCGTGCCAGAGCTGAATGATCTGCTGTCCCTCGGGTACTTCCATAAACTCCATGAAGTCCAGGACATCCTCCAAAAACACATACCCGCACCTTGCAAGACCCTGCGCGATGCGGCGGATGTCCTCATCGGTCTGGGGATGTGTATGCTTGTTTTTAGCGTAGACGTGCCTGGTGTACTTCGCCGGCGTCTGCTCATAGACGCACTTTAAGTTACCGGTCAGTGAATCGCTGACATCCGTCATAAAAAACACCGCGTCCGGGTCGATTTTCGATCCTGCTCCCGCACGTTTGTATTCACTTATGAACTTCAGGACCCGTGAGGCTGTCCTGATTTTGCCGGTTATGCTCATTAAAGATTCTTCTTGATCTCTGATGAGGCGATGCCCGGTGTTCTCGGAAGACGTACGACTTCCTTGCCGTGTTCCTCACACCATTTGACAGCTCTCTGGAAACCTTCATGGTTCTGATCTCCGCCGATCGCGAACACATCGAAGTCCACCTTCGGGAGATCCTCATCAACAGCCTGATACGTGATCACTTCGTCGACGACTTTCAGCGCGCCTACCAGATCCAGCCGCTGCTCTGTGGTGTAGAGCACATTGGCGTTCGGCTTGAACTTCAGAATGAAGTCTCCGTCCTGCACCGCGACGATCAGATAATCACCCAGTTTTTTCGCGTTCTCAAAAAGTCTGAGATGTCCCAGATGGAAATAGTCGAATACGCCTACTGTGAGCACCTTTTTCATTAGAGTTTCTTCCTTTCTTTTTTTATTCCAACAAATAGTGTTACGAACAGCATTACCGCGAGCACCGTCATGATGATTGTGTACAGTACGGCCGCGCCCGTCATCCCGAAATGGATGACCATGGGTCTTGAAACAAGCAGCGCGGCTGCAGACGCGACCGCGTAGCATATGAGCATCACTGCCTGCTTTCGGATGATCGTCAGCACTGTGGCAAAGAATGTCGCGTACGCGAGCATACCGCCGCCCACCATAATGATCACAAGCTCCCGCTTAAAATCCGACACATCCGCGCTGAATATAAACGAGATCAGCGGGATCCCGATGGTAAACGCCACCGCCAGACCAAGCGCCGTGATGCCCAGGATAACATAGCATTGCCTGCGGATCAGCTTGACGAGCTTCACGAACTGGGCTTTCTCATTTGCCACCCAGAGCTTCGCGTAGGTCGTGATGATCGGATTGAAAATGAAATGGGCGATCAGTCCTACCACGAAGGCCGGCATAAATATGAAATTATAATACGCCTGAATCTCCTCTGTCAGGCAGGCGTCGATCGCGTACTTCGGCGCGTTGCCGATGTACACGTTCAGGAAAAGGCTGACGAAGATGGGAAACCCTTCGATCATCAGCATTTTTGTTTGTTTTCTGCTGAAGGCAGGCCGCAGGCTGCCGCCGTAGTGTTTGCCTTCATTAACGCTGGTCAGCATGGCTTCCGCCACGGATACTGCCAGGCACGCGCTTGCCGCCAGCAGCATGTTCTTCGTGAATACCAAAAGCAGGCAGCAGGTCAGCATTTCCAGAACGTACCGGGCCGCCGAGCATTTCGTCGCGACATCCAGCCTTCCCTTCTGCTGCATTCTCCCGTGAAACACGTCAGTGTACGCCTGTACGTATTTCAGCATGCACACGATCATGATGACCGCGAACTTGCTCCCGTCATAGTGCAGCCAAAGTGCGCCGTATACGCAGTACGCCAGACTTGCCAGGACCATGACTCCGCAGGTCAGAAACCGCACGCCGTGATATTCCCGGAAAGAGAACTTCTCCAGAACATCAGAGGACTGGTACCTTCTGAGTCCGTACTGTCCCAGATACATCATAAGGCTCGCGACCGCGTACGCGATACTGAACACGCCCGCGTCGTACATGCCGTTGGTCCTGGTCATGACCATCAGGATGACAGGACACTCCACAGCAGCCAGCGCCGCGTTGATGGCGTTCCAGATATACGCGCTGCGCTCCGGATTATTTGTTTTTTCTAATAGTTTTCTTATTCCTGTGAGCATCAGCGTTGTTTATCCCAGCGCGCACAGGATCTTCCTGGCTTCTTCACATACAGTCAGCGCGTCTTCCTTCGTCAGCTCCGCGTGCAGCGGCAGACGAATGAGGCGCTTGCCATAGTCCTCTGTTACCGGAAGCATTCCTTCGCTGTATCCCAGGCTCTGCCCCATCGGCGCGGAGTGAAGCGGCACATAGCAGATGTGGGCCTGTATGCCCTTCTCCCTCATCCTGTCGCCGAACTCATTGCGCGCTTCCGCTGACGGCAGAAGCAGGTTGAACATGTGCGCGTTGTGCGTACAGTACTCCGGTACATGGGGCAGTCCCACAAGACCCTTCTGCTCCAGATCCTTCAGTTCTTCCATGTACGTGTTCCACACGAGCATCCTCTTATCCATGATCTCGTCGAAGCGCAGGATCTGCGCGTAAAGCAGCGCAGCCAGCAGATCCGACGGCAGGAAGGACGAGCCGATGTCATGCCACGAGTATTTATCCACAACGCCCCGGATCAGCTGCCTTCTGTTGGTCCCCTTCTCCCGGATGATCTCGGCCCTGTCCATGAGGCTCTCATCATTGACGACGAGCATGCCGCCCTCGCCCATGATATAGTTCTTGGTTTCGTGGAAGCTGAAGCATCCCAGCTCGCTGAGAGTACCGGCAAACCGTCCTTTATAGGTGGATCCGAGAGCCTGCGCCGCATCCTCGATAACCATCAGACCGTGCTTTTTGGCGACGCGGTCGATCGCGTCCATTTCCGCGGGTACGCCTGCGTAATCTACCGCGCAGATGACCTTCGTCTTCGGCGTAATGAGATCCTCGATCAGCATCTCATCGATATTGCAGGTGTCCGGCCGGATATCGCAGAACACCGGATGCGCGCCTCTCAGTAAAAAGGCGTTTACCGTCGACGAGAAGGTGAAGGACGGAACGATGACCTCGTCTCCGGGCTCGATCCGTGAAAGGATCGACGCCATCTCCAGCGACGCGGTCCCGGATGTTGTGAGCAGCATCCGCTCGAAGCCGAAGCGTTTATCGAGTTCCTCATACGCCAGATCGGTATATTTGCCGTCTCCCGACAGGACGCTTCCGTGAAGGGCGTCCATCAGATATTTCTCTTCCAGCTGTGTAATGCTCGCTTTATTGAACTTGATCACTTGTGGTTTCCTCCGTTGTTGTTTCCTGTTCTGCAGCGCCTTCTGTGGTGCTTTCTGTGGATCCGTCTTTCGTGTTTTCTGTTTTGTTTTCATCCGAAGGCTTCTGTATCGTATTGTCGACCGGATACATGATGTCATGGATCGCGGTTTTTGCTTCTTCGACAGACTCCTCGCTCGGGAATACGCAGGACAGATTCTGGTTGCCCATGCTGAAGCACGGTGCTCCGCCTGTTCCGCCTGTAATATTCACCGTTTCTACGGTCCAGTCGGTATTCATGGTCCGCAGTGTGAGCTGCGCCAGCATCCGCAGGTCTTTATTCGATAAGTCGGTGTACATCTTGTCCTCCACCGAGTTGAGGATGCTGTTGTAACGGGTCATGATGACCTTGCTGCTGGTGACCTTCTCGATGGTCGCCTTCAGAACCTTCTGCTGGTTCTTGTTTCTCTGCATATCGCCGTCTGAGAAGGCCTTTCGTTCTCTGGCGAAGTACAGGGCCGGCTTGCCCTTCAGATGGTTCCAGCCCTTCTTATAGTGGCAGTCGTGGATCGCGGAATCGAATTCATATTCGGAATACACATCGATACCGCCGATGGCGTCGATCAGATCCACCAGCATCGAGAAGTTGACCGTGATCCCGTAGTTGATATCGATTCCGAGGAAATCCTCGATGGTCTTTTTCGTTTCTTCCTCTCCATAAATACCCGTATGAGTCAGTTTGTCCTTTGCCCCGTAAGAGTGGAGCGGCACATAGCTGTCTCTTGGGATCGAGGTCAGCAGCACATGCTTCGTCTTCGGATTGACGGTCATGACCATATTGACATCCGAAAGACCCGACTTGTCGGACTTGAGCTTGCCCCAGATGTCCTTGCCTGAAATGAGAACGTTAAAGGAATCGACCCGCACATCGATGCGCTTGGTACTGTCGTCGGATCTCTTCTTAACTTTGATCTTGTAGATGCTCTGCGTGCTGGTTTTGAAACCGGCGATCTGCTTGTTCAGAGTCTTGTACTGGGGGGTGGTCGCCATGATGACGACATCATTTTTGCCGCCCTTTGCCGGCAGGAGCTCCTGTCCGAGGCTGATCAGGTTCGCGCTCTTCTCATAAGAGACGTCTTCCTTCGTTACCAGTCTCTCCATGGCTTCCGTCAGCTGTTTCGATTCCAGATCGAGGACCTTGACCTTTTCCCCGTTGATGTCGCCGATCTGGTTGTACTTGCCGCCCCGCAGGGTAATGACGTTGTAGATTTCCCATGTGGCTCTGTACTTACTGATCTTCTTCATGGTATCGTAAGTGCTGTAGATATAGAAATCACCCACCAGCAGCAGATTCATGAGCAGCATGAAGATGATCAGCCCTGTCACCCGCATCAGATTGGTCTTCTTGGAACCATTGATCAGCAAAACCAATATGACATCCACAGCAACAAGCGCCGCGAGAATCGCGAACGTGTAGTTTGCCGGCAGGATGTCCAGCACCATCAGCAGCGTAACGAAAAAGACTTCCGCAATCAGTCCGACGGCCATTACGATGCGGAGTCCCAGGGATCTCGGCATCAGTCTGAATTTGAATTTTTCACTCATAGAATTACTCAGTTGCTCTCCTCGGAATCTTCGGCATTGAACGTCCGGTTGATTCCTTCCTTCACTTTTTCAACGGATTCTTCTCTTGGAATCGAGACCAGGAGATCTCTTCCCATACCCATCGTATAAGTGCCCTTCATCGTCAGATCCCCCTGGACTGACTGGGTTTTGATTTTCCACTTTTTATCCATGTCGGCAAGCTGCATCTTGACCAGACTCGTCATCTCTCTCTGAGACATGTTCGTCTGCATCTCATCGTCCACAGCGTCCAGCAGCTTCGTGTAGTTGGTCAGCAGCACTCTGCTGCTGGTGACCTTCGTAAGACACGCTTTCATGACCTTCTGCTGGTTTTTGATCCGCTGCTGATCCTGATCTTCAAAGGCCTTTCTTTCTCTGGCGAAGTACAGCGCCTCCTTGCCATTCAGGTGATTCCAGCCCTTCTTATAGGAACAGTCGTGAATCGCCGATTTGAAGGTGTAGTCAGAATACACATCGATCCCGCCGATGGCGTTGACGATATCCACCAGCATGGAAAAGTTCACCCTGACATAATAGTCGATATCGATATCGAGCCAATCCTCGATCGTCGCAACGGTCTCATCCACGCCCCAAACACCTGTGTGGGTCAGTTTGTCGTACTCACCGAAGGAATGCAGCACCACATAGGAATCCCGCGGTACGGATGTCAGCATCACGGTCCTCGTCTTCGGATTCACGGTCACGATCATATTGACATCGCTCCTGGAGACCTGATCGATCTCTCCCCACATATCGATGCCGGTGATGCAGACATTGAAGGATTCTTCTGTTACAGCGGTTCGTTCTTCCTCCGGCAGCCCGCTGGTCTCACTGATCTTCTGCAGAGCTACATACGTCTCTGCCATCACGTACGTTCCGCAGCACATCAAAATGCACACTGCGATACATACCACAGCGCCTGCCAGCTGTTTTGTCAAACTGCCGCTCTTTATCAGCATTATACCACAGACGTCTGCCAGAGCCATCACTGCCAGAAGGATCAGCCAGTACTGCATCGGCAGCACATCGAGAGCCATCATAATCAGCAGAAAAACTGCTTCGAAAAAAAGCAGTAAAAGAACGGCCGCTGTCCGTCCGATCGTATTCAGGATCTGAAGCGTCTTCTGTTTCATGTACTATGATCGGTCAATGGTCGGCTATTCGATTTTCTTGAGCATTGCCATAGCTTCGTTCTCATCCCGGACGACCATGATCCCTTCCTCGTTGAACCAAAGCTGAGCATTCACTACTTCGTTCTGCACTGTCACGATGCCGCCCTCGAAGGTGCACTTACCGGTTTCTTTCTCACCGGTAATGACCGCGTCGAAGGTTTTATTCTTATTGAATGTGATCTCAAATCCGCCAAAGGCGTCATCCGCCATATCTGTGACCGTTTCCCAGCTCCCGATGAAATCTTCGTATTTCGTATCTGTCCGGACCGGCGTCTCCTCAGCATTTTCCTCGGCCTCGATCATCGCCTCTTCTTTCGCTTCCAGTTCGGCGTTCTCTTCGATCTCATCTTCGCTCAGTTCTTCTTCTGTCACTTCCTGATCCTCGCTCGATGATTCGGTCTGAGAACTGCCGCAAGCCGAGAAACTCAAACCGAGGGTGAGCACAAGCATGCTGCCAAGCAGTATCGTCAATACTCTCTTTTTCATCAGCGTTCTGTTCCCCTTTCTGAAATCATATACATAAGTATTATACAATATCGTCCCCTGCCTTTGCAATGGAACCGTCTTTGATTTCGGACTGTCGTAGTTTTTACCTGAAAATACGCTGAAAACTACGACTATTCGCTCAATTGCAACCTCTGCAGCCGGATCGACAAGTCCCCTGACAAATAAAATCGTAGTTTTCGTTCGCAATCGATACAAAAACTACGATTCACATGCTTTCTATTCTCTCTGAAATACAGCCCTGCACTATGCAAAGGCTGCAAGTCATAGATAAATTACTTCAACAGGTCAAAAACTACGACAATCCGAAATTCGCCTCATAGTTATTCCAGCGCCAGTTCGATCAGTCTGTCGATCAGATCCTCATACGGTATTCCCGAAGCCTCCCAAAGCTGCGGGTACATGCTGATCTGGGTAAAGCCGGGCATCGTGTTGATCTCGTTAAAGACCAACTCACCCTCGTCATACCCTCCGCCGGGACCTTCCTTCAGGAAGAAATCGACCCTTGACAGTCCCCTGCATCCCATGATTTCGTAGATGCTGACGGCTGTCTGCCGGATCTGCTGCTGCAAACGTTCGGGAATGTCCGTCACGATCGATGTGACAGATCCCACGTTATCGTACTTCGCTACATAGTCATAGAACTCATTGGCCGAAACGATCTCGCCGATGCAGCTTGCCTGCGGGTCCTCGTTGCCTAAAACGGCAACCTCGATCTCACGTCCCACAATGGCTTCCTCAACGATTGCTTTATCATCTTCCGCAAAAGCAACCTGCAGCGCTTCCGGAAGTCCTTCCTTCGTTTTGACTTTGCTGATGCCGACAGAGGATCCTGCATTGGCAGGTTTCACAAAGAGCGGATACGTACCGTCAAAGAACTGGTCGATGACGCCGGCGGCTTCCTCTACGTCGCACCCTCTGTGCGCGACGCAGCACTTGGCCTGATCACAGGCCTCAGCCTGATCGATGACTGCCTTCGTCACCGCCTTGTCCATGCAGGCCGCCGATGCGGTGGAATCCGGTCCTACAAACGGGATCCCTGCGATGGCCAGAAAGCCCTGCATTCTGCCGTCCTCTCCGTTTCTTCCGTGCAGGAGCGGGAAGACAACATCGATATCCAGTCCCGCAAACCCTGCTCCGGGCATCAGATAAACATCCTTGTTCGATTCCAGCTGTTCCCAGCTTCCGTCGGCGATTGCCATGGGATCCGCTTCGGTCTGCATCCATTTCCCGTCTTTCGTAATGCCGACCTTGGTGATCTCATACTTGTCCGCGTTGATATGTTCCAATACAGACGCTGCAGAAACCCGGGAGACCTCATGTTCTGATGAGACCCCGCCGAACAGGAGCATCATTTTTATCTTTTTCACCTGATCCATATCATTCACCATCTAATACAATCCTGTCAGCGCGGATATCTCATCGCTGATCTCCTGCACTGTCTCACTCGGCGTGTACTCCTCCTGATCAAAGAACTGCTCATGCAGCTTGCTGACGTTGTTGGACAGATTGATCGGCGGTCCGTACCAGGCGTATCCTGCAGCGGCGCTTCCGGTCCAGCTGCCTACGTCATACGGGAAGCCGGTCGTCGAGTCTGTCATATCAAAGGATTTCACCTTCGCCATGAGCTTCACGATTTCGACCGTGCCGATGTTGGTCTTTACTTCCGGCATCGCGCTTCTGGCAACGGAAAGCATCTTGAACGGTCCCGCCTGCTTCACAGCCTTGAAGGTCTGGCTGAACACGATCTTCATACGTTCGTTTCTTCTGTAGTCGCCTGTGATGGCGTCCTTTCGGATTCTGGCGTAGGTCACCGCCTGCACGCCGTTGAGGGTCTGCTTGCCGGGTTCCTTCACCTTATCTGTCGGTCCGTCTACGTTGACTCCGGTTTCATGGATGTACTTGTTCAACTCATCCAGTTCTGATTCCTGAACATCGATTTCGATGCCGCCTACAGAATCGATCACATCCGCAACCGTCTTCCAGTTGATGACCACGACTTCATCGATATTCAGGTCGAGGTTCTTGTTCAGCGTGTAGAGAGACTGCTGCGCCCCGCCGTAGAAATAGGCGTGGGTGATTTTATCCAGGCCCTCATCGCCCACATCCAGAAGGGTGTCTCTGAAGACAGAGAACAGCTTGACCTCATTGGTCTCTTTGTTGATGCTGGCGACGACGATGGCGTCGCTTCTGACCTGTGATTCATCATCATCGGCTCTGGCATCGGTACCCAGGATCGCAATGTTCCGGTATCCGTCAAGAGACGCTGCCGCAGTGGCATCCATGCCGAGGTTGTCCCTGTCCAGATCGACGTGCTGAGCGCTGGAAACGGTGGCCAGCACCACGGCTCCTCCGCCAAGCGCTGTTACCACGCAAAGGACAAACACGATCAGCAGGGCCAGCAGCGGTGCCGGGATCCTGCGTTTTCTGTGTCCGCCGGGGCCTCTTGACCCTTTCGGGCCTTTTCCGGGACGGCTTTTTTTCCTGCCCCTTCCGTACTCGTCATAATCCGCGTGGATGATGCCAGAACGGACGCCTCTCTGGTCGCGGTCTGCTTCTCTGGCGGCAATGTACTCCTGCATCTGCCTGTCGCGGCGCTCCCGTTCCCGTGCTTCCCGCTCTCTGCGGGATCGGATTCCATCGGAAGAATAGGACGGATTTTCCGCGGCGGAGACTCTCTTCGCCTTGTTTGAGATCCGCACAGTCTGTTCCCGCTCATCAGGTACATACGGTTTGCCTGTGGGCATAAACTCCCCGTACTTGTCATCGGCGTATTCCGATACGCTTCTTCCCTGCCGGCGATCCTGCTCCCTCAGATACTCTCTGCTGATTTCTTCTTCCTGTTCATGCTGCCGCAGAGCCAGATATTCTCTATATTGTCTTTCTTTTTCGTCCATAACTGTTTACTGTATCTTCGTGTGTTTCACTTTCAGCCATCTGCCGTTATCCATCTTCGCCCATCCATTCTTGACCTTCACGATGGTAACGATCTTTCCGGCTTTGTACCTTCCTTTTTTCTTATACTTGGTCCCCGGACCGGTTCTGTAATTGACCTTCTCGGTCAATACAATCGCTTTGTATTTCAGGTGACTCCGGTTGATGTAGTAACCGTTGGTCATCTTCGCCCAGTTTCCATGGAAACTCTTGATGTAGATGGTCGTTCCCTTTTTATAGCTTCCAACTTTCTTTTTCTTTTTGCTCGGGCCTTTGCGGTAATTCATCTTGCAGGTCGTTACCGCCTTGTTTCCGTCAGGTGCTTTCGCCTTCGTCGCAGCGGCCTTCGAGGTTGTTGCCGGTTTCGTCGAAGACGAGGATGACGATGTTGTCGCCGCCGGCGCCGTAGTTGTTGCCGGCTCCGATGCTTTTGCCGGCTCCGATGAGGTTGTCTTCGGCTCGAAGATGTAGTTGATGTCGATGTTTCCGCTCAGTCCGTTCACCTTGCCGGAGGAACTGTACTGCCACATCCAATAGCTTCCCGGATACGTCGTGGCAACGCCGTTGTTCGTATAGTTGGCAAGCCACATCTTGTACTTCTTCTGCAGCGTCTTATAATCGATAAAGTTGCACAGCGTATTGTAGTTCGCGTACACCATCGGTGTATAGCCCGCGGCTTTTATGGTATCACAGAATCCGATACAGGACGCTGTGCCGACACTCTTCATGACCTTCGATGTCAGACGGCCGCCGGTCTCATAGTCAAAGACGACCGGAAGGGTGATCTTGCTCTTATAGTTTTTGATGACGGATATCGTATACTTCGCTTCCGACTTGGCTTCTGCTACAGATACCGCTGTTGAATAGTAGTACACACCAACCTTGATGCCGGCCTTATGTGCGCCGGTGATGTTGTTCGCGAAGGTGGAGTCCGTATTGTGGCTGCCGCCACGCAGCGTACTGTAGCCGCACCGGATGATCGCGTGGGTCACTCCCGCAGCCTTGATCTTCTTCCAGTTAGCGTCGCTGACCTTGCCCTGCCACCAGGAGATATCGATGCAGTGATATCTCTGATAGTTTCTGTACTTGGATGGGGTCTGCGCCTTGCCGAGGCCTGTAACGCCTCCGCCCATGGCGGTAATATCTCCGTCCGTTTCAATGTTGCCGGTGTCATCGATGCCGTCCGCATTGGCATCCGCGTTGGCGATGAACTCTTCGATCTCATCCAGGTCGACCTTCTTGTCGGATATCATTCCGTCTTCATCCACGTCATAATATCTGTAGAACGTCGGGTCTTCGAGGGCCCAGCTGATTTCGGGATCGTTCTCTACCTCGCTGATGTTCTTCCCCGCCAGTCCCTCCAACGCAGAGCCATCGGCAGCGGACGGGCCATCATCAGACGCCTCTTCGGATTCACCCATTGTTTTGACCGCATTGTCCGAATCCGCGTTATCCGAATCCGCGTCCTCTGAATCCGCGTCTTTTTCCGGAGTTTTCACATCCTCCTTCGGAGTTTCCGCGTCGGTCTGTTCGTCCTGAACGTCTTCGCTTACCGACTCCTCCGTCTGCGCCTTCTCCTGATCGTCCGCGTAAGCATCGCCGGACATAAAGGTTGGCGCCAGCGTCATAGATAAGCCTATGATGCCTGCGAATATGATCGTTGCGATTTTTTTCATGGCTATTTCCTCTTCAGTCTGCTCGACGGCAGCCACTGTCCGGTGCTCAACTTGGACCAGCTCCCGTACGTTCCTATTACTGTAACGGTCTTTTTCTTCTTGAATTTCTTTTTCTTGATATACTTTTTCGAAGGTCCTGAGTAACTTCTTGTTTTCTTCTTCAGCTTCGCCTTGTACTTGACTTTTTTGGATGGCGTGATCGTCGGATAAATGGCAGTTTTCTTGATTTTGCTTGTCTTGATCCAATAACCGTTTGCCATCTGGGACCATTTGCCGCTGGTCCGAAGCACATAGAAGCTCTTCCCCTTCTTCAGTTTCCCTTTCTTGCCTTTGCCTGCCTTGGCGTAGTAAGGCGTTTTCTCTTTGGTCTTTGCTTTGAAAATATAGGCGCGGCCTTTGCTGTCAAAGATAAAACTCTTATAGCCGATCCGGAATCTCTTGCCGGCCTGCCGCACGCCGTCTTTGTCAAACGCGTACCAGTAAGCACCGAATTTATAGAACCTGTCTTTGATCACCTTGCCCGCGGAACTGACCAGATACACCTTGCCGTCAATGGTCTTGAATTTGTACGTGATGACCGGCTTTTTCATGTACTTGTCGATCGTCGACTTCGGGCGCATGAGCAGGTTCGCGTCGACTCTGCCGCTGATCCCGCTGACAGAAGTCTCGCTGGTGCACTGCCAGATGCTGTAGCTCTTCTTGTAGTCACACCTCTTGGCCCACTGGGCGACCCACTTGTCGTAGCCGTTAAAGCCCGCCAGTTTGTTGTTCCACCAGTTCAAATTTGCGTAGACGCCCGCCGGGTATCCTGCCTTTGTGAGTTTGCTGCAGAACGCGGCTGCCATCTTCCGGATCGTCGCGTTTGAAGCCTTGGCAACATCCCGGTCTTCCAAATCGTAATAGATCGGATAATTCAGCTTGCAATTATTTTTCTTCAGAACTCTGATGGCGTGATCCGCTTCATCGTTTGCCTTTGTAACGGTATTTGCGTGGGCGTAGATGTATACGCCATACGGGATCCCGTTGGCGACGCAGCCCCTGACGTTCTCGGCGAACTTGCTGTCGTCCTGAGATGACTTGTTCGATCCGTATCCGCAGCGTATGATCGCAAAATCAACCCCGGCCGCTTTGACCTTCTTCCAGTTGATCTTGCCCTGCCAGTAGCTGACGTCGATGCCTTTCAGATATCCGGGGCCTCTTTTGTATTTTCCCTTGGACCAGGTCCAGTAGCGGTTCTTCGTGGTTGCGGACATCAGTTTGACCGCAGGTTCTTCCGCCACGGCCGGAGCCTGTACCTGCTCTTCCGCCGGAGCGCTCTGCTGTGCTGTCAGCACGCCGTCCTGCGGATCCGTTTCCGGTTCTGTAGCTTTCGGCGTCTGCGCCGCATTTCCCGCCGCGGACTGTTCCTGCAGATTCGGCGTTTCTGCCGATTCCGGCTCGGTTGCCGGGTCCTGTGTTTCTGCCGGGTCCAGCGCGCCTGTCAGATTCGGTTCCTCTGTCAGCTTCGGATTGTCCGCCGGATCAGTTTCCTCCGGCGCTGCCGTAACGGACGACGGTTCGTCCGATACCTGGTCTTCCGGGATGGATACCGGCTCTTCCGCTGGTTCTTCCGCCGGATTTGCTTCCGGTTCCGCTGCCGCATCTGCTGCCGGCTGGGCAGGCTGTTCCTGCTCTTCCTCTGCGATGCTGCTTCCCATCTGGGAACTGAAATCTTCCTCGCGGTCGTACTCGCCTGCATCGGCACTGATGTCGTAATCGACCGGGTCGGCCGCAAACGGATTCAGCCCTTCATCGACTACGATGTCCCCATCCTGATATCTCCAGCTGCTGGCCGATGTTTCCACATCCTGTCCGTCCGACGCCGAAGCGGGCGCAATAAAGACAGGTGACATTGCCATCGCAACTGTCAGGATCGCTGCAATAATCTTTTTAGTTATTGTCAAGTTCAATCCGCATCACCTCCGGGTGGCATGAAACACCGTACTGCGGGCATGTGAGGCATTCAAAGAAATTCGGTGCCTCCTCGCGCGGCACAGTGACAAACCCATTTTTTCGGAAGAACTCCGGCGCTCTCGCAACCAGATACATTCTTTCACCGCCTTGCGCGATCGTTTCCTCCAATCCAAGTCTGAGCAATCTCGCGCCCAGTCCTGTCCCCCTCAGCTTCTCATCTATGGCGATGCCGTCGCAGATGAACTCGCCTTCTCTTTTCGCGAGCACAAATGCCCCCAGGAGCATTCCGTCCTCATCGGTGATCTGCCAGCACTTGACCAGATCCGTGGGAACCTCCTCGGCATCCTCTTCTGTGAACTCGAGCTCATTCTCGATAAAGAACGGCACGAGTTTCTCATATTCTTCTGTTTCGCTGATCCGATACTGATCCATCATCCGTACACCCATGTTTCTTCGTCCACAAATATATCCAGTCTCTTCTCCAGAACGTCGAATTTGAGCGGCAGCTTCTCGCCGTGCTCTCCGTCGATATCCGTCGGGATATCCTCGTCAGACTCTATGAGCAGACTCGGCGTCTGGAAGTAGAGTACGTGTTTGTTTTCCGGATGCCTGCCGTTGATCACTTCCATCAGCAAAGGCCCGAATTCCAGCCACGGCATCTTCCGGAAGGCGATCACGTCCAGTTTCCCGTCGTTCATCTTCGATTCCGGTGAAAGCTTCCGGAATCCTCCTGCCGACTCACCGTTGCACACTGTCATGAAATATATCTCTTCCCGGATGGTCTCTTCCGGCGTCGTCAGTTTGACGTTGATCGGGTGTACCTGATTGAGCTCCGTCGCGGCCTTCAGATAGTAAGCCAGCGGCCCGATGGCGTTCTTCACATAAGGGTCGGTCTTCTGGCTCACATCGACCATGTTCCCCAGCGCCGCCACATTGATGAAGTACTTCCCGTTTACCTTGCCTACGTCGGCCTTGGTGGTTTTATCTCCCAGGGCGATATCCATCGCTTTCTCGATGTCTGACGGCAGTTCAAAGTAGTACGCAAAGTCATTGGCCGTTCCCGCCGGAAGGATCCCCAGCGGCAGATGAATGTCATTTCGGATCATGCTGTTGACGCAGATGTTCAGCGTTCCGTCACCGCCGCAGGCGATGATCCGGCTGTATTCCTCCTGATCGATGCTTTGCAGCGCTTTATCGATCTGGATGCCCTTCTGCGCGCGGATGGCCATGACCTGGTAGCCTTTTGCCTGACACTTCTCAAGCATATGGTCCAGATTGCTTTTGAACATCCCGTTGCCCGAGTAGGCGTTGTAGTAGAGCAGGATTTTGCTCTTCGCTATCTTGGTCATTTCTGTTCAACCTCTCGACTGTCTCCGTACTTGAGCGTACGGTAATAATCATAGTCCGTGCTCTTACGCAGGATGCTTCTGACCTCTCCGATCAGATACAGTGAGCCCGTGAAGAGAACGACATCGTATCTTCCTGTTTCCGCCTGTCTGCGGGCAGCCTCCACCGCCTCAGCAGGAGTGCTGCAGACATCCAGAATATTGAGCGGCTGCCCCGCTTCGTCTCTGGCCATGCGGAGATGCTCCGCGAACACTTCCGCGTCCATGGCGCGTCCTTCGTAGTTGGGCTGGGTGGCAATAAAATCTCTTGTGACGCACGCGAGATGCCCCAACACTTTATCTGTTTCTTTTTTCTCCACCATGCCTGCAGCGATGAGGACGTTCTGATCCGGGAAGATGTCCGCCATCGTCTGTTTGATGGCCTCCGCCCCGGCGTCATTATGGGCTCCGTCCAGAACCACATAGGCGCCCCATTCACTTTCGGGACCGCACATGACCTCAAAGCGTCCCGGCTGCACAGCTTCCTTCAGCCCCGCGTAAAGCCTGCTTCGTTCGATGCGGACGTCCCGGCTGCGCCGCAGCACTTCAATGGTCGCCAGCGCGGTCTTGAGGTTTTCGGCCTGATGGCGTCCGATCATGCTGATCACGACCTCGCTGTAGTCTGTCTGCCACAGCTCGCAGCTGACCTGCTGCCCTTCCGGCGAGATCCAGTCCGTAGAGCACTTGATCTTCGAAACATCGTACAGTCTGCTGTCGGACTCATATGCCTTCCGCGCGATCACTGCCGCCGCGTCATGATCCTTCACGTTGGAAATCACAGGGCATCCCTCTTTGATGATCCCGGCCTTATTCTCCGCGATCTCCGCAAGGGTATCGCCCAACACATGCATGTGGTCAAAGCCGATGCTCGTGATCACACTGGCAAGGGGCTTTTCGATCACGTTGGTCGCATCCCCGATGCCTCCCATGCCGACCTCCAGAACGACGAAGTCAGGGTTCTTGCTTTTGAAATAGAGAAACGCCGTGGCCATGACCACTTCGAACTCCGTCGGGGAATCCAGACCGTCTTCCACCATCTCCGCAGCCTTCGCCAGCGCCTGATCGCCGTAAAGCTCAAGCTCCTCGTCGGAGATCATCTGTCCGTCGAACTGTATGCGCTCATTGAATTTTTCTATATAAGGCGAGGTGTACAGACCCACCTTGTATCCGCATCCTGCCAGTCCCTTTTCCAGGAACTTGCATGTGGAGCCTTTGCCGTTGGTACCCGCCACGTGGATGTACTTCATACCTTCGTGGGGATCGCCCAGGCGCCTTAAGAGTTCGCGGACTCTCTCCAGCCCCAGAATGCTTCCGAATCTGTCAAATTCGTGAAATTTATCTACTGCATTTGTCATGTTGTCTTATTTCAGCTTGGCCTCGACCAACGCCAGTCTTTCGGCGACCTTGGCCAGCATCTCCTCATACATTTCCTTCTTGGCTTTTTCTTCCTCGACCACCTTGGCAGGCGCCTTGCTCACAAACCCTTCGTTTGCCAGTTTTCCTGCCGCGCGCTTGACTTCTCCCTCCAGACGTTTCTTTTCCTTGGTGAGACGGTCGAGCTCGGCCTTGTAGTCCATCAGCTCATCCATCGGGATGTACACTTCCGCTCCGTCAACGACCGCCGACATGGTCTCTTCCGGCACCTCGCTCTTATCCGCGATAAACGTGATCTGTGAGATGTTTGCCAGGCTGCGGATGTAACGTTCGCCGGCTCTGACGACGTCTTCCCTTCCCTTATCGCAGAGAATAACGGCTGAAAGGGCTTTGCTTGGAGCCGCTTCCGCTTCCGCTCGGATGTTTCGGATTGCCTTGATCACGGACATTGCCATTTCCAGTTTTTCGGTTTCTTCCGGATAGGTCAGCTGTTCGCTGTACTCCGGCCACTCCGCTCTGATGATAAAGTTCTGCGGATTGTCTTCCTTCGCTTCACCCTGTGGCAGATAGCTCCAGATTTCTTCCGTGATGAACGGCATAAACGGATGCAGCAGTGTCAGCACGCTCTTGAGCACCCGTACGAGCACGAATCTGGCGACCTTCTTGTCTTCTTCATCATCCCCGTAGAGTCTGCCTTTGACGATTTCGATATACCAGTCGCAGAACTCGTTCCAGATCAGATCGTATGCTCTCTGTCCGGCCAGCGCCAGATCGTATCTCTCCATCGTGTCCGTGATGTACTTCGTGGCGTCGTTGACACGACTCAGGATCCACTTATCCTCGTCTTTCAGCGCACCTGTCAGCGCAGCGTCGTTGCAGCAGGCGTTTCCGCAGCAATCCTCTCCGCACTTCAGCATGGGCAGGAAGTTTCCTTCTTCGTCCTGCAGGTTCATGATGACGAACCGGGACGCGTTCCAAAGCTTGTTCGCGAAGTTTCTGGCAGCCTCCAACCGGTCTTCCTTGAACCGCATATCGTTGCCCGGGGTGATGCCTGTGGTGAGCATGAACCGAAGGGCGTCGGCACCGTACTGGTCGATGATTTCCAATGGATCGATGCCGTTGCCGAGGGATTTGCTCATCTTGCGGCCCTGGGCGTCGCGGACCAGTCCGTGGACATATACGTCGTTGAACGGTACATGCCCGGTCGTCTCCAGTGCTGAGAACACCATTCTGACGACCCAGAAGAAGATGATATCGTATCCTGTAACCAGAACATTGGTTGGATAGAAGTATTTGAAGTCCTCGGTCTCCTCCGGCCAGCCCAAGGTCGAGAACGGCCAGAGCGCGGATGAGAACCAGGTATCCAGCACGTCTTCATCCTGCTTCAGGTTTGTGCTACCGCACTTGGAGCACTTCAGCGGTGCGTCTTCCGCTACAATGATCTCGCCGCAATCCTGACAGTACCAGGCCGGGATCCTGTGTCCCCACCAGAGCTGTCTGGAAATGCACCAGTCTCTGATTTCCTCGAGCCAGTGCATGTAGATCTTTTCGAATCTGTCCGGCACGTGGCGCAGGTCGCCCTTCTTCGCTGCTTCCATGGCAGGCTTCGCCAGTTCTTCCATTCTGACGAACCACTGATCGGAGAGCATCGGTTCTACAACGGTATGGCACCGATAGCAGGTTCCCGCAGGGATCACCATTTCTTCGATCTTGACAAGGTATCCTGCCTCTTCCAGGTCTTTGACCCAGGCCTTCCGGCATTCATAGCGGTCCATGCCTTCGTACTTTCCGGCTACTTCGTTCATGGTCGCGTCTTCGTTGATGCAGCAGACTGTCGGCAGATCGTTTCTCTGTCCGACCATGAAGTCGTTCTCATCGTGTGCCGGTGTGATCTTAACAGCGCCGGTACCCTTCTCCGGGTCCGGATAGATATCTGTGATAACAGGGATTTCTTTTCCCACGAGCGGCAGGATCACGTTCTTTCCTACCAGGTCTTTGTATCTTTCGTCGCTCGGATGAACAGCGATCGCGACGTCGCCGAACATGGTCTCCGGTCTGGATGTGGCGACGACGATTCCTTCGCCCCCGTCCGCGCCCGGATACCGGAAGTACCAGTAGGAGCCGGTCTTGTCCTCGTGCTCAACTTCCGCGTCGCTCAGTGACGTTCCGCACTGGGGACACCAGTTGATGAGCCGGTTGCCTTTGTAGATGAGGCCTTTGTTGTACAGCTGCACGAAGAAATGCCGTACCGCCTTATTGCAGCCCTCGTCCATGGTGAAGCGTTCGCGTTCCCAATCGCAGGAATCGCCCAGCTTGCGGCACTGCTTCGTGATCTTGCCGCCGTAGACGCGTTTCCACTCCCAGGCGCGTTTCAGGAACTCCTCACGTCCGAGGTCTTCCTTCTCCTTGCCTTCCTCTTCACGGATCTTCTCGACGACCTTGACTTCTGTCGCGATGCTCGCGTGGTCACTTCCCGGAAGCCACAGGGCGCTGTATCCCTGCAGTCTTCTGAATCTGGTGAGCACATCCTGCAGTGTCTGGTCGAGCGCGTGCCCCATATGAAGCTGTCCTGTGATATTCGGCGGCGGCATCACGATCGTGAACGGTTTCTTGTCAGGATCCCGGTACGCTTTGAACGCGCCGCTGCTTTCCCAGGCTTCATATATTCTGTCTTCGAACTCTTTGGGGTTATATGTCTTTGCTAGATTCTTTTTCATTGGTATTCCTCACAATCCAATTGGTGCTGATGACTGATGCTTCTATATTTATGCTTCTATAATGTAAACCCTGAGGCCGCCACGGCCTGTATCCCGGGTTCCTTTGACTTCTGTTTCACCGGTGATCTGCCCTTTCATGAACATCATGCCGCTGTCCGCCGGTGTCGCGCCGATGCCGATGATCGCCGCAAGTCCGGAAGGGGTAACCATTTCCGTATCGACATCCGTGCAGGTATCGAACCGAAGCGCAGGATAAGCCGCCCCGCACTGGTCCATCATGGCCTGCACGGCCGGTACAGGTACGGGTATTCGCCCGTGTGCGCAGTCGACAAAGCCGCTGCCGTCGTTGATTTTTGATACCAGGATCCGATCCGGACTGATCACATCCAGCGCGGCGCCGATTCCCAGCGCGTTGGCGATTGCCTGGTCCCTTCCGACTTCATGGAAGTGGATCGTTTCCAAAGTCTCCCCGTGCACGCTTGATTCCGCCCGCGCGATCACAGCGTAGATGCTCTGCGCTGTCTCTCTTGCTTTTGCGGTATAGTGCTCCTGGCTGTCGATGATGTGCTTCACATCCGCGTAACTTCTGCCGTGACCGTGGTCATGGCTGTGGGTGTGCCCATGGTCGTGGCCGTCACCGTGGTCATGATCGTGGTCATGATCGTGGTCATGGCCGTGCCTGTGTTCGTGGTCATGGGTGTGGAACTCCAGCGGCGCGAGCGCGTCCGTATCCAGACCCGCAAGCTCTGCCAGCGCGCGAAGCACCATGTCACCACTGACACCGTTCGTGCAATCAATATATAGTGTTTTCATATTTTTTCTTGTGGTTTTAGCTCTCCCAGGGCCATAGTCCAGTTGTTGCATCACAAAAGGATACAATTATACGAAGCGATTATAACAGATTAAAAAGACAGTATGCGGATTCTAACAGTATTTTAAGGAAGGGCCGGCGCGGGCTTTGGGGGCACTCGTTCCGAAATTTCGGACTGTCGTAGTTTTTCCCACAAAACGTGACGAAAACTACGACTTTTTGTTTTCCTGCAGCGGCTGAGGCCTGATCGACAGTTCTCCCCAAAAGCCAAATCGTAGTTTTTGTTCGCTCTCGAAGCAAAAACTACGATTCTTATACTCTCAATCGTTTTCTTAAAGGCTCCGGTGCCCTTCCCAAGGCTGTCAATCGTAGTTTTTGTGCCGTTTCGAGAACAAAACTACGACAATCCGAAATTAGCCGGGGCCGGGTCTCTGTCGGCCGGGGCCGAACCTCTGTTGGCCGGGGTCGAACCTCTGTTGGCCGGGGCCGGGTCTCTGTCGGCCGGTCAGAATTCCGCCTTCCGGCTCCTTCCCATCAGGGATTCCAACGCCTCCGGTGCGGCGATCTCGCCCTGGGTTACCTTGTAGATGGCCTCGGTGATCGGCATTTCCACTCCGCTGAGCTTCGCCAGCTCGTAGGCGGCCTCCGCCGTGAACATTCCCTCGACGACCATGCCGACCTTCGCGATGGCGTCTTCCGGACTCATGCCCTCTCCCATCAGAATGCCGCAGCGGCGGTTGCGGGAGTGCATGCTGGTGCAGGTGACGATCAGATCTCCCGTGCCGGTGAGACCGGCGAAGGTCTCAGGACGGGCTCCCAGTTTCAGCCCCAGACGGGTGATTTCGGCGAGGCCCCTGGTCATCAGGGCTGCCTTGGCGTTGTCGCCGAAGCCCATGCCGTCAGAGATGCCGGCGCCAAGAGCGATGATGTTCTTCAGCGCTCCGCCCAGCTCCACGCCGACGACATCGTCCGTCGTATAGACACGGAAACGGTCGGTGATGAACAGATCCTGGATCGCCTTCGCGGACTCCGGATCCAGAGAAGCCGTGGCGACGGTGGTCGGAAGTCTGCGTCCGACTTCCTCCGCGTGAGAAGGACCGGACAGCACCACGTACTTCTGCATCCGCTGCGGACAGCCTGCTTCTTCGAACATCTCCGCGGCGATTTCGGACATTCTCTTATGGGTGCCCTTTTCGATGCCTTTCGCTACATTTATGATATAGACGTCTTTTCCCAAATACGGAAGCGCCGCCTTAAGCGCGCTTCTGAAATGCTGCGCCGGCGCGGAAAACAGCACCACGTCCGCCTCCGCCAGCGCCTCCTCATTGGAGTACGCGATCCGGATATTATCATCCAGAGGTACGCCGGGGAGATAATCAACGTTTTCCCGGTGCTCCTCCATGGATTTCAGATGCTTCTCATCCACATCGTAAATGCGGACCTGATTGCCTTTGCCGCTGACGACAGTGGCCAGAGCGGTGCCCCAGCTGCCTGCGCCGATCACGCCGATCTTACTCATCTTCCGGTTCTCCTTCCTTTATTTCGGATTCTACTGTTTCGGATTCTACTGTTACAGATTCTACTGTCTCTGTTTCTTCTTTCTTCTTGAATATGCCCATGACCGGCTCTTCACCGCGCGCCAGGCGCCTGATGTTCGCCCGGTGTTTGACCAAGATGATGACAGCCATGACGGCAGCCGGTATAGTAAACATGGGCTCCATAAATACCGCCAGCACCGCGAAGCACACCGCTCCCACGATGGATCCCAGGGACATCCGCTTCGATGTGAAGACCACAATGACCACGATGGCCAGAGAGATCAGCGCCAAAAGCGGATTCACGGCAAGCACAGCGCCAAAAGCAGTCGCTACGCCTTTGCCGCCCTGAAACTTATAGACGATCGGCCAGACATGTCCCAGGAACACGCAGAGCGCTGCGATATACGCGCCCGGACTTCCCGCTGCCAGAAGGCCGATCAGTACGGCAACGACGCCCTTCAGGATATCCACAATGCAGGTGATGGCGCCGGCCTTCTTTCCCATAACGCGCAGAGCGTTAGTCGTTCCGGCGTTTCCGCTGCCTTCTTTTTTGATGTCCAGACCCTGCCGTTTGGCCATGATCGTCGATGGCGAAATGTTGCCGATAAAGTATGCAATCAAACCGACCGCTCCCAGAATCAGGCACAGGATTCCCATTGAGATCTCACCTTTTAACAGTACGCTCGACAGATAAACTGTCGCTGGTCCGTCGGCTCCTCCGATGATACCCATACTAATACTCCTCTTCTTTCTCGCCCTTCTCCCGGAACACGAATTTCAGCGACGTTCCTTCAAACCCGAAGGCCTTCCGGATCTGATTCTCCAGATATCTGGAATAGGAGAAATGCATCAAAGGCCGTGAGTTGATCTTAAAGGAGAACAGCGGCGGCTTCACGCCGACCTGCGTAACATAGTATATCTTGAGCCGCTTACCTTTATCCGACGGCGGCTGTTTCATCATGGTCGCGTCAGTGATGATCGTATTCAGCTGTCCCGTCGGTACGCGCAGCGCCCGGTTCTCGGCGACGACCTTGGCAAGTCCCATGACCTGATTCACCCTCTGTCCGGTAAGCGCGGATATGAAGAGCGACGGCGCGTAGGACATGAAACCAAGCTCCTGTTCGATCTCCTCACGCATCTTTTTCATCGTGTTGGTTTCTTTTTCGACCAGATCCCACTTGTTCACCAGGACGATGATGCCTTTGCCTGCCTCGTGAGCGATGCCGGCGATCTTCTTGTCCTGTTCGGTCACGCCTTCCCGCGCGTCGATCATGAGCATGCATACATCGCATCGCTCGATGGCTGCCACCGCGCGGATGACGCTGAACTTTTCGATATCCTCATTGACCTTGCTTTTGCGGCGGATGCCCGCGGTATCGATCAGTGTATACGGTTCTCCGTCGAACACAAAGGGCGTGTCGATGGAATCCCGCGTCGTCCCCGCGATCGGGGAAACGATCACACGGTTCTCCCCCAGGAGCTTATTGACCAGCGAGGATTTGCCCACGTTTGGCTTGCCGATCATCGCGATCTTGATCGTATCGTCCTCTTCTGTGCCTGCTCCCTCCGGGAAACTGGCCACGATCTCATCCAGCAGATCTCCGAGATTCAGCATGTTGGCAGAGGAAATCGGGATCGGCTCCCCGAGCCCTAGCTCATAAAAATCATAGAAATCATCCGGCAGATCCGGCCGGTCGATCTTGTTGACGGTCAGGATCACCTTCTTGCCGGTCTTCATGAGCATCTCGCCGACCTCCCGGTCCGCGGCGGTCAGCCCTTCCTTGCCGTCCACCATGAACAGGATGACGTCGGAAGTGTCGATGGCCATCTCCGCCTGCTCCCGCATCTGGGAGAGGATGATATCCTTGCTGTCGGGCTCAATGCCGCCCGTATCGATCAGCGCGAAATGTATGCCGCACCACTCCGCCTCCGCGTAGATGCGGTCGCGCGTCACGCCCGGCGTATCCTCAACGATGGACAGACGCTTTCCGACGACTTTATTAAAGAATGTTGACTTCCCTACGTTAGGGCGTCCTACTACCGCTACTAATGGTAAACTCATTCGAATATCCCTTTCGCGAAATCTTCTGGGTCAAACTCTTCCAGATCTTCGATGCCCTCGCCAAGTCCCACGAACTTGACCGGCATATTGAACTCATCGGCGATGGTCAGAACAATGCCGCCCTTGGCGGTGCCGTCCAGCTTGGTCAGAACGATCCCGGTGATATCCGCCGCTTCACCGAATTCGGCGACCTGTGATACGGCGTTCTTCCCGGTCGTGGCGTCCAGCACAAGGAGGTTCTCCCGAGCTGCCTCCGGCCACTCGCGGCCGATGACCTTATTCATCTTGGCCAGCTCATCCATCAGGTTCTTTTTGTTCTGCAGTCTTCCGGCAGTATCGCAGATGAGCACGTCCATACCTTTGGCCTTAGCGGACTGGATGGCGTCATAGATGACCGCGGACGGATCCGCGCCCTCCGCGTGACGAACCACGTTCACGCCGACCCGCTCACCCCAGATCTGAAGCTGCTCACCTGCGGCGGCACGGAAGGTGTCCGCGGCCGCCAGCATGACGGTCCTGCCTTCCTTCTTCAGCTTGTAAGCGAGCTTGCCGATGGAAGTCGTCTTGCCGCCGCCGTTGATGCCGATCATCAGGATGACTAGCGGGCTTTCGGTTGAAAGCTTCTGCATCTCCCCTTTGTTGATCGTATCCGCGATGATCTTGCCCAGACGGATCTTGATGACGCCGGGCTTGGTCATATTGTTCGTTTTGACTTCCTCACGCAAAGTCTCCACGACCTTCATGGTCGTTTCCATTCCGATATCGGAGGTGATCAGAATCTCCTCCAGTTCATCGAAGAAGTTTTCATCTATCGTGGGATTCATCATAAGCGCGTCACTGATGCGCTCTGACATTCTCCCGAAAAAGCCTTTTTTCTTATCAAACATATTTTTTCCTCACTGTATGCGCGGCGTCCGGCCGGCTTAGTTGCTGTACTTGCTCAGATCGTCCTCAAGCGATAGGGACAGCACCTTGGATACGCCCTTCTCCGGCATGGTCACGCCGTAAAGAACATCCGCGTGCTCCATCGTCGCTTTCTGGTGTGTGACCAGTGTGAACTGGATGCCTTCAAACTGCCGCAGGCAGTTGATGAACCGGTCGATGTTGGCGTCGTCCAGGGCCGCTTCCACCTCGTCCAGGATGCAGAACGGCGTCGGTTTCGCCTCCAGGACCGCGAACATCAGGGCAATGGCGGTCAGGGTCTTCTCGCCGCCGGACAGCAGATTGATATTCTGCAGTTTCTTGCCGGGCGGCTGGGCAACGATATCGATATTCGATTCCAGCGGATCGTTTTCATCCGACAGCCTGAGCTCCGCGTGTCCGCCGCCGAACAGGATCCGGAACTGTTTCTCGAAGTTCACAACGATCTGGTTGAAGCTCTCCCGGAATCTCTTCTTGATGGTCCGGTCCGTCTCGGCGATGATCCCGTTCAGATCGTCCATCGCCTTCTGTACATCCGCGCGCTCACTTGTCAGGAACTCATACCGCTCGCTGACCTGCTTGTACTCTTCGATGGCTCCGACATTTACCTCGCCGAGCTCCCGCAGGCGGCTCTTGATCTGCCGGTTTTCCTTGACGGCTCTCGACATGACGAAGTCTTCCGATTTGAATTCCATCGCCTGGATATAGGAGATCTCGAAGTCCTCCCAAAGCTTTTCCTTATAGGTCTCAAGCTGTGTGTCCTGCTTGGCCTTGCGGACGTCCAGATCATATTTCTGATTCTGGAAGGTCTGCAGCTTCTCGGCCAGCTCGTCTCTGTCCTTATTCAGTTCACTCATCCGGGCCGTCAGCGCGAACTTCTCGTCGGCCACGGTCTGCATATGTTCTTCGGCGGAAGCCTTCTCGGCTTCCAGTTCATCGATCATCGCGTCAATGTCGACATGTCCTTCCGTGATCTGATTCCGCTCTTCCTCCAGCAGCTCCAACTGCAGCCGCTTCGCCTCCAGGTCCGACTTGATCTCCCGGATCGACGCTTTGATGCGGCTGGCGATGTCGTCCGCGTGCGCCTTCTTCTCGCCGCAGGTGTTGACCAGGATCCGCGCGGCTGTGATCTCTTCATTGATGCTGCTCGCTTCTTCCTTCTTAAGATCGTACTGACGGAGCTTCTCCTCACAGGTCTGCTCCGCTTCCCGGACAGCCTGCTGCTTTGTTTCAATGTCGGCGTTGATGCGTTCGATCGCCGCGGCTGTGTTCGCCTGTTCCTGCTTGATATCCTCCAGCTCTTTATCGACCTTGCCGGCGCTGTTTTTCATGTCTTCCAGCGCTTCCTCGGCAACGCGGATCGCGTTCTCCTTCAGCAGAAGAGAGTTTTCGATCTGACGGTGTTCCTCGTTCAGGCTTTGGATTTCCTCTCCGTAGCCTTTGATCTCGACCTGAAGGTCCTCCAGCTGCAGTTCGTAGTCCTGCTGCTTATCCTCGCCCTCTTTGATCTCCTTTTCCAGACGGGTCATCTCCGCCCTTCTGTCCAGGATATTGGCGGTTTTGTGCTTGTATCTGCCTCCGGTGATCGCGCCGCGGGCGTTGATGATCTCCCCGTCCATCGTCACGGTCAGAATGTCCCGCTCCTGCTTCGAAACGTTGACGGCACTTTCCAGATCCCGTACGATCACCACTCTGCCGAGCAAATAGCTGATGATGTTCTCAAACTTCTTATCGTAGGAAATACAATCCGGTGCAAAACCCACAAATCCCGGATGATCCTTCAGCGACGCGTCCGGCCGCTGTCTTCCGCGTATGGATTTTCGCGGCAGGAACGTCATCCTTCCGGCCTTGTTCTCCTTAAGAGACCGGATAGCTCTGCGCGCGCTGGTATCGTCCGCGCAGACGATGTTCTGCAGGGACTGCCCCAGGGCGGTCTCGATCGCCGTCTCATACCCCGCCGGCACTTTGATCAGTTCCGCGACAACTCCGTCGATCCCGGGTATGTCCGCTTTCATAACGTGCCGGACCGCGCTTGTGTATCCTTCATAGTTGCTTTCCATCTCCTCGATGGTCTTCAGACGGGCGGACATCCTGCCAAGGGAAAGCCGCAGTTCCTCCGCAGACTGCGAAAAGCGCTTTTCTTCTGTCAGCGCGTTTTGGTATGCCGCCGCTGTGTCTTCGATCTCCGCGGCGAGGGTCTGTGCCCTCTGCGAAAGATCATCCCGCTCCTGCTGCGCTTCCTGCAGACGCTCTCTGGCGTTTTTTTCGGTGTCTTCGCCTGCGTCACGCTCGCTCAGGAGGGCGTTTTCTCTTCTCTGCAGGGTGTCGCTGATCAGCTGCATGCTGCCGATCTCCGATCTGCAGGCTGCGATCTCGGAGTTCAGCCGGAAGGTCTCATTCCTGGCAGCATCGGCTTCCTCACTGAACCGGCCCAGGTCATCGGACAGCGCGTTGTACTGCTCTATGACCTCATTGAGCTTGTTTTCCGCATCCTCTGCCTGCCGGTCCGCCTCTTGTTTCTGCTGGAGGACGGTCACCTCGTTCGCTTCTTCTCTTCCCTGTTTTTCTTCGAGGGTCTGTATTTCTTCATGGATCCTGGCTGTATTGTCTTCAATCGCCGTCATCTTCTCTTTGTCGACATCGGCCTTGTTTACCGCCAGATTCAGTTTGTCTATGGCGCGGATCAGCGTTTCTCTGGCCTCAACAGAAAGGTTCTCCAGTGTTTCGCTTTTGCTTCCGGTTTCTTTTAGTTCTGCGTCCAGTCGTTCCTGTTCGGATCTGACCCGTTCCAGATTGAAGACTACATTGCGCAGTTCTTCTTCCATGGACTCATTTTTTCGCTCCAGGCCTTCCACATTCTTAAGAACGATATTGATCTCGAGGATCTTGTTCCTGTCTCTCAGCTCAATATATTCCTCGGCCTTTTCACTTTCCTCTTTCAGCCCGCCGATCCTTCCTTCGATCTCCCCGATGATATCCTGGACGCGGTCCATGTTCTGGGTCGTGGCCGCCAGTTTTCTCTCCGCCTCTGCTTTCTTGGTCCTGTAAGCGACAACGCCTGCAGCTTCCTCGAAGATCTCCCGGCGGGACTGTGTGTTGTTGCTGAGGATATCTGAGATCTTGCCCTGCCCGATGAGCGAATAGCCATCCACACCGATGCCGGTGTCCATGATCAGTTCGCGGATGTCCCGCAGCCGGCACTGATTTCCGTTGATGTGATATTCGCTTTCGCCGGAACGGAACATTCTCCGGGTGATGGCAACTTCTTTATAATCGATGGGCAGACTGCCGTCGCTGTTGTCGATATACAGCGTGACCTCGGCCATGCCGCGGGATTTCCTGCTCTCCGTTCCATTGAAGATGACCTCTTCCATTTTGCCGCCGCGCAGCATCTTCGGACTCTGCTCTCCCAAAACCCACCGGACAGCGTCGCTGATATTGCTTTTGCCGCTGCCGTTCGGGCCGACGATTCCCGTAATGCCCTCGTTAAATTCAATTGTTATGGGTTCCGCGAATGACTTGAACCCGTGCATTTCGATTTTCTTAAAAAGCATCTTGTCTCCTTGAAAGCGCAGCCCGCGCAGCATTCTGCTGGGCCTGCTTCTTACTCTTCCCTTCCCCTTCGGCTACCTGTGTGCCGTTTACCAGCAACCGGACGGTAAACACCTTGTCATGGTCCGGACCGCACTGTCCTGCATCCTCATACCGGATATCTCCCGCGGAAAGGCCATCCGCCTGCAAAAGCTCCTGCAGCGCGGTTTTATAGTCTGTGATCACCGCTCTGCCTGCTTTGACCTCCGCAAGGCCATCTGCCAGAAGATGAAGCACGACCTCTTTCGCAGCCTCATATCCGCCATCCAGAAACACCGCGCCGATCAGCGCCTCCACAGCGTCTGCCAGAATCGAAGGACGGTTTCTTCCCCCTGTCTTCTCTTCCCCCGCGCCGATCCGGAGGTGCTCTCCGATTCCCGCGCTGCGGGCGACTTCAAAAAGAAATTTCTCACAGACAAGGCTCGCCCTTGTTCTTGAGAGAAATCCTTCTTCTCTGTCAGGAAACGCCCTGTACAGCTCTTCGCCCGCGATGGCGTCGAGCATTGCGTCGCCCAGAAATTCCATTCTCTCATTGTATTCTGCGCTGTTTTTCTCTCTGGCGTAGGAGCTATGGGTCAGGGCTGTTTCCAGCAGCTTTGTATCCTTGAACCGGTATCCGATTTTTTCTTCTATACTTCTCATACAGGAATCATTCTTCTTCTATGGTTTCAGCGATATCGAGCATTTCCTGTCTGATGATGTCCACGACGTTTTCCCGCGCGTACGGCAGGCCTCTGATAATCGCGCTTCTTACAGCGCGTGCCGTTGACGACCCGTGCATCTTAATGACAGGACCTGACACGCCCAGCACCGGTGCGCCGCCGTACTCTTCATAATCGAACTCGTCCTTCAGACCGTTCAGTTTCGATTTGACCAATGCGCCGCCGACCATTGCTTTGACATTGCTCTTCAGTGTATTCTTGATCAGCTTAAAAATGCTGAGCGATACGCCCTCGGTCAGTTTCAGGATCACGTTCCCGGTAAATCCGTCGCAGACAATGACGTCGCAGACGCCCTTCGGAACATCTCTTCCTTCCACGTTTCCGATAAAGTTCAGTTTGGAAGCGGCGAGCATCTGGTAAGCGTCTTTCGTAACGCTTGTGCCTTTGCTTTCCTCCGCGCCCAGGTTCACGAGTCCGACGCGGGGCCGTTCTCTTCCCCAAACCTTCTCTACATAGATGCTTCCCATCAGACCGTATTCCAGCATATTTCTTGCTTTTGACTCAGAGCTGGCGCCCGCGTCCACCAGAAGGCAAGGCTCTCCTCCTGTCATGTCGGGATAGATACTTGCCAGCGCAGGCCGGTCGATGCCTCGGATCCTGCCGAGCAGCAGCCTTGATCCGACGATCAGCGCCCCTGTGTTTCCGGCGGAAACGAACATGTCTCCTTCTCCGTCCCGCAGCATGTTAAGACCGACGACAAGGGAAGAATCTTTTTTGTGCCGGATCGCTTTGACCGGGCTGTCTTCCATTGTAATAACCTCAGAGGCCGGCCGGATGCTGATCTTATTGCCTTTGTATTTACATTTTTTCAGCTGTTTTTCGATTGCGTTCGGATCTCCGACGATGATGATCTCGTCCTCGATCTCTCCGGCTGCGGCTACAGCTCCCTTTACGATTTCTTCGGGGGCATTGTCACCGCCCATCCCGTCGAGTATGATCTTCATTTAGACGCTCCTTATCTTACTGATAAACTGCTTCGTCGTCTCTGTGATGTCCGGTGCCTTGAATACCGCCGAACCGGCGACGATGATATCTGTTCCCGCGGAGGCAAGTTCCTGCACATTCTCAAGGTTCGCGCCTCCGTCTACTTCAATTTCAAAATCCAGTCCTTCCGCTTTTCGGATCTCGGCGAGCTCGCGGATCTTTTCCAGAGCCGACGGTATGAATTTCTGTCCGCCGAAGCCCGGATTGACAGACATGATCAGGATCATGTCGACATCGTCGAGAATAAAATCCAGTGTCGACAGCGACGTCGCCGGATTCAGCGATACACCTGCCTTCACGCCGAGAGACTTGATGTGCTGCACCGTCCGATTCAGATGGACGCAAGCCTCCTGGTGCACCGTAATAAACTCGGTGTTCGGAGTCACGAAATCTTCCACATAGTTGTCGGGATTTTCGATCATCAGGTGCACATCAAAGGGTATGTTCGTTTTGCCAAGCAGGCTCTTCATGACAGGCGCTCCGAATGAGATGTTCGGCACAAAATGCCCGTCCATTACGTCCACGTGAATGTAATCCGCTCCGCCCTCTTCGATCTTTCTCACTTCCTCTGCAAGCTTCGAAAAATCTGCCGAAAGAATCGATGGTGCAAGTTTTTTCATTTTAAGAGTTCCTCCATCTGCTCTTGATAGGAATGATAACGACTCTGTGATATATGCCCTTCCTCGAGGGCCTGCTTTACTGCGCATCCGGGCTCCGCCAGATGTCTGCAGTTATCGTATCTGCACTGTCCCGCGAAGGCTCCGATCTCCGGGTAGAGAAACTGGAGTTCCCCCGCTTCCGCAGTGAGAATGTCAAAGGATGTGAATCCCGGCGTATCGAAGATCATGGTGCCTTCCTCATCCAAGTTGAAAAGTTCACTGTGCCTGGTGGTATGCCTTCCTCTCTGCGATTTCTTGCTGATCTCGCCGGTCTCCATCGCCGCTCTGGGATGCAGCCTGTTCAGGATCGTGGATTTACCCACGCCGGACGCGCCTGCCAGAACGGCTTTCTTGCCTTTGATAAGCTGCAGCAGCTCAGCCATGCCTTCCTCCATGCCGTCCCCCATACAGACGACCGGATAGATCGGACTGTAGATGGCTTTCAGTTCCTCCTGCTTCCCCTTCAGGTCGCACTTATTGATGCACAGGACGATGTCCGTATGCGCCTTCTCCGCCATCACCAGGAACCGGTCAATGGTCCGCAGAACGGGCGCCGGCCGCTTGGCCGCCGCCACGATCACAAAGCAGTCCACATTTGCCACAAAAGGCCGGATGAACCAGTTCTTCCGTGGCAGGATCTCCGTGACGAGGGTATTGTCCTCCTCCGTTCCGATCTGAAATCGCACTTCGTCTCCGACCGCAGGTTTGATTCCCTGTTCCTTGAACGCGCCCTTGGCCCTGCATCTGTATACTGTTTCGCCGGATTTCACATAATAAAACCCGGCGATTCCTTTTATTATTGTTCCTTTCATTTTATCAGTCTGCAGGGTGATCCGGATCGTCGTACTCCGGTTCTATCGGAGCTGCCGTCGTCGTTGTCGTTGTCGTCGTCGTTGTTGTTGTTGTTGGTTCCGGTCCCTTGCTGACTCTCAGCTTGACGGAAGAGCCCTTGTCGATGGACGCTCCTGCGTCGTACTGCTGCCACATGACCTCACCCTCTGCATAGGATGAACTGTAATCATAACTGATTTTTCCGGTCTTCAGTCCGGACGTCGAAAGCTCATTCTCCGCGTCCGACAGGGATTTTCCTACCAGATACGGAACTTCCGCCTTCGCCTTGGACCCGTCGCTGACGACGACATCGATGGCGGTGCCCTTCTCAACTTCCGTGCCGGCCTTCGGATTCTGATCGAGAACGGTTCCTTCCGGCTCATCGCTGGCTTTGGTTGTGACCGCGCCCAGCTTAAAGCCCGCTGCCTCGAGATAATCCGAAAGATCATCCTTCATCTTTCCGGTCAGATCCGGCACGCTGCCATCTCCCAGGCCTTTGCTGATATTGACTGTGATCGTGCTTCCTGTTTTGATGGTCTGTCCTGCTTCCGGCGTCTGCGATACGATGAGTCCCTTATCGACCTCATCACTGATCACTTCTTCGCCCTGCTTGATCTTGATGTCCATCTTCTCTGCCATATCCTGGGCCTGCTGCATGGTCATGCCCTTGAAATCAGGAGCCTGGATCTCTTCCCCGCCCATCAGGAAGATGGCGCCGAGCAGTCCCAGTATGACTGCCGCAGCGATCGCGGCTATGATAATGATCCGCTTATTAATCTTCTTGTTTTTTTCTTTTTTCTTGCGGCCGTTTTCTTCGTACTCTTCGTATTCTTCCTCACCGCTGTCATAATCCGTTTCCGCTACCGGACCCTTCCCCTGCTGCGGAAGGATCTTGGTGGTGTCTCTGCCTGCGCCTCCCATCAGAACGGAGTCGCCTACCACGCTGCCGACAAACTCCAGATTGTTCAGCGCTTCGATCAGCTCATCCGCCGAAGCGTATCTGTTGACCGGATATTTGTCACAGCACTTCAAAATGATGTGCTCCAGTGCCGGCGGTACGCCCTTGACCAGCTTCGACGGCGGTGTCATCTCGCTGTTGATATGCTGCAGGGCGATGTTCACAGGGTTGTCACCGTCAAAGGGAACCTGACCTGTGAGCATCTCGTACATCACGATGCCAAGTGAGTAGATATCCGACTTCTCGTCAACATATCCGCCTCTGGCCTGCTCCGGTGAGAAATAGTGGACCGATCCGACGATGCCGTCGGTGTTGTCCACGATCGTTGCCGCGTTGACGGCTTTTGCGATGCCGAAGTCCGTGATCTTCGCCGTGCCGTTTGGCGTGATCATCACGTTATGCGGCTTGACGTCTCGGTGTATGATGTGATTCTTATGAGCGAAGGCCAGTGCCGACGCGATCTGCTTCGATAAGGCAATGACCTTCGGATAGGCCATTGGTCCCTGTTCCCGTATATAGTCGCTGAGGGCTCTTCCCTCGATCAGTTCCATCACGATGTAATGGATATTGCCTTCTCTTCCGACATCGTAGATGTTCACGATGTTCGGATGGCTCATGCTCGCTGCGTTCTGTGATTCCCTCCTGAAGCTTTCGATGAATTTCTGGTCACCGATAAATTCAGGTTTCAGGATCTTGATGGCAACAAATCTATTGAGGAGTCTGTCCTTCGCCTTGTAGACGACAGACATTCCTCCTTCTCCTACTCTCTCGAACAGTTCATATCTGTTTGCGAGTACTTTGCTCATAACTTCCTCCTAATGGAGTCGCCACAGCGAACACCTGTGAGCTGATGGGACTCCTTATGCTTTAGCGGCCCAGGAACGCGTCCGTCAGGGCGCGCGACTGGCTAGCCGCTAGTCGTATATTATTGTCAAACAGGTTCTTATACCCTGATGCAGATCACTGTGATGTTGTCTCTGCCCCCCGCGAGGATCGCCTCGTCAACGAAGTCCGCGCAAAGATCATTCATCTTGGTATCATTCTCACAGGCTCCGCGCAAAAGCTCGCTCATCCTGTCTTCCCCGACTTCACCGTAAAGTCCGTCGGAGCACAGGAGCACGATGTCGCCCCGTTCCAGCGCAACCTTGTAGAAATCCGGCTCCGCCTGCGGTTCCGCGCCGAGCGCTTTCGTGATCACGTTTTTCTGGCTGTGACTCTCCGCTTCCTTCTCGGTGATGATCCCCTTGTCGATCAGCTCGTTCACATAAGTGTGATCCTTCGTGATGCGCTTCAGCTTACTGTTTCTGAACAGATACGCCCTGCTGTCCCCGATGTTCGTAACATACGCGTTGCCATCGTGAATATAAGCCATGACAATGGTTGTCGCCATGCCTCTGTAATGGACATTCTCCTGGTTCATCACATAGACGTCATTATTCGCGGCGTCCACTGCCTCCGTAAAGAATCCGAAGATCTCTTCCGGGGTTTTGCAGTTCTTCAGGTCTCCGGCCTTGACGAATGACGCCAGAGACTCTACTGCCGTACTGCTCGCGATCTCGCCGGAATTGTTTCCGCCGACACCGTCCGCCACGATGTAGACATCCTGATTGGGAATCAGAAAACACGCGTCCTCATTGTTCTTTCTGACTACTCCTCGGTTGCATTTGAATCCTATTTGCAGCATACTGTTACTCCATCAGATCGTCTCTCTTCATCACGCAGATGAAGAATCCGTCTGTTCCGTTTACGTTCGGCAGAAGCAGTGTCCGCTCTACCTTCTCGAAATCTCTGTTCCTCTTGAGGAAGGTTTCAACGACCTTTTCGTTTTCCTCCGGATTGATCGTACATGTGCTGTAGACCAGTGTTCCGCCCGGCTTGACGTAGCTGGCGGAGGCTGACAGGATCGCAATCTGCTTGTCCGGCAGCAGTTTCATCTCGTTTGAGAGTTCTTTGTATTTGATCTCAGGCTTTCTCCTGATGACGCCCAGCCCTGAGCATGGAGCGTCGACCAGCACTCTGTCCGCCTTCTTCACCATGGTGGAATCCACTCTTGTGGCGTCCCAGGATCTGGTTTCGATATTCGTTATGCCGAGTCTCTTCGCTTCTTTGTCGACGATATCCAGCTTTCTGCGGTAGATATCGGAAGCGATGATCTTGCCGGTGTTGTTCATTCTCTCTGCAATGGCAGTGGTCTTACCGCCCGGCGCGGCGCATACATCCATCACCACGTCTCCCTGCCGGACGCCGATCTTTTCGGATACGAGCATGGAGCTCTCATCCTGCGGCGTGAAGAGGCCGTATCTGTACAGATCGCTTTCCAGGATCCTGCTGCCTTTGACGTGCAGCGCGTTCTGGCAGATGTCGCCATCCTCTACCTCGAAGCCTCTTTCTCTAAGGACCTTCTTCAGATCTTCTTTTCTGATTTTGAGCCAGTTCGCTCTGATCGTGAGCGGCGCCGTCTCATTTCCTGCCTCCAGAAGTTTTTCGACAAAGCTGACGCTGTAGTATTTGAGCCAAAGCTCAATGATCCACGGAGCGTAGGAATATTTGACGGACAGATACCTGATCTCATCCTCGTCCCTGGTCGGGAGCGTCAGATAGATTTTTTTGTTCTGGTATTCCCGCAGCACGCCGTTGATCAGGCCTGCCCTGCCTTTGCAGTATTTCTTGGCCAGATCCACGCTCTCGCTGATAGCGGCGTACTCCGGAACTTTATCCATGTATCCCAGCTGGTAGATCCCCATGCGCAGGATGGTGATCTCCGGTGTGCGCAGGCTATCGATGCCTTCCTTCAGAAGCTGATCGATGTAATGATCCAGCGTGAGTTTTCTCTCCAAAACACCGTAAACCAGTTCTCTTACAAAAGCAGGAGAGCCCGGTTTGTTCACTGCGATCTTGTGGTTGAGGGCTATGTTCGAATAAGCCTTCTTCGCGTCTACGTCCAGTAATGTCTGGTATGCTGTTTTACGATTGTTGTCCATTAGTCGTTGTTCCCCCTTATGAGTAAGAATCTCACCAGAGTCATGAGGGATACCGCCAGCGCTGCCACGTATGTCATCGCAGCAGCCGAAAGCACCTTCCTGGCTCCTTTCACTTCAGTTTCATCCACTATATCAAGCGCAACAAGCTGCTCGAGAGCCCGCTTGCTGGCATCGAATTCAACGGGCAGTGTCACCGTCTGAAATAAAACGACGACAGCGAACATGATCACGCCGATGTTGAACAGGGAACCTCCGAAGGCCTGTCCCGCACAGAGGAGAATGATCCCAAGCATGATCACCGGCATAGAGATGGCTGATACCAGATTGACCGCAGGCACCATCGCGATCCGCATTTTCAGGAAGGTATAGTTGCTTCCGTCCTGCATAGCGTGACCTGATTCATGAGCCGCGACTGCCACCGCTGCGATCGACGCGCCGTTGCACGTTCCTTCCGACAGATGCATCACGTCCTTCGTCGGATCATAATTGTCGGTCAGGTTTCCTGAAATGACCTCGATCGGCACATGGCCCATGCCGTTTCGGTCGAGAATCATCCTGGCGGTCTGCCCGCCGGTCAGGCCCCGTCTCGTCGCTACACGCGAATAAGCAGCGTAGGTGCTCTGCACCTTCCGCTGTGCGTACACGGTGAATATAATTGCCGGTATCAGAATGATGAACGTCGGATCCAGTCCATAAAACATCATATCACCTCATATTATATATTATCTCAAAACAGTACCGATTTCAATCATATTACCTCTTAAATAATCGCCCGTGGGCATTCGTTTTTTACCCGGCGCCTGCAGCTCCGTCACACGCAGAACCGCGCCCCCGGCGGCGATATCCAGCCCGTTCTTATCCGCGGCGAGAACCGTTCCTGTCGGAGCATCTGTCATCTGTCCCGGCACGAGGGCCTTCCAAAGCTTGAAGGTCTTGCCGCCGATCTCGGCGTAGGTCCCGGGCCACGGATCAAAGGCGCGCATCCTGCGCTCGATCTCTTCCGGGGACATGGTGAAATCGATATGCCCGTCCGCCTTGGATATCATCGGCGCGTACGTTGATGCAGCGTCATCCTGTTTGACGGCCTTGCTGAGAGCGCCCTCGATATCCTCCAGCGTGTCGACGATCAGTCTGCCGCCCATCAGCGCCAGCTCATCGTGAAGCTGTCCGCAGGTTTTCGCAGCAATGGGCGTAGATGCCTTCGCCATCATGTCGCCCGTATCCAGCCCGTCGTCCATGTGCATGATGGTAACGCCGGTTTCCTCATCGCCTTCGATAATGGACGCCTGGATCGGCGCAGCGCCCCGAAAGCGCGGCAGAAGCGATCCGTGTATGTTGAGGCACCCGTACTTCGGGATCTGAAGAATGTGCGGCGGCAGGATTTTGCCGTAAGCCGCTACGACAGCCGCGTCCGGCGCGGCCTCCCGCAGTGCCTCCGCAAACTCTTCATTCCGTTTGATCTTCGTCGGCTGCAGGACCGGAATGCCCATTTCCAGCGCTTTCTCTTTCACCGGGGTGTACTTGACTTTTTTGCCCCGGTCCCGGACCGCGTCCGGCTGGGTGACCGCATAGAGTATTTCATGACCTGCTTCGGCCAGCATTTCCAGCGCTGGTACGGCGAAATCCGGCGTACCCATATAGATCAGTCTCATGGCGTTCTACTCTTCCTCCTGCGGTTCGCCGACCTCAAAAATCTCGGTGGCTTTGTCTGTATAGAGAATTCCCTCCAGGTGATCGAATTCATGACACATGACGATCGCGTCGAACCCCTCGAAGGTGTACTGCCGCGGATGCCCGTCTCTGTCCTTACCCTCGATCACGATTTTCTCCGGCCGCATGACCTTGCCCGCGCGTCCCGGTACAGAGAGGCAGCCTTCTTCGCTTTCCTGCTCTCCTTCCAGGCTGATGATCTGAGGATCCACGAAATAATACACTTTTTCGGGCTCAGGTTCCGCCACGAACATTCTCCTCATGATGCCGACCTGCGGGGCTGCCAGACCCACGCCGTTGGCGTCCCTCATGGTCTCCACCATATCGTCCAGGATCATCTGGATGCGCGGTGTTACTTCTCCTACCGGCCTGCATACCTTCCGCAGGATCGGATCTTCGTCTGTTACGATGTTTCTTAATGCCATTGTCTCTCCTTCTTTCTTATGTAAAACTGTATGGATTCACATCCACGACAGCGATATAATCCTGTTTTTTTCTGCGCGCGGACGCGGTTTCTTCGGACCTGACCTGCTGCAGGATCGCCGCGTACGCAGGTCTGGATCCTTTCGGGCACTTGATGATCAGAGAGTATCGGTAAGTGTCCCGTATCTTGCTCATGTAGGCCTCTTGCGGCTCGAACAGATTTCCTTCGTGTCCCTTCGGCAGAAGCTCACCGATCCGCCGGTGCCATTTCCCGGCGCCTTCTCTCGCCGCTTCCGGAGAATCGGCGGTAAAGATGATCTGAAAGATGTCGCTGTACGGCGGGTACATCATGAAGCGCCGGAACTTTTCCTCCGCTTCATAAAACCCTTTGTAATCATGCTTCGCCGCAAGAGCTACTGCGTAGTGCTCCGGGCTGTAGGTCTGGATGATCACGCGGCCTCTGTCGCTGCCTCTTCCGGCCCGCCCGGCGGCCTGGGTGATCAACTGAAACGCCCGTTCCGGCGATCGGAAATCCGGGATGTTCAGTGACACATCCGCGGAAACGATGCCTACCAGTCCCACATTCTTAAAATCCAGCCCCTTGGCAATGAGCTGCGTGCCGATGAGAATATCGGTTTCACCCCGCTCGAAGGCCTTGAGTTTTTTCTTCAGTTCGCCTTTTTTCCTGGCGGTATCCAGATCCAGACGGTCTGCCGTGCGCTCCGGAAAAAGGGACCGGATCGTCTCTTCGATTTTTTCCGTACCGCTGCCGAAGTATCGGACATAGCTGCTGCCGCACTCCGGACAACGGACCGGCGCCGGTTCTTCATGGCCGCAGTAATGGCAGACCAGTCTGCCGCCGCTGCCGTCTTTATGGTAGGTCATGGAGAGTCCGCAGGTGGGGCACTTGGCCACATACCCGCACTCTCTGCACGAAACGAAGGTGGAGTACCCTCGTCGGTTCAGAAAGAGCATGACCTGCCTGCCGCTGTCAAACTGCCGGTTCATTTCCGCGGCCAGTCTGCGGCTGATCACAGAACGATTGCCGTCCTTCATTTCCTGCCGCATATCGACGATCTCCGTCTGCGGAAGGCGGACATCGTTGTACCGCTTCGTCAGCTCGATCAGCTGGTAGATTCCTTCCTTCGCCCTGCTGTAGGTAACCACCGAAGGCGTCGCACTTCCAAGGAGCAGAACGCCGCGGCTGTCACGATCCTGCAGCCTCTTGACGGCCACCTCCACGGTATCGTATTTCGGCGTAAAATCCGACTTGTAGGTGGACTCGTGCTCTTCATCCACAACGATCAGTCCCAGATCATCCACCGGCGCGAAGACTGCCGACCGTGCTCCGATGACGATCCTCGTCCGGCCTTCCCGGATCCTCTTCCACTGATCGTAGCGTTCTCCCGCCGTCAGCCTTGAATGCAGGATCGCGACCGAATCGTCTCCGAAATGCGCCAGAAACCGTTCCACGGTCTGCCCTGTCAGCGAGATTTCCGGAACCAGGACGATCACGCCTCGTCCCTGGCCGACGGCCTGCTTCGCCGCTCGGATATAGACTTCCGTCTTGCCGCTCCCCGTGACGCCGTGTATGAGGAAACGCTGTGGTCTTCGCGCAGCGAGCGCGGCACTGATCTTTTCCAGCGCGTGCTCCTGTTCCTCCGTCAGACGGTCCACGTGATCTGCGCTTCCTTTTTCACCGGCCAGAGAATTTCGTTTTTCTCTGCGCACCGCCGCGCTGCCGGCAGGTGTGAAGCATCGGATGGCGTCGATATATCTGCAGAGATACCGGTGTTTCATCCACACGGCGCTTCGGATCATCTCCGCAGTCAGCGAAACCTCCGGATCTACGTGATCGATCGTCCGGAGTTTCTTCAGGATCGCGCTGTCGGTTTCCGACGGATCGTCTCTCACCACCGCCACGTACCCTTCCCGCAGTTTTTTGCTTCTTGCGAAGGGTACATAGACTTTGCTGCCGACTCTGACGGATTCATCCTCGCATTTATAGGTGAAAAAGCTGTCCGTCTGGTTGCTTTTGTTGTCGATAACTACATCAATGTATTTCATGTACCGGACAGATTACAGCAGGAAGATATCGTGCTCTTCGCATTCCCGGATCATCTCTTCCGGCCAGATCGCCGCCTGCACCTCGCCGATATGGGCTTTTCGCAGGAAGTACATGCAAAGTCTGGACTGGCCGATGCCGCCGCCGATGGAGTAAGGCAGCTCGCAGTTCAAGATCTTTTTGTGGAAATCCATCTCCGCCCGCTCTGTGGCCCCGGCGATCTCAAGCTGACGGGCCATAGCCTCTTCATCGACGCGGATTCCCATGGATGAGATCTCAAAGGACATTTCGAGAATATCGTTCCACAGGAGGATGTCTCCGTTGAGTTCCCAGTCGTCATAGTCCGGCGCTCTTCCGTCATGAGGCTTGCCCGACTTTAGGGCTCCGCCGATTTTCTCGACAAAGACAGCGCGTTTCTCCTTGCAGATCGCGTCTTCTCTTGCCTTTGCATCGAGGTCCGGATACATGTCCTCCAGTTCCTGGGATGTGACGAAGAAGATTTCATTCGGAAGATCCGTTCTCAGCTCGTTATAGTGCCTGTTGACGAAATCGTTCAGATTCTTCAGGGCAATGTAAAGGGTCTCTACCACTTCGTGCAGATACTCTGTCGTCCGGTCCTCTTTCGTAATGGCCTTTTCCCAGTCCCACTGATCCACGTAGATCGAATGCAGGTTGTCCAGTTCCTCATCTCTGCGAATGGCGTTCATGTCCGTGTAGAGGCCTGTTCCCGGTTTGAAGTGATATCTTCCCAGGGCCATTCTCTTCCACTTGGCCAGCGACTGGACGATCTCGACCTCCTTCTCATCCATGTCCTTCACGGTGAAGCTTACGGTTCTCTCCACACCGTTCAGATTGTCGTTCAGACCCGTCTCCGGCGCCACGAACAGCGGCGCGGAAACTCTTCTGAGCTTCAGGCCGTAAGCCAGCTCCTGCTGGAAGAAGTCCTTGATCTTTTTGATCGCCCGCTGGCTCTCCATGTAGTCGATCTGCGGCGTATAGCCCTTCGGAATAATAAGCTTTGACATATTGTCCTCCTGTGTATAATGATTTGTTCTGGTTTTACTCTGTTGCTGCTGCCGTTGTTCTGCTGCTGTCCGGCGTTTACGCAGATTACTTGTTTCGCCAGTCGCTGTACACGCACCCGCAGTAGTTCTGCCTGTACAGGCCGTATTTCTTCGACAGCTCGATCGAACGCTTGAATCCGTCCTGTTTCTTGAAGTCCCTGTCGAGAAATCCGATCCCGTAGCGGGCCGCGATATCTTTGCCGATGGCGGATATGATTTCATAATTCTTATGCGGACTGACGGTCAGCGTTGTGCCGAACAGATCGCATCCGTGAAACGCCGCCATCTCCGCCGCTTTTTCGAGCCTTTGCCGAAAACAGATCCCGCATCGCTGTCCGCCCTCCGGGTCTGCTTCGTGTCCCCGGGTGAGTTCAAAAAACGCGCCCGGCTCATACGGCCCTTCGATCAAATTGATGTCCGGCAGATCGATCCTTTCTCCGTTGAACTTCTCGATGAACTCCACCTGCGCCGCCCGGCGCTTCTTGTACTCTTCCTCGTCCGTGATGCACGGATTGTAATAGAGCACCGTGATGTTGAACTCCCCGGCAAGCCGTTCGATCACGCTGCTGCTGCAAGGCCCGCAGCAGCTGTGCAGCATCAGGTTCAGCCGGTCCGTCTTCTTGTCCGGCGCGTCCCCCGGCAAAAGACCGGCGCTTTCATTTGTCACTACCCGCATCCGCAGCGGTTGTGTGTCCTTCGGTGTTTTCATTGCGTTGCACCCAGTACAGTACCTTATATCGGCACCCGGTATAACCCACAGTACCCCATGATAATAACGATAAAATAACAATTTATTATACATGAATCGCACCGTTATATCAACGACTGTGCTATGATTAGGACATGGAACCGATCATCTTTGACAAGTCCGACGGACAGCAGCTCAGAATCAACATGATCAGCCCCTGGCTCAAACGGCACTACGCGGAGCTTGGGCTGGACAGACCACATAAGATCATCAAGTTATCCCTTGATGGCGGTTTTACGTGCCCGAACCGGGACGGCAGCAAAGGCACCGGCGGCTGCCTGTTCTGCTCGGAGAGCGGCTCCGGGGACATGGCGTCCTCTGCCGCCGCCGGCATCAAAGAAGCGCTGGTACGCCAGGTCCGGCTTTTGTCGGACAAGTGGCCCTCTGACAAATACGACCTGAGATACATCGCGTATTTCCAGAGCCACACCAACACCTACGCGCCTGTGGAAGAACTGCGGGAAAAATTTGAGGCCGCCCTGGAAGTGCCCGGTGTCGTCGGTCTTGCCGTGGCCACTCGTCCGGACTGTATCCCCGAAGACGTGCTCGATCTGCTGACAGAGCTGCATGAAAAGACTTTTCTCTGGGTCGAGCTGGGGTTGCAGACCATCCATGATAAAACAGCGGAGGCGATGAACCTGTGCCACAATCTGTCCGACTACGAGGACGCTGTCCGCAGGCTCACTGCCCGCGGGATCCGTGTCGTAACGCACCTGATCCTGGGCCTTCCGGGCGAAACCCGGGAGATGATGCTGGATTCTGTCCGCCGCGCGTGCGAGCAGCCCATCTTCGGCCTGAAGCTGCACATGCTCAACGTCGTGCGGGGCAGCGGGCTGGCGCTGGCCATGCCTGATTACGACCCCTTTGATTCGATGGAGGATTACATCGACCTTCTGATCTCCGCGCTGGAGATCGTGCCGCCGGAAATCACACTTCACCGCATCTCCGGCGACGCGCCGCGCGCTACCCTCATCGCTCCTCCGTGGAGCTATAAGAAGCGCACCATTCTCAACAACATCCACAAAAAAATGCGCCAGGCGGATACCTGGCAGGGACGACTGGTGTGACAAGAGGGCCGTCCCCTTGTCACAAAAAATAAATGGTGCCCAGACTCGGAATCGAACCAAGGACACGAGGATTTTCAGTCCTCTGCTCTACCAACTGAGCTATCTGGGCACATTGTCGCAGGCTTAAAGCCTTTGCGAATCGGTCTATGAAATTATTTTGAAAGTTTGGTGGGCCATCGGGGACTTGAACCCAGGACCTGCCGGTTATGAGCCGGATGCTCTGACCAACTGAGCTAATGGCCCACATTATGATCTGGTTGGTCGGGGTGGCAGGATTTGAACCCGCGGCCCACTGGTCCCAAACCAGTTGCGCTACCAAACTGCGCTACACCCCGTTATTAATGTAATTGGCAGGGGCAGTAGGAATCGAACCCACGGCACGCGGTTTTGGAGACCGCTGCTCTACCAGCTGAGCTATACCCCTGCATTGTGGCGGAGAAGATGGGATTCGAACCCATGCGGCCCTTGCGAACCCTAACGATTTAGCAAACCGTCCTCTTTAGCCTCTTGAGTACTTCTCCACGAGTAAGTGTTTATGGCGGAGAGGGTGGGATTCGAACCCACGGAAGTTTTACCTTCACTGGTTTTCAAGACCAGCACCATAAACCGCTCGGACACCTCTCCTCATGCTCCGGAGATAATGCGGGTCCTTCGTTCCTTCAGTCGCAATCTCACGATCATCGCAGTCTCACGATGCCCCAACCTGAAATAATAATTGGTGACCCATCGGAGATTCGAACTCCGGACACCTTGATTAAAAGTCAAGTGCTCTGCCAACTGAGCTAATGGGTCGTATTGGCTGGGGTAGCAGGACTCGAACCTACGCATGACGGAGTCAAAGTCCGTTGCCTTACCGCTTGGCTATACCCCATCGTTATATATACCGATCCTAAAATCGTATTTGTCAAAAAAAATTGGCGAGCCCACAGGGATTCGAACCCCGGACACACGGCTTAGAAGGCCGTTGCTCTATCCAGCTGAGCTATGAGCCCGCATCTTGGAGCGGATGATGAGAATCGAACTCACGCCATCAGCTTGGAAGGCTGAGGTTCTACCATTGAACTACATCCGCATATTTTGTTCCTGAGAGCAGATGCTCTCAGGAACTTTGTTGTCAATTTGGAGCGGAAGACGAGATTCGAACTCGCGACCCTCGCCTTGGCAAGGCGATGCTCTACCCCTGAGCCACTTCCGCGTATTTAATTGGTCGAGGGAGATGGATTCGAACCATCGAAAGCTCAGCTAACGGATTTACAGTCCGCCCCCTTTGGCCACTCGGGAATCCCTCGACAACACCGTGCATTAAGTATTATAGCACATAATTCACAAATGTCCAATGAATTTTTTTGGAGCTGGCGGAGGGAGTCGAACCCCCAACCTGCTGATTACAAATCAGCTGCTCTACCGTTGAGCCACGCCAGCGTGGTGTGTCTCAGGCTGATTTGCCTGACGCACTTTGAAAGTATACCGCACGCCCCTACTGTTGTCAAGAACTTTTTAAACCTTTTCGGGTTCTTCTCTTTGGGACAGGATCTTTGCCGTTCCGGAGGTGATGTTCGCGATCAGTCCCGCAACGGATTCCCCCCACTCTGCCAGCGTGATGATCTCGATTACAATTTTAGCGCCGTACTCAATATTACCGATTGCAAAAGCCGCGCATCCGTTTTCTCCCCCTTCTGCCTGCAGCAGATTCTCCGATGACAGCTTCTGCAATTTCGCCAGATACGTATAGTCCGTTTCGTAAACGAGTTTCAGGACATTCTGCACGGAGCATACACCGGCTGCCTCCAGCGCCAGCTTGGCGCTGCTCGTATACGCCCGCACGAGACCGCCTGTTCCGAGCTTGATTCCGCCGAAATACCGCGTGACGACGATCACAAGATTGGTGATCCCTTCGCTCACCAGCATCTGGACGATCGGTGCTCCCGACGTTCCCTGCGGCTCTCCATCGTCGCTGGCCCACTGGATCTGGCTCTTGTCGCCTATGACCATGGCGGGCACATTGTGTGTTGCGTCTTTGTATCTGCTTTTGATCTCCGCGATAAATGCTTCCGCTTCTTCTCTTCCGGAGACAGGCTTCGCGTGAGCGATGAACCGGGAGCGCTCTATCGTCTGCTCCGCAGACGCCTGTGTTTTAATCGTTCTGTATAATTCCATACTCTCCGTACCTGCCGAGATCCGCCTCCTTGAAGCTTCCTGTCAGAAGGGTTCCTTCCGGCTTATAATCTATCTGGTCGACCTGCCCGTTTTCACACAGGTAGGAAACGATGCTCCCCTTATCATAAGGAATCAGAAGCGACGCCTTCACCAGTCCGTCAAATAAGGCGTTTTGGATAGCGCGGACCAGATCGTCCATACCTTCGCCTGTCTTGGCAGATAAAAAGACTGCTTCCGTCCCTTCTGTGTACAGCGGCCGCTCCGGGGCGATGTCCATTTTATTGTACGCGTAGATCTGCGGAACCCCACCGGCGCCAAGCTGTCCGATGACGCGGCTTGTGACTTCCGCCTGAAACTCCTTATCTTCCCTGGAGTTGTCGACCACATGAATGATCACACTTGCGTCCTTGACCTCCTCAAGGGTCGATTTGAACGCTTCTACCAGGTCGTGGGGAAGCCCGCTGACAAACCCGACGGTATCGATCAGGATGAAATCCCGGCCCTTTCCCAGAGAAAGACGTCTGTGGGCGGTATCTAGCGTCGCGAAGAGCATATCCTTTGACCGGACCTTCCTGCCGCCGGCCGCGCCTTCCGGATCTTCCGCCTCTTCAGGGCCCACACCGCTTTCCGGTGCAAGCAGATCGATCAGGCTGTTCATGATAGCGGACTTACCGGCATTCGTGTAACCGGCCAGACAGACCACCGGCAGACCAGCCTTCACACGTCCGCTCTTCTGCGTCTGCCTGCTTTTGCCTGCCTTTGCGAGCTCTTCCCGGATATCGTCGATTCTTCTGGCAATGTGACGTCTGTCCGTTTCGAGCTTTTTCTCGCCCGGTCCCCGTGTGCCGATGCCGCCGCCCAGCCTTGACAGGGATCTGCCGAATCCGGTCAGACGGGGCATTCTGTATTTCAGCTGCGCCATTTCAACCTGCAGCTTGCCTTCTTTTGAGATGGCTCTGTCCGCGAATATATCGAGGATCAGGATCGTTCTGTCGATGACGCGGACCCCCAGGGCCTCCTCCAGATTCCTGATCTGGATCCCCGAAAGTTCTTCATTGAATACGACCGTATCCACATCCATGCCGGCGCAGAGCTCCGCGAGCTCTTCCACCTTACCTTTGCCGATCAGGGTCGCGGAATTGGGTCTTTCCAGGGACTGCACAATACGACCGACGACCTGTATGCCGTCGGCCTCACAAAGCGCTTCCAGTTCATCCATGGACGTGCCGATATCCTCCCGCCGCTGGACGCCCGCGACAATGCCGCGGTAACTGTCTTCCCTGATTATTTCATTATCATCGCTAAATCTCAGCATTCTGCTACTTGATTTTCTCCAGTTCGGATTTCAGTTTGGGATTGAGGATCTTGATTCTGGTGCCCTTCATTCCCAGAGATCTTGTTTCTATCACACTGGCGCTTTCCAGCTTACGCAGCGCGTTGACGATCACAGAACGGGTAATGCCGGATCGGTCCGCGATCTTGCTCGCAACCAGGATACCTTCCTTGCCCTCCAGTTCCGAAAAAATGTGCTGGACCGCCTGCACTTCCGAAAACGAAAGCGTCCCAATGGCCATCTGCACAACAGAGGTCTCTCTGGCCTCCTGTTTTTCGTTTTCGATCTTGACGCGCTGGATCTCAAGACCTACGATCGTAGCGCCGTATTCTCCAAGCACCAGGTCTTCATCGGTGAACTCCGGTTCGTATCTGGTCATGATCAGCGTACCCCATCTCTTGCCGCCGCCAACGATCGGTATGATCGTATGGAGTTTGGTTGCCGTATCGTAATCATACTTGAAAATCTCAAGTACATCCTTGTCGCGCAGGTTCGTTCTGGTGGAATCGATTTTGATTAATTCTTTGTTATACTCGTCCGGCAGAATATGTTCGCCGGTTTCTTCATCAATGATCAGATTTGTGTCCTTCTTGATCTTCAGCGACATGCCTACCGCATATCCATCGGTTCTGATTACATATACATTCGCTTCCAGAAGATCGCTCAAGATCTCACACAGATCGTCTAGAGAAAAAGCTCCTGTAGGACTTTCTTTTAACAGCCAGTTCAACTTCCTTACTTTGTTCAAAATATCACTCATGTAAGCCCTCCTTAAGTTGTAAATTATGAACGTTGCAGATTTATTATACACTAATCCGCAATAATTGCACAAAGAAATGGAAATTTTACACAAGTCTTTCATAAAAAAACCTGCTGCTATGTCTCTTCCAAAAGCATAGCAGCAGGGCTGATGACGCGCTTTACAGGATGAACCTGTCCAGATCGTCCGGATGAATTTTCTCTTCGAACTTTTCCTTTACGTATTCTCTGTCGATGGTGATTTTCTCTTCTTCCATATCGGCGATGTTGAAAGATATATCCTCCAGCAGTTTCTCGAGAATTGTATGGAGTCTTCTGGCTCCGATGTTCTCGGTCTGCTCATTCATCAGGAACGCCATCTCCGCGATTTCATCGATGGCACCTTCTGTGAATTCGATCTCGATCCCTTCTGTTTCAAGGAGCGCTTTGTGCTGTTTGAGCAGCGCGTTCTCCGGAACGGTAAGGATCTTCACGAAGGTGTCCTTATCCAGGTTTTCCAGTTCAACGCGGATGGGGAAACGACCCTGCAGTTCCGGAATCAGATCGGTCGGCTTCGCGGTATGGAACGCGCCGGCGCCGATGAACAGAATGTGATCTGTCTTCAGCGGTCCGTGCTTGGTGTTTACAACGCTTCCTTCCACGATCGGAAGAATGTCTCTCTGGACGCCCTCTCTGGAAACATCCGCGCCGCTTCTGTAGCCTGAGCCGGACGCGATCTTATCGATTTCATCGATAAAGATGATCCCGTTCTGCTCCGCGTTCTCCATTGCCTCATCTTCGACCTGGTCCATATCGATCAGGTTCTGCGCCTCGTCTTCGCGCAGGATCTTGCGTGCTTCCTTGACCTTGACTTTCTTTGTCTTCTTTTTCTTTGGCGCCATATCGCCAAAAATGTTTCCGATCTGGATCATGCCGCCGTCGCCAACATCAAGATTGTTCTGCTTCGGCGCCTCTGTCACCTGTATTTCGATGTACTGCTCTTCCAGCAGGCCATCCCGGAGCTGCTGCCGCACCTGCTCTCTGGCCAGACCGGTGTCCTCATGGGCGTCTTCTTCCGCGGCGGCCTTCTGCTGCTGCTGTTCATACTGCTCTTTCTGGCTGACATATCCCGCGTTTCCAAGAATAAAGTCAAAGGGTCCGCGGTTCTGATTCGCGCTGACCTTGCCCTTCTTTCCCGGAATGATCGCCTCGATGATTCTTTCTTCTACGATTTCATCGGCAACGGAGTATTTCTCTTCGAGCATTTTCTGCTTGGTGATTCTGATCGATGCCTCCGCCAGATCCCTGATCATAGAGTCGACGTCGCGGCCTACATATCCGACTTCCGTAAACTTAGTCGCCTCGACCTTCACAAAAGGCGCGTCCATCAGCTTCGCCAGTCTTCTGGCGATCTCCGTTTTACCGCAGCCGGTAGGTCCCATCATCAGAATGTTCTTCGGCGTGATCTCTTCTCTCATCTCATCGGAGAGCAGGCTTCTTCTATACCTGTTTCGCAGAGCGATCGCGACCGATTTTTTAGCTTCGTCCTGACCAATGATATATTTATCCAGTTCACCGACGATTTCCTTCGGTGTCATCTGATACAATTTGCTTGCCATGTTCCCTCCCCTATAACTTCTCTACTGAGATATGATCATTCGTATAAACGCAGATCGACGCAGCGATCTCAAGGGATTTACGTACGATTTCCTCTGCGGAAAGATCTGTATTGTTGTAGAGCGCGTTCGCCGCGGCGTACGCGTAATTGCCGCCTGATCCGATTGCCACGAAAGGCTGATCCGGCACGATAACCTCACCGGTTCCCGATATGATCAGAAGATCGTCCTTATCGGCAACGATCATAAGGGCCTCCAGATTTCTGGCCGCTTTATCGGATCTCCAAAGGTTTGCCAGCGAGACTGCTGCCCGTTTCAGGTTGCCGCCGTGCTCATCCAGCTTGCTTTCAAACTTCTCCGTCAGCGAAAAGGCATCTGCTACGGAACCCGCGAAACCGGAAAGCACTGTATTTTTATAGATCTTTTTGACCTTTTTGGCTCCGTTCTTCATGATCGCGGTCTCACCCATGGTGACCTGTCCGTCACCGCCGATGCAGACGTCATCGCCTCGTTTTACTGCGCATATTGTTGTTGCATGAAATTGAACCATTTCTTTCCCTCCTTGCTACTATTATATACGCTGCATTTCATATATGCTACTCTTTATAATTACATTCTCTGTTCGAACAGGCCAGGCTGGTCTTCTTGGTCTTCTTTTCGACGAGCATGCTCCCGCATTCCGGACAGATCTTGCCTGCCGGTTTGTCCCAATAGATCTGTGTGCACTCCGGATAATTGGAGCATCCGTAGAACACCTTTCCTTTTTTGCCTCGTTTGATGATGATATCTCCGCCGCACACGGGGCATTTGACGTCGATCTTGCGAACGATCGTCTGGGTGTATTTGCATTCCGGATACCCTGTGCACCCGATGAACTGACCATATCTGCTGCGTTTGATGGCAAGATCCTTTCCGCACTCCGGACACTTCTCGCCGGTCAGTTCCACCTCCGGCTCCATGACCGGGATCTCTTCATTGGCTACATCGAGCTCCTCACGCAGGGTCCCGTAGTAATCCTCAATGATCTTCTTCCACCGCACCCCCTTGGTCTCGATGTCATCCAGCCCCTCTTCCATTCTCGCTGTGAATCCAACGTTTATGATTTCCTTGAAGTACTGCGCCATCATGTCCGTTACAGTAAATCCAAGCTGCGTGGGAACAAGGCTCTTCTTTTCCTTTTTGATGTATCTGCGGTCGATGAGCGTTGCGACGATCGGCGCGTATGTACTTGGTCTTCCGATTTCCTTCTCCTCCAGATCCTTTACGAGGCTCGCCTCTGTAAATCTTGCCGGCGGCTGGGTAAAGTTCTGATCGGCCCGGGTATCTTTTGGTTCAAGCTCCTCACCGGTCGCCAGTTCCGGCAGCCACTTATCATCGGCGTCTCCTTTGAAACTCTTTCCTGCTTTCAGGAATCCTTCGAAAATGACTTTCGATCCGGTTGTCCGGAATCCGTAGATTCCGTTTTCGATATCCGCGCTGACCGCCTTGAGCTTCGCCGGTGCCATCTGGCTGGAGACAAATCTCTGCCAGATCAACATGTAGAGATTATACTGATCCTTGCTGAGCTGATCCTTGATGTCTTCAGGCGTAAGGGTGACATTGGACGGGCGGATCGCTTCATGGGCATCCTGCACGTCCTTCTTTTTGTTGGTGTAAACAGTGCCGCCGTAATAATCCTCGCCATAGTTGTCGAGGATGAATGATTTCGCGGCATCCCGCGCTTCGTCAGAGATCCTGACCGAGTCGGTTCGGATGTATGAGACAAGACCGATGGTTCCCTTGCCTTTGATCTCCACGCCTTCGTAAAGCTGCTGCGCGACCATCATCGTCTTCTTTGTGGTGAAGTTGATTTTATTTGCCGCATCCTGCTGCATGCTGCTTGTCGTATACGGAGGCGCAGGTCTGCGAAGTCTGTCCTTCTCCTCGATTTTTCCCACGATGTAGCGTCCCCTCTCCAGGGCGTTGAGAACAGTATCCGCTTCCTCCTTATTGGTCAGGGACAGTTTTTTGCCTTCCCTTGTGGTGAGCTTCGCTGTGAACTTCCTGCCTTTGCGGAAGTCCGTCTCGATTGTCCAGAACTCCTCCGGTTCGAACGCATTGATTTCTTTTTCTCTGTCGCAGATGATCTTCAGCGCCGCGGACTGAACACGTCCCGCGCTCAAGCCACGGGATATTTTTCTCCAGAGCAGCGGACTGATCAGATAACCGACGAGTCTGTCGAGTACTCTCCTCGCCTGCTGGGCGTCCACGAGACTCAAATCGATGGGACGCGGGTGTTTCACAGCGTCCTTGACTGCTTTTGCTGTGATCTCGTTGAACACGATACGGCAGGGAGCCCCCTCTTCGATCCCGAGAAGGTATGCCAGATGCCATGAAATCGCTTCTCCCTCGCGGTCCGGGTCAGTTGCCAGATAGATTTTGGAAGCTTTCTTTGCTTCCTTCTTTAATTCCCTGATCACATCGCCTTTGCCTCTGATGTTGATGTACAGAGGGTCAAAAGCCTCCGCTCCTGCCAGTTTCGGATCTTCCTCACGACTGCCGTCCAGATCCTCCGGCAGAACGATGCCGAGCTTGCTCTTAGGGAGATCTCTCACATGGCCTACAGAAGCCACGACCTTATAGCGGCTTCCGAGGAACTTCCCGATCGTCTTGGCTTTTGACGGTGATTCCACTATGACTAATGTTTTTTTCGCAGTTGCCATTTATAACCCTTTCTTATCGCCGCAGCTTATCGACGAGGCGGCGTTGAATACTGATGAAACATCATTACAGTATCCGATTATATTTCCATTGTCTGCTATTTGCAAGAAATTATTTTTGGAAACACTCTGCCCATTTCCGAGTCGATAAAACCTTTCATTTCCATCACTGACAGAATCGGATTCACGTAAGCCGGCGTAAATCCTGTTCTCAGGCAGACCTCATCGACGGACATTTCTCCTTCATCCCGCAGGATCTGATAGATCCGGTATTCCCGTTCACTAAGCAATCTGCGCGCGTCTTCCTCACCTGCTCCCGACAGGCCCAGATAATCCAGCACATCGTCTGTGCCCAAAAGCGGCGTCACGCCTTCTTTGATCAATCTGTTGTTTCCCATGTTGTACTGGCTGTCGATGTTTCCCGGCACCGCGAACACATCCCGTCCCTGTTCTGCGGCGAGCTCCGCCGTGATCAGCGCGCCGCTTCTGTTTCTGGCCTGCACGATGACCGTCGCCTCGCAAAGGCCGCTGATGATCCTGTTCCGATTCGGGAAATGATACCTGGCCGCAGGTGTTCCCGGTGCGTATTCGGAAAGGATCAGTCCCTGTCTTCGGATCTGTTCCATAAGGATCCTGTTCTCCGGTGGATAACAGATATCCGTCCCGCATCCCAGGATTGCGATCGTTTTACCGCCTGCCTCCAATGCTCCCTCGTGAGCACTCGTATCGATGCCCATCGCCATGCCGCTGACAACGGTAACGCCCGCTGCGGCAAGCTGCCTCCCGATTGCCTGCGCCGTCTTTCTCCCGTATACTGTCGCTGTACGCGATCCAACGACCGCGACGCATCGGGTGTTCAATATCGACCGGTCTCCATGCCAATAAAGTTGCTCCGGCGGGTTCTTGATCCCGCTGAGCAGTTTCGGATACGCGGAGTCCTCCCGCTGTATGATTCCGTTTCCCATTGCAATCCCCTTTCTGCGCTGTATATTTTGTTTTATGTATTATATTTTCTGTATCTTAAATGCGTGCGATCTGCATCAGACACTCAGGTCAACACGGTACATGAGTGCTTCGGCGACGTGTTCTGTCGCGATGCTCTCGCATCCTGCCAGATCCGCGATGGTTCTGGACATCCTGAGTATCTTGCTGTAGCCCCGCATGCTCAGTCCAAGCCTGTCGTAGGACGCCATCATGAGTTCCCTGCCTTCTCTTCCGAGAGCGCAGTATTTCCGTATCCCGCCTTCGTCCAGCTGGCCGTTCCAGCGGAATTCCTCGCCCGCGTATCGCTCCGTTTGTATCGCCCTTACCCTGCTGACGGCTTCCCGCATTTCTTCTGTGCTCGTCCAGTGCGGCGACTGTGCTCCGTCCGCGCCTGCTCCGCCTGCGCCTGCTCCGTCTGCATCGTATTCCCGCAGGCTCTCCTGATCGACCGGATTGACCTTGATGTGAATATCGATCCGGTCGGCGAATGGGCCCATCAGCTTTCGCCTGTGGCTTTCAAGCTGACGCGCCGAACAGGTGCACATCTTGCGGCTGTCCCACAGGTTGCCGCATTTGCACGGGTTGGCTGCAATCACCATCATCACCTCCGATGGGAAGATGACTTCTTCCAGATTTCGGTTGATTCTGATGACGCCTTCTTCTACCGGCTGGCGCATCGCATCGATGACGCGGGCGTCAAACTCGCCCAGTTCATCCAGGAACAGCACGCCCCGGTGGGCCAGCGACAGCTCTCCCGGCCTCGGCTTCACACCGCCTCCGACAAGTCCCGTCTGGGTGATGTTGTGATGGGGACTTCGAAAGGGCCTGCGGGAAACCACCGGCTCATCCCTGGACAAAAGCCCCGCAACGCTGTATATCCCCGTGATTTCAACCTTCTCTTCATAGGTCAGCTCCGGGAGAATGCCGGGGATGCGCCGTGCCATCATGGTCTTGCCGCAGCCCGGGCTTCCCATCATCAGGATGCCGTGGTTTCCTGCGGCGCCGACGAGAATCGCCCTTTTCACACTCTCCTGCCCGATCACCTGCGCAAAATCAGGCCCGCTGTTTTGCCTTTGCTGATGTGTTTCCTTTCGGTTATACACCGGCAGGTCTCGTATTCCTGCCGCGTACTCTGCCGCTTCGCGCAGATGCTGCACCGGCAGTATGTTGATGTCCTCCAGGATCGCTGCCTCCGCCGCGTTCTCCATCGGCAAAACCAGGTTCCGGATCCCTGCGTTTCGCAGGCAGATGGCGAGGGGCAGCGCGCCCCGCACGCCGTTGATCGTGCCGTCCAGAGACACCTCCCCGATGAACGCGGTCTCCTCCAAATCAACCGTTTCGCTTCCCAGCATCATGATCCCCAGCGCAATCGGAAGGTCGAAATGACTGCCCTCCTTCGGCCTTCCCGCAGGCACGAGGTTGACGGTCACACGCTCCGCAGGAAACCTGCCGCCGCAGTTCTGTATGGCCGGCTTGATCCTTCTGCTCGCCTCTTTGATCGTAGTATCGGCAAGCCCAACAACATGAAAACCCGGCAGCCCGCTGTGCAGGTCCGTTTCCACGATCACAGGATATCCCCGGATCCCTGACAGGGTCGCCGTTCTGACTTTCGTCAGCATCTTAATTCCCCCTTTTCTACATTATTTATTGCATTTGTCTACGTCCGCACTTCAAAAGGCGTTGTCCACCTGATTGACCAGGATCTCAATGATCTTGAATCCATATCTTCCGGGACGCTGCCCGTTCGCCTTTCTCTCCTCCATATAGCAGTACGCCGCCTTCCGCAGATGCTGCTTTTTCTCCTCTGTCACTGCCTCACATGGCCTGCCGTAGCGCAGGTTCTGCCTCGTCTTGACCTCCACGAAACTCGTCTCGCCGCATTTTTCCGCGATGATATCGATTTCCCCATATCTGCACCGGTAATTCCGCTGAAGGATTTGGTATCCTTTAGCCCGCAGAATATCTGCTGCAGCATTCTCACCTATTTGTCCGAATACCCGCCTGTCCATTTTTATTTCCTTTCTTCTGTGTCTTCTGCAGCTTCTGCTGCTTTTGCATCTTCTGCAAAAGCAGTCTTCTGTTCGCTGCCCGAATATGTGAAGAGCATTTCCTTTGTCTGTTTGCAGATGCCTGTCAGCTCATAGTCCGCATCATCGTCTTCTTCTCTTGACAGTTCGACGGTCTCCACGCACTGATCGACAATATTCTCCTTTTGCTTTTGTGTAAGCTCGTCCCACGTTCCTTCTTCCAGTTCGATGGCAGCGGTATATGCATCTCCGTCCGATATGACCCCGATCATGCACGGAACATCGGCCTCTTCATCCGGGTTGCCGGATAGCGCCGGTATTCCGCACGATGCCAGCATTCCGCACGATGCTAAAGCGAAGCAGAACAGCAGCACAGCAGGCTGCAGAACACCCCGCATTATTCTCCTCCTCATTGTCTCGCCTCCCTGCATTGTTTCACCCCCTTATGGTTTTCATAAATCGTCCTTACACGCCGGTCTTGTTCTTTGGGGACAGATAGACCACTCGATACGCGATCGACTTATAGTCTTTTGTTTTTACCTTCTTCGTCACACTCGTCTTCTTCCACTTCTTGTCCACCTTCCGGTATTTTCGCTGCGTGATGTTGCGGCAATTGTACACTTGCCGGTACTGGATGGCCCAGGTTCCTTTTTTCTTTCCCTTCAGGCTGGTCGCATACTTGACGCTGACGCTGAAGGATTTATTGATTTTGTGTTTCATCAGCGCGAAGCTCTCCAACTTCGGAATGGATACCTTCAGTTCTCCCGAATAGGTGCTGTTGACCTTCTTCGTCGTATGGCAGCTCATTTTGTCAGTGCAATTCCCGCTGGTATACGCACGCACCGCTTCTTTCCATCCGCCATAGCCCTCAAACACGCCGGATCTCTTCTCACACTGCCATTTCTCAGCAGTCTCATCCGCCCAGACAGGTGCGGCAAATACGAACGCGAGCGCAAAAGCCAACGCCGCCGCTGCCATTCGTCTCCATCCAAATACCTTGTGATTCATGATATTAACCTCCTTGATCCTTGCCCCTTTCCTTAACGTTATGTGATATGTGTCAGCATTATACCGCACGCGACTGTAAATTTCAAGCATAAATGTATATTATTTCCAACCAGTTGCATGGATGGCCTGTATGGGCATGTATGGACGCAGCCCTTATCTGACCGCAAAAAATGCCGCTTCTGTGAAAGCGACATCTTCTCATATATGTTCTCGTGTATTTTCTCGTATATGTTCTCGTATTGACTGGCTAAAGGACAAATTTGTCCACGGCCGCGGCGACCCCATCCTTATCATGGTCCGGGGCGATGAAATCAGCCACTGCTTTGACTTCCGGTTTGGCGTTTCCCACAGCAACGGCGACACCGGCCGCCTTCATCATGGCCATATCGTTAGGGCTGTCCCCCGCTGCCAGCATCTCTGATCTGTCGATGCCCAGAAGAAGTCCCATCTGCCGCAGGGCTTCCGCCTTGCTGGTGGTCGCTCCGCCGATCTCCAGGTTATGATCAAAGGAGCTTGTGATGGTCACATCCGGAAGGGTCTCGAGACGGACTTTCATACCGGGTTTCTCCGACAGATCTTCGAAGTTGACATTGATATTCTCAAGTCTGTCTTTGTTGTCCAGCATGAACTGATAGAAATCATCCACCGGATTTCTTGTCTTCAGGATATAGTCTACCCCGCGAAAGCTCTGCCGTGTCTCTTCCACCTGACGGTAATACCATCCCTCGATGTAGGCAACGCCGTCGACGAATGTCTCCAGCACATAGTCAAGAGGCTTGAGCATCTCCACAGCCGCTTCCACAGCGTGGGGCGCAATGCAGTTTTCATAAAACGCCTTGCCTTCATGCAGGTCTGTGATCCTGGCGCCGTTTGACGTCAGCACATACCGTACCGGTTCAAATTCCAGAATTTCCTGCGGCAAAGCGCAGAACGGCCGTCCCGTCGCAATGACGATATTCGTGCCCCGGTCGGCTGCCGCCTGCAGAGCTCGTCTGTTTCCTTCGCTGAGTTTTCCTTCCTTATTAAGCGTTGTTCCATCAAGGTCCAGCGCGATCAGTTTAATGGTCATTTATAATCTCCAGATATTCCAGGTTGATTTTTCGAACGGTTTTCATAGTTGCCGGATCTCCATGCCCCGGGTAGATGGTGACGTCGTTGCCCCACTTGTCCACCACATCACGGATGCTGCGGACCATCTCCTCATAGCTTCCGTCGTCCAGGTCCGTACGGCCGAGATCCACGTTAAAGATCGTATCGCCGGTAAAGCAGATGCGTTCCCTCTCAGACATCAGGCAGACGCCGCCCCGTGTATGCCCGGGCGTATGAAGGACAACCAGTTTGATGCCTTTGCCTTTCGTATCACCGCCGTCCTTACCTTCGCCATTGGTAAGCGTCAGCACCTCTCCGTCTTCCAGCAGGATATCCGCTCCTTCCCGGAAGCGGTCGGCGTCTTCCCTGTGGATCATGATCGGGCAATCCAGTTCTTTTCTCAGGTACGCGGCGTTGCCGCTGTGATCCACATGATGGTGGGTCAGCAGGATGCCCTCCGGCTTGAGACCGCATTTCTGAATGTATTTGATGATCTTGTGCGGATCGTACCCCGGATCGATGATAAAGCACGGCGCCTGCTCCGCTGCCGGGCTGATGATGTAGCAGTTCGCCATCAGGATCCCGCCGATGATTCTTTTGATCTCCACTAGTTTGCTCTCCTTTTTATAACCTGTTTATTGTATCACGCTTCAAAGAGCACATTCAACTTGAAATCTGCAGTATTCGATGTATAATATGATGTGTTTTGAAATAAAGGAGAATCTGCAATGAAAGTAGCAATTGTCGGCGCCGGCAAACTGGGAATGGCGGTTACAAACACCCTCCTAGGCGGCGACCACGCTGTAACCATTATAGATACAGACGACAGCCTTCTGCAGAAGGTCAGTTCGCATATTGACGTTTTAACCGTCACGGCCAACGCGAAAGAGGTCAAGGCGCTGAAGAGCATCGGCATTTCGTCTTACGATTTTTTGATTGCGTCAACCGATAACGACGAAACCAATCTCGTCATCTGTTCCTTCGCCAAGAAGCTTGGATGTTCCAAGGTGATCGCCAGAGTCAGAGATCCGGAGCATATGCAGCAGATCCAGTTCATCAAAGATCTGATGGGCGTCGACTACATCATCAACCCGGACCTTGAAATCACCAATGAGATCTATAAATACCTCGTCGAGAAGTACACGCTGAGCAACGGGATCTTCTCTTCGGGCAAGATCTCTCTTCTCGAGTTCAAGGTCAACAAATACAAGGCTCTGATCGATCTTCCGATCACAGAGTTCTCATCGGTTCTGCCGGGGATGCTTGCTGTTGGTATTTCCAGAAACGGCAAAGTCATCATCCCCCATGGCGACGATATCATCCAAGAAGAAGACTATCTTTATGTGGTCGGAGAAAAGGAACCGATCCAGGTCCTCAGTAAAAAGGTCCACGAACGGGGCAAGTATACCGACCTGCAGAAGGTCATGATCATGGGCGGCGGCAAAACCGGATTTTATCTGGCGAAGAGGCTGTCCGAATACGGCGCCTCTGTCAAAATCGTGGAGCGGGACAAGTCCAGATGCTTCTACCTGTCCACGCATCTGAACGATGTTATGGTCCTGAACGGGGACGCCACCGATCTGCAGCTTCTCGAAGAGGAAAACTTCGAAGGAATGGACGCCGTTGTAACCTGCACCGGCTTCGATGAGGACAATCTCCTGCTGGCGCTCTCCGCGAAGCAGCATGGCATCGAAGATGTTATCGCAAAGGTCAGCCGCAGGAACTACGCAGAGATCATTTCCGCAATGGGCATCGATATGGCACTCAACCCAATCGATATCGTAACCAGCATCATCCTGCGCCTCGTTCAGGGAAACAAGAAGGTTCTTTCTTCTCAGCTCATACAGGGCCAGGCTGAAATCATGGAAGTATACGCCACGCCTCATATGGATATTCTCGGTGTGCCCCTCAAGGATCTGGACCTTCCTTTGAGCGTCATCATCGCAGCGATCCACAGAGGCAATGAGGTCATCATACCCAACGGCGATACGGTCATCGAGGAAGACGACAGACTTCTCATGCTGAGCCTGATAAGCGACATCGCAAGCACGGAGAAGCTGCTCAAAGACTCAAGCAAGCTTGGCTTCTTCAGGGGTCTGTAGCAAGTACAGGATCTGCTGCAGAACCGGAGGATTTGTATTATGCGCGGCACATTCGGAGCATTATTCAAAGTTTTGGGCATGATCACGGTGGTACTTAGCATTGCTATGTTGCCACCTGTTTTGGTGTGCGTATATTACGGCGAAAACCATGCTGCTGCAGGTCTGTTCCACGCCATTTGGGTCGGTAGCATCACCGGAACCGTACTGTTCCTGCTTTTACGACACATTCGGCGAGCCGCGACGGTTCGCGACGGATTTCTCCTGCTCGCTGCCGTGTGGATCGGCGCTTCCATCTTTGGCGCCTTCCCGTATTATTTCTCGGATGTACTGACAGACCCTCTCGACGCGTTCTTTGAATCCGCTTCCGGATTTTCGACGACCGGCGCTACTGTACTTGAGGATGTGGAATCCGTTCCCAAAGGCATTCTGATGTGGCGGTCCATTACCTCCTGGCTTGGAGGGCTGGGGATCCTCGTATTCGCGGTCGCGCTCATGCCGAGTCTGGGCATCAACGGCACAAGTGTCGCCGAACCGGACAATCCTTCCGTGAGAATCAATCAGCTCACACCCAAAACCCAGAGGATCATGTTCGGACTTTTCACAGGCTATTCCCTGATGACCATCATTGAACTTTTTCTTCTGCGCATCGGCGGCATGCGGTTTTTCGATGCCGCGATCTACGCGCTCGGCACAGTGAGCACCGGCGGTTTTACAAGCTGCAATGAAGGGCTCATGCAGTATGACGGAATCTTCATCAGAATTGTGATCATATTCTTCATGATCGTCGCGGGTACAAATTACACGATGTTCTATTCCTTCTCTCGCAGGGGTCTGCGGGCCTTCACCGAAGACACGGAATTCATCTCGTACCTGACGCTCATGCTCGTGGCGTTTCTGATCATTTTCGCGGGGCTCTTCTTCACGGAAACAGAGTGGACACATACCGGAGAAGCGGCTAATTCTGCCTTTATGACTGTTTCAGCTCTGACAACGACAGGGTTTGTCTCGGATGACTATATCGCCTGGCCGGCTTTCACGCAGATGATCCTCATACTGCTTATGATCATCGGCGGCTGCTCCTCTTCCACGAGCAGCGGCAACAAAGTCGCCCGCATCGTGGTGCTGGCGAAGCTCGTGCTGCACGGGATCGCGACGCGGCTCCACGCCAACGTGATCAAGCCTGTAAAACTGAATCGCAAGGATCTGCCCAACGACACGGTTTCCGCCGTTGCGAACCACATGTTCCTGTTTGTTATTATCGCCTTTATCGGAGCCTTTGTGCTGGCGCTGGATAATCTGGATATGATCGATTGCTTCACGACCACGTTCTCACTGATGAACAATGTCGGTCCGTGTTTCGGTGAAATCGGCATCAGTGGCAATTTCGGCAGCTTCAACGCGTTCACCCGGATCTTCCTCTCCTTTTTGATGATCGCCGGCAGACTGGAATTCTATACGATCCTTGTTATGTTCACCCCGGGATTCTGGAGGGCTAACTAGATGAGTACGAAGGTCACGAACTACAGAGCTATATTCAAAATACTGGGCATCATTATGATCATCGTCGGCGCCGCCGAAATCTTCCCGTGGATCTATTCCGAAGTTACGGGAGATATCGAGGTTGCCTTTGCCTTCCGGATCTGTGCGCCGTTTACCTTAGCGCTCGGGCTTGCCATGTTCTTCTTTATCAAGACCGGTCGTTCCAGATTCGGCGCCAGAGAGGGGTATCTTGTGGTGGCGCTTTGCTGGGTCTGCGCGTCCCTTGTAGGCGCCTTCCCGTATCTGCTTTCCGGGTATGTCGACAGTTACATCGACGCCTTCTTCGAGTCGGCGTCAGGATTTACGACAACAGGCTGCACCATCGTCCCTCACGGGATCACAAATCACGGACTTCTCCTGTGGAAAGCGATTTCTCACTGGCTGGGCGGCATGGGTATTCTCGTCTTCGTGATCTCGCTGCTTCCGGCGCTTGGCATCAACGGACAGATCATCGCCCGCGCCGAAATGCCCGGACCGGTGCTTCAGAAAACGACCGTCCGCATGAGCGATTCCGCAAAAGCACTCTATCTTACTTATACAACGTTTACAGTGGCAGAATTTATACTCCTGATGCTCTCCGGCAAAATGCCGCTCTACGACGGCGTCATCACGACCCTGGGAAGCATCAGCACCGGAGGACTGCTGGTTCATCCGCAAGGCATCGCCTATTACGGAAGCGTCTATATTGAGCTTGTAATCTGTTTCTTCTGCTTACTGGCCGCCGTCAACTTCGTACTGTACCATTACGTATTGACGGGTAATTTCTCATACTTTCTGAAGGATCTGGAGCTTCGCGCCTACGTGATCATCATTGCCGGCGCGACCGCTATCTGTACGGCCGGCCTGATCTTCTTCGGAAACGACAGTTTCGGCGACGCTCTGCGTGACTCCTTCTTCCAGGTCGTCAGTTTCGCAACCACGGCAGGCTACGCAAGGACCCCTTACATGAGTTGGCCGACGGTGTGTCAGCTCGTCCTGCTCGTCGTCATGTTCATCGGCGGATGTTCCGCGTCTACCGCGGGATCCATAAAGGTCGTCCGCGTCCTTGTCATGCTCAAAATGATCGCGCGCGGATGCATACGCCGTATCCATCCCCGTTCTGTCGTCGCTGTCAAGCTTGGAGACAGCGCGATCTCGGCACCGGTGGTTTCGGCGATTACCGTATTTCTGTTCACCTTCGCAGGGCTGTTCCTGTTCTCCGGATTCGTGCTTTCCTTCCAGGGAATGGATATGGAGACCAACTTCACCTCAGCGCTGTGCATGCTCTCTAACACCGGCGCGTCCTTCGGATATGGCGCCTCCGCCGGAAACTTCTCCTTCTTCCACCCCGCTCTGAAGCTCTACCTGAGCGCTCTCATGATCGTCGGAAGACTGGAGCTGTTCACGATCATCATCCTCTTCACCCGCAACTTCTGGAGCAGAAACCACTAAATGCGACCGACCGGTCGGACTTCGGACTGTTCACGCGAGTCATAGAATATGGACTGTTCGCGCGCCATAGATTTCGGAATGTCGTAGTTTCATTCATAAAATGAGTTCAGAACTACGACTTTTTTGTTTGAAGAAGATATCCGGAGTTTTTAACAGGAGGCAACTCGTAGTTATTTGATCAATTTGCAACAAATACTACGACTAATGACAAGCCACAGACAGTCATAGGCGCCCGAAAACCCGTCTGCAGCCTCACCCGGCAGTGAGGAAAACCTGGCAATCGTAGTCTTTGTCCACATTTTGGTGAAAAACTACGACAGTCCGAAATTTGCAACACAAAACGCCCGCGTATCATGCGCCACGCAGAAACGCCCGCGTATCATGCGCTACGCAAAAACGCCCGCGCACGAAGCGCGGGCGTTATTTGTTTATGTGTTGCTCTGTGATTATCCGATCAGACCGCCGATGGCGACGAACAGTGGAGCGAATACTACTGATACGATCGTCATGAGCTTGATCAGGATGTTGATGGACGGACCGGATGTATCCTTGAACGGGTCACCGACTGTGTCGCCTACTACTGTAGCCTTGTGTGTGTCGGATCCCTTACCGCCGTAAGCGCCGCCTTCAACATACTTCTTCGCGTTGTCCCAAGCACCGCCGGCATTCGCCATCATCAGTGCGAGGAGTACGCCGGATGCCAGTGCACCGGCCAGCATTCCGCCGAGTGCCTCAGGTCCGAGAACGATTCCAACAGCCAGTGGAGCGATGATTGCCATGAGACCCGGAACGATCATTTCCTTCAGAGCAGCCTGGGTTGAAATGTCAACGCAGTGGGCGTAGTCCGGCTTGGTTGTGCCGGCCAGGATACCGTCGTCGGATCTGAACTGTCTTCTTACTTCTTCGATCATCTGGTTCGCAGCCTTACCAACGGAATTCATTGTGAACGCTGAGAACATGAACGGCAGCATCGCGCCGATGAACAGACCGATGATAACGATCGGGTTGAGCAGTGAGATCGCGGACAGACCTGTTACCGCGGAGTAGGAAGCGAACAGAGCCAGCGCAGTCAGTGCTGCGGAACCGATCGCGAATCCCTTACCGATAGCTGCAGTCGTGTTGCCGACAGCATCGAGCTTATCTGTGATGTTACGAACGCCTTCCGGAAGCTCTGACATCTCGGCGATACCGCCTGCGTTGTCGGATACCGGACCATAAGCGTCAACCGCAACGGTCATGCCTGTTGTGGACAGCATACCTACAGCTGCCAGCGCGATTCCGTACATTCCCATGCCTGCGCCAACTGTCTCAGCAGCAAAGTAAGCTGCGAAGATACCAACGGCGATGCAGATGATCGGCCATACGGTTGACATCATACCAACGCCCAGACCGGAAATGATGGTTGTAGCGGAACCTGTCTGTGACTGCTCCGCGATTTTCTTAACGGATTTGTAATCTTCTGAAGTGTAGATCTCGGTGATCTTACCGATCGCAACTCCGACGACAAGACCGGCGATGATCGCGATTGCGAACGCGTAGCTTCCCAGCATTGCCTTGGAGAGGATGATCGATACGATAACGACGATACCACTTGCGATATATGTACCGGCATTCAGAGCGTTTGCAGGGTTGGAGCCTTCCTTACCTCTTACAAGCAGAATACCGATGACGGATGCGATGATACCAACTGCTGCCATGATCAGCGGGAAGAGAGCTGCTGTAGCCTCATCAAAGAGTCCGCCGGATGCTGTGGAAGCAACTGCCGCCAGTGTAATTGCTGAAATAATGGATCCGCAGTAGGATTCATAAAGGTCAGAACCCATACCTGCAACGTCACCTACGTTGTCGCCTACGTTGTCAGCGATAACAGCAGGGTTACGCGGGTCGTCCTCAGGAATACCTGCTTCGACTTTACCAACCAGGTCAGCGCCTACGTCAGCAGCCTTCGTGTAGATACCGCCGCCGACACGTCCGAACAGCGCCATGGATGAAGCACCGAATCCGAACCCTGTTACGCACTGTACTACCGTTGCCAGATCCAGGCAAACCATGACCATGCCCAGTCCGAACAGTCCCAGACCTGCTACTGCCAGTCCCATTACCGCGCCTGATCTGAACGCTACTTTGAGGGCTTTGTTCATGCCGCCGTCTTTCGCAGCATTCGCAGTTCTTACGTTGCCCCATGTTGCAACATTCATTCCGAAGAATCCCGCAAGTACTGACAGAACCGCTCCACAGATGTAGAGGATGCCTGTGATCCAGTTGATGCAGAATCCGATGAGCAGGAACAGTACCAGGATTACGATAACCATGATCTTGTACTCTCTCTTCAGGAATGCGAAGGCTCCCTCTCTGATGAATCCGGAGATTTCCTTCATGCGGTCAGTTCCCTGATCCTGCTTCTTGATCCATGTAGCAAGTACTATTGCTACGATCAGTCCTACGATCGCTGCGCATACAGCAATCCCAGCTATAGCTTTCATTTTTTGACTTACCTCCTCCTCGCATCGAGTTGGTTTCATCCGTCCTGTAATGACGCTTTAAGAGGCGCCTTGAATGACACCTCTTAAATAAACCGTTTCATGCGAAAAAAACTTGAAACAACTATATACTATAAAACTATTAAATTATAGACAAATTATTCTACAGCCACCAGCACGATCGATATGATGATGAACAGGACCGCGGTCACTGTCGCGATCTTGCTGAGCAGCGCATCGTAACCGGAGCTTCTTTTCTTACCGAAAAGCTGCTCTGCGCCGCCGCCGATCGAACCTGAAAGACCCGCACTCTTGCTTTCCTGAAGCAGAATGCTGACGATCAGTATAATACTGGCAACCAAAAGAATGATTTTAAGCGCTAATGTCATTTCTTATCTCCTCCTACTCTAACTTCGCCATTCTATCATGCGAGAAGAGCAAAAGCAACACATTTTAGCCCTAAAATTTCTTATGTCCTCGCCTTAGGAATCTTATTTCAGGTTGTAGAACGCGTCCATTCCCGCATACTGTGCGGCGTCACCCAGAAGCTCTTCGATTCTGAGCAGCTGGTTGTACTTGGCGATACGGTCTGTTCTGGAAGCACTTCCTGTCTTGATCTGACCGGCGTTTACGCCGACAACCAGATCCGCGATGGTAGTGTCTTCGGTCTCACCGGATCTGTGGGAAACGACCGCCGTGAAGCCTGCCTTCTTCGCCATTTCGATGGCGTCCAGCGTTTCCGTCAGCGTACCGATCTGGTTGACCTTGATCAGGATCGCGTTGGCCGCGCCTTCCTCGATACCCTTCTTCAGTCTCTCGGTATTTGTAACGAACAGGTCATCGCCTACGAGCTGCACTCTGTCGCCCAGCTTGCTGACCAGAAGCTTCCAGCCGTCCCAGTCGTCTTCTGCCATACCGTCCTCAATGGAGATGACCGGATACTTGGCGCAGATGTCTTCGTAGAAGGCGCAGAGCTCTTCCGCGTTCATCTTCCTGCCTTCACCCTTCCAGTCATAGATGTTGTTTTCCGCATCGTAGAACTCACTGGCAGCGCAGTCCAGTGCAATGCACAGATCCTTGCCCGGCTCATATCCGGCCTTCTTGATAGCCTCGATGATGACCTGAATGGCTTCCTCGTTTGTCGCCAGGTCCGGAGCGTATCCGCCTTCATCACCGACATTGGTGTTCATTCCCTTTTCCTTCAGGATCTTCTTCAGGTTGTGGAATGTTTCCGCGCCCATCCGCAGTCCTTCTCTGAAGCTGGTTGCGCCGACCGGCATGACCATGAATTCCTGGATGTCGACGGAGTTGTCCGCGTGGGATCCGCCGTTGAGGATGTTCATCATCGGAACAGGCAGTACCTTGCCGTTGACGCCGCCCAGATACTGGAACAGAGGCATGCCGACGGAAGCGGCTGCAGCTCTGGCGACTGCCAGGGAAACGCCCAGGATCGCGTTGGCGCCCAGGTTGCCCTTGTTCGGAGTTCCGTCCAGTTCGATCAGCAGTTTGTCCAGTCCCGGCTGATCAAACGGGTCCAGTCCGATGACTTCGTTGGCGATGATCTCATTCACATTGTTTACTGCTGTGAGTGTTCCCTTTCCCAGATATCTTTCCTTATCTCCGTCTCTGAGTTCAACAGCCTCATGCACTCCTGTAGACGCGCCGGATGGAACGATCGCTCTTCCTTCTGTGCCGTCCTCCAGCAGGACCTCAACTTCGACGGTAGGATTTCCTCTGGAATCCAGGACTTCCCTTGCTAATACATCTTCTATCAATGCCATGTAAATTTTCCTCCTTCAGAATTATATATAACTATATATACTTATATATTGAGCGGTATCAGAAATCTATGATCTTCATGAAATCCTCAGCCTTGAGGGATGCTCCTCCCACCAGAGCTCCGTCGATTTCATCCTGGTTCATGATTTCGGTGGCATTGGCAGGCTTGACACTGCCGCCGTACTGGATGATGACCTCATCCGCGGTGCTCTCATCATAAAGATCAATGAGAGTCTGCCGAATGAAAGCGCACATCTCTTCCGCCTGCTCGGGGCTGGCCGTGCGGCCTGTACCGATGGCCCAGATCGGTTCATAGGCGATCACCACACGCTTCATATCTTCCGCGCTGATTCCCGCCAGTCCTTCTTCCAGCTGCTCCTTCACAAAATCAAAGAGCACGCCGGAATCTCTCTGCTCCAGGCTTTCGCCGCAGCACATGATCGGCCGGATGGATCCGGCAAGCAGCTTCTTGAGTTTCAGGTTGACGGTCTCATTGGTCTCCGCGAAGTACTGCCTCCGTTCGGAGTGGCCAACGATACAGTAGCTGGCGCCGATGTCTTCCAGCATCCTCACGGACACCTCGCCGGTGAACGCGCCCTCTTCCTCGAAGTGGACGTTCTGTGCGCCGACGCCGATACCGGTTCCCTCGAACTCCTTCACCAGTGTTTCCAAATCGGTGAACGGCGCGCAGATGGCCGCTCTGATATCTGTTCCCTGATAGAGTTTCTTAAACTCTTCCGCAAAAGCCACCGCCTCTGCGCGCGTCTTGAACATTTTCCAGTTTCCTGCAATAAACGGAATTCTCATACTACTTCTCCTCAATACAGGCGATGCCCGGCAGTTCACGTCCTTCCAGGAATTCCATGGAAGCGCCGCCGCCTGTTGATACATGTGTCATCTTATCCTTCAGCCCAAACTGCTCGACCGCGGCAGCGGAATCGCCGCCTCCGATGATCGTTGTGGCATCCGATGCAGCCAGCGCCTGCGCGACTGCCTTTGTGCCTGCTTCGAACTTCGGGTTTTCGAATACGCCCATCGGTCCGTTCCAGACAATGGTCTTCGCCTTTGCGATGATATCCTCGTACAGAGCGATCGTCTTCGGGCCGATATCCATTCCCATCAGATCCGCCGGGATCTTGTCGGAGTCGTACGTCTCGATGACGTTGTTCTCCGCGAAATCATCCGTGCAGACAGTATCTACCGGCAGGACGATCTCAACGCCGGCAGCCTTTGCCTTTTCCAGAAGCTCCTTGGAGATCTCAAGGCTTTCCTCATCCAGCAGGGACTTGCCGATCTCATAGCCCTGCGCCTTGAAGAATGTATAGGACATGCCGCCGCCGATCAGGATCTGATCGACCTTGTTCAGAAGATTTTCGATCACCGGGATCTTCGTCTCGACCTTGGCGCCGCCCAGGATCGCCAGCAGCGGTCTTTCCGGAGATTCGAGGGCGTCGCCCAGGAACTTGACTTCCTTCTCGATCAGGAATCCGGAAACCGTCGGCAGATATCTGGCAATGCCGGCTGTGGAGCTGTGATCTCTGTGCGCTGTTCCGAACGCGTCATTGACGAAGAGTTCGCCCAGAGAAGCCAGCTCGCCTGTGAACGGCTCCTCACTCTTGGTTTCTTCTTTTCTGTATCTGGTGTTTTCCAGAAGCATGACCTCACCCGGCTGCAGTCCGTCCGCAACCTCCCGGATGTGATCGCAGATCACGGTCGGGCAGGAGGAGAATTTCACTTCCTGGCCCAGCAGCTCTTCGAGGCGCTTCGCGACAGGCGCCAGCGACAGCTCCGGCTTCGGTTCGCCCTTTGGCTTTCCCATGTGGGACATAAGGATGACACGGGCTTTATTCTCAATGAGATACTGAATCGTCGGCAGCGCGGATACGATCCTGAAATCATCGGTGATCTCACCGTCCTTCATCGGAACGTTGAAGTCGCACCTGCACAGAACTCTGACGCCGTTCAGTTCCACATCTCTTACTGTTTTTTTCATAATGCTGAACCTTCCCTTCCAGAATTACTTGTGATCTACACTGTACATATGTCTGATGAGCTCGAGTACCTTGGTTGCGTAACCATACTCGTTGTCATAGTAAGCGATCAGCTTGAAGAACTTGTCGTTCAGCGCGATGCCCATGGAAGCGTCGAAGATGGAGGTGTGGGTATCACCGACGAAGTCGATGGTGACGCACTGATCTTCCACATATTCCAGAATGCCCTTCAGTTCGTTTTCGGACGCTTTCTTCATCGCGGCGTTGATTTCTTCCAGTGTGGTCGGAGTCTTCAGCATGACGTTCAGGTCAACGACGGATACATCGTTTGTCGGTACTCTGTACGCGAATCCTGTCATTCTCCCCTTCAGGGACGGAATAACCTTCGCGACTGCCTTTGCAGCACCTGTTGTTGTCGGAATGATCGAATTGAACGCGGAACGACCGATTCTCCAGTCTTTCATGTTTCTCTTGTCGACAGTAACCTGCTTGGAGGTAGCCGCATGGATGGTTGCCATGAGCCCCTGATCGATGCCGAAGTTGTCTTCGAGTACCTTGCACAGCGGTGCCAGACAGTTTGTCGTACAGGACGCGTTGGAAACAACATTCATATCGGATGAGTATTTTTCCAGGTTTACGCCGCAGACAAAGGTCGGGGAATCGTCCTTGGCAGGAGCTGTGATGATGACTTTCTTCGCACCGGCATCCAGATGATCCTGCGCTTTTTCAGCAGTGTTGTACGCGCCGGTTCCTTCTACGATATACTCGGCACCGCACTCATCCCATGGGATCATCTTGGCATTCGGTTCGCTGTATACAGGCACCTGCTTGCCATCGATCACGAGTCCGCCCTCATATGTTCCCAGTTCCTTCGGGAATCTTCCGAATACGGAATCGTATTTGAGCATATAAACCAGATAATCCAGGTCCGCATTCCTGTAGTTGATTCCCGCGATCTCGATATCGGGCATGTCCATTGCTGAACGGATCGCCAAACGTGAAATACGTCCAAAACCACTGATTCCTACTTTGATAGCCATAACATTTTCCTCCTGTAACAAATATTTTTAATGAAAATAATAGGTTATTATATCTATCAGCCTGCGAAAAAGTTCTGCCGCAGGTTAATAACGTTTACGCTTCGACGATGAGAGGATTCCCAGTTCGTCTCTGTACTTTGCTACTGTCCTTCTGGAAATGTTGAATCCCTTGTGCTTCAAAATTCCCACCATCGCCTGATCGCTGTAAGGCTTATGCCTGTCTTCTCCCTCGACGATCTCCTTAATGAATTCTTTGATGCTGTTTGAGGAAACACCTTCTCCCACCTGGTCCGAAACGCCGGCCGAGAAAAAATATTTGATCTCGAAAACGCCCCGCGGACACTGCAGGTATTTGCCGCTGATCGATCTGGAGACGGTGGATTCATGGATCCCCAGCTCCTCCGCAATATCCCGCAGCGTCAGTGTCTTCAGATACTTGCTTCCTTTGTCGAAGAATTCCCTCTGATAATTGACAACCGCGGACACAACGTTGTAGATCGTCTGCTTCCTCTGTTCGATGCTCTTGATCAGCCAGTTCGCGCTGCTTACTCTCTCTGAGAGATAATCGGCCAGCTGTTTATCCTGGTCTGCCTGACCCAGCAGGCTCCTGTAATAGGAACTGATGGTCAGATGCGGCGTACTGCCGTCATTGATGATCACCACATATTCGTCATCGATCTTCTCTACGATGACGTCGGGAATAACGTATTTCGTCTCCATCTCCGTAGCGAACTGACGTCCCGGCTTCGGTTCCAGGGTGCGGATCACGTCCGCCGCTTCCTGCACCTGCAGCACTGTGAGGCCCGTATCCTTCGCCACTGCGGAAAGCCTGTTGTTGGCGATATCCTCAAGGTAGTCCGTGATGATCCGGTCCATTTGAGGCGTCAGTTGGTGCTTGGACTCCAGCTGGAGCTTGAGGCACTCCCTCAGGTCTCTGGCGCCTACGCCGGCCGGATCAAATCCGTGTATGATATCCAGCGCCTCGCAGACTTTCTCCTCGCTGACCCCGGTCGCTCTGGAGATCTCCGGAACAGTGGATGTCATGTAGCCGTTCTCGTCCAGAGACTCTATAATGTATTTCCCAACGCGGCGGCAGCCTTTGCTCACCGTAGCGAACTGATACTGGAACATGAGATGCTCCGGCAGCGTCACTTCATTTGTGACATACCGCTCGAAGACATCCGGTCTGTCCTCATCCTTATCACGGTAGCTCCTGTAGCTGATATCGTCGTAGCTGCCGTTCCGGATAAACTCCTTCCAATCCAGTTCCTCGTCCAGCTTCTTCTGTTCGTCTACTTCCCGCTCGGCACGCTCCGTGCCGGAGGTCTCGATGCCGTTTCGTTCTGAACTGGCGTCCCCGTCCTGTCCGCCATCCTGCTTGTCATGGGCCGGTTCCTGTTCCAGCACAGGATTAACCAGAAGCTGTTCCTGCACAAAGGCGTTCAGCTCCTGGGTGTTGAACTGGAGAATCTGGATCGCCTGGATCAGTTCCGGCGTCATCACCAGCTTTTGAGACTGCTCAATTGTAAGGTCAAATCCTAGCTTGATTTCACTCATTATGCAATTCACTCATTGTGCAAACTGTATAAACGGTATGAATCGCGCGCTATGATCTGCCGCAGCAATGCTTATACTTCTTGCCGCTTCCGCAAGGGCACGGGTCGTTGCGCCCGATCTTAGGCGTCTGTCTTCTGACCGTCCTTGACTGCTTGTATTCCTTCGCGATCTGCACCATCTTCTCCTCGCCCAGAATATCATTCCACTGGTCAAGTCCGTACAGATAATCCGCGTCTGCCTTCAGCATATTGAAAAACAGTTTTTCCGGAATGATTTCAACCTCGACCTGTGAGTCTTCATCCATGTCCTCCAGATCGTTCGGCGTAACGATGCTTTCGTTGATCCCATCCAGAAATCCCATGAAAATGACGGGGCGTACATCGTACTTTTCGGCAAGCTCACCGATCGTTCCTGTCATCTTCTCCTCCGGGTGATCCAGAATGTCGCTGTAGATCTTCGTCTCCGCGCCGCTGTATTCCTCCCAGAATTCATTGAAGGTTTCCTTCGTCTGACCACCGATCAGTTTCTGCCACTGTTTGAATAATGATGCCATGTTTAGCCCTCCTGCAGATCCATTGTTTTAGCGATTTCCATCACGTCTCCCAATACGGCGCTTCCTGTCGGCAGCGGACCTGCGCCCGGTCCGTAGAACATCAACTTGCCGACCAGATTGCCCTTGACGTAGACAGCGTTGTATTCCTCAAGAACGCCTGCCAGCGGATGGTATGTCCTGATGAACGTCGGTCTGACTTCATAGTCGATATCTCCGTCTTCCCTGACCGTTGCGTGGGCAATGAGTTTGATGACACAGTCATTTGCTTTTGCCTCTTCGATCTTCTCCTTTGTGATGCCGGAGATGCCGGTCGTCGGAATATCTTTCGGATGCACATATTTGTCGAACATGAGCGCCATCAGAATGCTCAGCTTGTTGGCTGCGTCGATGCCCTCAACATCCGCTGTCGGGTCGGCTTCCGCGAAGCCTTTCTCCTGCGCGTCTTTGAGCGCCTCGTCGTATTCCATGCCGTCCACACTCATTTTGTGAAGAATGTAGTTTGTCGTTCCGTTGACGATGCCGAGAACCTCTGTATACTCATTGGCCCTCGCGCCGCAGTCCAGCGGATTCAGCACCGGGATGCCTCCGCCAACGCTGGCTTCGAACTTAAACTGCACGCCGTTTTTCTTCGCGGCATCCATCAGACGCGGGTAATTGGCAGCCACGGCCGCTTTGTTCGCGGTGATCACGTGCTTGCCGTTATTCATGGCCGTTTCCATGAAGGTCGCGGCAGGCTCCACACCGCCGAGCAGCTCGATCACGATGTCGATATCGGAATCCTTGAAAATCTCATCAGGACCGGAAACAAACTGGTCTCTCGTGACGGTAATGTCACGTTCCCTGTCGATATCCTTCTCCAGGATCTTGACGATATTTACCTTCGCACCGACTTTTTTTTCGATGATCTCTCTGTTCATTTCCAGAGCCTTGTAGGTTCCTGTTCCAATGTTTCCCAGGCCCAACAGTCCGATTCTGATTTCTTTCATTTCAGATTATTTCCTCCATTATATTTAGTTAAGGCAATTATATCATAAAACCTGCGCTCACAAACGATTATTTGATCTTGACCGTCACCGTCTTCATCGTCTTATTCGTTCCTTTGAGCCTGATCATGATCTTCACCGTCTTGCCCTTGGCCGCCTTCTTCTTAGAAGCCTTGACCACGCCCTTTGCCGTTACTGTCGCATACTTGGTGTTCGAAGACTTGTAGGCCAGCTTCCACTGCTTCGCCGCGGTTGCCGGCGTGATCTTCGCTTTCAGTGAGGCGCTCTTACCCCGCTTCAGCATCAGGGACTTGACAGAGCGGACCTTGACCCTGGCTGTCTTCGCGGAAGCTGTAACGTCTTTTGTCACGAGAGCGGATACGTACATTCCCTTCGCCCTGGCCTTGCCGGATTTTCCCGCGAAGTTCAGGCTCTTGACGTAATATCCCGGTCTGGCAGTTGCCTTGACTGTGCATCCCGTACCCGGCATATAGGTGCCCTTGCCTGTCATCGTTCCATTTTTGATGGATGTTTTCACCGTGAGCAATCCGCTCTGGATCGCCTTATTGACGCCGGTGATATTCATATCATCGTCTATTCCCACGATACGGTTTCCGACCGCAAGGCCGCCGAATTCTTTCTCCGCGGAATACAGCCCGTAGACATCATCCAGGTCCTTCGTGTAGTTGAACCCGGTTGCTGTATACGTGTCTTTATCCGCGTTGTAGGTGAATGTGTCACCGTAGTCCTTTACCGGCACGCCCATATAGACCAGACCATTCCTGCAGATGCCGACGCTGCCGCTGACATCGCAGTACTCCTGTTCCCCTCTGGAAACCATCGTCCGGGCCGCGTCGATTGGCTCCAGCTTCGCGGACTTCTTGACCCACTTGCTGCCGTTGAACACGAAGTTGGCTGGGGTGGATCCGCTCTGCGCGCTGTCCGCTGTATAGCCCAGGGTATAGATGAGCTTGTTTCCGCTCTGCAGGACCTTGCCGCCTGCTCTGCCCTGGGGCAGACCGGCTTTCGCGGTCCATGTGTTTTTCGCCGCGTTATAGCTGTAGACCTTCGTACTGAAACTGTTGTCGGACTCGTTGATCCCGCCGAGCAGATAAAGGCTGCCGTTGTAGGAAGCCAGCTTGCTGTCTGTAAGCATATCCGCCTTGGCGTTTTTTGGCCATGCCATCTTGGTGATCTTGCCTGTGGACGCGTTGATTTTGAACACATAGGATTCCTCCGCGTATGCTGCGCCGTTGGAATCCGTGATGCTGCCGCCTCCGCCGGAGACTTGGGCGGCACTGGCGGAAACCTTGCCGTCCGACCAGTCTTCCTCTTCTCCGTCACCGCTTCCTGCGACTTCGCAGAATGCGCCCTTCACATAGAACGTGTTCCCGATCTTCACCAAATCGTCGCCGAACCGGAAGTCATACGCCGCAGTCTTCGACATGTTCTTCGCCATCGTGAAATTCTTCTTGATGAAAGATTTGGAAAAGACTGCGATTTCATCTGCCTCGAAATACTTGTTTCCCGGATTCATGTACAGGATGCTGTCTCCCACAGACTGGGCCGCGTAGATCAGCTTGCCGTTCGTTGTCAGCGCGGATTCGGGCATGATCTCGCTTGCAGATTCGGCGAAGGTCGCGTAGTTCTTCTTGCCCTTTACAGCGTACACGTCTTTTTTGGTCGACGTTTTGGTTTTTCCATCCTTGCTCTTTGAAACGGTAATGTCAAATACGTTGTTGATCCACCCGTTATCTTTGAGAATGATTTCCTTCGCCGTTCTGCTTACAAAAGCACTCTCCGGTACTGTCTCGGCTTCCTCGGCGCCATCTTTTTTGATCTTGAGTTCCACGTTGCCGTCGTCGAAACGTCCCTTCAACGTGATCTGCTTCTTTGCCGTATCCACGGTAACGGAACTGATTCCGACCCAGAAGCCGGCTCTTTTTTTCGCAAAGTCAACCACGCCTTCGGTATTGACAGCTCTCTTTTTCCCTGCTTTCAGCGGATTCGTATCGTTTGCCATGCTCATGATCTCACCGATGAGCATTTCAGGCTCATAATCTTTTTCCTGGATAGATGCCCTGGCCAGCGCTGCTGCTCCGGCAACATACGGCGTTGCCATCGATGTACCGGAGTAGAAATCATACTGGCCGAACACCGAGGTGTCCTTGGTATACTGGCTGGTGCCGATATCATCGATGTACGCGGTAAACGCGCCGGCTTCGGTGCTTCCCACAATAAGCAGCGCGCGCTCCGGATCGATCTGATCCGTCCCTTCCGAAAAGGCTTCCATCTTCCCGTTATCTATACTATCGAGCATATTGATACGCAGATGTGTCCAGTAGTCATCGTCTCCGCTTACCATCTGGTAGTCGTGCACATGTTCCATCAGCAGATCCACACCGCTGTTCTGGAAGAATTCCTTGCCCTCGTCCGTATTCGGATCCAGCCATTTTCTCGGAACATCCATCAGCAGGACTTTGCTGAATGTCCCCGCGAAGTACTGTTCCAGGGTCAGTCCCTGCGGACCGTCCAGCGTCCGGATCATCAGGCTGTGGGCCACATCACCGAGTTCCTTCTCTTCATCGAATCCTTCCGGAAGATCATACGGGATGGCCGCGTACTGCCAGGACGGCTGTCCGTCCTCCGGCGTGATCTTGCTGTTGTCAAAGCGGATCTTGATGCCTTCACCGCTGAAGAATCCTGCCTGCGCGGAGGCTTCAATGTCCGCCGCGCTCATGTTCGTCAGGTTCGGATCCTCCGGTTCGGTCAGCGCGCTCACATCCGATCCGTCCAGATAAGTCTGTACGATATCGGTATTGTCCCCGTAAAGGGTCGGATTGAAGCAGTCATAGCTGACCGTCGAAAGGATATCGGTACCCGGTGCGGCAATATCCACACTGTCCTCGCCATAGTTACTGAAGCTGACAAGTTCCGGTTTTGACTGATCCGGGTTTTCCCCGTCCGGAACACTCTTCGTTGCTGCAACGCTGATCACATAAGGGCTGTCGCAGCACGCCGGATAGGAAGGTTCTTCATCGTTGTTCATCGCTTCGTTTCCTGCCGCGCAGACTGTGACGGCTCCCTTCTTGCCGAGTTTATCGATGACTTCTTCCATGATGGGATCTTCTTCCTCGCCGCCGAAGGAGCAGTTGATCGCAACGACGTTCGCTCCCAGATCCATGGCCTTGTAAATATAGTTGAAGCCCGCAATGATATCGGAATCCCAGCCATCACCGGCTTCATCGAGTACCTTCAGCGCCATAAGGCTGACCTTCTGATTGACGCCCTGGACGCCGTCTCCGTTCGTGGCCGCGCCGATGATCCCGGCACAGTGGGTGCCGTGCCCGTTATCGTCCTCCGGATTGGTGTCCCCGTTGGCAAAGTCAAAACCGTGCTCGCCCTTCAACTTGCTGCCGAAAGGATTGTTCCATATCTGTCCCTGCAGATCTTCATGATTGTAATAGATTCCGGTGTCGATCACTGCAACGATATTTTCTTCGCTGCCGGTATTTCCGTCTTCCCATTCCGCTTCCGCGTCAAGACCCGGATAAGGGTCTATCGCCCACTGGTAATCCCTGTATGTGTCACCATCAGAACAGATGTGGCGTTTATAGTTTGGTGAAACTGCTGTGATTATATCCCGAGACTCCAGTTTACGGATCATCTTCTCGGTACTCAGTTTGTCGGAAGACGCGACGGCGATGATTACCGGATCGGTTCCGTCATCACTTGAGAATTCCCATACTTCATCACTGTTTACGGTGATGCCGTCCGCGATCTTGATTTCCTTGCTGCCCTTGGCCGCGTGATCTTCGGCTGCCATCATCTGGACCTTTTCGATCGTTTTCGCTTCTGCCTGACTCACATCCGGGGCCTCTGTCTCCGCAAACTGTACAAGTACTTCTTTCGGTGCTTCTGCCGCGGACTTCTCCTCGCTCTTCAGCATCGCATTCACCTTGAAGTTTCCGGCATCATTTAGATACAACGCACCCCGCTGCCCGTCCTCTGTTGTCTTCGCTGCCGCGCCGACGGCAGTGAATGAGCCGAAGCCCACGACCATTGCCAGCGCCAACATAATGCTCAGTGCTTTTTTCATGTCTTCCTCCTTCTCTGATGCATTCCCGCGCTTTACTGCCTTTGCTCTGTCTTTTATTTCTATTTCTTATTGATTGGTTTTCGTTTTGATTCGGCGTCATTATCAGTATCCGCCGTATTGTCCTGCGCGCCTCCGGTGAGGATCTCCTTGATGGTGGAGATGTTCACATCATCCGGGTCCATGTCGAACTTGCTTGTCTGTCCGTATGGGTGGTTTTTGTACCAGCTGATTTCCTGCAGGACCTCTTCCGGCGCTTCGCGTTTGCTGTACGGATGGCTTGTGTCCTCGATGACCTTGTTGCACATGATGCCGAGGATGAGTACCCAGGCGAGCAGCAGGAACCAGATCATGATCGCGACGACCGATGACAGCGCGCCGTACATGATGTCATAGTCTGCCAGGCTGCTGGTATAGAAGGAATAGACCCAGCTGACAAGCAGTATGCCCACGGAGGCGAAAATCGCGCCGGGGACAACGGTCCGGAAGGGTTTCCTGACGGTCGGAATAATGTAGAAATTGTATCCGATGATAAAAAAGTACAAAAAGAACGCGAGGGGCCACCGGAGCCACAGCCAAAAGCTGTCGGCGAAGGATGTGTCCTCGATACGGAGAGCCGCCAGCACCCCCAGCAGAATGATCTTGCCGTAACAGAGAATGACAATGGCCGCGATGAGACTGATCATCGTTAGCAGCATGGTCAGAATGGCCCGCGCCCTTTCGACGAAATAATTCTTTCCCGTGTTGTCCCCCTCTGTCATCGTGTAGTTGGCAATTCTGGATATGGCAAACGACGCCCTGGATCCGGCCCAAAGGGCGATGATGAGAAATACGATGTTTCCGAAGCCGATATAATTGAATTCAAAGAGCGTGTTCATCACGCCGGACATGGTGTTCCCCGTGTACTCTTCAACCACACTCAGAGCCGTCTGCATACTGATGCCCAGAAGACCCAGGGTCTGTATGATCAGAATGAAAATCGGCACAACAGACAGCATCAGATAAAAGGAGATCTGGGCTGCGAATCCGTGGTAGTAGGGATCCTGGATCTGTTGGAATCCCACGATGAACATTCTCTTGAAACGATTGATGAGATTACTCAATGCTATTCTCCAGTTTTTCGTGCAGCACCTGAAGAGCTCTTGCCCTGTGGCTGATCGAATTCTTCACCTCCGCGCTGAGCTCGCCGAAGGTTTTATCGTAGCCTTCGGGTATGAACAGCGGATCGTACCCGAATCCGCTTCCGCCCCTCGCTTCCAGAACAAGATGTCCCTCTACCGTCCCTCTGGCCGAGATGACGCGCCCGTTAGGATAGACCATCGTAATAACAGAAACAAACCGCGCCGTTCGCTTCTCATAAGGAACGTCCCGGATCAGACGGATGAGTTTGGCGTTGTTGTCGCCGTCGTCCGTATCGACGCCTTCTTCACCGTCCTCCGGCCAAAGGCCTTCGAATCCGGCAAAGCGCGCGGAATAGACCCCTGGAGCGCCGTCCAGACAATCCACGACCAGTCCCGAATCATCCGCGACCGTGATCTCCCCGCAGAACTTCATGATTTCCGCGGCTTTGATGTACGAATTTTCCTCGAAGGTTTTTCCCGTCTCCGGAATCTCCACAGGCGGAACTCCGGCTTCGTCCCTTGAAATGATTTTCATTCCGAACTTGCCGGTGATCGCGTCGATTTCTGTGATCTTATGTTTGTTTCGCGTTGCTGCTACTATCGTTTTCATATGGGTTATTGTACCACATAGCGGCTGGACTTTCCATACCGGCTATTGTACAATGAGTCCATTGCAAATGACTATTTCGGAGGTGCTTTATGAGAGCGGTTTTATTGGATGGATACACGATCAACCCTGGTGATCTGAGTTGGGATAAGCTCAGTCGTTTATGCGATGAATTCACGGTTTATGACAGCAGCTACAGCGAGGACCTGATTCCGCGCATCGGCGACTGCGAAATCGTTTTTACAAGCAAAACCCAGATTACCCGGCAGATCATGGAGCAGGCTCCGAATCTGAAATACATCGGTCTGACGGCGACCGGCTACAACAATGTGGATGTGGAAGCTGCGGCAGATCTCGGCATCGCGGTCACCAATGTGCCGGCCTACGCGACAAACGCCGTCGCTCAGCACACGATGGCGCTCATCCTGGAGCTGACAAACAATGTGGGACTGCATACGGAATCCGTCAGCGCCGGAGAGTGGACCAGCAATCCGTTCTTCTGTTACTGGAAGAAACCGATTACTCTGCTGGCAGGCAAAAGCATCGGCATTATCGGCTACGGGCAGATCGGGCAAAAGGTCGGACAGCTGGCACAGGCGTTCGGCATGACGGTCAATGTCTACAGCCGAGACCGGCAGGCTGCGGTGAAATCCGATTTCGTCTCGCTCCACTGCCCACTGACCGCGGAGAACCACCATATGATCGACGCGGACTTCATCGCAGAAATGAAACCGGGAGCGATCCTGCTCAACACCGCCCGCGGGGCGCTGGTCGACGAGCAGGCGCTGGCGGACGCGCTGCGATCCGGACGTCTGGGAGGCGCCGGGCTGGACGTTCTTGAAACCGAACCGCCGAAGGCAGACTGCCCGCTCCTCGGTCTGGACAACTGCGTCATCACGCCCCACAATTCCTGGGCGCCAAAAGAGATGCGTCAGATGGTCATCGACGTGCTTACGGACAATCTCTCAAGCTGGCTTTCCGGCGGTACGCTGAACAGACGGGATCTGTAACGGATCGCTTCATCAGATAAGCGGCAGGATCACATAGAAACCGATCACGCCGCAGCCGATCCCGATCAGGGCGCCGGCGATGACATCCCGCGGGAAGTGGACGCCGCCTGCGACGCGGCACCAGGCCAGGATCACGCCTGCGATCCCGACGAGGATCCCCGGCGCGGGCCACACCCAGAATACGGTTACCGCAATGACAAATATAGAAAAAACATGACGGCTCGGGAAGGACTTTCCCGGGGCGTCTTTTTTAATGATCGGCGCCGCCGCTCCCGGCGTTTCGTACGGACGGGGCGCGTTGATTTTGCTTCTGAATATGCTGACAAGGACAAATGAGATCCCGGGCACCAAAACAGCCGGCACAAACCCGGGAGCTTTATCAGTCAGATGATTAACGGCAAGATAAATGAGCAAAAGCGGGTACAGCAGATACACCGCTTTTGTCAGAACCCCATTGAGGATCAGAATGCTCTTCTCTTTCATCAATCCTCCAACGACTTGTAATAGAGCATGCAGTGGCAGTAGCCCTCGAACTCCGGATCCTTGATCTGATCACGGAATTCCTTGCACATGCATTTGTTGTCTTCTGTGCGCTCGATTCTGCAAGGGCAGTATCCGCCCGTTCTCTCCAATCCTTCCTTGATCGCGTCGACGATCTCCTGGTTTTCATTGAATCTGACTTTCATGATACCTTTCCTCCTGCTTTATCCCCCGTTGATTATACACTATTCTTCCGGACTTTGTCCCCCCATGCTTATGATCCCGAAGGCCGTAACGGCGATCGCCATTCCCACGATCGATATGATCGTCAGGTTCTCTCCGTAAAGGAAAGCGCCGAACAGCAAGGCGGATACCGGCTCGCTCGATGTCAGAATGGATGCCTTACCCGCTTCGATATGCTTGAGGGAAACGTTGAGCATTAGATACGGCAGGGCTGCGCCGATCAGCGAGTGGGCGATCATAAGCAGTATATGCGAAACGGGCGCTGCAACTGTATACGCCGCGACCGTACCCCAGTTGGAGAAGGGCGCCGTCGTGACTGCTGTGATCAGGATCGCGTAAAACGTGATCGTCAGACCCTGATACCCCCTGCCGATGGCGATCTTGGAAAAAATACTTGTCGCCCCGTAGAACAGTCCGGCCAAAAGTCCTGCCGCCAGTCCCATCGCCGTGAAGGTGATTCCCTGTTCGATGACGCCGCTTACCATGACGACGCCGATGATCGCCAGGATCATGCCGAGCAGCTTTCTGGATGTGATCTTTTCCTTGAACAGAAACGCTGCGATGAACACAACATACACCGGCGAAAGCCCGATCAGCACGCCTGCAAAACCAAGAGAAAGATTCGTCACGGCAATGTTAAAAAACACATTGGTCAGCGTCATTCCGACGAAGCCGCCGCCCAGCAGGATCAGCAGATCCCTTGCTTTGACCTTCAGCATTGTTCGGTCAAAGGCGAACATAAAGAAAAACAGGATCACCGCGGATATGGCGTTTCTTGTGGAAAGCACCGCCATATTGTTGAATCCCGCTTCATAGAAGTACCGAATGAATATCCCAATGGACCCGAAACATACGCCGGCCAGAACCGGCAGCAAAACCATAAATCTTTTCATGCATTTATTATAGCACATGATATTGACACTCCCGAACCGAAATGCTATGATTCGATTGTAAACTTTCTATCTATAATTGTTAACTGGAGGTTCTATACAATGCAGGAAGGGAATATGACAACACGGACTTACACACTGACATCGACAGCGCTTATGACCGCTGTCACCTGCATCCTGGGACCTCTTGCCATTCCGATCGGACCGGTTCCGGTTTCCCTGACGCCGCTGGCGGTGTTCCTGAGCGTGTACATTCTGGGCACAAAGAGAGGGACGATCGCGTATCTGCTCTACCTGCTGATCGGAGCAGTCGGCGTCCCTGTTTTCTCCGGATTCACCGGAGGTCTCGGCAAGCTCGCCGGTCCTACCGGCGGTTATCTCGTCGGTTTCATTCTGATGGCGCTGATCGGCGGATGGTTCATCTTCCGATATTACGACAAGGTTGCAGTACAGTTCCTCGGAATGCTGCTGGGGCTTGTCGTATGCTACGCGTTCGGAAGCGCCTGGCTGGCCTATTCGGCGGGCATGAGCTTCGGCGCCGCGGTCGCGGCGGGCGTCCTGCCCTTCATCGCCTTCGATCTGGTCAAGATCGCTGTCGCGATCTTCCTCGGCCGAACCGTCCGCAAAAGACTTTCCCGCGGCGGGATCATCTGATCACCGGGAATCGGAGCCCCGGTGCGGATCTTCAGCGCGGATCCTCAGAACCGCAGTTCGGTCCGCTGGATCAGATCGTCCTGCAGTTCTTTTCCCAGTTCCACAAAATACGCACTATAGCCGGCGACGCGGACGAGCATGTCCTTATAGTTCTCCGGCTGTATTTGCGCGGCGCGCATGGTCTTTGAGCTCATGATGTTGAACTGGATATGCATCGGATCTCCGGCAAAGTATCCGTCGATGAACCCGATCAGATTGTCCCGGCCGACCCTGCCTGCCACCGCGTCTTCCGGAAACTTCACATTGAGCAGAGTCCCGTTCGTAGCCAGACTGTGATCCACCTTGGATACGGAGTTCGCAATGGCCGTCGGACCTTTGATATCGTGGGAGCCCGCGGCGGTATGCACCGGACCGATATTGTCCGAAATGGGTTCTGCAGCCCTGCGTCCGTCCAGCGACGCGTTGGTATTCAGTCCCATGCCCACATTGGCGCTGACCGAATAAACGCCCGGCGTGAACTCCCCGCCGCGGATCGTCGGTCTGCCGGAGAGGTTCCTGCAGTAGCATTCGAACATGAACCGGAACAGTTCATCCGCGTAATCGTCATCGTTGCCGTAGTGATGGACTTTGGCGCTGTTTACAAGGGCGTAGAGCTTCTCGTGTCCGACCCAGTTATCCTTCAGCGCCGCGAGCAGCTCGGCACCGGTGTATTTCTTCTCATCAAAGACGAGCTGTTTTATAGCCGCCAGACTGTCGGCGCAGGTCGCCAGACCGCTTGCCTGCGGACCGATGCCGTTGAATCTGGTTCCGCCCGCTGTCAGGTCTTTGCCGTTTTCAAGACATCCTTCGAAGAACGCGGACACATACGGCAAAGGCTTCCTCTCCCGATGGGCAGCCTCGATGATGTTCAGGGTGCTGCACATCTGATCGCTCCAGTAGGCGAACTGCTTATCCACGCTTTCCAGAACCTCATCAAAGCTCTGGTATGTTTCGAGGCTGCCCGTGTCGGGACCCAGGTGTTTCCCAAGCTGGCCGCAGACAGACCATCTGCCGCAGTGGGGTCCGCAGTCCAGACAGCGGCCGCCGTTTAACACCATCTCAAAGAATTTGACGGTGTTGATATAAGCGGCGTCATGCCAGCCGTTCTCCCGTCCCGGAAGCGCCGGCTCCACACAGCCGACGACCGCGTAGTCTCTGGCCTCTTCCAGCGTACAGCCCTTGCGCATCATCGCCTTGATGGTCGGCGCGTCGTTGAAGATCTTCGGGTGGCCGTAGCCTGCCCGGATGCACTCGACCGTTTTCACTTTCAGTTCATAGGGGGTGTTTTCATGCATGCGGACCAGCAGCCATGGGCACATCATCCGCGTATGCACCGACGCGTCCAGAAGCATCATCGTCAGATCGTTGGTGATGTCGTTTCCGTCCTCATCCACGCCGCCAATGGTCAGACATTCGCCGCCGAAGCCTCTGCCCTGCCGCACGCGGACTGTGCCTCCGTCACGCACCTTCGTCGGGTTGTTCATCTTGACGACGATCACCTCCAGAAGCTCCTGCGCGAAGGCTTTATCGATCCGGCCTTCCCGTATGTCCGCCTCATAGTACGGATACAGCCACCGGTCCATCCTGCCGTAGGAAACAGAGTGGCCGTTGCTCTCGATAAGAGTCATGGTCGTCGCGTAATTGAACAGCTGCAGCGCCTGCCAGAAGGTCTTCGCCGGTCCTCCCGCTACCTGCCGGCTGTTCGCCGCCATCTGCAGCAGCTCTTCCTTTCGCCGGGGATCGGATTCGGCTTCGGCTTTTTCTTCCGCCAGCTGCGCGTACCGCAGGATGTATTTTTTCGCCGCCTCATGGCAGATGATCACGGCATGATAGAAGTCGTTTTTTGACTGGTAGTCCGGATCCCGCGTGTCCAGACGATCCAAACCGGCCTTCGCCTCTTCGATCATCCCGTCAAAACCGATGCGCAGGATCTTCGCGTAATCCATGGCGAAGTGGCCCACGCCTCCGTAATGATACAGGTTTGTCTGGAAGATCTTTTTTCCCGTCTGGGAGCCCTTGGTCTGCTCCTCTGTCAGCTGGCCGCTCGCCAGATCGTCGACGCCCTTGCCCTGCCAGTACCGGCAGAGCTCGATGAACTCCTGCCGGTCCTCTTCGCTGCGGAAGTAATGCCTGTCGTGCTCCCGCTTCTCAAAGGGCTCATGCAGGACTTCGTGGAGCATCCAGTTCACGGAAAACTCCGGATACTGCGGCGCCGCCTTGGCCGGCGCCGCGATTTCTCCAAGGATCAAATCGTCATCATAGATAAACAGCGTGGCGTTCATCAGGATCTTCTCAAAGGCTCTGGCGCACCGGAGCACCGTGGGAGCATCTTCGTTTTCCTGATAGGCAGCTGTCACGTTCCGAAAGCGTTCCACATCGATCTCATACTCTCTGTCGAGGAAGGCTTTGCGGAGCCTGTTGACGCGCGGGAAAGGAGACCAGTCCCTGTGGCCGGTCTCATATCCGATACTGTAGGTCTGATCGACTGGGTCAAACCCTGTCGCCATCGTGTGTTGTTTTCTGCTCCTGTCACTCATCTGTTGAACCTCTTCGCCGATCTTTTCTGTCAATCCTCTTCACCGTTCGTGCCGATCTGGCAGGCAATGCCCCGGCCGCGAAAATAATCTCCGATATTTCTGACGCGTTCCTGAAACGCCTCCCGGTCAAACCGCAGCTCATCCATTCCGTAATCCATACCCAGCGACCGGTATTTCTCCAGTCCCAGGCGCATATAGCTCAGCAGCTGGAGGGTTTTCACCCGTCCCTGCATATCCCGTAGGATGAAATCCGCAGTCTGTTTCATATTCTCTTCGTCATCATTCACGCCGGGCACAACGGGGATCCTCAGAATGATCTCCGTGTCAGTGCAACTGAGCCGGCGCAGATTGTCCAGGATCCGCTCATTCGTCGCGCCGGTGTACTGTTCGTGGATCCGCGCGTCCATGTGCTTGATGTCCGAGATGATCAGATCCGTATAGGGCAGGATCCGTTCCACATCCTCCCACCCCATGGACAGCGCCGTATCACAGCACGTGTGAAAGCCTTCATCCCTGCAGGCCTTCAGCAGCTCCGCGGCAAAGGCGCTCTGCAGAAGCGGTTCGCCGCCGGACAGTGTGACTCCTCCGCCGGAGCTCTCATAAAAAGCCGCGTCACGCCGGATGATCTGCATGCAGTCTTCCACGGACATGACCCAGCCCCACTGCCGGATGACGTCTGCGGGACACACGTCCGCGCACCGCAAACAGCCGGCGCATTTCGTCCGGTCGATGCCGGACAGCTTCCCTTCTGAAAAAATGAGCGCATCCTGGGCGCACACTGCCAGACAATCGCCGCAGATTTCACGCGCGATACATTTCGCGCTGTAAACGCCGGGCTGGATCTGCCGCGACAGTCCTTCCGGATTGCTGCACCATCTGCACCGGAGCAGGCACCCCTTCAGGAAGACCTCTGTCCGCATGCCCGGTCCGTCGCTGATCGTGAATCTCTGGATGTCAAATACGATCCCCTGCTGTGACATCACACGTTCTTTCCTATCTCCGCATCGGGGGCTTTGGACGGAAGCTGCGCGACGACGATCGCCACGAACATGAGCACGCAGCCGATGATCTCCCGGACTCCCATCGCTTCTCCCAGGATCACCGCTCCTGCCAGTACCGCGAAAACGGATTCCAGGCACAGCAGCATGGAGGCCAGCGTCGGCTCTACATCCGCCTGGGCGACGACCTGGAACGTGTAGGCCACGCCGCAGGACATGATCCCGGCGTACAGAATATTGAACCAGCAGGCGAGGACATTTGAAACGCCCGGCAGGGCGAATCCCAGCGCCGGATCGATGATCGGAGCCAGAATACAGGATATCCCTCCCGCTACAAAGAACTGAATGCATGACAGCTTGACACCGTCGACCTTCGGGGAGAAGTGGTCGACCGTCAGTATGTGGAACGCGAACATCAGAGAACATAGCAGAATGATCAGGTCCCCCTTATTGACTCCGCCGAAGCCTCCTTCCGCGGGAATGCACAGAAGGTACAGACCCACTGCCGACGCAGCTACGCAGGCCCAGAAAATCGGCCGGATCTTCTGCCGCAAAAGCAGTCCGAGCAGGGGAACGAGGATCACGTACAGCGCGGTGATGAACCCGGTCTTTCCGGCCGTGGTGTAGCACATCCCGATCTGCTGGATGTTTCCTGCAAGCATCAGCGCGATGCCGCAGCAGATCCCGCCGATCCAGAGAGTCTTCTTCTCCTGCGGCGTCTCTTCACGGGTTATGCCCTTGCGTTTCGCGATCCTTCCCATGACATAAATGACAGGAAGCAGCGCGACGCCTCCGATGACCGTTCGTATCCCGTTGAACGCGATGGGGGGCATGGTGTCCATACCGCTTTTTTGCGCGACAAAAGCAGTGCCCCATATCAGCGCTGTCATAAACAGCATGATGCTGCCGCGTAATTGTCTGTTCATAGTATCTCTTCCTCCGTATTTTTCCCTGTTTGGTCCATGTTATTGTATCAAAGCTGCAGAGAAATAAAAAGCCGTAGTTTTGATCACTTTCAGGTGTCAAAACTACGGCAGCGCAAAACCTGTTTACACGTACGCTCTACAGTCCGAAGGCCTCCGCCAGCGCCACGACTGCTTTTGAAAGATTCTCGGCGTCGATGGTCGCGGAGATGGAGATCTCCGACGTGGTGATGTTGTAATGAGGAATGTCGTTTTCCGCTAAGGTGGCAAATACTTTGCCCGCCACGCCTACATGGGTCGCCATGCCTACGCCGACGAGGGAAAGCATGCAGATGTTCTCCTGCTTTTCTGTCTCCAGCGTGTTGAACCTGGCGTTGAAGGACAGCGCGTTGTCGATCCGTTCGATATCCGCCTTCTCACAGCTGAAGGAGACGACGCTGGTGTCCCCCTGGTACGGCTGCTGGGAGATCACATTCAGATTGACCTTGAGCTCGCCGAGAAGCTCGAACAGCTCCGCGATCTCTTCCCCCTGGTTGGGGATGCCTTTGATGGTATAGATGACCACATCCTCAAACGTACTGATGCCGCTGACGGCCGCTTCGCCGACGATAAGATTTCTGTTCACGATATAGGTTCCTCCTGTTTTTTCTTCTTCGAATGCAGGCCCGACATACACTTTGACATCGAGCATATGCGCGAGCTCCAGCGCGTCCGCTTCCAGATCGCCTTCGCCGAGCATGGTCATTTCCAGCGCTTCATCATAGCTGATCAAATCAAATTTCTTTCGCGATTCCGTCAACCGCGGATCGATAACATAAACCTTCTTGGTGATCCCGTACAGCTCGCATTCGCATCCCAGCGCGCCCGCGATCGCCACGGCTGTCGCCGCAGCGCCGAATCTGCCGAGATTATCTTTCATGGTAAACTCTCCGATGCCCTGGAATCCGGCAACCACGGGAACAAGACCTTCTTCGAGTGCCTTCTCGATTTCTGTCAGAACGATCTCATGCTTGCCGCTCTCGATTTCCAGCTTGCTCAGTGAATGTCCCCGTATATCGCTGATCACTCTGGCCGGAACGCCTCTCTGTTCCAACGCGCTTGCCATCAGGGCCGCCGTCTGCTTCTCGCTGGCCGAGAACAGCGCGTCCAGCTCCGGCTTTCCGACGCCTTCCCGAAAGATCTCCGCTCTTGTCATCATCTCGCTCGCGATATCATGCATGGCTGCCGGCACCAGAACCAGCCCTTCCAGCTGCTCCCTGTGCGCCGCCACATAGTCCGCGATCGCGATCATATCTTCCATGTTCTTCAGATAATCCGCTCCATACTTCTGTACCAGACTCACTTGTACTCTCCTCCTGTTCTGGAATTTTTGCCATTTTATCATATCGCGGTAAAACTTCAAAGGGTTTTCGTCCGTTTCGTTCGAAAACCCTTTTCTCCATAGTTTATAACGCGTTTGTTACCGTTTCCACCTTGATGGTGTTGGTGTTGCCGGATACGTTCAGCGGCAGTCCCGCACTGATCACGATACGGTCACCGGCCTCCACGAACCCCTTCCGGACCGATGCCTGTATCGCTTCCTCCAGCAGCTGATCCCACTCATATACGGATTCGGTCATGGCAGGATAGACATTCCTGACCAGAGCCAGCTTCCGGTACGCTTTATCCGAAGGCGTCGCGCCGATGATCGGCTGCTGCGGATGGAACCGCGCCATCATCTTCGCCGTATATCCGGACTGTGTGATCGCGATCAGCGCCTTCGCGCCGATATCGTTCGCAGCCTGACAGGCCGCGTGACCGATCGCAGTCGAAAGGTCCGCCGTTCCTCCCTCGACCATTTCCGCGTGCATCTGACCGATGTCTCTTCTGTGCGGTGAAGCCTGCAGATCATGCTCCGCCTGCTCGAGGATCCTGGTCATGACTTCCACGGCGCGCACCGGGTAACTCCCCGCGGCGCTCTCACCGGACAGCATGACTGCCGACGTTCCATCGAACACCGCGTTGGCGACATCCGTAATCTCTGCCCTTGTGGGCGTCGGTTCGCTGATCATAGACTCCAGCATCTGCGTCGCTGTGATGACCGGCTTGCCCGCTTTGTTGCATTTGTATATGAACGTTTTCTGAATACCCGGCAGGGTCGCGTAGTCCACCTCCACGCCCATATCGCCCCGGGCGATCATAATGCCGTCAGAAGCCGCCAGGATCTCATCGAAATTGCGGATGCCTTCCGGGTTTTCGATCTTGGAGATGATGTCGATGTTCTTCCCTCCGTTCCAGTCCAAAAACCGCCTGACGTCGTTCACATCCTCTACGGATCTGATGAAAGACGCAGCTACATAGTCCACATCATTTTCAATACCGAAGAGAAGGTCTTCCCGGTCTTTCTCAGACAGGTAGTCCATCTCGAGATGGACATCGGGAACATTGACGCCCTTCTTCGTGCTCAGAACGCCGTCGTCCTTCGATACGCATATGATGTCCCCGTCCTTGACGCTCTCGACCTCCATGCGCACCTTGCCGTCGTCGATCAGGATCAGCGTCCCCGGGCGGACCAGCGCAGCCAGACCCTTGTAGGAGATCCCGACGCCCTCTGCCGTTCCCGGTTCTTCATCCGATCCGCGCAGCACGAATTTCTGGCCTTTGCATATGGATACTTTGCCTTCTGCAAAAGCCCCCAGGCGTATTTCAGGGCCCTTGGTATCCAGCAGCACGGCTGCCGGCATCTCCATTTCCCTGCACGCCTGGCGGAATGTGTTCATCTTCTCCTGATGCTCCTCATGGCTTCCATGAGAGAAATTGAATCTCGCCACGTTCATTCCCGCGGCGAGCATTTCTTTGATGACCTGCTTATCACTGCTGGCAGGTCCTAATGTACATACTATTTTGGTAGCTTTCATTATTTATATTCCTGTTGTGTTCCAGATGCGGTCCGCGTAGTCGCGGATGCTGCGGTCGGCAGCGAACCGGGCTGCTTTCGCGATGTTCTCAATGGACATGGCGTTCCATCTTTCCCTGTTCTCATAGGCTGCCTGAATGTCGTCATGGGCCCTGCAGTAATCCTCGAAATCAAGGAGGCACATGTACGGGTCGGCAATGCTGTATGACGGATGGAGCAGATAATTTTTGAGGTTCTCAAAGCTATGCCCCGCGAATCCTTCTCCGAGGGCGTCCACTGCTCTCTTCAGAACAGGATCGCTCTCATAAACCTGATAGGCATTATACCCGTGCTGCAAAATCTCCCGCACTTCGTGTTCCCTCTTGCCGAAGATAAAGATGCTGTCCGGTCCGACGGCTTGTCGGATCTCGACGTTCGCGCCGTCGAGGGTTCCGATCGTGACCGCGCCGTTGATCATCATCTTCATATTTCCGGTGCCGCTGGCCTCCTTGCCTGCCAGTGAGATCTGCTCGGAGATCTCCGTTGCCGGCATGAGACCCTCTGCCATGGAAACGCTGTAGTTTTCCAGGAAGACGACCTTCAGTTTTTCGGCGATCTTCGGGTTCCGGTTGATTTCTTCGCTCAGCTTGCAGATCAGCCGGATGATTTCCTTGGCCAAGAAGTAACTCGGAGCTGCTTTGGCTGCAAACAGGTATGTCTCCGGTCTCATATCCAGGTCAGGATCGTCCAGCAGCATCTGGTAGCGGCTGATGATCCGAAGCGCGTTCATCAGCTGCCGCTTGTACTCGTGAAGCCGCTTGGCCTGCACAATAAAGATGGAATCCGGATCGATTTCTTTGCCGGAAGCCTTTCTGACTTTATCGGCAAAACGAACTTTGTTTTCCCTCTTGATGTTCTCCAGCCTTTCGCAGACAGACGGGTCCTCCCGGAAGCGGAAGAAGTCCTCCAGCCTGCGGTCGTCCCTGCGGTAGTCTGTGCCGATGCATTCATCGATCAGTTCGGCCAGTGCAGGATTGGCCTGGCAGAGCCATCTTCTGTACGCGATACCGTTGGTGACATTGGTGAATTTGTCCGGCTGCACGAGGAAATAATCATGGAACAGATCGTCCTTGAGGATCTGCGAGTGCAGCGCCGAAACTCCGTTGACTTTGTGCGAACCGATAACCGCCAGATTCGCCATGCGGACCTGGCCGTTTCCGAGCACGGCCGTGTAATCGACCTTGCCGTGATCTCCTGGGAATTTGGAGTACATGAACGCGCGGAACCGGCGGTCGATCTCTGAAATGATCGAGAACACACGGGGCATCATCGCCTGGACCAGAGAGGTCTTCCACCTCTCCAGTGCCTCTGCCAGCACCGTGTGGTTCGTGTAGGAAACCGATCCGACCACTCTCTCCCATGCGTAATCCCAGCCGCAGCCGTAGTCGTCCATGAAAATGCGCATCAGCTCCGGTATACACAGAGCCGGATGGGTGTCGTTGATGTGGATCACATTCTTCAGATGGAAGTTATCCAGATTACCGTACAACTGCATGTGGTCGCGGACGATGTTCTGACAGGATGCGGAGACCATGAAGTACTGCTGCTTCAGGCGCAGTTCCTTGCCCTCTTCAATATTGTCAGGCGGATACAGGACCATGGTGATCGCTTCCGCCCGGTTGTTCCGCTGCGCGGCCTTTGTGAAGTCGCCGCTGTTAAAGCTCTTCATATCGAAGCCTTCCGAGTCGATGGCGCGCCACAGCCGCAGCTTACCGGCAGCGTCATTGCCCGCTCCCGGTACGTACATATCATACGGAACGGCTTTGACGACCTGCGGTTCCTCCAGGGAGGACTGCAGACCCTTCTCGTCCCACCATTCAGTATAGCGTCCATAAAAATTCACATAGAACGGATCGTCGTCTCTCTTGTTGAGCCATACGCCGCCGCCCGGAATCCAGTTGTCCGGCATTTCGACCTGCCAGCCATCTTCGATCATCTGCTTAAACAGACCGTATTCATAGCGAAGCGAAAATCCCGTCGCATCGTAGCTTCCTGTTGCCAACGCGGACAGAAAGCATGCCGCCAGTCTGCCTAAGCCCCCGTTGCCCAGTCCTGCATCCGGCTCACAGTCAAAGACCTCGTCAATGGACAGTCCTTTGCTTTCGACCAGCTGCTGTACGGTTTCCATCTCGCCGAGACAGTACAGCGCGTTCTTCAGAGACTGCCCCATCAGGAATTCCATGCAGATATAATAGATCTTCTTCTTTCCTGAAGATTCCATCTCTGCTTTGTTCTTTTTTTTCTTGAATTCCACATAACGGTTCTGCAGCTCCCGGTTGACGATCCGCGCCAGCGCCTTGTAGATCTGTTCCGCGCTCGCTTCCTCGAAACTCGTATGGAGCCTGTCCTCCAGATAATCGTTTAATACATCCGCTAATTGTTTTTTGTTTTCCATCTTCGTTTATTACTTAATTATATTTATTCTTATCTTTCGTTTTGAATCACCTATAACTTATTTCAGTTTATTGTACAGAACGCAGTATTCTTTCGCTGATCTTTCCCAGGTGAAATCTTCATCCATGATATGTTTCACCAGCGTGTTCCAGTGCTTTCTGTCATCATACAGATTGAGGGATCTGCGAATGGCATATTCCAGTTCTCCGCCGTTGAATTCGAAGAACGTGAATCCGTTCCCGCTTTCGCCGTCCCACTCCCGGATGGAATCCGCAAGTCCGCCGGTCAGCCGGACGATCGGAACGTTGCCGTAGCGGCAAGCGATCATCTGTGCCAGACCGCAGGCTTCGCTTCTGGATGGCATCAGGAGCATGTCACCGGCAGCGTAAATGTTATGCGCTGTCGCTGTGTTGAACTCGATCAGCGAACGCACCTTCTCCGGATAACGGTACTGGAGTCCTCTGAAATAGTCTTCATACGCCTGGTCGCCTGTTCCCAGCATCACGAACTGCATGTCGTGATTCGACAGCAGATGATCCATGACATCCGCGATGAGGTCCATGCCCTTCGGTGCCACAAGGCGTGTGATCATGGTCAGCATCGGCGCATCGGTCTGGGGCAGTTCGAGTCTCTTCTGCAGAGCGCGTTTGCACCATCTCTTCCCTCTGATGTTCGCCGCGGAATACGCGTAACCTGTGAACGGATCATTGGTTGGATCATAGCTTACCGTGTCGATACCGTTCAGAATGCCGATCATCTTATATTCATTATCCCTGATGACGCCGTCCAGCCCGAACGCGCTGACCGGATACGTCAGTTCACGGGCGTAGGTCGGGCTGACCGTTGTGAGCAGATCTGTAAGCAGAATGGCGCCTTTCATCAGATTCACGTCGCCGTCCTTCATCAGATAATGGTAATCCGCTTCATCAATGCCGATGCATTCGCCCAACACGTCCGCTCCGTACCTGCCCTGATATTCCACATTGTGGATGGTGAACACAGTCCTGATGTTCCGGTCGGCATAGACGGTCTTGGCGAAAACCACAGCCAGAGCCGTCTGCCAGTCGTTGGCGTGAATGATATCCGGAACAAATCCTGTGATCTCCGCGCTCTCGATCACTGCGCGGCTGAAGAAGGAGAACCGTTCACATTCATCAAAGAACCCATAGAGCTTGTCCCGTTTGAAGTAATACTCGTTGTCGACGAAATAATAGATCACGCCGTCTTTTTCCAGTTCGAAAATACCCATGTACTGGCTGCGCCAGGCAACCGGAATATTCTTATGCCCAAGGAACGTCATCTTCTCGCGCCACTCCGGCTTCACCGAGCCGTACAAAGGCATGATAACTCTGCATTCGATCTCCGAATCCGCCATGTGGTTGACCGCTCTCGGAAGGGAGCCCGCAACTTCTCCAAGCCCGCCGGTCCCGCCGAATGGCATGACCTCCGGTGAGGCGACGAGTACTTTTGTTTTTTCTGTTTTACTTCTGATGTCCATGCTAACTCCCTTCTCTCTGTCTGTATGTGCTGTATTTGATTTCTTCGAACTCTATGATTTATACGAGAGTTCCCAGATGCTTCATAGTTCTGATGAGCTGGTGTACATAGCTCATTTCATTATCATACCACGCAACGATCCTGACTTCATAAATGTGCGTACCGCACTTCTCCGCCAGTGTCTGTGTAGCGTCGAACAGGGAGCCGTAGCTGATGCCGATGATATCGCTGGAAACCAGTTCCTCTTCCGTATATCCGAATGACTCGGAAGCTGCCGCCTTCATGGCTTCGTTGATGCCTTCCACGCTGACGGAATCTGTCATATCCTTCAGTGTCGCGTCAAGAATCGTGATGGAACCGGATGGAACCGGAACTCTCTGCGCGGAACCGATGAGCTTGCCGTCGAGTTCCGGAATAACCAGGCCGATGGCTTTTGCAGCGCCTGTTGAGTTCGGAACGATGTTGATGGCGCCGGCTCTCGCACGTCTGAAATCTCCCTTTCTGTGCGGTCCGTCCAGCAGCATCTGATCGCCGGTGTAGGCGTGGATCGTTGTCATAAATCCTGTTCTCACTTCCCTGTACCCTGCGAGGACCTTCGCCATCGGCGCCAGGCAGTTGGTGGTGCAGGACGCGCCGGATACGATGTTGTCGTCCTTGGTCAGCGTCTCGTGGTTGACGCCGTATACGATCGTCGGCAGATCATTGCCGGCCGGTGCTGAGATCAGAACCTTCTTCGCGCCCGCGTTGATGTGAGCCTGTGATTTTTCCTTTGACGTATAGAAGCCTGTGCACTCGAGCACGATATCCACATCGTATTCTCCCCACGGCAGATTCGCTGCGTCCGCTTCACTGAAGATCGGGATCTTCTTGCCGTCAACTGTAATGGAACTGTCATCGCTTGTCACATCATGACTGGCAGAGTATCTTCCCTGCACGCTGTCATACTTGAGCAGGTGCGCCAGCATCGCCGGGCTGGTCAGATCGTTGATTGCCACAACTTCACACTCCGGATCCTCGAATACCTGTCTGAATGCGAGACGTCCGATACGTCCAAATCCATTGATTGCGATTTTCGTCATTTTGTTTTCCTCCTAAAAATATATTCTTGTTTATTATTAACTATTTGATTGCTCTCGATGGTTGCCTATGTGATGACCCATCGTAATCATGAGTGGGATTTCTCTCCCTCATCAGAAAGGTCGATGATCTCTGTCCGGGATCGGAACCCCTGATTCGGCAGTTGATCCGTGATGATCGTTCCCGCCTGCAGCGGCGCGAACTTGATCTTCGCCACCAAACCGAACTTGCTGCTGTCTGCCAGAACGTAGACATTCCCGGAACGCTTGATGACCTCTGTCTTGACCATGGATTCCTCAATGTCCAGTGTAGTCAGGCCGTTCTCCTGATCTATCCCGTCTGTTCCGATGAAACACTTGTCGAAATGGTACTTCTGCAGACTGTCTACGGCGTCATAACCGATGATCGCTTCTGTGGAAGCCTTGATCATGCCCGCCAGCAGATAGATTCGAAATCCCCTTTCAGCAAGGTCCATAGCGTGACGGATCCCGTTGGTCACATACGTGGCGTTATAGCAGTCGATGTGTTCGATCATGCTGCCGGTCGTTGTTCCGGCATCGATGTAAACAAGATCCCCGTCTTCAATCAGCGTGGCCGCACAGGCGGCGACTTTTGATTTTTCATCCACACGGATCTTTGCCTTTGCATCGACATCTCTGTGCTGCACATTCACTCTGCGCACGGCATCCGCGCCCGTAGCGTCGTTTCTCGCCCGCGGCGCTTCCAGGGCGACCGCGCCCCCGAAGACCTTGCGGAGTCTCCCCGCTTTATCCAATTCCGCGATATCTCTCCGAATGGTCGATTCGCTGGCGCCAAGCAGCGGAACCAGATCCGTCACTCTGACCGACGCCTGGTCCTGCAGCATCTCTATGATCTTCTCAAAACGTTCGTACTGAAGCATTTGCTTTACCTCCGCTTCTTGCGCAATTATACGCTCTGATTCGGTCAAAGTCAATCACGAATCAGTCATTTTCGGTCATTGCTGCTCGTTTTTTGCCAAAATCACGCAGGGTGCCTATTGGCGGACGCTCGAGAAATTTCGGATTGTAGTAGTTTATCATCAAAATGTGGACAAAAACTACGATTGCCAAGTCTTCCCCACTGCCGCAGGAGGATGCGGACGGGTTGACGGGAGCATATGAATGTTCACAGTTTGTCATCAGTCGTAGTTTTTGCCACGAATCGATCTTAAAACTACGATTTGTCTCAGTTGTAACTCCTGTAGACACCTTGCTGATCCCCATCACGAGTTTGGCTCCTCTGCGACAATAAAAAAAGTCGTAGTTTTGAACTCTTTTTGTGATCAAAACTACGACAGTCCGATATCTGCGCGACCGATATTAGCGCGAATGTCTTACAGGAGTTCCTGATATCCCGGCACATACAGGTGCCTCGGGATCCCGTCAACCATGATCGGCGCCACATCGCCCTGGATCAGCGGCTTGACGTAAGTGACGAACTCGTTTGTCACATAGGTTCCTTCTTCATTGATCCACTCTCTCGGTACGAGCCGTTCATCGTTGGCGATCTTGTGCACGTCCTTGACGGCGGTTCCTGCCTGGTACGGGTCGTCGGAGAGTCTCTCGATGACGACCATCTTGCCGCTGTCGCCTTCATCGGCAGCCTTCATCGCGGCGCCGCCTACCTCGAAGGCCTCCAGGATGTCGATACGGGAAGCGCAGTGGCTGGCTGCTCTCTGGAGTGTGGACAGCTCGATGGCTCTGGTTTTGCAGCCGATCTGCTCCGAGAGGATCTCGCACAGATATCTGGCGGTTCCGGTCAGCTGCTTGTGTCCGAAGGCGTCGATGTACTCGATCACGTTGCCCAGCTCGCTGACATAGGTGCCGTCTGCCAGATGGATCCCTTCGGAAACCGCGATGACAACGGACGCTTTGTTCTCGAGCAGCTTCCTGCACTTGTTGACGAACTCATTGATATCGAAATCGATCTCCGGCAGGTAGATTGCGTCCGGTCCGTCGCAGTCCTCGCCTCTGGACAGTACGGATGCCCCGGTGAGCCATCCGGCGTCTCTTCCCATGATCTCTACGATGAGGATCTGGCCGCGCGGCGTTTCCAGACTCCATCCATCGCGGATGATCTCCTTGACGGATGTGCCGATATACTTGGCCGCGGAACCGTAGCCCGGCGTATGATCTGTCAGCGCCAGGTCGTTGTCGATGGTCTTCGGACATCCCACGAAGCGGATGTCGGAGCCGGTGACGATGGCGTAATCCGACAGTTTCTTGATCGTATCCATGGAATCATTTCCGCCAATATAGATAAAGCAGTCGATCTCAAGTTCATCCAGCGTCTTGAAGAGTTCCTCATAGAGCGCCTTGTCCTCATAGATATCCGGAAGCTTATAGCGGCAAGTTCCCAGGTATGCCGACGGGGTGCGCTTCAGCAGTTCTTCATCGAGACCGGTCTTGATATGCTCTGATAAATCGATATACCTTCCTTCCATAAATCCCTGGATCCCGTGCAGCATCCCGTAAACCTTATTGTACCCACGGTCTCTGGCCGTTCTGTACACGCCTGCCAGGGAGGAATTGATTGCAGCTGTCGGACCTCCCGACTGTCCGACGATCACATTTCTTTTTTTCCTTTTTTCTTTCTCCATCTTTCTTTTTCCTTCTTTCTCTGTTTATTGAATAGAAATATCCGACAGCGTCTGCGCTAATCAGATAGTTCTGATAATACTGTTCTAATAATCACTTATGTTACTTCCCATTATTTTTTTCGTCAACATGTTTTTCGCAAAACAAATCAGATGTTGCACTTTGCCACAGCCTTCTTCAGCATTGCAAGTTGAATTTAACCGTGCTAAAGTGTAGAATAAAGTAAGTATACCTAAGGGGATTATCAGATGAATCAGAATATTTCACAACACAAATATCTGTTCCACCACGGCGCGAACTACCGGTCCTATGAGTTCCTCGGCGCGCATATTACAACAGATCCGCAAGCCGGCGTCTGTTTCCGCGTCTGGGCGCCCCGGGCAGATGCCGTCTCCGTCGTCGGCACGTTCAACGACTGGGAGCTTTCGGCTTGCCCGATGAAGCCGCTCGAGGACGACCCCGAGATCTGGGAGGCTTTTTCTTCGGATGCAAAGGCAGGAGATCTCTACAAGTTCGCTGTGACGGCACAGCACCCGGACGAAGGCAAAACGCACACCGTCTGGAAGGCCGACCCGTACGCGTTCTTTTCTGAAAACGGATCCGCCGACAACCAGCGGGCATCCATCATTTACGATCCGACCGTGTCCTTCGACTGGGCAGACAGCGCGTGGATGCAGCAGCGCAGGAGCAAAAACTACTATAAATCACCGGTCAACATCTATGAGGTACACCTGGGTTCCTGGCGGCGAAACGAAGACGGCAGCCCCATGACCTACAAGGAGACTGCCGATCTGCTGATCGAATACGTCAAAGGCATGGGCTACACCCACATCGAACTGCTGCCTGTCATGGAGTATCCCTTCGACGGATCCTGGGGCTATCAGGTGACGGGATATTACAGTCCTACATCCAGATACGGCAGACCGGAAGAACTCAAGTATCTGATCGATCTGGCCCATCGCAGCGGGATCGGCGTGATCATGGACTGGGTCCCTGCCCACTTCCCCAAGGACGAATACGGGCTGGCCGCGTTCGACGGACAGCCCCTCTATGAGTATACCGATAAACTGAAAGCAGAGCACAAAGGCTGGGGCACGCTGGCTTTCGATTTCGGCAGACCGGAAGTCATCAGTTTCCTGGTCTCCAACGCCTTCTACTGGTGCGAGCAGTTCCATGTGGACGGGCTCCGTGTAGACGCAGTGGCGGCTATGATCTATCTCAACTACGACCGGGAGTTCGGGGAATGGATGCCGAACGAAGACGGCGGCGTCGAGAACAAAGAAGCCATCAAGTTCCTTCAGCGCATGAATCAGGATGTCCTGACCAACTTCCCGGGCGTCATCACGGTGGCAGAGGAATCCACTGCCTGGCCGATGATCACCAAACCGCCCCAGGTCGGCGGGCTTGGGTTCAACTTCAAGTGGAACATGGGATGGATGAACGATGAGCTCGAATACTTCCAGTCAGACCCTGTTTTTCGCCGGGACATCCACGGCAAACTGATCTTCTCACTTCACTATGCCTGGAGTGAAAACTTCATCCTGCCGATTTCCCATGACGAAGTGGTCCACGGCAAGAAATCTCTTCTGGACAAGATGCCGGGCGAGTACGACAGCAAGTTCGATGGCTACCGCACCTTCCTGGCTTACATGATCACCCACCCGGGCAAGAAGCTCACCTTCATGGGCACAGAGTTCGCCCAGTTCATCGAATGGAATGAGGCCCAGCAGCTTGACTGGCTTTTGCTTGATTATGACAAACACAGGCAGGCGTGGGAATTCGTCCGCGATCTGAATTATCTGTACCTGCGGGAGCCGGCCCTCTGGCGCGGCGACGATACGCCGGAAGGGTTTCAGTGGATCGACGGCGGCAACATCGACGACAATGTCATCACGTTCATGCGGCGTGCTGCCGACGGGGACTCCTCCGGATCTGCGGAAGGCGGATCCGCGGAAGACGAAGCGTCCCTCGTAGTCTGCCTGAACCTTTCGGGCAAAGACCTTCCGCGCTATAAAGTCGGCGTACCATCCGCGGACGCATATGTGACGCTGATCGACACAGACACAGTTTCATACGGCGGTGCCGGGAAACGGACCGTCTCAGAATATAAAGTACAGTCTGAAGGCTGGAACGGGTATGAGAACCATATTGAGCTCGCCCTTCCGGCCCTCTCGGCGATCATTTTAAAACCAAAGGAGGAAACGAAACATGGCGAGAAAGAAAAAATGCATCGCGATGCTCCTCGCCGGAGGACAGGGATCACGTCTGGCGCCACTGACAGAAAACGTGGCAAAGCCGGCGGTACCCTTCGGCGGAAGATATAGGATCATCGATTTTTCTCTCTCCAACTGTGTCAACTCAGACATTGATACAGTTGGCGTACTAACGCAGTATCAGCCTCTGGAGCTGAATGACTATCTGGGCACAGGCGACCCATGGGATCTGGATCTGAACTACGGCGGACTTCACGTCCTGCCGCCTTATCAGGCCGCCAAGGGCGGCGACTGGTTCAAGGGAACCGCCAACGCGATCTATCAGAATCAGAAATTCATCTCCAATTATAATCCGGACTACATCATCGTTCTGTCCGGTGACCATATCTACAAGATGAACTATGACATCATGCTCCAGGAGCACATTGACAACGGTGCCGACTGCACCATCGCTGTCATGGATGTGCCCCTCGAGGAAGCCAGTCGTTTCGGCATTATGAGCACGGATGAAAACGGCAGGATCACAGAATTCGCCGAGAAACCGGCCCATCCGAAGAGCACGCTGGCATCTATGGGCGTCTATGTGTTCAGCACAGATAAACTCCTGAAGTACCTAGAGCAGGACGAACAGAACCCGGATTCCGACAACGACTTCGGCAAGAATGTCATTCCTGCCATGCTGGCCGGAGGAGAACTCCTGCATGCCTACCTGTATAAAGGATACTGGCGGGACGTCGGAACGCTCTCTTCCTACTGGAGCGCCAACATGGATACTCTCGGCGAGGATCCGGAGCTGTGGCTCAACGATGACGGATGGCGGATCTATTATCGCCACGATTTCCAGTCCCCGACTTATCTGGGCGAGCACGCCAGCCTGCACAACTGCAACTGCGCGGCAGGAAACGAAATCGACGGAACGATTTCCGACTCTGTTCTGGGGAGCAACATCACCATCGAAGAGGGTGCCGTTGTCAAGGACTGCGTCATCATGAACAATGTCATCATTGAAAAAGGCGCATCTGTAGAGTACGCCATCATCGACCGGGATGTCCGGATCTGCGCCGGCGCGAAAGTCGGCGGCGACAAGAATGAGGCGGAGCTCACTGTCCTGGCGGCAGGAACCGTAGTCGAACCGAAGGAGGAGGTGTAGAACATGAACATGCTTGGACTTATTTTCGCCGATGAACATGACGCTGATGTCAGCGAACTCACCGCGAAGAGAACCTTCGCAGCGGTTCCGTTCGGCGCCAGATACCGTATGATAGACTTTTTCATTTCCAACATGACCAATTCCGGCATTCGCAATATCGGTGTGGTCGCCACAACGAAATACGAAAGCCTCATGGGGCATGTCCGCTACGGCGGTGAATGGGACCTGAACCGGAGGAAATCAGGACTCACTGTTCTTCCCCCATTCTCCTTCAACGGCGGCGATGTCCGCTATGAAAACGTACTGGAAGCTCTGCAGGCGAACATTTCCTACCTTGAGCAGGCAACCGAGCCTTACGTGCTCTTCACCTGCTGCAACGCCATCGGCAATATCGATTACGCCGAAATGCTCCAGTATCACATCGACAGCGGCGCACGCTTCACCTGCCTTTGCACGAAGACGCCGCGTAACAAGAAAGACGGCGTTCCGACAACGGTATATGAGCTCGGCGCGGATAACAGAATCGAAGATATCATCATCCGCGAAGAAGTCACACCGGACGCCTACATGGGCGTAAACGCCTACATCATGGGACGGGAAGATCTGCTGGAACTCCTGTCGGAATCCATCGACCGCGAACTGGTCAGCCTGAGAAAGGACATTCTGGTTCCGATGCTCAAAGACTCAAAGGTGATGGCCTACGTCACCGATGCAACGCTCCTGTTCATTGATACGATTTCATCCTATCTGGAGAGCAATCTGGATCTTCTGGACGCGGACATCCGGAAGGAACTGTTCGGACAGGAACTGCGTCCGATCATCACAAGAGCAGGCAACAGCTCCCCTGCCTTCTACGGTGAGGAATCTGTTTCCGCCAATTCCATCATCGCCGCAGGTTCCACGATCGAAGGCACTGTACGGAATTGCGTGATTTTCCGAAACGTACATGTCAAGAAAGGCGCAGTCATCGAAAACTGCGTTATCAATCAGGACTGCACGATCGGGGAAGGCGCGGTGCTCAACTACGCTGTGCTGGATAAGAATGTTATGATCCATGACAAGCGGTTGCTGTCCGGCTACATCACTCACCCGTTCTACGTGAAGAAAGGGTCTGTGATCTAATCCACTGAAAAATAAAGAAAGGATCCTGGTTTGAATAAGGCTAACATTGTTTTCGACTCGAGAAACACATATTTCAAATCACCGCGGGGTGCCGTCAGGACCGGCACAGAGCTTCTGTTCCGTCTGCTCGTATCGCAGCAGCTGCGCCCCGCCAGTGTCCGCCTGATCATCAAGTACGACCGCCACGACTTGCCGGCGGTCTACGAGATGAACGGAGGCGGTGAGACCCCTGTGGAAACAGACGACTACCGGGAGTATTACGTGACATTCCCGATCCACGATACCGGTTTGTACTGGTATCACTTCGAAGTGCTCACAGAAAGCGGGCACCTGCGCATCGGCAAGGGTGACAGCAACAATGCGGTCACGGCGGATGTCGGTGGAGACTGGCAACCGGGCAACTGGCAACAGACCGTCTACGATCGTTCCTATGCCCCGCCGGACTGGATCTGCGGCGGCATCTACTACCACATCTTCGTGGACCGGTTCCGCAAATCCGGAAGACCCCGCGTCAGAATGGAAGGCAAAACCAATCGCCACGACTGGGGTGGCGTGCCGGAATGGAAACCAAAAAACCTCAAGGTCTACAACAACGATTTCTTTGGCGGAGATCTGGATGGCATCCGGCAAAAGCTTCCCTACCTGGCTGAACTCAATGTCACATGCATCTACCTCAGTCCGATCTTCGAAGCCTATTCCAGTCACAAGTACGATACCGGAGATTATGAAAAGGTCGACGCCATGTTCGGCAGCGAAGAAGACTTCCGCGCGCTCTGCGAGGAGGCGGCGCGCTATGACATCCGGGTGATCTGCGACGGCGTCTTCGCTCATACAGGATCCGACTCAAAATACTTTGACAAATACGATCATTACAAAACCGGACCTGCCGCGGAAGATCGCACCCTGCAGGGGGCCTATGAAAACCCGGACTCCAAGTACCGCAGCTGGTATTACTTTCACGAGGACGGCACCTACGACTGCTGGTGGGATTTCCCGACCCTGCCGAAGCTGAACAAACACGACCCGTCCTATAAGGAATACATCACAGGCGAAAACGGCATCATTCGGAAGTGGCTGCGCGCCGGGGCGTCCGGCTGGCGCCTCGATGTGGCGGACGAACTTCCTGTCGAATTTCTGGATGCTCTGGTCTCCGCCGCAAAAGCCGAGAAGCCGGATGCGCTGATCGTCGGTGAGGTCTGGGAGGATGCGTCCAACAAGATCGCCTATGACGAACGAAAGAACTACTTCGAAGGAAACCGTCTCGACGCGGTCATGAACTATCCGTTCCGCAGCGGCATCATCGATTTCGTGCGGCATGGAAACGCGGAGGGCCTCGTGGAAACCGTAGAGACCATCGTCGAGAATTATCCGCCGGAAGTACTGCACTGTCTGATGAACGTCCTCGGGACCCACGACAGCATCCGGATCCTCACGGCTCTTGCCGGCGTGGATCTGGGACCGAATCCGTCCCGGGCAATGCAGGCGGAAATCAAAATGAGCGATGCGGAATGGGCGCAGGGGATCCGGCTTCTGAAAACCGCGTCCCTGATCCAGATGACGCTGCCCGGCGTGCCGTGCATCTACTATGGCGACGAAGCCGGACTGGAAGGCTACAAGGATCCGTTCAACCGGTCCTGTTACCCATGGGGCCGCGAATGTGTGGAACTGCTGGGCTGGTATAAGAAAATCACGCAGGTCCGCACCTCCCGCAGCGTTTACCGGTGCGGCGCGTATCGAACGCTCGCAGCCGCCGGCGGTATGTACGCATTTGAGCGTTATGAAGAGTCCGGAAGCGACGGAACAGCGCCGATCATCACTGCCGCCAACTGCGGAAATCTCCAGCAGCACCTGCCGCTGGAAGGAAACTGGCGGGATCTTCTGACCGGCAGCGCCTATGACGGCACCATCGCCATGTTCCCCGGGGATACACTTCTGTTGGAAAAGATATAAGGAGGAATATACACAATGGATTACAGAAAAGAATACGACCGCTGGCTTGCAAGCGACGTGGTGGATGCGCAGACAAAGGAAGAACTGCGCGCCATCGCCGGCGATGAGAAGGAAATCGAAGGCAGATTCAGCAAGCCGCTCGATTTCGGCACAGCGGGACTTCGCGGCATCATGTGCGCAGGCCTGTTCGGTATGAATGTCTATACCGTTCGCTACGCCACCCAGGGCCTGGCCGACCTGATCAAAACCAGCACCGGAGGCACCGGCTGCTCGGCGGAAGGCAAAAGCGGTGTGACGATTTCCCATGATTCCAGAAACAACAGCGACCTTTTCGCCCGGGAGGCGGCAGGCGTACTGGCAGCGAACGGCATCCATGTATATTTCTTCGAAAGTCTCCGCCCGACACCGGAACTGTCCTTCGCCCTGCGCGAGACAGGTTCCATTGCCGGCATCAATGTGACCGCCAGCCACAACCCAAAGGAATACAACGGCTACAAGGTCTACTGGGAGGACGGCGCGCAGCTGCCGCCGGAGCACGCTGCGCAGGTTGCCGACTCCATGTTGAAGAGCGACATCTTCGAAGACGTCAAAACGATGGACTTCGCAAAGGCACAGGCAGACGGTCTGATCACGATCCTCGGCGAAGAGATGGATGAGAAATATCTCACCCGCGTCCTGGAGCAGTCGGCAAGCGCTTCCGCTGTGAAAGAAGCGGCCGATTTCAAACTGATCTACACACCGCTTCACGGAACCGGATACAAACTGGTGCCGGAAGTTCTCAGGCGTCTGGGTGCGAAAAACATCATTACCGTTCCGGAGCAGATGGTCATCGACGGAAACTTCCCGACGGTCGCTTCACCGAATCCGGACAACATCAACACCTTCGGTCTGGCGATCGAACTGGCCAAGCAGCATGACGCGAACCTGATCATCGGAACCGATCCTGACGGCGACCGCTGCGGCGCCGTTGTCAGAGGCGGCAAAGACGGAGACGAGTTTATCATGCTCACCGGAAACCAGCTGGGCGTACTGCTTTTGGATTATATCATCACGGCGAAGAAGGAGGCCGGAACCCTGGCGGCAAACAGCGCCGCGGTCAAGAGCGTTGTCTCCACGATCATGGCGAACGAGATCTGCGCGAAGAACGATGTCGCTATGGTCGAAGTCCTCACCGGCTTCAAGTACATCGGTGAGAAAATCAAGGAATGGGAATCCAATGGGGAGCACACCTTCCTCTTCGGATTCGAAGAGAGCAACGGGTATCTCAGCGGCACCTACGCCCGGGATAAGGACGCCATCGTCGCCTCCATGCTCCTCTGCGAAATGGCCTGCTACTACGCCTGCAAAGGCCTCACACTCTACGAGGTCCTGCAGCAGATGTACGAAAAATACGGTTTCTTCAAGGAAGAAGTCATCTCCATACAGTTCGAAGGATTCGATGCGTCGGATAAAATGGCTGCCGTCATGAAGCAACTGCGCGCGCAGCCGCCGGCAGAGATCGGCTTCCCGATCGAGAAGATCCGCGACTACGACAGCGGTCTGATCACCGATGTCGCCACAGGAGATACCTGTCCGACCGGCCTGCCGCAGGCAAATATGCTCTTCTACGAGCTGGCAGGAGGCTCGAAAGCCATCGTCCGCCCATCGGGAACAGAGCCGAAAGTGAAGCTGTATCTGATGGCGCAGGGCGACAGCGCCGCAGCATGCGAGGAAGCGCTGGCCGCGATCAAGACGGCTCTGCTCGCGCTCGTCCAAGGTTGATCCTCGTGCTCGTCCAAGGTTGATTTGTGTACAGATTTCGGACCGTCGTAGTTTTTTCCCCGAATGTGGTCGAAAACTACGACTCCCACCTTATCTTCGTCGCAATGATGGGTTTTTCAATGGTTTGACAGGATTATAGAAATACCTTGATTGCATAGAATCAGCCATAAGTCGTAGTTTTTGTTGCTAATTGATCTAAAAACTACGAGTCGCTTAACCAAGTGGTCTCCGGATTATTCCCTTAAAGAAAAAAGTCGTAGTTTTGATCACAAAAGAGGATCAAAACTACGACAATCCGAAATCGAGTTGTTTATTTCCTATCGTCCGTACCGCTTCGTCAGTTCCGCGATCTGCTGCGCCAGCTCCGGCGTGAACGCATCCGCCTCCATCTGCCATCGCCAGTTTCCTTTGGCGACGCCCGGAACATTCACCCGCGCTTCGCTTCCAAGTCGCAGATAGTCCTGCATGGGAATGATGCAGGTATCGCAGCGGCTGCTGTGGGCAAGCTCGACAAGACCTGCAACAGCTGTTTCCGTCGGCATGATCTCGTCCGCCGCGCTGTTGTCTGCCAGATCGCCGGTCCATCCAAACAGCGCCGCCTTACGCTCCGGTGTAATCTCCGATTTCTCCCGCAGATACCAGGAAACGAAGCGTTTCTTCCAGTCTTCTGCTTTCCCATACCACCCGGCAGTCGTGTCGTTGTCATGGGTACCGGTATAGATCACAGAATGATCGGTGTCGTAATTGAACGGCAGATATACGTTCTCTTCTCCTGTATCGAACGCGAACTGCAGGATCTTCATGCCCGGATATCCGGACTGTTTCATCAGATCCTTCACTTCCTCCGTCAGATAACCCAGATCCTCAGCGATGCACTTAAAGTCCCCCAGCTCCTCGCGCAGCGCGCGGAACAGTTCCATCCCGGGGCCCTTCTCCCAGTGCCCGTCCGCCGGTTCCTCAGTCTCCGCGGGGATCACATAATACGACTCAAACCCTCTCATATGGTCAAGGCGCACCACATCAAAAAACCGCAGCTGCTGGCCGACCCTGCGGATCCACCAGGCGAAGCTCTGCGCGCGGTGCGCGTCCCAGTTATACACTGGATTACCCCAGCACTGTCCCTTCGCCGTAAAGGCATCCGGCGGAGCGCCCGCTTCAAAGGCGCAGCAGCTGTTTTCATCAAGCTGGTACAGCTGCGGATTCGCCCAGCAATCCGCGCTCTCATAAGCAGTGTTGTACGGAATATCCCCAATGAGCTCGATGGATTTTGCATGGGCGTACTTTTTCATCTCGTCCCACTGTCTGAAGAATTCATACTGTGTCCACCGATAATAATCGATCTCCTCCGCGAGTTTCACCGACCAGGCAGCAAGCTCCCCGGCGTCTCTGGTCCGCAGGCCCTCGTCCCACAGGGACCAGTCGCCTTCGCCGAAGTACTCGGTCAGACTTTCGTATAACGCAAAATCCTCAAGCCACGCTTCTTCCATTTTGCAGAAGGCCCGGTAGTGGAGTTTTCCTGCTTCGTCATCGCGAAGCATCACACAGAAGGCGTCATATGCTGTCCGCAGCGCCTGCTGTTTCAGGATAAGCCGTTCCTCCTGACTGCACTCCGCTTTTCTTACTGCCCTGAGATCCTCCTCGGTCAGAAGACCTTCTTCCGCCAGTTTCTCCAAAGAGATCAGCATCGCCTCTCCGGCAAAGCTGGAGCTTGACTGGTATGGGCACAGCTCTCTGTTTACCGGTCCGATCGGGAGGACCTGCCAGTATCGCTGCCCTGCTTCGTGCAGCCGGTCTATAAAACTGTATGCCCCCCGGTAAAGATCACCGATCCCGTATTCGGACGGCAGAGAAAAAATCGGCAGCAATATTCCACTCGCGCGCATTATCGTTCCCTCCTGTTCTTACGTCCTGATGACAACCGTTTCGCCTGTCTGTAGCCGGCGCGTTTTTGCGCTTCATAGCGCTTCCGCGTCTTCGGTTTCATTACGGAGTATCCGAAACGGCCGATCTCCTCTCTCTTCAGCGGGAAGTAGTGACCGTGGCTGTAGGCGATGAGACCGGCCCGTTCCATATGGATGGCGCCTTTCTCATCGATCAGCTTCTCATCGGCGGAAACACTGACGATCTCCGCGAGGAACATATCGTGTGAGCCGAGCGGTATGATCTCCCGCACCCGGCATTCCAGATTCACAGGGGACTCCTCAATCACCGGACAGGCAACCACCTGCGCCGGCACAGCCGTAAGGTTCTGTTCCTTGAATTTATCTGCGTCCCTGCCCGACTTCACGCCGCACCAGTCCGTCGCAAAGGCCAGCTCTTTTGTTGTCAGATTGATGACAAACTCCCGGGTTTCCTTGAGGATCTCGTAGGAGTAGCGTTCTCTCCGAACGGATATGTAGGTCATCGGCGGATCGGAATTGATGATTCCGGTCCACGCAATCGTCAGTATATTCGGTTTTTCACCGGGTCTGGCACAGCTGACCATCACGGCCGGCACCGGACTCAGCATTGTTCCGGGATTCAAAGTTCGTTTCATGATCGCTCCCATAATTCACGCAATGTTCACAGTTCCGCCACACATTGATTAAGTGCGGGTTCTATTCTATCATAGAAAAGGTAGGTTTCGCGTATTAATAAAAAGTAAGATGCAAAACAGCCGATTTATATTATACTATTTTATATTATAAATATACTTTCGTGTAAGGGTTATTGCGGTTACGATCTACAGGAGGTTTTTATGAAAAAAATAACTGCACTATTGCTCGCACTGATGATGGTCTTCGCCTTTGCCGCGTGCGGATCATCCAGTGAACCGGAAGCGGAACCGGAAACGACCACCGAAGCCACCGACACATCTCATCACGTTTCTGGTCTGGTCGAGGATCTGTCGAACGCGCAGCTTTCGATCTTCACAGAAGCAAATCAGGAGCTGGTGTTCAATATCGAGAACGCTGACATCCAGTCAGATGACGGCATCAAAGCCGGAGATACTGCAACGGTAGAATATACCGGCAAGATCTCAAACGGCGATACGTCAGGCTGTGAAGTAACAAGCGTTATCGATGTCGCAGGTGCTGAAACCATCATTGAGGGCAAGGTCGAATCCGTCGACGATGACGATACCGTTACGATTTCCAGCAACGGTCGGAACTATTCCTTCAAGGCTAAGAACACAAGCTCTTTCAAGAAGGGCGATTCGGTCAAGATCAAATACGCCGGCATCATCGACGGCGATGATACAAGCCACGCGTATGTACGGGCGATGGAAATCGCTAAGGAACCGGTAGATACAGAAACAAAGACAGAAACAGCAAAGAATGCCGTTTCCATCAAGGCGGTTGACGAAAACGTATGGGCCTCCACCGAGGTCAATATCAGAGCAGAAGCGGATGTCTCCTCTGATAAGATCGCAACGGTCAAGAAAGGCACGAAGCTCACTAGAACCGGCATCCTCAGCAATGGCTGGAGCAGAGTCGAGTATAAAGACAAAGATCGCTACATTGCGTCCAGCTACCTGACAACAAAGGATCCTGCTAAGAAGGCAACAAAGACAAAGACTGCGACAAAGACTGCAACAAAGACGAAGACCAAGACGGAAACAAAGTCTGCAACCAAGACGGAAACAAAGTCTGTAACCAAGACGGAAACCAAGACCGCAACTAATACGGATCCAACGGAGACTAAGACAGAACCAACGGAAACACAGACCGATCCAACGGAAACACAAACGGATCCTCCGACAGAGACCGATCCTCCGACGGAAACCGATCCGCCGGAACCGGAGACGGCTACTGTCCAGGGTGTTGTTACTGACATCGGTGCGAACTCCCTCACGCTTGACAACGGAACAGAATACAACATCAAGGGCGCGCAGTGTGACGTATCCGGCGATGAGGCCATCGGCCTTACGGTCGCGGTAGAATACATCAAAGGCACCACTGACGCGGTGCACGTATACGCGGTCGGCGGCGATAAATCACTTGGCGCCGAAAACGAAAGCGGCGGAATGGGCGGCGCCCTTCCAATTGTGATCATCATTGTACTTCTCGCGATCGCGGCAGCCGCAGCAGCTGTAGTGATTCGCAACAGACGCAAACCGCAGGCTTAAGAAAGCCCGTTCTGCGCGGCAGCAAATATAAGACTGCGAGCACACAGCAGCAACTATAAGTCGATAAATACAAAAATAGAGACGCAGACCGCGTCTCTATTTTTGTATCTCTGTTATTTTATCTCTGATTGTTTCGTCTCAGATTATTTCTGCATCCGGCGTACCAGTCTAATTATGCTTATTTGTCTTGTTCCGGATCATGGTGGATAGTCTCGGTTTTCATCGTCCGATTCAGGACATCCCGCAGAATGCCGTAGCACTCATACTCTTTCGAGCTGATATCCCGCAGACTCAGCTTCAGCCCGTACAGGCCCACATTGATCGGCATGTGTCCGAGGGCGGTTGACAGATAATTGCCCTCTTCATCATACCAGTCATACCGGAAGGTCACTACGTTGCTCGACTTAAACTGTTTGATCCCTCGCGGCATTCCCGTTTCATCGATATTATCCGAGTCCTCATCGGCGGGAAGATACCCGAGAACGGTTCCTTCGATATCGGTACCGCTGCCCTGCCTCCATTCAATAAAGATCGTGATCTGCTTCATGAAGTTCAGGGACGCGTCCACTGTTCCGGTGTAGACCGTTCGTCCGTTTTCATCCCTTCTGCTCTGTCCCGGATGGACCGCTACGAGAATGTTGTCGATCGCCAGCCACTGATCGTTGAACTTCAGCCTGTAGTTGCCTTTGCTGTCTCTCGCGAACGCCTGCCGGGTTCCCAGATCCGCGTATCTGCTGCCGACTTTCATTTTTATGCCCTGCTCGCAACCGATGATGGTCGCCCACTCCCGGTCATTCAGGTCGATGTCATACCCACCATTCCGCTCGATCAGCGGAATATCATTTCTGTAAACGGAAACATCATAGTTCTCAAAGTCATCTACAAACCAATCCGCGTCCCGGTAATAGCCGATGTATCCGGATTCCTTCGTTACTTTCTGGCTCCCCAGAATGCTGGCAAAATCATTATAGACCTGTATCTCCGATTTCATGCCGAGCTTCTTCAGATCATTATGCATGTTGGAATAACTGTCCAGATCATCGTACGGCATATAGACTGCCAGTCCGTTGATGTGGTTGGCGCTTGCCGCGCTGCGCACCGCGATGGCTTTGTTGATTTTGCTGATCATCGCCGCTTTTTCCGAGGCGGAAATATCACTCTGGTAGATAAAGTCGATCAGGTCAATCTGATCCTCCATTTGAAATTCGTAGGCCTGTGAGCGGGCGGCTGACATGCGGATGAAGCTGTTTTTATCCGATAGGAACTGTTCATCCAGTTCTTCCAGATACCCAATGAAGGTCTCCTGCACGACCGGTATGTATCGCAGGTCGATCATGGACATCGTATAACCGGCCTGGGGCACGCCGCAGAGCAGTTCCAGCGACTGATCGTAGGAGGAACACATCATCGCGCCAAACTGCAGGCTGTCCAGATCCGGTTGCTGGGCCAGTTTGGAAAACGCTGCCGTGTAGAACATGCCGCTGAAAGGTTCCTTTTCCTCCGAAGCCAGCAGGTAATCCGCGTAAGGCTCCAGACACTGCCCCACCTCCATCGTCTGCATCAGGCAGGCGTCAAAGCCGATCACATCATATTTATCTCCTGCTTTCTGAAGGGCGGATCGGATATCCTCCATGGACAGCAGCGCGCCGGATGCCCGGGAGCTGATCAGTTTGTTGAGATTTAAGGATTTGGCTCGCTGGACCAGACTTTTGCCGCCGGGAATTCCCGGGTTGATGATGTCCAGGCCGAATCCTGCCAGACCCCCGCCGTGATCCCAGAAAAAGAGCATCTTCCGGTCGGACGGATAGTTCTGCTTCGCCCACAGGAGAAAATCCCGGAGCGTGTTCCGCTCCGACATACTCGTGTTGCGCGGGAGGACCTCCAGGCATGTCACCTTCCCGTCTTTGACCATGTATCTGGCGACTCTGTTGTATTTGAATCCGTCTGTGAACCATCTGCCGGTTCCCCCGGCTTCGATGATGAACCGGAGTTTGCTGCCGGCTGCCGTCGCATCTTTGATCTGCGCCAGATTGATCGACGCGGAGCCGGTCGTGTCCTCCAGATCAGAACCGATCAGGTACATGTAGACAGTCGTCTCTTTGGCGGCGGACTTGTCCGGGAAATACAGATCCCGGACCTTAACGGTGCCCTCGCCGGCATCTGAAGGCTCTCCGGTCTTGGCTGCCGGGTAGACGACCTCGCCGTCTCCGCTGACCTTGCCCTCCGTGGTTTCCATGGTTTTCTTAAGGTTCCGATCGATCATATAACCCGGCTGATGTTCCGCGAACATCACATGACCGATGTATATCAGAGAAGTGCATACAATAAGAACTGCGGATACGGCGCTCAGGACCCGGTTGGTCAGTGTACGGTTCTTCTTGGTATACTCCCTGAGCTGCTTGCTGTTCAGCCTCGCAAGCTCTTCATGGAATGTATTCTTCGAAAACGCCAACATTCCCAGGAAGATCGGATTGAGAAAGAGCAGCCCCATTACATAACCGATATCGTGCCCAAAAACGAACGCAAGGTGCTTATACATCATAACGGTGATGACCATCAGGCAGATGATGGAAAGAACCATGAAATTCGATTTGATATAGGGCGGGATGGGGAGATTGACGTCCATATAGGCGGTGGTCTGGACAATGGAACCGAACGCCACAGTCAGAACGCAGAGCAGGACAAACGGCCATGCTTTCCAGCACCGTTTGAAGATTTTGTATTCCCTCACAACGGGTATGAGACTGAGCCATGGCCGGATGCCCATTTTCCTGAAAATGCGCCAACGGCATACCAGTGAAAACAGCAATACCAGTATGACCAGAACCGGCACCATATCCATGACGCTTAAAGAACAAAATAACATTTTCAACCTCGTTGTGGTGATTTTGCTTTTCTTGTGTCATAATACATGAAGAAGCAGAAAACTGCAAGGAAAGGGAGTCGGAAATGGAATACACAAAAGAGGTCATCGTGGACATTGTCAACCGTCAGCGGGAGTTCTTTCGCAGCGGGATCACCCTGGATACGGACTGGCGCATCATGCAGCTCAAGCGGCTCAAAGTGCAGATGTCCCTGCACGAACAGGAGATCATGGACGCGCTGTATGAGGATCTGGGACGCAGCGAAGCCGAAGCGTTCTTCTGCGACATCGGGACAGTGATCCTTGAGATCAATGAAATGATACACGGCCTCCGCCGCTGGACACGGCCGGAGCTTCTGTACAGTGGACTGACCTGCTTCCCGAGTCTTTTCACCAAAGTCTATCACAAGCCCTACGGTGTGTCGCTCATCATCAGCCCGTTCAATTTCCCGTTCACGCTGACTTTCGGCGTGCTGGCTGCGAGCATCGCCGGCGGCAATACCGCCGTGATCAAAACAAGCTCCAAGACGCCTCACTGTACAGACATCATGATCCGAATGATCAGCGAGATCTACTCTGAGGAGTACATCACCATCGTCGACGGCGGTCACGATGTGGCCGATCTGTGCCTGGAGCAGCCTTTTGATAAGATCTTCTACACCGGCTCCCCTGCGGTAGCCAAGCACGTCATGGAAAAAGCCGCCGCGAACCTGACACCTGTAGCGCTGGAGCTCGGCGGGGAAACCGGCAACTGGTGCGTCATCCGAAAAGACGCCGACCTGAAGGACGCTGCCCGCAAGATCGCCTTTTTCAAGCTCTGCAACAGCGGCCAGATCTGCATCAACATCAACCAGATCGCTGTCGCGGAGGAGGTCGCGGAGGACTTTGTCAGGGAACTGGCTGCTGCGTTTACGAAACAGATCGGCGAAAACGCGCTTGAGAATCCGGAGTATCCCCGCCTCATTTCGGGACCGGCCTATTACAAGTGCGCCGACGAAGCCGATGAATACAGAGACCGCATCGTCTACGGCGGAGAAGGCGACCCGGTCCGGCTGCGCTACCAGCCGACGATCATATACCCTGTCGGCGTCGACGAACCGATCGTGCAGCACGAGCTTTTCTCACCCCTTCTGCCGGTTGTGCCCTTCCCTGACGAGGCGGCGGACCGGCTTATGGACATCATCGCCAGCCGTGAGCACGGACTGGCGCTCTACCTGTTCACGAAGGATATGCGGTGGGCGAACGATGTGATGCAGACCCAGCAGTTCGGCGGCGGATGCATCAACGAAGTCTGCCTCCACATGATGGTCAAGGGCGCGCCCTTTGGCGGGACGGGGCATTCCGGCATGGGCGCCTATCACGGCAAGTGGGGCTTCCGGGAGTTTACCCACCCCTGCACCGTATTGCGCGGATCCACCCGCTTCAACCTGCCCCTGCGCGAGCACCCGTACGGCGGCCGCAAAAACGCGTACAAAATGAAAATGCTCCGGCTCTTCGAACGGTAAGGGTGGCCGACGTCCGCCGGAGTCTCTCGATGGGGGATCGCACGAAGCGCTCGCGGGGGATCGCACGAAGCGCTCGCGAGGGACTGTACGAAGCGCTCGCGAGGATCCATCCGAAACGTTCTCGGGGGGTGGGCATCCGAAACAGGGACTTCACAAAACTCGAAGGTTGTTATATCATATACTGGCGCGCATATGGCGCGTCAGACTATTTTGGGAGAGTGGATGTTATGGAACAAAAGAAACCAAATGGATTAGCGTTGCTGCCGATCATCATCTTTCTGATCGTGTATCTTGGCAGCGGTATTTATTATGAGTACATCAACCCGGTCGAAGGCGGTATGGGATTCTATGTGACGTCAGTCGTCGTCGCGTTCATGATCGCTCTGGCGGTTGCCTTTGTACAGAACAAGGACCTGCCCTTTGATGAGAAGATCACCGCCTGCGCGAAGGGAATCGGCGATGACAACATTACGATCATGCTGTTCATCTTCCTTCTGGCCGGCGCCTTCTCCGGCGTTGCGAAAGCATCCGGCGGCGCGGACAGCACAGCGTATATGCTGCTGGACATCATTCCGGCAAGCTTCGCGGTACCGGGTCTGTTCATCATCGCGTGTATTATCTCGATGGCGATGGGAACCTCCTGCGGCACGATCACCGTACTGGCACCGATCGCCATGAGCGTGGCTGAGACGGCGCATCTGAGCCTGCCGCTGTGCATCGGAACTATCGTCGGCGGCGCCATGTTCGGTGATAACCTTTCGTTCATCAGCGATACGACGATCGCGGCGACAAAGACCCAGGGCATCGCCATGAAGGAGAAGTTCAAGGCCAACTTCCGCATCGCACTGCCTGCGGCCATCGCTACCCTGATCCTGCTGATCATCCTTTGTCTGAGAAGCAGCGGCGCACAGATCGAACACTTCGACTTTAACGTCCTGCAAGCCATTCCGTACTTCGCGGTACTGATCGCGGCACTGTGCGGCATCAACGTATTCATCGTTCTGGGCTGCGGCGCGATCCTCAGCATGATCATGGGACTGATCACAGGTTCCCTGACCATGAGCACAGCTATGGGTGCTATGGGCGAAGGCACAACGGGCATGTTTGAGACGATGATCGTCACCATCCTGGTCGCTTCCATCGGAGCGCTCATGAGAGAGTTCGGTGGATTCGAGTTCATTCTGCAGCTGATTCGTCGTGGTTTCAAATCCCGCAGAGGCGGAGAGTTCGGAATCGGACTTCTCGTTTCCATCATGGATATCGCCACGGCGAACAACACGGTTGCCATCGTTATGGCAGGCCCTCTTGCCAAGAACGTCAGCGAACACTTCGACGTATCCCCTGCAAGGACTGCTTCGATCCTGGACATTTTCTCCTGCGTCTGGCAGGGCATCATTCCGTACGGCGCCCAGCTTCTGATCGCGGCAGGCATTGCGGGAATCGGCAGCATCACCATTGTGCCGTTCCTGTTCTACCAGGGCTTCCTGCTCATCAGCGTGCTCGTCTCGATCATCTTCGGGATCGGCGTCAAAAAGAAAAAGGCGTAAGCAGGGTAAAGGCGTAAACTGAATAAACAACACAACCAAAACAACCAGAAATCGAATAGGGGCTAACCCGTAGCCCCTTTCACACCACCGTACGTGCCGTTCGGCATACGGCGGTTCAACCCAACAAGTAATAATCTACACAGCTGAGAAGTCCTCGCCTCGCGAGGATTTCT